>OJSO01001780.1_pt1 | contig 11594 bp, 10 predicted proteins | sample 1599521 | NCBI WGS metagenome assembly OJSO01 (sample SAMN04168659, study PRJEB22393) | human gut metagenome | biome: human gut microbiome; feature: stool | host: Homo sapiens | collected 2014-05-12 | reverse complement strand
TTGAGAATTTTGAAGGCCTGTCCACGGCTGCGCGGATGAATACGTTTCATCGTGGAATCCTGGTCAACAAAGATTTCAGAAATGAACAATTTTGCAACGTCCATATCATTGTTATGTTCCGCATTAGCAACGGCACTGCGCAAAGTTTTTTCAACTACACGGGAACCCACTTTCGGAGTGAATTTCAAGATAGCGAAAGCTTCGCCGACGTTTTTGCCCCGAACCAAGTCAGCAACAATCCGAATTTTACGGGGAGCAATGCGAATGTGTTTCGTAACAGCTTTTACTGCCATTTATGTTACCCCCTTATTTAGTTACTTTTTCGGCTTTAGCATGACCCTTGAACGTACGAGTCGGTGCGAATTCGCCTAATTTATGACCTACCATATCTTCCGTGATATAGACAGGTACATGTTTACGGCCGTCGTGAACAGCGATGGTGTGGCCGACGAAGCTCGGCAGGATCATCGAGGCACGGGACCAGGTTTTGATTACTTTCTTTTCGTTGGCTTCGTTCATAGCGTCGATTTTCTTCAAGAGATGGTGTGCTACGAATGGGCCCTTTTTAATGGATCTGGACACTTAGTTATCTCCTTTCCTCAACACTTATTTACGTCTCTTCACAATGAATTTATTGGAAGCTTTCTTAGCGTCGCGAGTCTTAACGCCATAAGCAGGTTTACCCCAAGGAGTAACCGGACGTTTACGACCAACAGGAGCTTTACCTTCGCCGCCGCCATGCGGATGATCGCACGGGTTCATGACAACACCGCGGTTGCCCGGACGGATGCCCTTCCAACGGGAACGGCCGGCTTTACCGATGGTAATGTTTTCATAATCCGTATTGCTGACTACGCCGATCGTAGCGCGGCAGCGTACGTGTACCTGACGAAGTTCGCCGGACGGAAGGCGGAGCAGTGCATAGTTGCCTTCTTTAGCCATGAGCTGAGCCGATTCACCAGCAGAACGGACCATCTGGCCGCCTTTGCCGATTTTCAGTTCAACGTTGTGTACGAGTGTACCGAGGGGGATATTCTGGAGCGGCAATGCGTTGCCGACTTTGATATCCGATTCCGGGCCGCTGTAGACGACGTCGCCAACTTTAAGGCCGTTCGGAGCGATGATATATTTCTTTTCGCCATCTGCGTAGAACAGAAGAGCGATGTTGGCAGAGCGGTTCGGATCGTATTCGATCGTCGCAACTTTTGCCGGGATGTTATCTTTAATACGTTTGAAGTCAATCAAACGATAACGGCGTTTGTGACCACCGCCCTGATGGCGGACAGTCATACGGCCGCTGTTATTACGACCGCCCTTATTGGTTACTTTAGCCAATAAGGATTTTTCCGGTTTAGACGCCGTGATTTCTTCGAATGTCGAAACAGTCATGAAACGGCGGCTAGCGGAGTACGGTTTAAATGATTTAATGGCCATTGTAGTGCCTCCTCCTTATTCGTTAATTCCTTAAGCTCCTTCGAAGAATTCGATGGTTTCGCCTTCCTGAAGGGTTACGATGGCTTTCTTGTAATCCGGGCGCTTGCCGATGTATTTACCCATGCGCTTGAATTTGCCCATCGTGCGAAGTGTTGCTACGCTTTTAACTTTGACGCCGAAGACGGCTTCAACAGCTTTACGGATTTCAACTTTATTAGCACGGAGCGGTACTTTGAATGTGTATTTGCCATCAGACATCATCATGGTCGTTTTTTCAGTGATGACCGGTTTCAGCAAGAGATCATGCATGTTCATTATGCGAGCACCTCCTCAATCTTAGCTACAGCGCTCTTCGTAACGAACAATTTCGTGTAGTGGAGCAGGTCAAAGATGTTGACGCCCGTAGTGGAAATGGCTTTAACGCCTTTGATGTTGCGTGCGCAGCGTTCTACGACTTCATCGTTGTCGGTGATGAAAAGGACTTTTTCACCAGCGAATTTGAAGTTGTTGATGAGTGCGACGACTTCTTTCGTCTTCGGAGCTGCGAGATTGATTTCGTCGAGGACGAACAATTCGTTAGTATTGACTTTATTGCTCAAAGCGGATTTAACGGCGAGGCGACGAGCTTTACGCGGCATTTTCTGTGCGTAAGAGCGCGGATGGGGACCCCAAATGGTGCCGCCACCAACCCACAACGGGCTGCGGTTGCTGCCTACACGGGCCCGGCCGGTTCCTTTTTGTTTCCAAGGCTTTCTGCCACCACCGCGAACGACACCGCGAGTTTTGGTGGAATGTGTGCCCAAGCGCTGGTTGGCGAGCTGACGGAGAACGGCCTGACGCATAACGGCTTCGTTCACTTCAACGCCAAATACGCTATCGTTCAATTCGATTTCACCGGTCTGTGCGCCGGTAATATTATACGTGCTTACTTTTGGCATTATATTTTATCCTCCTTCCTGTAGACAACTATTAGCGGGGTTTTACAGTATCGCGAATCATGACGAGGCTGCCTTTGGCGCCCGGGATACCACCTTTAACCAGGATCAGATTCTTGTCCATGTCGACTTTGACGATGGAGAGATGAAGAACAGTTGCCTGATTGCCACCCATTTGTCCAGGAAGTTTTTTACCTTTGACGACTTTACCGCCGCCACCACTGGTCATAGGTCCGAGAGAACCGGGTTCACGATGAGATTTGGAGCCGTGACCCATCGGTCCGCGGTGGAAACCGTGACGTTTGATGGTACCTGCAAAACCTTTGCCCTTGCTGGTGCCAATTACGTCGACGAGATCGCCGCTTGCGAAAATATCAGCTGCCAGAGTTTGGCCTACCGTATATTCCGGCGTATCTGTCAAACGGAATTCGCGAAGATACTTAACAGGAGCAACGCCTGCTTTGTCGAATTGACCCTTAACGGGTTTTGTCAGATGTTTTTCTTTGATTTCACCATAGCCGAGCTGAATGGAGTTGTATCCGTCCGTATCAACGGTCTTGACACGTACAACTACGTTCGGGGAAGCTTCGACGACGGTTACAGGGACGACTGCGCCTTCTTCAGTAAAGACCTGAGTCATACCTAATTTTTTACCCAAAATAGCTTTAGACATAATCGCACCTCCTCCTATAATTTGATTTCGATGTCTACGCCTGCCGGCAGATCGAGTCTTGTCAAGGCATCAACGGTCTTGTTGGATGCTTCGAGAATGTCGATCAAGCGTTTGTGCGTACGGAGTTCGAACTGTTCACGAGACTTCTTATTAACGAAAGTCGAACGGTTCACAGTAAAAATACGCTTGTGCGTAGGAAGGGGTATAGGACCGCTAACAATAGCACCTGTAGCCTTCACTGTTCTCACGATCTTCTCAGCTGATTTGTCAACCAAGTTGTGGTCATAAGATTTTAGTTTAATTCTAATTTTCTGACTCATTGTTTTTTTTGTAATTAATAAATATATAAATAAGATAAAGCGGCAGGCTAAGAGTCATTCGCTAGCCTGCTGCTTCAGATATTTTATTAGAGTAGATCAGCACGTCCTTTCACTTCTTCCAATACTGCCTTAGCAATAGAGTTAGAAACCTGAGAGTGATGAGAGTACACCATTGATGAGGTTGCGCGACCAGAAGTAATAGTACGCAACGCTGTTACGTAACCAAACATCTCTGCCAACGGAACCATTGCCTTAACGATACGGGCACCTGAACGGCTTGATTCCATACCTTCAACCTGACCACGACGCTTATTCAAGTCACCAATAACATCACCCATATTTTCTTCAGGAGTTACAACCTCTAGTTTCATTATAGGTTCCATTAAAACAGGACCTGCTTTAGCACATGCATTTTTATATGCCTGAATAGCACAGATTTCAAATGACAACTGATCTGAGTCAACCGGGTGGAACGAACCATCAATCAAAGTTACTTTCAGTGAATCAAGCGGATAACCTGCCAATACACCATTTTTCATTGCAGTTGCAAAACCTTTCTGTACTGAAGGAATAAACTCCTTAGGAATATTACCTCCCTTGACTTCGTCAACAAACTGCAAGCCACCTTCTACAAAACTTTCGTCTACCGGGCCAATGTTAACAATGATATCTGCAAACTTACCACGACCACCAGACTGTTTCTTATAAACTTCACGCAAATTAACCGTTTTAGTGATTGCCTCTTTGTAGTTCACCTGAGGTTTACCCTGATTACATTCTACTTTAAACTCACGTTTCAAACGGTCAATAATAATATCCAAGTGAAGCTCACCCATACCAGAAATAACCGTCTGTCCTGTTTGTTCGTCAGTTTTCACTGTAAATGTAGGATCTTCTTCAGCCAATTTTGCCAATCCATTAGAAAGTTTATCCATATCTTTCTGAGTCTTAGGCTCTACCGCAATACCAATTACCGGTTCTGGGAAATCCATAGATTCAAGTACAATAGGAGCTGTTTCATCACACAATGTATCACCAGTGTGAATATCTTTAAAACCTACACCAGCACCAATATCACCAGCGCCAATTACCTCTACAGGATTCTGCTTATTAGAATGCATCTGGAACAAACGAGAAACACGCTCTTTCTTTCCAGAACGAGAGTTATAAATGTAAGAACCTGCTTCAATTTTACCTGAATACACACGGAAGAAAGTTAAGCGACCTACGTACGGGTCTGTTGCAATCTTAAATGCCAAAGCCGAAGTTTTTTCATCTTCACTTGGTTTACGATCTTCTTCAGCACCAGTATTAGGATTTGTGCCAATTACATTCTCTGTATCCAAAGGAGAAGGCAAGAAAGCACAAACATAATCCAACAATGTTTGTACACCTTTATTCTTAAATGAAGAGCCACAAAGCATAGGCACAACAGCCATCTGAACGGTTGCGTTGCGAAGAGCTCTCAATATTTCTTCTTCTGTAATAGTAGAAGGATCATCGAAATATTTCTCCATCAAAGCATCATCAAACTCTGCTACCTTTTCCAACATTTTATCTCTCCACTCCTGAGCTTCATCTACAAGGTTAGCCGGTATTTCTTCTACTGTATAATCAGCGCCCATTGTCTCATCATGCCAATAGATCGCTTTCATCTTAATAAGATCTACCAAGCCTTTGAAAGACTCTTCTGCTCCGATAGGAATAACAATCGGACACGGATTAGCCCCCAAAACAGATTTCATCTGGCTCACTACATCAAAGAAGTTAGCACCAGAACGGTCCATTTTATTCACATATGCAATACGTGGTACATTATATTTATCAGCCTGACGCCATACTGTTTCCGACTGAGGCTCCACACCACCTACTGCACAGTAAGCAGCTACAGCGCCGTCAAGTACACGCAATGAACGCTCTACTTCAGCAGTAAAGTCTACGTGTCCCGGAGTATCAATCAAGTTGATTTTATACGTATTATCAGCATATTTCCATCTTGTAGTTGTAGCAGCAGATGTAATAGTGATACCACGTTCCTGCTCCTGAGCCATCCAGTCCATTGTAGCAGCACCATCATGTACCTCACCAATTTTGTGAGTCAATCCGGTATAGAACAGGATACGTTCAGAAGTAGTAGTTTTTCCGGCATCGATGTGAGCCATGATACCGATATTACGAGTTAAATGTAAATCATTCTTAGCCATTTTCTTCTTCCTTTACTTTTTAGTTTTTAATCTCATTTTGACATCCTCAACACAAGGGTGCATTAGAATCTGAAATGAGCGAACGCACGGTTAGCTTCCGCCATTCTGTGCATATCTTCTTTACGTTTGTAAGCACCACCTTGCTCATTGAATGCATCCATGATTTCGGCAGCCAATTTATCAGCCATTGATTTACCACCTCTTTTACGAGCAAAAAGAATCAGATTCTTCATTGAGATAGACTCTTTACGATCCGGGCGAATTTCTGTAGGAACCTGGAAAGTAGCACCACCTACACGGCGAGACTTAACTTCCACTTGCGGAGTCACGTTATCCAACGCTTTTTTCCAAATTTCAAGAGCAGATTTTTCCTCGTTAGGAAGTTTTGTTTTAACTGTTTCTAAAGCAGCGTAAAAAATTTCGTAAGATGTATTTTTCTTTCCATCATACATCAAGTGATTTACGAATTTTGAAACCTTTTGGTCATTGTACACGGGATCCGGAAGGATAACGCGTTTTTTGGGTTTAGCTTTTCTCATTTGTTTGAAAAATAATGTTTTTGTTTTTGGTTGTCTATTCTTGACATCTTCAATTCTCCCACCGGAAAATTTACTCAACCTTTATAGCTTATTCCAACAAACTAAAACGAAAGTTATTACTTTAAATAGTTGATCTTAGATCGATTTATTTTTTCTTTCCCTTTGCAGGAGCTGCAGCTTGTCCCGGTTTCGGACGTTTAGCACCATACTTAGAACGTCTTTGAGTACGTCCGGCTACACCTGCTGTATCAAGGGTTCCACGAACGATATGATAACGCACACCCGGAAGGTCTTTTACACGTCCACCGCGTACCAATACGATTGAGTGTTCCTGCAAGTTGTGTCCTTCTCCCGGAATGTATGAGTTAACCTCTTTTTGGTTAGTCAAACGTACACGAGCTACTTTACGCATTGCAGAGTTCGGCTTCTTCGGAGTAGTAGTGTATACTCTCACGCAAACGCCACGTCTTTGAGGACATGAATCCAAGGCTGGAGATTTACTTTTCTCCACCAGCACTTCGCGTCCTTTTCTTACTAATTGCTGAATTGTAGGCATTTTAATTGTTTTTTGATTTATATTATTGTTATATTAATTTCGTAACTATACATTTTGGGCTGCAAAAATACGAATAATATTTGAATAATCAATGCACTACCTCTTTTTTTTCATTTTTAACCCTTTATATTACTCTCAGGCTTCACCTTTTACAGCCATTGGAGGTAAAGATTGTTCATCAGCCAATCGTACAGGTCCAAACACACGTTCATATTTTGCAATATTTTCTTCCAAAGCACGAAGCAAGCGCTTGGCATGTTCAGGTGCTAAAATAATCCGCGACTGAACACCAGCCTTAGGTACTCCCGGCATAACTCGTATAAAATCAAGTATAAATTCCGAACTGGAATGAGTAATAATAGCCAGGTTAGCATAGGTTCCCTGTGCAACATCTTCTTTTAGCTCAATCTGTAATTGATTGTTAGGATTCTGTTCTTCCATGTTTCAACAATGTTATAAAATTAAATATATATTCTAAGTCTACCAGCAAAAATTATTCAGTCTCTTTGTCATAAGAAAGAAGGAGGCATTTCATAACCGGAAGACGGATGTTTTCCTATTAAAAGATTCTATTTCTCTTTACAAATTTACAATAATCCGAATAGGAAGCAAAGATTTTATCCTGTTATTTCCAGATTATAAATTTACCTGCAACAAATTAAAGAAAGTTTTGAAAAAATCCAGATTAAATCACAGCCACTACCCAGAAAGATAGAACTACTCAAAACAAATCTTACTGAAACATTCAAAACCAAAATACAAAAAAGGAGCAATTACCTTTATGGCAATCACTCCTCTTTACTATAGTCAATTGAATTGTATTATTCTACTTCATTATAATCAAGTACCGTTTTCTTATTAGCTAAGATACGATCATACTCTTCCTTTGAACCAACAATAACCTTATCAAACTCACGCTGACCTGTACCGGCAGGAATTAAATGACCACAAATCACATTTTCCTTCATACCTTCAAGCTTATCAATCTTGCCATTTATAGCAGCTTCATTCAATACTTTCGTTGTTTCCTGGAAAGATGCGGCTGACATAAAGCTGGAAGTTTGCAAAGCGGCACGTGTAATACCCTGAAGAATCTGAGTAGAAGTAGCAGCAATAGCATCACGTACTTCAACTGGCTTCAAGTCACGGCGTTTCAGCATACTATTTTCATCACGCAGCTTACGTGCAGTTACAATCTGTCCTGGCTGCATTGTCTGAGAATCACCAGCATCTACAACAACCTTTTTGCCCCAGATACGATCATTCTCTTCCATAAACTCAAGTTTGTCAACAACCTGCTGTTCAAGGAAACGAGTATCTCCCGGTTCGTCAATTTCAACTTTACGCATCATCTGACGAACAATAATTTCAAAGTGTTTATCGTTAATTTTCACACCTTGCAAACGGTATACATCCTGAACTTCATTCACAATATATTCCTGTACTGCTGTCGGACCTTTAATAGCCAAAATATCAGCTGGAGTAGTAGCACCATCTGACAACGGAGTACCAGCACGAACATAGTCATTCTCCTGCACCAGAATCTGCTTAGATAAGTTAACCAGATATTTTTTAACCTCACCGGTTTTGGATGTAACCACAATTTCACGATTACCACGTTTAATTTTACCCATAGTAACCTCACCATCAATTTCCGATACAACAGCCGGATTCGACGGATTACGTGCTTCAAACAATTCAGTGACACGAGGAAGACCACCAGTGATATCACCAGCCTTACCTACCGCACGCGGTATCTTCACAATAACCTCACCGGCTTTCACCTTCTGGCCATTCTCAATGATAACGTGTCCACCCACAGGCAAGTTGTAAGTACGTATCAAATCACCGTCTTCAGTAAGAATATGAACAGAAGGTACCTTCGTCTTGTCTTTAGACTCTATAATGATAATTTCACGAAGTCCGGTTGCTTCATCCGATTCAACCTTATAAGTGACATTCTCAACAACACTCTCAAATTCAATCTTACCAGTAGCCTCAGTGATAATAACAGCGTTGAACGGATCCCACTTAGCAATAAGCTTACCTTTCTCAACCACTTCTCCATCAGCCACATACAATGTAGAGCCATAAGGTACATTGTGAGTAGACAAAACTATATTCGTATTAACATCCACGAAACGCACTTCAGCCAAACGACCTACTACTACTTTCGCAGCTTCACCGGTTTCATCAACAACGTCTACAGTACGGAGTTCTTCAAACTCCAGACGAGCTGCATTCTTAGCTACAATACTTGCATTGGCTGCAATATTAGCAGCAGTACCACCGGCATGGAAGGTACGCAAAGTCAGCTGTGTACCCGGTTCACCAATTGACTGGGCAGCGATTACACCAACAGCCTCGCCTTTTTGAACCATACGGCTGGTTGCAAGATTACGTCCGTAACACTTAGCACATACACCTTTTTTAGATTCACAAGTCAATACCGAACGGATTTCAACACTCTCAATCGGAGATTCCTGAATCTTCTTAGCAATGTCTTCTGTTATTTCTTCCCCACCTGAAACAAGCAATTCACCTGTTGTAGGATGGATAATATCATGCACGGATACACGACCAAGAATACGTTCATATAGAGTTGCAATAACTTCATCGTTATTCTTCAAGTCTGTACAAACCAGTCCACGAAGTGTACCACAGTCCTCTTCATTAATAATCACATCATGTGAAACGTCCACCAGACGACGAGTCAGATATCCTGCATCGGCAGTCTTTAACGCAGTATCAGCCAAACCTTTACGAGCACCATGGGTAGAGATAAAATACTCCAACACCGAAAGTCCTTCTTTAAAGTTCGATAAGATTGGATTTTCAATAATCTGTCCACCTTCTGCACCGGCCTTCTGCGGTTTAGCCATCAAACCACGCATACCCGACAGCTGACGAATCTGTTCTTTAGAACCACGCGCACCAGAATCAAGCATCATATATACAGAATTAAAGCCTTGGTCATCTGAAGAAATAGTCTTCATCAAGATGTTAGACAGTTCTGAGTTAACATGTGTCCAGATATCGATCACCTGGTTATAACGTTCATTATTGGTGATGAAACCCATATTATAGTTGTTGATCACCTGCTCTACTTCGTCATAACCTTTTTGAACCAATACCTCTTTCTCTTTCGGGATAATAATATCACCTAAGTTAAATGACAAACCACCCTTAAAGGCCATCTGGTAACCAAGATTTTTAATTCCATCAAGGAAATCAGCAGCTTTCGCCACACCGCATACCTTAATTACATCACTAATGATGTCACGGAGTGATTTTTTAGAGATAATGGTATTAATATAACCAGCTTCAGGTGGAACAATCTCGTTAACAATAACACGCCCAACCGAAGTCTCACGCATCACATCTATAATATTACCGTTTTCGTCAACATCCTTTACGATTACTTTCACCGGGGCATGAATATCAACCTTACCTTCATTGTAAGCAATCAATGCTTCTTCCGGACCATAGAAAGTCAAACCTTCCCCTTTAGCTCCCGTACGCAACTTAGTTATGTAATACAAACCAAGTACCATATCCTGTGCAGGTACCGTAATAGGAGCACCATTAGCCGGATTCAAAATATTATGCGACTGAAGCATCAACATTTGTGCTTCAAGAATAGCTTCATTACTCAAAGGCAAGTGCACAGCCATCTGGTCACCATCAAAGTCTGCATTGAACGCCGTACAAGCAAGTGGATGCAACTGAATAGCTTTACCTTCGATCATCTTCGGCTGAAAAGCCTGAATACCCAAACGGTGAAGAGTCGGTGCACGGTTCAACAGCACAGGGTGTCCTTTCATTACATGCTCAAGAATATCCCAGATCACAGGTTCCTTACGGTCTACAATCTTCTTCGCTGATTTCACAGTCTTCACAATGCCGCGTTCGATCAACTTACGAATGATAAACGGTTTATAAAGTTCGGCAGCCATCAATTTAGGAATACCACACTCACCCATTTTCAACTCAGGACCTACAACGATAACCGAACGAGCTGAATAGTCAACACGTTTACCAAGTAAGTTTTGACGAAAACGTCCCTGTTTACCTTTCAAACTATCAGATAATGATTTCAATGGACGATTAGCATCCGTCTTAACAGCACTTGATTTACGTGAGTTATCAAACAATGAATCAACAGATTCCTGAAGCATACGTTTTTCATTACGCAAAATTACTTCCGGAGCCTTGATTTCAATCAAACGTTTCAAACGATTGTTACGGATAATTACGCGACGATAAAGGTCGTTCAAATCCGATGTAGCAAAACGACCACCATCCAACGGTACTAATGGGCGAAGTTCAGGAGGAATAACCGGTACAATACGCACGATCATCCATTCCGGCTTATTACGTCCACGAGATGCACGGAAGGACTCCACTACCTGCAAACGTTTCAGAGCCTCATTTTTACGCTGCTGTGAAGCATCATTTCCGGCGCGATGACGCAACTCGTATGATAATGCATCCAGGTCAAGACGTGCCAGAAGATCATAAATAGCCTCTGCACCCATCTTAGCAATAAACTTATTCGGATCTGTATCTTCCAGATACTGATTATCTTTCGGAAGTGTATCCAGAATATCCAGATATTCTTCTTCTGAAAGCAAATCAAATTCAGCTACACCGTCTTCAGCTTTAACACCTGGCTGAATCACAACGTAACGCTCGTAATAAATAATAGAATCCAGCTTCTTGGTAGGCAAACCCAACAAGTAACCGATCTTATTAGGAAGTGAACGGAAATACCAGATGTGTGCCACCGGCACTACCAGCTGAATATGTCCCATACGTTCACGACGTACTTTCTTTTCAGTAACTTCTACACCACAACGGTCGCAGACGATACCTTTATAACGGATACGTTTGTACTTACCGCAATGGCACTCATAATCCTTAATAGGACCGA
>OJSO01001768.1_pt1 | contig 11690 bp, 9 predicted proteins | sample 1599521 | NCBI WGS metagenome assembly OJSO01 (sample SAMN04168659, study PRJEB22393) | human gut metagenome | biome: human gut microbiome; feature: stool | host: Homo sapiens | collected 2014-05-12 | reverse complement strand
ATCGCTGCAACGCTGCCGACATCAAAATGATTGTAGCTGCCGGCGAAGGAATCATACTGCAACACATCAAAGATGCTCTTCCCGAGTGTCCGAGCGTGGAAAAGCTGGTCAGTGTAGGTCCGGAAGTTCCGGAAGGATTCGAAGATTTCCATCAGGGAATCGATAATGCTGCCCCTTTCATCCGCCCGAGACATGCCAATACGAATGACGACATCTCACTGATGTACTTCACTTCCGGCACTACCGGCGAACCTAAAATGGTAGCACATGACTTTACGTATCCGTTAGGTCATATCGTTACGGGTAGTTTCTGGCACAATCTGGATGAGAACAGCCTCCACCTCACCATCGCCGATACCGGCTGGGGAAAAGCCGTATGGGGAAAACTCTACGGACAATGGATCGCCGGAGCCAACATTTTCGTCTATGACCACGAAAAGTTCACGCCCGCAGCTATTCTGGAAAAGATACAGGAGTATCAGGTGACTTCCCTTTGCGCACCTCCAACCATCTTCCGTTTTCTGATTCATGAAGACCTGACTAAATATGACTTGTCTTCACTGCGGTATTGCACCATTGCCGGAGAAGCACTGAACCCTGCCGTATTCGAAACCTTCAAGAAACTGACAGGCATCAAGCTGATGGAAGGTTTCGGACAGACGGAAACGACACTGACAGTTGCCACCATGCCTTGGATGGAACCGAAACCGGGAAGCATGGGACTGCCCAATCCGCAGTATGACGTAGACCTGATCGACAGTGAAGGTCGCTCCGTGGAAGCCGGAGAGCAAGGACAAATTGTGATCCGTACCAGCAAAGGCAAACCTCTCGGACTTTTCAAAGAGTACTATCGGGATGCAGAACGTACACACGAGGCTTGGCACGACGGCATTTACTACACAGGTGATGTAGCATGGAAAGACGAAGACGGATACCTTTGGTTTGTAGGACGTGCAGACGACGTAATCAAGAGTTCCGGTTACCGTATCGGCCCGTTCGAAGTGGAAAGCGCTTTGATGACGCACCCTGCCGTCATAGAATGTGCTATCACCGGAGTACCCGATGAGATTCGCGGACAGGTAGTTAAAGCTACTATCGTATTGTCCAAAGACTATAAAGCACGTGCCGGAGAAGAACTGATCAAGGAATTGCAGAACCACGTCAAGAAGGTGACTGCTCCTTATAAATATCCGCGTGTGATTGAGTTCGTTGACGAACTGCCCAAGACTATCAGCGGCAAGATTCGTCGCGTGGAAATTCGCGAGAACGATGAGAAATAAGGCATAAAACCCATTTATAAAAAAGCCGGCTGCAAAGGATTGCAGCCGGCTTTTCTTTTCACTATCTGTAAGTATCGGATTCTCTAATCAATTGATAAAGCTCCAACCATCCGCTTAATCATTAGGATGATAGAAATTGTATTGTTCACTCCATGCAGGAATTCCGGTAAGCGTTATATCATTACCGTTCGGGCTATTATCCTTCAATACATTTCCTTTTCCTTCATCACACTTCCAATACCCAATCAAACCATCCGAATCTCCGGATATCTGGCGTGACATTCCTTCCTGAATAGCGTTCTCTGTCAGGCATTTGCTCCAAAGACGAATCTGAGCTAATTCTACCTGCATATTCCAGCCGAAACTCTGTGCTAAAGAAATATTATTGAATGTAAAGTCTCTTGAATCGGCTTTACTATTATTCAATGTACCATCTTTATAGAGGGAAATAGTAGATCCGTCATAAGTATAAGCAATGTGATACCATATATCCGGATACCAAAATTCCTCACTATCAAAATAGTTTCCATCCAACTGACACTGCAAACATGGCGCAATCTTTTTTGCTCCATCCGCCCAATAACGCAATAAAACGCCATTGAAAGAAATAGGAGCCGAATTGTCTGCGAAAATTAATCGTCTGAAAGCAATATTGGCAGGACCCACCCAATCTCCTGTCGGTCTGCCCGTTGTATTATCGAACTTGATCCAATACTCTATAGTCCACTGAGTAACAGGTATTTCGTTTTTAAAGTTCAGACTGGTTTTATTTGCTGATTTCAAAACCACCGCTTTCTGTTTATTAGGGGAAGTAAGCAGATAAAGAATATGGTTTGCGTTACCAACAAGTCCTATCGGTCCGGCTACGGAAGTGATCCGTACCGGAATCGCATAAGCCTCGTTATTGGGGGTGGTAAACGGCTTTATAGTAAGATTAATGACTGGTGCAGACACTTCACCTGCGGGAATCGTAACTGTGCGTTCAAAACTTCTGAATTCTTCCGGCAAAAGTTCGTAAGACGCTTCATGCTGTTGATTATACTCATCAATGAGTTGCTGATCAATATCCAGTGTTACAGTTACATCTTGATCAATAGCACGAACCAAACGGACGGTCAATGTTTTTATCACATCTCCCTCGTCCACCAATTGTGCCTCTATCTGCTGACTAAACGTATTAGAAGGAGCCGCTTCCGCAATATATACTCCATTATCGATAGTTGACAGTTTTGCATCGTTGCATCCGGTGACAACAGCCAAAGCTGCCCCCAGCACAACATATCTTGAAAATTTAATCATCTTCATAATTATCCTTTTTTAGTTATGTTCTTGCAATTAATGATTAGCGGGATTCAGAACCTGAATAACCTCACGCATAAAGAAATAGTCATTCACCGGACGACAAAGATTAAAACGGTAGGCACCCACTCCGCCAATGCGGGCATCTACTCCCGGACGATAGTACATCGCCATTCCCTTCAATGAATAAGTCACAATACCATCACGAGTTGTAAATTCCGGTCCGCCATCCCCTTTATGCTTTTCAAAGTCCTCACACCAAACTGTTTTACTAAGAATCGTAGCTTCATCCTCTATCGAACCGAATTTATTTAATAATCTGTCAAAACGACCATCCAAAGCATCACTATATCCCTCATCCGACCTACAGTAATAGGCTTGAACCACATAATAATCTAATAAAGGGCCCGACTCCTTGTTCAGTGTCTGCGGTTCTCCGTCGACCATCAATATACGTCCAGTTCCCGATTTCGGTCCGAATTCTTTCGATAATTCATCCAAAAAAATATGCATACGGTCCGAATTTCCACTCAGATTTCCGGAATAGCCAAAATTCGGTTCAAAGTCGATATCGAATCCATCATAGTTATACTTATTGATTGAATCAATAATCACCCGCGCATATTTACGGATAGCTTTTTCTTGTCCTTCTTCCGAAGTGTCACCATAATTGCCATACCACCCCCAATAAGCAGCCATCGCTTCATCCTTAGAGTTGTACTGTACGCCATCCACGATGAAATCATTCTCAACAGAAGCAGGCGTATGACTTCTGCCTATATCTGTGATATGCTGACAATACAAAACTCTGAGACCTTTCTTCTCTCTCACTTCCTTAAGGTCACTTTTTTGTGCTTCAGTCAGGTTGAAAGCCCCTCCCCAAAGAGAGACGATATCCATTGAATCGGGAATACCTCTCAACTGGTTGTTCATATTCGTTCCGGTTCCGGTCCATTCACTGTACCAGCCGAAAACAATCGGATGATCGGATTTCTTATACTCTCTCAGTGCCTTATAATAGTCTTCACCATTGATATTCACCGGTTCGGTGAACTTCGGTTCCATTTCAGTCCAGTCGCTGCACTGTATAAACATCAGTGCACCCATTACTCCAAATATGATATATAATAATTTCTTCATATTGTTATTCCTAATTTAAGCTATTAATAAGTACCATTTTCTTTCATTGCCCACCAAAGATCAGTTCCATTAGAATCTTTTCCATTGCTAAGCATACTGACGGCCGCTTCCACATTCGCCTTATTGTTATTGTATTCACTTCGTGTAAAACGAAGACGGCGTTGTCCGCGCCCCGTATTACAATCGGCATTCATAGATTCAGTTGCCGGGAAGATTCTAGGATAGCCTGTCCGACGGAAATCTGCCCATCCGTTCATCGGGTCGGGATAACAGGCAATCCATTTCTGGGTAAGTACTCTTTCCAGTTTCTTCGCGTCATCAGCTCCATCCTCCCACTTGATCGTAATGGACGACTGGTTCGTATAATTGTTTCCGGTATGTCCAGCAATTAAATTATCCACATAATTTCCCGGTATAGATGTAGCGTCAGCCAAATAATCATCGGCACCCGATACCCCAAATTCCTCAAAAGACAATCGAACTCCCTTTTCATAGAAAGTCTTGGCATCTCCACCCATATTCCAGCCTTTCAGTGCTCCTTCCGCACGCAGGAAAGCAGCTTCGGCAGCGTACATTACCGGTTGTGGCAATGTTTTGTCGGTAGCGATAAAGAGTTTGCTATAGTTGGCGTATACCGTAGGTTCAGGTATTTCTGCCGAACCCGAACGGACACCTACATACCCACCGGCAGCAGTCTGAGTCTGCGGAGTAAAATAAGCAGGACGGCGAGGATCGTTATATCCGTTCATGTACGACACGAGGCAGGCATTGGCTCTTACTTCGGGCCATCCGCTGACAATAGCATATCCATTTTCATTGATTCCGCCATTAGTCGTATCATAAGAACTGTCGCCCACACTTTCCATCACACCTCCAAGTACAGCTTCCTGAGCCTTGGTCTGAGCATATTCCGGTTCTACTCCCGAGATGCGGATAGCCATCCGAAGTTTCAGCGTATTGGCAAACTTCAGCCACTTCGAGCAGTCACCTTTATAGAACTGGTCTACCACAGCCAAATCTTGATTTACGCCGAACGTTGCCGCCGACTTCAGAATGGTGATCGCATTATCCAGATCGTCAAACATGGCATGCCATACAGTCTGCTCATTATCATAAGGGGCTTCCGTTTCGCCGGCCTTCATCTGTGTGTAAGGAATGGGACCTTGCAAAGATGCGAGCAACTGCATACCATAAACACGGGTTAACTGAGCCATGGCATAAATGACACCTTTCTTTTCCGTAGAGTTCTCGACCAGAAAGAAAGAAGGATAGATATAGCCGTAGAGTCTTCCCCATGAACTGTCATTGTGCCCTTCGGACGCATTATAATAAGCAAAGATATTCTTTCCAAAGCTCCAGTTAGCTGTCGCAGTCACTTGACCGCTAAAGCTGGCCCACATACAATTAATCTCCTGACAAGCATTCTGTTGCGGACAAGCATACACGTTAAACATCGTAGACAGTAAGTTACTTGCCGGTACTTTTGAAGGCTGATAAGGGTTGGTATTAAAATCTTCAAAGTTAGTAGTACACCCCGCCATCATACATACGACTGCGCTTGCTCCGATATATTTTATTATCTTGTTCATACCTATTTATTATTTAAAACTGAAATTTAACATTGAATCCGAAATTTCTTGTACTCGGAAGCATATAGGCATCAAATCCCTGATAGAAGTTAGATGCAGCTGAAGTGGTCAGTTCCGGATCGAAAGGAGCCTTGCAATAAATCATCCATAAATTCTTTCCTACCAGCCCAACAGTCATTCCGACCTTATTGTCAAACCATTTTTTAGGCAATGTATAGCTAAGTGAAAGTTCGCCGAGTCGTACATTGGTAGCGCTATACGTGTAGTAAGCCGCAGTTCCCTGAATGGTCTGATAGTAAGTCTGTGCAGAGACTTTGCTCTGATTAATCTGCACGCCTCCTGCGTCACGTACGTCCGCGCTGACTTTGGAAACACCGGCAGCGTCAAGTACGGACTGCGTCTCACTGATAACAATACCTCCGAAACGTCCGGTGAAAGTCATGCCAAGATTAACTCCCTTATAACCGAATCCTAAACTCCAGCCCATATTCATCTTAGGCAGAATAGAACCTAAGTAGGTTTCTTTGTTCTCCATAGCCAGTCCGACACCTTCTTCATTAAGAATGTAGCCATTCAAGTCACGTTTGAGCAAGCGTTGTCCGTATACGTCTCCCATTGATCCTCCGACACGCAAAATCAGGCGGGCATCCGTATGTCCATAAGTAAGCGGAGACAGTTCCGGCATCTGGATAGGTTGTCCGGTGGCATAGTTGTACACACCGTCAGCCAACCGTTTTACCCGGTTCTTATTCCATGTCAATGTATAGTTCGTATTGAAAGAGAAATCTTTCCACTGCTTGTTATAACCCAATGACATTTCCAGACCTTCGTTCATGATGTTTCCACTTTGGATAGGAATATTAGAATATCCCGAAGAAAGCGACAAGTCCGCATAGAATGTCTGATTATAAGTATTGGAACGATAATAAGTCAAGTTAAGACTGATGTCATTGAGGATACGTGCGTCCAAACCTACTTCCCATGACTTGGTACGTTCCGGTTTCAGTTTCGTGTTCGGATAAGAAGAGGTACTGGTCCAGCTCTGTGTCTGTTCATCGTAAGGGTAAGTAACGGTAGTCATGAAGCGGCCGTAAGAGTTACCTACCTCAGTGTACGAACCGCGAACTTTCAGGTATGTCAGCCAATCAGGAGCATTAAACATACTCGTCAGAATGGCGGAAAGTCCTATTGACGGGTAGAAGAAAGACTTGTAATCGGAGAAAGCCAGTCTTGAATCCCAGTCGTTACGTCCGGTAGCAGTCAGATAGATCATCGATTTCCAACCAATTTCCGCATTGGCAAAGATAGCGCGTGTCTGATCATGCCAGCCGGACTGTTTTGCTTTCCATGCTTTATTGAAATCGATATTGTGGACGGCAAAGAAATTGATAAGTTTCAATCCGCCTTCATATCCGATCATTTCATAACGGCTGTCACTCAGTGACACACCAAGGTTGACATTGACCGACCAGTCGTTAAAACTCTTATTCAGTGTAGCAATCGCATCCGCATACGTGTTCTTTGATTGTGTAGAGGTGTCACTGTACGTTCCACGGTCACCCGACACCAGTGTGCCGGTAGAAGCGTATGCCTTATAAGTACTACGATTATCATAATTATCTATTTTCACACGTCCTACCACATCCAGCCAGTCGAACAACTGATATTTGAGGGAAGCGTTGATCATATAACGGGTCTTCTTATTCTCCCGCAACTGGCGATTCTGTATCCAGTAGGGGTTGGCAAGACCACTTGAAGTACCGCCGTAAGGCCAGTATTGCTCCATCAGGTCCATACCGGAATTATAACGTTCGAACATACGTACATCATCGAAATTCTCACTACGAGGGAAACGGTAAAGTCCCGGCAGAGGATTATAGTAATAACCCTGCGACATCATATTCTTGTCATTCTGAAGAATATAACTGGCACCGGCATCGAGTGTCATCTTGTCTTTCAGGAAACTGGTCGTGTTACGGACAGTGAAATTATAGCGGTTGTATCCACTGTTGGGCAATATATTGGTGGTGTTGGTAGTAGAAGCCGACAAATACGCCTGATTCTTCTTGTTACCGGTTGACAAAGCAAATGAGTTAATGACATTCGCTCCGGTCTGGAAGAAGTCACGCGGATCGTAGTCACTGTTTACAATCGGCCCCCAGCTATCCAGGCTGTTGGGCAGGTTACCATATTTGCTCTGCATCTCAGGCATCATTGACACCTTCGAGAAAGTAGTATTATTGGAGACCGTGACAGAAGTCTTGTCCGCAGACCCCTTCTTGGTGGTTATCAGCACAACACCGGCAGCGGCAGCATTACCATACAGAGCTGCGGCAGAAGGTCCGGTCAGCATAGAGATAGATTCGATGTCTTCCGGGTTAATGTCGGCAGCGCCATCCGTACCCTGCTGGTCATAGATACCACCGCCACCTCCATTCATCATGTTATACATCGGTACACCGTCGATCACATAAAGCGCCAGATTGGAAGAAGTGATAGATTTGACACCACGCATCACGACACGCGAAGCACCTCCCGTGGTATTGGACGAATTAATATTAACACCGGCCACCTTACCATTCAGAGAAGAGATGAAGTTCGCATCTTTCACAGTAGTCAGTTCATCACCGCTCAGCTGCTGCACGTTGTATGACAATGCCTTCTCCGAGCGTTTGATACCCAATGCCGTCACTACCACCTCATTCAGTTCCTGCGTCGCATCCTCTAGCACCACATTGGCAACATTTCCTTTTACGGGTACTTCTTTTGACTGATAACCTACATAGGAAAATACAAGAACAGGATTCGCCGATGAAGTGGAAAGCTTATAGTTTCCATCCATATCGGTGATGGTTCCCTCACCGGAACTCTTCTCCCGGATAGAGACACCAATCAACGGCTCTCCATTCTTATCTTTTACCGTGCCGGCAATAAGTCTTTCTTTTCTCTGCTGTGCAACGTCTTTTTCTTTTGCAGCCAGTACTATTTTATTATCCAAAACTTTATATTCGATGCCCACACCTTTAAAAACTTGCTCCAGAACCTGGAATATATTCTTATTAGACACTGACACCGACACCTTGCGTTTCAAATCAAGATTCTTACTGTTTACAAAAAAGCCGAATCCGGACTCAAGTTCGATTTTGTGAAGTACTTCCTCTATGGTACAATCGTTTGCCTTCAATGTGATGGAAGTCTTTTGCGCATATCCATCGGACGCATATGCCAGTCCGAATGAGCAGACAATGAGTATAAATAGTAACTTCATAGTTAGTGATATTTTCCTTGAAGACCGCCTAAGAAGGTTTAATCCTCCAAGAAATTGGACGATACAATAATTTTGCATAAATTTGTAACGAGTTTAATTAAAAAACTAGTAGTTATACTTGTCGGGAAACAAGTAGATTCACGATTACTGGGCTCAATACGGGAAGATACGACCAATATCATCCCGTATCTTTTTTAGTTTCAAGGGTCTTTGTTTTTCATGGCAATAAGCTTTTTTGAAATAAGGTTATTAATAACACTAAATAAAAATTTCTATCTTCATCTTCTCTTTACTTCCTTGTACACTGTTCAGATAACGCCAGCGTATTTTCGAAGAAGCTTCTATATAATTCAGTATCTGCTCCAGACTCCTGCTTGTGAATGTCCCGGAAAACAGGTCATCATCGGGCACATTGCGTCGAACGATAAATTCCACATCATATCTGTCTGCCAAAATCTCCAAAGCATCCTGCAAAGATGTCTGCTTAAAGACGATAATACCATCCTTCCATGCCAGTTCTCCTTCACCGGAAGTAGTATAGAGCTCCGTTTTTCCACTCTGCGAATAATAGATCAGCTTCTGACCGGGTGCCATAGTAATGTACTGAGGCTTCTGTGCGGTATTATTAAATTCGAAATGCACTTTCCCTTCTATCAGAGTGGTAGTAATCTCTTCGGAATCCCTATACGCCTTTACATTGAACTTTGTGCCCAACACTTTAATCGCAGACTGATGGGCTGTGGAAACAATGAACTGTTTCTCCGGGTCTTTCTGAACTTCGAAATAGGCCTCCCCGTCCAGTTCCACTTTACGGGTACGGGAAGCGAACTGACTGGGAAAAGTCAGCGTACTTTTTCCGTTTACCCATACCATTGTTCCGTCAGCAAGCGTCACTTGCGTACGTTGTCCGGCAGGCACATATACGGTCTGCATTTCTACATTTTCCTTTTGCAGAGTTTGTATCAGTATATAACTTAATCCGAAAGCCAAAACAAATATAGCCGCAATCCGCATCGCCTTCATCGTAAAAGTGCGTAGTGAAAGCAGCTTGTCACGCCCCGTTTTCAACTCATCCGCATCCTGCCAAACAAGTGCATCATAACTTTTGCGGAGTGACATAAATTCTTTGAGATTAGCGGCATCGGCATCAATCCATGCTGCAACTTCTTCTTTCTCCCTTTGAGAGGCTTTTCCGGATATATATTTTAAAAGTAAATTCTGATTCATATTATAAGTTGAGTTACTTTATAAGTAATAAACAGGAGTATATTTGCTCCCCCTTTCATATAGAATACCACTCACTAAAAATAATCCCTAGTGAGAAATACAACTTTTTTTGCTGTTATTAAAAAAAGAGGAGAAAAAGATATTTTCAAGATCATCAAATAAAAAATATCAGGAAAGGAGCATACTCTTTCAGATTATCACGCAGCAGCTTCACAGCTTTGCTTATATGATACTCCACTCCTTTGACACTGATACCCAATTCTTCAGCTATTTCTTTATGAGATTTTCCATCCAGACGATCGGATATAAATGCAATGCGCGTCTTTTCCGGCATACCAGCCAACAATGTTTTCACCTTTGAGCGTAATTCTTCGGACATAACTTCCTTCGGATCACAGGCTTCCAAGGTTGAAATACGGATTTCCAATTCCCGTTGTCCCTTATCTGTCAGGTTTTGGTAGACGTTCTCCTGAACCTGCAAATGTTTCAGGTAATTGAGTGACTTGCTACGTATATAAGTGATTAATACAGCTTCGATACTCGGAATTTCCTGTTTTTTACTTAATTCCCACAAATAAATGATTGCTTCCGATACAATATCTTCAGCTACCAAATCATTATGGACGTATGATAAGGTAAACAGGAATGCTCTCCTATAATAGGTAGTATATATCGAATTAAAATTAATTGCAGTCATTTCGATCTATATTAATGGCGCTTATGCGTATAGTTTAAGTATATCCAAAGGTCTTTAATGATTGCAAAGAAATATATTTTAATTGAATAAAAGAACTTTTTGAAGAGAAAATGGGACATAAGCCGGTAAATCATCAGAAGGCTGACGACTAGCATATAGCTTTCACTCCTTTCTCTCCACTTTTTTCCAATGCTAAAAACTGACCAATTTATGCTAAAATCAGATCATTGCATCATTTCTATACTATTATGACTCAAAATTGCTCTAATCTATAAATCCAACTTCCTATATTTGCAGCCATAACAATTAAAACACAAAAAGAATATGATTACAAGTAGAAAGGTTTCTCAGGTCAATGTTTTTGCTGGTAGTCCTTGGGAAGTAGCCAGCGTAAAGAGTTTATTGAAAGCAGCGTATATCGAGGCATCAATGAAAGACAATGGATTGAACAGTATACTCATTTCTGTTCCATGCGAATATTATACAGCAGCAATGCGTGTGATTAATAAAAGAAAAGTTTCATAGGTTTTAGGTTAAACATATAAGATTAAAGCCGGGTACGATGGGAGATCGCACTCGGCTTTTCAGTCTTTGTATGATTCTTTTAAAACGAAGTAACCTTTAGATTGGTTGACTTTCTGTTTGTTTAATCTTCAGTTTGCTCAATTTCTACTTTTTCATTCTTTAGCTTTTCAAGAGCGGCAATCTGCATATTACAGAAAAGGTGTATGTGATGAATCAAGTTAGTATGCTGTGACAAGTAAACGACAGAGTCCATAAGTTGGGCAGACAGTTGGTAGGCTTTCCGATTATTTGTATTTTCGTCCGGACGACGCATATAAAGGGCAAAACTTCGGTATAAGATAGGAATAAAGCGTTCCCACGGAAGTTCTAAGCTAAGCAACAAATGGTTCATATTCTCCAGCATACGTTGAAGAGACTCAAGGTCCGGCTTATCAGCTTCTTCTTCAAAAAAGTTTTCTTTGGAATTTTCTTTCGCGATAGTCAATGCGTTTTCTGCTTCCATAAAATAGTAGTATTAATAAAAGGGCAAAAAAAGAACGGTTTCGCCTTTCCCGTTGACTATCACTTTCTAGAAGCTGAAGGCACATTACATACTCTTCACGGGGGTACGAAACCGCCTATGAGGAAATTGTAAGCATAGAAAATGCCTACAACTTGTCAAAAGC
>OJSO01001760.1_pt1 | contig 11746 bp, 8 predicted proteins | sample 1599521 | NCBI WGS metagenome assembly OJSO01 (sample SAMN04168659, study PRJEB22393) | human gut metagenome | biome: human gut microbiome; feature: stool | host: Homo sapiens | collected 2014-05-12 | reverse complement strand
GTATGGCAGTTCTTTATGCTTATCACATTCAGGTAAAAGAAATCCAGATGCGTTTTGAGAAGGATACGCTTCGGAATATTATGGATATGCAGTACAAAAATTACAAGCTTTCCAAGGAGAGTATCGATATTGTAAATCAGAAATACCATGATCTGGTCGAAACGTACGGGCCGGACAGAGTCGGCCTGCTTACCGGCGACACGTCCATCAACTCCGAAGCCGACATCGTGGTCATGACCACCGAGGTCCTGCGCAACATGCTCTACGAGCATTCCATGACGCTTGACGCCTTGCGTTACGTGATTCTTGACGAGGTGCACTATCTCGCCGACCGTTTCCGCGGGCCGGTGTGGGAGGAAGTGATCATCCACCTGCCCCAAAGCGTGAGAATCATCGGCCTGTCCGCAACCGTGTCGAATGTCGAGGACTTCTCCAAATGGATTGAATCGGTCCGTGGCGACACCACGCTGGTGGTGTCCGAAAAACGGCCCGTGCCGTTGGAACAGCATGTGCTTGTTCAGGCGGACGACCACACCGAACCGGAACTCATCGACCTGTATCGACGTGATAAAGACGGCAATCAGACAGACAAGCTCAACGCCCAGCTGGTGAGCAGGCTCGATCAGCTCGACCGCAAGGCCGCGAAACGTAGGGGAGAGCAGCGCCCCGACAGACGAAAGGGCGGCAAGGGCGGCAAATGGAACGACCATTCCCGCAGACCCGAACGCCATACGCCACGTCGTTGGGCCGTGATTGATGAATTGAATTTCCTCGGCATCCTGCCGGGCGGCGGCGCGCTTCTCTCGTCCTTTGCGTCCTACACCCTCGAGAAGAAGCTCGCGGGCGAACGCGCAGAACCCGCCTTCGGACAGGGCAACATCCGCGGCGTGGCGGGCCCCGAGTCCGCCAACAACGCGGGCGCCCAGACGAGCTTCATCCCGATGCTCACGCTCGGCATCCCGTCCAACGCCGTCATGGCGCTCATGATCGGCGCCATGATGATCCATGACATTACGCCTGGCCCCCAGGTGATGAACACCGACCCCGAACTCTTCTGGGGCCTCATCGTCTCTATGTGGATCGGCAACCTCATCCTGATCGTCCTCAACCTGCCGATGATCGGCGTCTGGGTGCAGCTCCTGCGCGTGCCGTACCGCTGGCTCTATCCCGCGATCCTCGCCTTCTGCTGCACCGGTGTCTACTCGATCAACAACAACGTCTTCGACGTGTGGATGACGATCGGCTTCGGTGCGCTGGGCTATCTCTTCAACAAGCTCGGCTGCGAAAGCGCGCCCCTCATTCTGGGCTTCATCCTCGGTCCCATGATGGAGGAGAACATGCGCCGCGCACTCCTGCTCTCGAGGGGCGACATGAGCTGCTTCCTCACGAGCCCGCTCTCGGCGGCGTTCCTTGCGCTGAGCGTCCTTCTGCTGCTTCTCGTGCTAGCCCCGGCCGTGCGCTCGGGCCGCGAGACGGCCTTCAGGGAGGACTAGCTTCGGTCGAGACATGAACGAGCGCGACGAACCTGAGGCAAGGGCAAGGGGGCCGGCGGAATGATCCGCCGGCCCCCTGCCGTTTTCAGGGCGAAAAAAATCCCCGCGTCCTTTCGGAACGCGGGGCAAACCCTCATTGTTAGCGGTATCCAACCGATTCAGGAGACTCAGCACTTGCGTGCTTCGTTGAGTAGAAGATTACAGGCAGAGGGCTCCGGGATGTTTTTCCTTGAGTCATTGTCCGTAAGAGAATGTAATTCCCGTTTTCGGTTGAAATTTGCTCGAATTGTTGGGCATCAGGTATTTTCGATGTCCGGCTGCGCAAAACTTTGTTGCGCGGCGCGGATTCGTGAAACAAGCCGTCCGATCGTCAGAGGTCGTAGCTCACCCTGGCGTCGTGCACGAGGGCCATGGCGTTCGGAGCGATTTCGCCTGCGGTGAAGCCCGCTTCGAGGCCCTCGGCGGAGAGGCCGTGGAAGTAGACGGCGGCGAGCACGGACTCGACCATGTCGTAGCCCTGGGCGAACATGGCGCCGATCATGCCGGCGAGGACGTCGCCCGAGCCGCCCGTGGCGAGCATGGGGCTGCCGGTCGGGTTGATCCAGGTGCGGGAGCTGCGCATCGAGATGACGGTGCCCGCGCCTTTGAGGACGACGATGGCGCCAGTCTGGACGGCGAGCTCGCGGCAGGCGGCGACGCGGTCGGCGGTGACGCCGGCGGTGTCGCGGCGCAGCAGGCGGGCGGCTTCGCCCGGGTGCGGCGTGAGGACGGTCGGGGCGCGGCGGGCGAGCACCATGTCCTGAAGCTTGATGTCGGCGGCGATGATGTTGAGCGCGTCGGCGTCAAGGATGAGCGGCTTCTGGCAGTTGAGGGCCTCGATGACGCGGGCCTTCGCTTCGGCGGAGGTGCCAAGGCCGCAGCCGAGGACGATCGCGTCGAAGTCCTCAAGATTGACGGGCTTGGTCGCGAACATAATTTCCGGATAGACCATGTCGACGTGCGGCGCATGCTCGGCGCGGCATTCGAGCGTGACGCGGCCGGCGCCCGAGATCAGGGCGGCGCGGGCGGCGAGGATCGAGGCGCCGATCATGCCGTCGGTGCCGCCGATGACGGCCACGCTGCCGTAGTCGCCCTTGTGGGAGTTCTTGACGCGGGGACGAAGAACGCGCGGGAATTCGTCGGTGCCGATCACGGAGAGCGGGGAGAGCGGAACGGAGACGTCGAGCTCGTTGAGGACGATCTCGCCGGCGGCGTCGGCGCCTTCGCACATGTAGAGGCCGGATTTGACGCAGAGGAACGTGATCGTCACGTCGGCGCTGCAGCCGGGATAGCTGCCGGTCCAGTGACCCGTGACGGGGTTGAGACCGGACGGAATGTCGAGCGAGACCTTGAGGGCCTGGCGTTCGTTGAACCAGAGGACGGCGTCGAGGTAGTCACCCGTGATCGGCTTGGCAAGGCCCGTGCCGAAGAGACCGTCGACGACGCAGTCGGCCTTTTCCGTCATGTACGGATCGTCATAAGTCGTGCCGCCGGCCTGCGTCCAGCGTTCGAGCTGGGCGAGTGCGAGGGCGGAGGTCGGGCGGCGGCCGCCCGGGAGCACCACGTTCACGACGGCGCCCTTCTCACGGAGCTCGCAGGCGCAGGCAAGGGCGTCGCCGCCGTTGTTGCCCGGACCGACGAGCAGGGTGACTCGGCGCTGTTCGACGCCGGCATCCTCGAGACGCTTCATGATGAGTTCGGCGGCGGCCGCGCCGGCGCGCTTCATCAGCGTATCGGCGCCGAGCTGGTTGGCGGCGCGCATTTCCAGATTCTGCAGTTCGTCTGCGGTGAGAATGGTAAGGCTCATGATCGGGTTCCTTGGGTCCTGAAAGGAAAATGTGCGGGTTATTGTACTCGCACATTATTGATGTTGACGAATGGCCGCGGCGCCCGCACGCGGCACAGGAGGCTTCTCAAAGGCCGCCTTATCCAACGGGCCGTAAAACCTCTCCATTCATGGGGAGGATATAAGGCCCCAATGGGCATTTGGTTGAAAAACACGCATTCCTGAAGGAAGTGTGCCATGATGTTCATATGAAGATCACCTGCGCCTTTCAATACGAACTCTATGTTGACGAGACCCGACGTGCGGCCTTGAGCCGAAACGCCGGTTGCCGCAGGTTTGTCTTCAACAAGGCGTTGGGGATCCAAAACGAGCGCAAGTCTAAAGGTGAAAAGCTTCTCACCTACAAGGAGCTCGCCCACGAGTTGGTGCTCTGGAAAAAACAACCCGAGACCGCCTTCCTTCGAGAGGCCATGGCCAAACCGCTCCAGCAAGCCCTGCTCGATCTCGATCGCGCCATCAGCGACAGCTTCCGTCCCAAGAGCGATCCGGCACACAAAGGATGGCCGAAGTTCAAGGCGAAAGATATCGGAGACGGCTTTCGGGTTCCGCAGTTTGCTCCAGAACACATCGACGATGCCAACGGGCGAGTCAAGCTCCCAAAGATCGGTTGGATTCGATACCGCAGAACGCGTCCCATCGCGTTCGAGTGTGCGGACGGGATGCTCGTTCCCGGTGTCGTGAAACAGATTCACGTCAAGAAGGACTGCGGCCGCTGGTTCGTGATCTTCACGGTTGAGTTCGAAGTCCAGGCCCCCGACATGAAGGCGCTCGATGTCGGAATCGACGTCGGCGTCGTGCATGCCGTCGCGACGAGCGACGGACGATTCTACGATCTCGACACGGAGAAGATTCGCTCGATCGAGAAACGCATTGCGGGCTTGAAACGCAAGCTTTCGCTCAACCAGGAGTCGCGAAAGAAACTCGCGAAGTTGGGACTGGCGGAGCCTTTTGACAAGAAGCAGCCGAGTCGCAAGCGCCGTCAGCTCAAGGAGAGGATTCAAAACCTATACCGAAAGATTCGTTGCATTCGACAGGATTTCCACAGGAAGACGGCGCATGCGCTCGCGCAGGAGTACGGCTGCGTGTACGTCGAGGACCTGAAGGTGAAGAACATGACGGCGTCCGCCAAGGGCACCGTTGCGAATCCCGGCAAGAATGTGAAGCAGAAAAGCGGGCTCAACCGCGCCATCCTGCGCACGGGGTTCTACAGTCTTCGCCAAACAATCGAATGGCAACTTCTGAAAGTGGGTGGTGTGATGATTCCCGTCGATCCGAGAGGGACGAGCATCACCTGCCCGCACTGTCAGAGCAGGGACAAACGCAACCGCCCGACGCAGGCGATTTTCAAGTGCGTCAACGAAAGTTGCGGCTTCAAAGCGAATGCCGACGTGGTGGGCGCCCTGAACGTGTTGAGGAAGGGCCGGACAGGCCCGAGTGCACACAACAAAAAGCACATCGCCCATGTAGTGAGTATTGGGGAGCAAGGCTTTCGGCCGGAGGACTCGATGCCATCAATGGGAGCCATCCTCAAGCCACGCGATCGGGTGGCCCAAGGAATCCCCGCCCTTTAGGACGGAGGAGGAAGTCAACCGCCGAATCGCCGCCAGGAGAGGCGTTCGGAGAAGGGGTTCTCGCGTCCGAGGACGCCGTCGGAGACGACGTCCGCCACGGCCGTGCAGAAATCGGCGCCGTGGATGCCGCCCGCAATGCTCAGGTGCAGCCCCGGCATGCCGGAGGCGCCTGCGACGGGCAGGCCGTCGGGGCTCGAGAGCACGGTGTGCGAGAGATAGCGCCCCTGAGACCAGTCGGTGGCGGCGGGGAAGAGCTTCACGCCCATTTCCCAGAGCGCCTTGTACTCCTTGTCGACGGGGCAGTGCTCCTGGGCGCCGAGATGCCAGCGGCCCATGATGCGCACGAACGTGTCGAGCGGCAGTGCGATGCGTCCCTCGGGCGTCCTCACGGCATGGCGCATCACGCAGGCGTCGCCCGAGAGGCTCACGTTGAGCACGGAGCGGGTGACGGGCGCAAGCGGCACGCCGCCGTAGGCATGTTCGGGAAGAATTTCAAGGGCGCCCGTGCCGCAGGCGACGACGACGGCGTCGGTCCTGACGGGCTCGTCCGCCGCCACGCCGCAGATGCGGCCGTTGTCGGAGATGAGGCCCGTCGCCTTCCTGCTGCAGAGGATCTTCACTCCCGCTTCGGCGAGGTGTTCCCTGAGCTGCTTGGCGTAGTAGCTCACGGACCAGGTGGTCGCGCGCGAGAATGAGAAGCTCCCGACGTCCGTGGCCGCATAGAGCGAGGGCTCGATGGCGGTGACGTCCTCAAGCGTCGCGGGGGACGCTTCGCCGGCCTCGGGCGAGACGATGATCGTGCCCGCGCTTTCCTGAAGAATGAAGCCGTGCTCCTGCGCCTCGGCCCTGAGCATCGACGTCGAGGCCTCGGAGAGCTCCGCGGCGAGCGCGTCCCTCGCCTCGCATCGCGCGGGCTCGCGGCATGCGGTCATGGCGGAGATGAAGCTCGGGTGGCGAACGGCCGCGCCGCTGCCGTAGACGAGTTCCGAGGTGTTCGAGGCGAGCGCCTTGAGGCGCGCAAGACGTCCTGCCGGACGTGCGATCGGCGCGGGTGCGGGGTCGCCGAGAACGGCGCCCGCACAGTAGCTCGCGCCCTGGCAGGGCGCGCGCTGGGCTTCGATGACGGTGACGTCGGCACCTTTTCTGACGAGGGACAGGGCGGTCTGCAGGCCCGTGAGGCCCGCTCCAACGACTGCGGCGTGCATGTACTGGTATTTTTTTTGGGAAAAATGGAATCGGTCATTGTAGCCCAGTCCGCCGGTATGGGCCTCCCCCGCACGTACGGCTGGCATATACTGAAGGAACCGCTTTTTTCCGGAACATCCGCCATGACCGAACATACGACCGCCGAGTGCCCCTATCCGAAGCTTGAGGCTCCCGTTCCCCGCGCCGAGCGAGAGAACGATCCGCTCACCGAAACGTCCGTCGCCGAGCGCGTGCTCCTCGACGGCCGCTTCATCAAGGTGGTCGAGGAGGACGTCGTCCTTCCCGACGGACGTCCGAGCCGCCGCTTCGGCCTGCGCCACGGCGGCGCGGCCGGCATGATCGCCCTGGGAGCTGACGGCACGATCGTCCTCGAACGCCAGTGGCGCCATCCGCTGCGCAGGGCCTTCTGGGAGATTCCTGCGGGCAAGCTCGATCAGGGCGAGGCCGAGCTCGACTGCGCGAAGCGCGAGCTCGTCGAGGAGTGCGGCATTCACGCAGCGCGCTGGACGCGACTCGGCGAACTCAACAACGCGATCGGTTATTCCAATGAACGCATCGTCGTGTTTCTGGCCGAGGACCTCTCCTGGGGCACGCAGGCCCTTGACGAGGGCGAGCATCTCGAGGTTGTCCGCGTCGATCTGAAGGAGGCGCTCGACATGTGCGCCGACGGCCGCATCACGGACGTCAAGACCATTGTCGGCCTCTTCTGGCTCGAACGCCTTCTCGCCTCGCGCAGCGCCTGAGGCGCACGGTCCGCAGGGCTCGGGTGTTTGGCAATTCGACGGGCTCTGTGGTAAGATTCCAAAACTCTCGAAGCGGGTGTCGTATAACGGCTATTACCCCAGCCTTCCAAGCTGGAGACGAGGGTTCGACTCCCTTCACCCGCTCCATGAAAATCGCCTCGCAGGCAGTCGGCCCGCGGGGCTTTTTTGTTTTCTGCGCTCTTGTCGGGAGATCAAGAGCGCCGTCGGTTGCGGAAGAGTTTGAGCTTCGCAGTCAGCCTCAGAACGCCGTCATGGGCGGAGGATTGGATCGTGTTCTGCAGATGCGTGCCACACCTGAGTGGAAAGCCGCACGAGCCATGCCGAAGGGCAGGGAAAGGACAAAAGCTTTCCGCGATACTCGTGTGCGGTTCCGCTTGACGAATACGACTTGTTGGTGAAAGTCGTATCGACAAAGAAGCTCAAGCCTACGCAGCACGATCTGCTGACGGGGCAATTCGTCAAGCACGAACTTTGGGAGCGACGCGTCGTGGCGGCTTGGCTTAACCTGTTGTACGCAGGTCTTGACAAACAAACCTACGCCCCGGAACAAGGCTCGGCTATATCGAAACTCTCCCGATTCACCGACGAGGTTTGGCTGCCTGACGAATGGCGCCCGTGCCGTGGTGGCAATTGAAAAGCTGTCGCCATGTTGCGGCAGCTGCAGGATCAAATTGGTGGATGGTGGAGAGCCGCCCATTCGCGAACGTGACACGCGTAAAAAATGGACATGATGACAAACCGTTCATCACCCTCTATGATGAAAAATTAGGAGCAGGTGCATCGCCAAACATTCAGATCAGCTCATGAAGAGATACGGGTGCGACGCAGATCTCGGTGTGGTGATGAGGGCTTGGTTCCTGCGAATCTTTCATGATGCGACTTCGGGCCGCAGGGGGGCGTGCTTTGCTCTCATCTTTTTCATGAAAAAAACAGGGCTCGGAACTTAGTCCAGAGCCCTGTTCAGAAACTGGCGGAGAAGGGGGGATTCGAACCCCCGAGGCCCTTATTCGGACCTGCACCCTTAGCAGGGGTGTGCATTCGACCTCTCTGCCACTTCTCCGCAGAAATCCTTCCGCATGCGATCGCGGTCGATGCGTATCACAGGCGGGATGTTCTTGTATCTGCCGTCGGATCGGATTAGTCATTTCCGTCGACCCTCGAACATCAGGAGTGAAAGCATAGCATGCCAAAAGGGAAAAAGCAAAAAAAACTTAAAAAAAGTCCGGCGCTTCCCTCCAAGGCCGCCTGCAATCGCCGGACGCCCTGAAAACGGTTGCCCGACAAAGATAAAGCCGCCGATGCTTTTGCATCGACGGCTTCTTAATTAGGTGGTGCGGTAGGCAGGATTCGAACCCACGACCCTCTGGTTCGTAGCCAGATACTCTATCCAACTGAGCTACTACCGCACTCGAGGATTTGAATGATACAGAGGTTTTGGGAAAATGCAAAATCGCGTATGCAACAAAATGTTTCTGCGTTTTGGGCGTCCAATCCGTTTTCGGAGACTCCATGGGAGGCGGATGAACGGAATTGACATCCTCCCGGCGTATAAATACGCGGGATTCCTCTTCACTTCGCGTCAAGACGCGACGAAAAGGACGGTTCCCGTTGCTGTCTTGTTGCCAAGCTCACTACACGGGCGAACTGAGCCTGTCCGGCTCTTCTTGAGGACATTGGTTGCCCCCACGACGTCGGCATTCGCGGTGTACCCGCATTTCTGACAACCGAAATGCGCCTGCGAAGGTCGATTTGACGAACTCGTGCATCCGCAGATTGGGCAGGTCTGGCTCGTGTATTTCGGATCGACGAGAATGAGTCGTCCATTGGACTTGAATACAGCCCAGTGGATGGCCATTCTCATCGCGTAGGGCGCAACGCGCGCCAGAGACCGGTTCAAGCCCGTCTTCTGCCTCACGTTTTTGCCAGGCTCCTCAACCGTGCCTTTGGCCGACTTCGTCATGTTCTTCAGCTTCAGATCTTCCATGGCCACCCATCCGTAATTCTGTGCGATGGTGTGAGCCGTCTTAAGCATGAAGTCCCGACGAATGTTGCGGATACAACGATGGTGATTCTGAATCTTCGCCTTCAGTCTTCTGCGCTTGCGGCTGGGCTCCCGCTTGTCGAACGGGTTTGCCTTGCCCAACTTGGCAAGCTTTTGACGAGCTTCCTTGTTGCGGCAGAGCTGGCGTTGAAGTACGGCGATTTGCTTTTCGTGCTTCTTGATGGATTCGACATCGAGCTGGAACACCGTCCTGTCAGAGAGCGTCACCGTCTGGGCAATGCCCAGATCAATGCCGACCTCGCCGGGACGATGCGGACCGGCGTTGGCGAAATCCATCTCCGTCACGACCGAGACAAACCAATGCCCGCATTCGACGGAAACCGTCATCTGCTTGATCTTGCCTTGAATCGGACGCGACTTTCTGAATCGCACGAAGCCTGCCTTCGGGATGCGGACTCGACCGTTGGCCTCGTCCCAATCCGTCGGGCGAACTTGCGGAATGCGGAAGGAATCCCCGTGCCCAGAGCTTGGAACTTTGGAAAGCCCTTCTTCTTGGCCTTGAATTCCTGAATGGCAGTACACGAATCCTTCAAGCCTTGGTGAAGGCTTTGAGCGATGGCGCCCTGCAACCAAAGCATGTCGTCTTCCTGCTTCCAGCGCGTGAGCTCTTGGCGAAGCGCTTTATAGGTCAGGAAAGGCTTCTTGTTTTCAAGGCATTGCTTCTGCAGTTCTATCGTCTTGTTCCACACGAAACGCCGCCACCCGGCAGCTTGAGCGAAGATTCGCTTCTGCTCCCGGGTAGGCATCAGTTCGAACTTGTAGGCGATGTTGGCTTTCGTGACCTCAATCCTACACCGTCCTTTTCGAGGACGCATGCTTCGCACGAGTTTGTGCGAAGGGGATTTGAGCGCCTATCATCCCGGCGGTTAAAACCGCGGGTTTTCTCGGCTCGACTTTATAAGCGAGCGCGCCGAGTAGAGCAGCCTGCAACTTTGAGTGCGCAGGAGGGAGGATCGAGCGCGCAATGCTAGAATTTCCGCCTCTCCAAAGGAAGCCCCATGTCCAAAAAGCCCCGTCCCAAGAAAAAGTACCGTCCGCACGCAGTTGCTGTTCCGCATTACCTCAACAGCCTCACTTCCGATGTCAATCGGAGGCATGACGCCCGCGACGAAGACCGCGTCTTCCTCCTCCAAGTTGCCAACCGAACCGTTGAAAAGGTTGATCTCGCCATGTACGGTCAGATCCTGCAGATCGCATGGGTTCTAGCCGCCAAGATGGACCGCGCGAAGGAACTTCGCCAATGTCTCTACAGCGGGCTTGCAGCCATCGGTTGCTACGTTGCCGAGAAGCCCAAGATTCCATTCGACGACGAGATGTTCGAGGAGCTTTCGCAGGCAACGGAAGTTGCACGGGACATTCTGGAGAACTCGGGCGAAATTGAGCGCGCACAGGCAGCTGCCGCCGTCATGTCGGGGCGCGTCAAGTTTGAGTCAGATGTTGACAAGATCAACGATCGGGAGATGGTTCTGCGTTGAGATGAGGGCTTTCCGACGAGCTTTCGCGTTTTTCGCCAAATGGGGGACGTACAAAAAGGACATCGATTATAAAATATCTAAATCGTTTAATAATCCCCGCCCAAATCCGTCGCTGGTAGTACGCCATGACCGAAGACTTCAACGAAATTAAGCCTGGTGCTCAAGCCGTAGCCGAAAGCGTCACGCGCAAGCGCGCTGCTCTTGAAGCCAAGCACATCATTCTCACGGATCGTCCGGAGGACGTAGCCGCGTATCTGCCGAAGTACCATCACACGATGCATGAAATCATCGAAATCGGCCCCTGGCAAAGCTACGGCGCATTCAGGGAGGGTGCGGGACGCAACATGACACGTCTTTTCCTGTCGGACGAAGCCCGAGCTGCCTGCGCAGAAGAACTTTCGCGTCTGACGGATGTCCAGAAGCGAGCCAGTTACCTCTTTTCCTACGAAGATGCTGCCGACTGGATTCACGAGAATGTTGAGTCGGAAGTCATGAGCGTTCTGGTTCCACTCTCCATGTTTGCAACTGATCCTGATGCTTTCCGTTCGCAATTCCTCGAAGAGAGAAGTAAGCGCTTTGTCACACTTGAGGAAGCCGCCTCCAAGGGGAAAAGCCCTGCTCGCACCCCCTTGTCAAAGTGGCGTCTGACGAGAATCCTGCCGGCATCCGTTCAAACCGAGTTGGGTCGCTGGCAGGAAGACTACAACGCAGAGCGTGAGCGACAAGGCGTTGCATGGCCGAATCCAACAAGCCTTACTGTGCTCTTCCCAGAGGGCGTATTGGCCCGTTACAGGGCCATGAAGGAATTGGCACCTACAACCGCACGAGCCCGCGCAACGGTCCTCTTTGAGGGGTTTGCGGTGCATCGTGAGGTCGGGCATACCCAACCCTATTGCCGTCGGCACTACACGCCCGGACTGCTTCTAGGCAAGCCCATCCATTGGAAGGACTATGAAATCGGCCTCGTTGACCTGATGAGCATTTCCAGGGCGATCGCGCTGCTCGGTGCTGACTATCTCAGGAAGACGCCGTGGCGTCTAGGAAAGGAAGATGTGGCTTGGTGCAGGGATGAGTCCGTGCTCCATGAGGTAAAATTAAGCAGGGAGTTCAGGATTCTGTTGGGGATCCAGAGGGGGCCAGTTGACAAATCTTGTCGTTGGTCGAGACGGCCAAAATGCACGGCTTCAACGCCGCTATGACGATGGAGTGGCTCCAGGACTTCGGCCGGGCATACCATTTGCACCGGGCCAACGCCACGCTGACGCATGAGGTCAACAACCGCGGTCGCAG
>OJSO01001757.1_pt1 | contig 11753 bp, 20 predicted proteins | sample 1599521 | NCBI WGS metagenome assembly OJSO01 (sample SAMN04168659, study PRJEB22393) | human gut metagenome | biome: human gut microbiome; feature: stool | host: Homo sapiens | collected 2014-05-12 | reverse complement strand
AAACGCGGAAAGCATTCGGTTTATGTTCACCCCAGCAACCCCGACGAAGACAACATCATCCAGGCCATGGAAAGAAAAAGAGCAACCAGCATTAGTGAAAATGAAATGCCGACAATTACACAGAGGATCTTCGCCAGCGTTATGAGTTTGTCTGACATGCTTAATCCTCCCTTCACGATTTCAACGCAATGACCAGTTTTGCCAGCCCATACAGCATCGGGGACACAGCAACACCGACCGCCACCCACTTAATGGCAAAAGCCAGTGCTCTGCTGATGTCATCAGTTACAGGCGCTTTCAGTTCAAGGCCATTTTTCATAGTCAACCTCAACAGAATTCGTTTACACTTCGCCATGTTCTCCCTTGCCTTACTCAAGGTCAGAAACACAAAACCTCGCTTGGTGCCAACAAACGGGGTTTTTACTTTTATTCACTTACGTTTCGCCAGTTCGCAGGATTTCGTGTTATCCGCCCGCGTGGCCATTCCTCATTTTTCAGCAAAATATTCTGCTTATCTGTCGATACCCCAGCACGCCAGCGCGCTCTCCTGGTCACGACGGGATACCTGACCGTAACAGTTGTTTGAACGATACGGCAGTCTCTGCCACCGTCCTTAATCCACCAGCGAATCGCTTCGCAGGCACCTTTTCGATCACCAGCATTAATTCGTCTGTAAAACGTCGACGGGAAACACTTACCGGGACCAATGTTGTACGGACAGAATGACGCGATCCCCGCTTTCTGGGGTTCGGTCAGCGGCACTCTGATGTTTTTCTCCACCCACGCCAGCGCTTTATCACGCTCAATGGCGTTAACCTGGTCGCATTTTTCCTTCGACAACTTCATGCCCGGAACGACAGGTTTGCCATCCACCATGATGGCACCACGGCAGATGGTCCAGATACCTGCACCATCACGGTATGCTGTGGTGTGCTTGCCTTCCTTTTCATCCAGAAACTGGTCGAGAATGTCAGGCGCAGGCGCACCAGCGGCAATCAGCGCCAGAACGGCAGCCGACAGGCCGTATTTGATTTTGGTGTTCATGGATATATTAAATATTCAGCCGCTGTCCCTGGCCCACTAAATACGCACTTTAAGATAAGTCAGCCCCGGATGAAGCCAGTAAGCCGGCACTTTTTTAAAGGGTGGAGTATTAAAATCACGAAGAAGAGCCTCCCGCACAATTGCATCCTTATCAGCACCACTGGCCAGCGCTTCAATCTCAGCAGCTACCTGCAGATATCCCATGCAACGGCCAACGCGCTTCATCAGCCCCTGCTTTTTATTGTTCTTCAGGTAATCAATGGCAAATTCAATGAGCTCCTCACTGTGCTGGTGCGATGGAGGTGTTACTTTCCCATTTTCTGAGATGGTTATTTTCCCAGCATCACCGGATACAACAAAGGATGGCCGGTTACACTCCCATTCCGGGTCACTGAAATTATCATTATGAATACTGAAACACTCTGCGAGATTTCTGCTCATCACTTTCCGACAATAATCGTCAAACGCAGCAAACTGCTTTTCATCGCCAGAAGGCACCAATATCGACCATTTCTTATTCAGCTCAACGACGTAGCTCTCCAGTTTTTCAATACGTGATTCAACATCATCTTTTTCTGACCGCAGTGTTGACGGCGGCATCTTCAGAGAACAAGTAATTCTTCCCGGTAGCTTTCCTTTGTAGGTTATCAACACATCCTGCGCCTCTAAAATTACGGGGCGCTTTTCCGGCAACGGACCATCCCCTTCACATAACCCGGCAGCAACATCCATGAAAAACTGCTTCGCCTGCTTTTTCGCCTCAGCTTCGTAAAACTCCAGCGTGGCACCTTCAGTACGGTCAAGACTAATCGCCACATCTGGCAACAACAGCGACGCTTGCCCGTCACCTTCCGGCTTCACAGTAACAGTAACCTTATCCCCGTAATTATTTATCCCCTTAACAACCAGTTCATATTTTTTATTCATCACTTTACTCTCCCCGCGCCGCCTTACGCCGGTCCTCTTTGATTTTGAAATACAGGTTAGTCAGATATGTCAGCAGCCCAAACAGCAGACTCCCCAGCACGCCTATTGCCGCCCACTGAGACGGGGAAACCCTGTCCAGCAACTGCAGGAACCAGTAGCCCGTTCCCACCGCTGACGTGGTGTATGACACACCTGTTGTGATTTTTTCCATCTGGTACATACCCCGTCTCCCGTTATCCGGAAGCTGACAACAATAAAAAAGCCACCAGTTAAGTACTGATGGCTCTGATAACTCATGCAGGCGTCTCAGACGACCCACTGACACTACCGGTGAGTTTAACGATACCTTCCATTTGACTGGCTCACTTTTTATGATGATGCCGGTGCATTTATCTCCAGCACCAGACTTTCCATCTCAACGCCATACGTTGCATTTTTGGTAATATCCGTCAGCGTCAGTGCATTTAGTCCCACTGCCAGACCGTCTTTTATGGCCTGGAATGCCGGGCCAGTACGATGACGTAGTATCACTCCGGCTCAGTTGCACCACTGACCACCACATCACCTTCTGCTGCAATCGCCTGCATCAGGGTATAAGGGGTTATGGCCACCGGACTACCAAACGGCTGCCAGCCCTCTTTCAGTTTATGTGTCAGCTTTTCCGCAAGATCTGACGGCGACGCCGCCCTGACAACATCATAGTGTTTAAATGCCATGGTTCTTTCCACCATCTGAAAAATGATTCTTTAAAATACCTGACATGTAATACAGAAAAAACACAAAACCATACCTTAATGAAAAACCTCATCATCAAGCAGATATGCATGGATAAACTACAAGACGAGATATAAACCACCCTGCATTTAAATAAACAATAAACAACATCAGAAAAATAATTCTGCTCTATGGTTTACAATCAAAAATATCATTTATACTTTTCAGAACATCACCAGCAAGGCATAAACAAGGAAACTAAATGAAGTGGATTGTGATTGATACAGTTATCCAGCCATCATGCGGAATATCTTTTTCAGTCATATGGAGTAAAATAAAATTAATAATCTGGTATCAATCGGATGCTTTCTTACCTCCTGAAAGTATATTTACACTGACTCACACAGGCATCATGCTCAATAACAAAGTGCTGCCTGTAACCATTTACAACGTAGTACCATTCAATAAAACATTCTGGAATTTAATCAAAAACAGCCAGGAATGCCCTACAAATACAGATAACGTATTGAATGAATGCTTTAATAACCGTTGCACTCTGCAAATATGTCCTTATGGGCTAAAACAACAAAGTCCATAAGGAGTTTACTCACATCTGACAAAATCAATATAAACAGCCCCTCCGGAGAGGGGCTGGAGAGTGGCGCTATGTGCCATTGCATGGTGCCGGGTGCCTCCCGGTGAATTCAGTACCAGCACCTGAATCCGCGATTATCCCATATACCTACTCGCTGATTGCCCCTCCGCACAGGGGGATTCACCATGCCAGTTTCTTTTAACAAACTCCCCGCAAACCAGACAACAGTCAACCGCCTGAATTGTGAAGTATTTAAAAATTTCTCCCGCTAACTGATACCCGGCTAACAGTCTGGCGTTTTCTTTTTCAGCAACGGGAAAGCAGCAACCACCACACCCGCCACCAGCACACCGTCAGCCAGCACTGACATTATCCGGCTGCTGCAATGCCATTCACAAAAACAGTAAGCAATCACTTTTTACCGTAACCGGTGATAATCCAGATATGTATCTACCCCAGATGAGTAATCCGAAGTTCATCCATACCACAGGTCCTGGCTATTCTGTTGTACTCCTGAACAAGAGCAAATAATTCTGAATTAGCCACCATGAACTCATCGCAAACCCTCTGTATAGCATCACTATTCAGAATAATAACGTCTCTTCCCGAAAGACGATCAGGAGTACAGAACAAAACTGTCAAACGGCTGAAGGCCTTTGCTCGTTCTGCATTGACTATATCAATACGCTGCCTAAGGATGAAACACCCCGACGCCTCATCAATATTCACTCTACCCACACCATATGAATGATAAATATTTAATGCTGAAAAAACCATTAGACCGTATAACAAACACTCAATCAACACTTAACAGAACTTTTATTTTTGACAAACATATAATATTTTCAACAATATCCTGAGCCAGGTATATTTCAGTATAAGGCTCTGCCGAAAGGAATCTGGAAGAATGAATATGGCGCGCTGTACTGGATTCGAACCAGTGACCGATTGCTTAGAAGGCAATTGCTCTGTCCGGCTGAGCTAACAACGCATGATGCAGATAATGGACCGCCATCGGGGACTTGAACCCCGCGCAGCCAGCTTCGAAGGCTGGCGCTCTTTCCTGATGAGCTAATGGCGGTATGTGATGGTGGCCCTTGCTGGATTTGAACCAGCGACCTGGCGATTATGAGTCGCTCGCTCTCACCACTGAGCTAAAGGGCCGGGAGCAGAATAATAACGGTCCGTAATTAATTCCGCAATAAAAAACCCGCTCGGCGGCGGGTTGTAGAAACTCTTATAACGTCAGGCATAAAAAGCCCATTGTTATGACGAATTTACCACAGATTCCGGAAAAATCAACCTTGTTACCTAGTTACCTTTTTTAACTGCCGCTCAGCCCATGCTTCTTCAATATCAAACCGGGTCACCAGCGCATCATAGAATTTCTTAACTGTTTTTTCCCATGACGCGCGTGTTATCTGGTTTGTCACCTCGCATATAGCATTAAATGCCTCCGTTGATGGTAGTCTTTCATAGCCACGACCACCACAACGCTGGCAGTCTCTGATAACAGGCATACCACGTTTTACCGACTCTTCACGATGAATGGCGACACCACGCCCACGGCAATCCTTACAGGCGGTGGAAACCTCACCCTTTCCGCCACACTCCGGACAGGCAACTTTTACCACCTCCCTGACTTTTTTCCATTCTTCCCAGTAAGACGAATACACACCTTTCGTACACTTTGCCCATACCGGCGGCTTACCATCCGGATACTGGACCTTGTTTGTAAAAACTACGCTTTCAATAAATTTTTCCCCATAGCAACAAGGGCACTGCTTTTTACTCGCTGCGCTGCGGGCATAATCCTCAAAAGCGTACGAAGCCATAATGCGCATCACTACCGGTTTTATTTCTGCCGGAAGTTTTCTCAACGCCGCCACACGATCGCACCGACTGAGTGCATAATCTGCCAGTAATTCTGTTGCCCGCGCCCTGTCATTCATACTGATGCCCATTTTCCCCAGGAACGCAGAAAAACCCATCTCAGCCCGATTCTGTGTCATGCCCTGCGCGGCCATCACATCAGTGATACTCAGCGCATCTTTTGACGTTGAGGCCGATGCATCGGTCAGGCCAGGGGATTTTGGGGAGTAGTATTTCGGTAAATCTTCCAGTTTCATTTTTTGACCTGCTCTTAATGCATTATGGGGTAAATCTTCACCCCCAGACGTCCACCAGATACTGGCTGACCACGAACGATATTGATTTCATCAAACTGCTCATCGTCCATTAACACTCCCGCATGCGTCAGCGCATCCAGCGGTGCTTTCAGGATATTGTCCAGGTCGCGACGACGCTTATCCGGTGGCTCTGCAATCACCTTTATCGCCAGCCTTCCGGACAGGTTTAATTTCAGCCGCTGCTGGCGAACAATTAGCGCCACATCACGGCGATAACGCTTTCCGGCCTCCGAGATGAAATACGTATTGCCATGACGTCGCCAGTAGGTATTCACCGTCGGCGGGTAAGGCAAAACAAATTCTATGCGTTCAGTCATTCATGCTTTCCACTTCAGGACACCCGAATTTCTCGCGTGCATTAAAAAACGAATCAGCAACAACAGCTGGCTGCCGTGTTTTTCTTCAAAATCTTTTACCCCGGCGTGCAGTTCGTTATGACATTTACGGCACAGCGGAATAACAAACAAATCATCAGCCTTTGTTCCCATCCCTCCCAGTCCATGACCAATGATGTGATGCGGATCATCTGCCTGATTACCGCACGTCATGCATTTCTGCGTTTTTACCCAACGCGTGTATACAGGCATCTCTTCCCGTTGTGGTTTCTGGCGCTGGAGATACTGAGCCGGTGACTCCGGATCAACGGCAATGCTGACCACCGTCTTTTCCTGTGGCGGGTTTTGCTGGTGGGCATGAGGCAACGGCGCAAGATTTTTTGTGCGCTGCTTCAGTATGCTGGTGGCGGTCTGCTCTCCCGGTACGATGTCGCTTTCGCGGTACAAGGAGCGGATTTTTTCCGCACGTAACCCCAGAGAACGACGTAATACTGCCTCCGGAAGCGCGTCCGCCACCTGATTGCAGACCGCCCACCAGGATAATTCAGCCAGCGACAATTCCCGCTCCTGCGTGCCATTCATTGCATGGCGTATGACGTCAATCATCCATGCTGACAGGTTTTGATGAGCAAGTTGCCCGAGTGATTCGGATGTCTGGTCACGCAACTGGTTGTCGCAGTGCCAGCACAACACCATTGCGCCGGTACCATAACGGTGAATGACGGTTTCACTGTGGTGATAATCACCGTGTGGCCACTGGCAGGATTTAATATGGCGCAACAGCCAGTCAGACAGTGCCCCAGCGCCGCCAGCAGCACGAATCACCCGCTCATCGCTGAAAAATGGCAGTAATGATTTATCCTCCGCCAGCGGCTGGCGAACGGCAGGGACGACTCCGGATGGCAGGCCGCACATGCTTTTCGGTTCCGGCTCCACCAGCACTCGAGGATTATGAAATATCTGTATGGATTCACGGCCCGGCTTAAGGACCACCAGCCTAAGCTCAGGCACCAGAACAGGTCTAAGTAATACCCGCACGTTACCTCCAGATCCGTTGCTGGAAAGTGCGGGACGGACGTGGTGGGCGTTCGGAATAAGGCAGCCTGACAGAGATTATCCAGTGCCGATAGTCGAGACTGAGAGCTTTCTTAACCTCGAACCCGCGCCTGCGGTAAGAATGAATCAGCCATTCGGCCTGTTCTTCAGTACATGGTGGGTGTTGGTACCAGTCGGTTTTAAATGCGTGTGAACGCCGCTCATGCCGGATGGCAAGGTCGGTATCAGAATTGTGAAATTTGGTTTTGTGCGCCATCTGTTTTCTCTGCTGGCGCAGCAGGTGTCAGGTGTTCAGGCTGACGTGCGAATTGTAAACCAGAATGCCAGGAAAAAACAAAACCCGCCGAAGCGGGTTAAGTGCGGGTGCGTTGAGGATGCCTGACACATCAGAGGTGGCGAGGGATTTCTCCCCCGCCAGGTCTCTTACTCCTCAGGTTCGTAAGCTGTGAAGACAGCGACCTCCGTCTGGCCGGTTCGGATTCGTACCTCGCAGAGGTCTTTCCTCGTTACCAGTGCCGTCACTATGACGGTTAAACAGATGACGATCAGGGCGATTAACATCGCCTTTTGCTGCTTCATAGCCTGCTTCTCCTTGACCTTTCGGTCCGTAAGAGGCTAATCTCTATGTGTCGCATAGATATGGCCTCAGATTAATGTTAAGCGTCTTGCAGGACGCGTAATGTTAACTGGGGCTTTTCTCTATCTGCCTTTTGGTGTTCATGCCTGAGACAGATAGCCTCAAGCACCCGCAGTCATTCTACTTAACTAAGATTTCCCCGCAAACCGTTTTTGTCCGGCACAGTAAATATCCAACTAAACCAATGGCGTTCGCTGTATTTACCGCCAGTATTCAATGCACATGACCGCCATGAACACCCCTAAAAAAAGGGCATTTATATGTCCAAACATTAATATCAAAACATCAACTTTTTCCATATACCTTGCTGTGAAGATGATGGGCATACATGATGCGAACAACCAGAACGCAACAAACAAAAACTGCAATGCGTTTTTCATTATTCCCCCTACAATCAATGTGCAATAACATTTAAACACACCTCAATTTGGCCGGACATATAAATATCTAAACCAGAAAAAATCACTTACATAGCGTTACAAACTCTTTAGTCTAAATATTCATCGCAAAATATTCCCCATACTTATCAGCCCGTTCTGCGCCAGGTAGCTCATTGCCTTATCTGGGAATCTGTAATCAGGTTTCCGGATGCTGGTGGATTTTCGCGTTTTAGTTGTTCATAAAAGTGCACAGCTTTAACCAGTTCTTCTGATGTCACCGGAACTGGCGGGGCAGCGAATAAGGCCTGAATTTCATAGTTCGGCCTGTCGTTGCAATCCTCTTTTGTCGGGACATATTTCCAGTCACCAACCCACTGCTTCCCCTGAAAGTCTGTAACGCCTTTTTTCACGTAGCGATATCGCCATGCAACTGGTTTTGCCTGCCCTGCCGTTTCATGCCCTTCCTGATAATTAATCTCGCTCATTCATCGCCCCACTCATCACAATATGCTTCGACCGGAGTTTTTCCTGCTTCATAATCATCACGCCATGCTTCAGCATCAGCAGCACTGCCACCACGTAACTCTGCATAGTCCATTAACAGTTCATGCCATGCTTCAAAACTGACGTTGTATTTAGTTGAACCAAAATCAGCCATTTTGCTCTTCCTCTTCGTCTTTTATTTCGTGATATGAGTAATTGCAGTAGTTAAAGAAAATATCTTTTGCTTCGTCATGTATTTCATCAGGCGTCGCATCATCATCCACTTCGATTTCATCCTCGAAATCTCCACCGGCTATTCCCGTTTCAATAATTATTTTAAACTTTCGCATTTAACTACCGCCCTTTCGGGCGGCCTCCTGATGTTCTGAGGGTGCAGAAATCCCTCCGGTTAAGGATTAAATTTTTAACAGAGCTAAATTTAATTATTCAGTTCTGGATTTTGTCGCCCTGCGTATCCGCGCTTTCGCGTTACGCTCAATCTGAATTAGCTTTTCTATATTTTTTCGCCTTTCCCGCTCCTCCTGACGCAAGAGCCTTACATCATCTGCCAGTCTGGTTTCTCTTTTCGCCACAGAGAGCATCCAGTCAAACGGCTCCACAACTGCACCGCAGATTTTACAGCGGACCTGACGCTCTTTTTCGTCAACCCGGACAGAAGCGTGATGGCAGTATGGTCTTTCCGATGGCTCATAAAGAAAATTAACCTGATTACGTGGGTCATCCTCTTTTACCGGAAATAAAACGATATTGCTTAACTCATCTTCTGGATTTATTTCCACGTCACTCTCCTTTGATGCGAATGCCAGCGACGCGTGGCACATTAACTTCCACAATGCGCACAGTTGGTTTGTACATCTCAATTGCTGTCAGCCAGTCAGCTCCTGTCATGCGCTTTTCTGCATCGCCATTAGTCCACTGAACCGGTACACCAATAGCCTTCATCGCGATTTCTATTTCCCCGGCAATGGCGCTTTTTCCGCAACCAGTAAAACCAGATACAACGACAAGAACTTCGCCCTTGGCCGGTTTTATTTCCCGCGCTTCCAGCTCTTTAACGCGCTCCTCGAGTTCGTAGACTCTGCATTGTTCTTTATCATCAATCAGATATAACCCAAGACATTCGCTTTCTACCCAGCCACCGAAATCATGATCGTAACGCTCACATGAAAACTCACCGTCGCTGTCCTTTGTTGGGATGGTGTAGCTATCTAATGGGCCACCATACGTCGGCACATTTCCCAATGTCGGATGCTCAATCCACATGAAAAATGCACGTCCGGTTATAGGGCAAATATCTGGTCGCCATTGGTTACTCACTGTTTGCCTCCTGAAAAATAACTGCATGCCCCAGCTTCTCCGCCAGCGCCAGTTCTGCCTTAGCGCCTGCTGACCGCTGCCAGCCTTTCAGCATGTAAATCGCATCAACACAACGAATCATTGCCATGCAAATATCCATGTAGTGTGGCTGTGTCAGCCCGTCCGGAAGTACTGCCGGGTTTAAGACTGTATGCCCTTCCCGTTTCAGTTCCTCTTCCGCATCGTGGAACGCCTCACGGTTGAAATTTTTATACCCGGTCATCGGACCAGCGATATAAATCCTCACCCTCACGCCATCACCTCCTGAAAATTACCCTGATAGAACGCCAGCACACGCTGCATAGCTTCGCTCTTCCGGCACTCGCGACAGATTATGTTCTGACGCCTGTCGTAGCGGCGTATTTCTCCGTCTGGTAATGACCAGATAAGGTCCGGATCAACCGCAGATGGTTTCTTCAGCTTTGCCCTTGAGAGCTTTTTACGGGTATTTTGCCAATCCTTACGCGCCTGTTCAGACGGGAATAACCCGTAACCAGAGTTGTATACATCGCCACTGGCAACCAGCTCTCTGGCCAGAACGCTCATCAGATATCTTGTTGCCCCAGTTTTAGCTTCCAGTTGTCGTAACGTCTCGCGTCCACTCTGGCGTACGAGTTCAAGAACCTGCCCTTTAATTTTTTCCCGCTCTTCTTGTGTAAAAACTTTTGCCACAAGCCCTCCTGAAAATTACCTCATGACCAGAAATTAACACTTACCCCCTGAAGCCCGGCGGAATTTCGTTATCCGGTTCAGAAATATGATTCACACAACGCTGGTTGTTCGTGCTGCTTACCGGGAGCAACCAAAATTCCGGTCCGGTCCAAAAAACGTCGTCGCTCGCTGAACAAATTCCGTTCCCGTTTTCCCGGTAGCCGCCAAGTATCTTGCGTAACGCCTCACGCCATCCAGCATGGCCTCTGGTGGCACCCCCTCGCGTAATCTGGCCTTCCAGGCACTGAAAGCGGATTTCTTCGGGTTTGCTCCGGCACGCAACGGGTACTCCCGCCAGACCTGTTCGAACACATCCGGATAATCCACTCGTCCCACAGACTGCCCGGTGCTTTCCGGGACTACCCGATCGGCTTCCCGCTGAATGGCGGAATCGGCTTCAGGCTGCTGCAGTTGGTGTGATTGCTCCGGCCTTGCGGTCATCACCTGCTGCACAGCGCCCGAATCGGCTTTCAGCGCATACGCTGAATCGGCTTCCGGTGTCGTGCCTGCTGGCTGACCAGGATTGACGGTCTGAACATCCCCTGCCTGGTTCGTGGCGTTTTTTACGCCATGGACCATAGTGTTTTGATCTTCTTGATCTGTATCTTTATCTGTATCTTTATCTGTCGTGACTCGTCGTGACATGTGCGTGACATTTCGTGACGCGCCGTGACAATCGCCATTTTGTTCCCGCTTTCTTTCCCTCTCTCGCTGCGCCCTCTTGCGCTCTGCAGGAGATTTTGCGGTTTGCGAAATATTGCCGTTGTCCTCTTTAAGCACCTGGCGTTTTTCCCATCCAGTGATTAAATCACCATCAAGTACCCGCCCCTGCATCGTCTGCAAAATTGAATCAATTACCTCTTCTGTCACGTCGAGCGCACTTGCCAAATCTTCTGTCGTGACATCAATGTGACCTCGCGTGACATTTCGTGACGCGCTCACCAGGAGGTGGATATACACTGCCATCACTGTTGCAATTGGCTGCCCTGACACCCTGGCAATTGTTCGCCACTTAGGGTCATTTGGCATGTCATGCCATAATCTGAGCCAGGCGTTAGCCATACTCACCTCTTTTGATACCGAATCTTTTTACTCACAAATTGCCGGAAGTGATCCGGTATGAATATTGCGAGTCAATGCACAGCCACAATATTTCCTGCAGGGCCACCACGATTCATCTGGTTGAAACCAGCGATCGCCACTGCGACAAAATCATCAGCGTCTCTCACCAGTCGTTCCCGCGTCTCCACTAGTTCCCGAAAATAGGCTGAGCTATGACTGCGCATTCGGGCCACCAGCAGAGGT
>OJSO01001751.1_pt1 | contig 11778 bp, 6 predicted proteins | sample 1599521 | NCBI WGS metagenome assembly OJSO01 (sample SAMN04168659, study PRJEB22393) | human gut metagenome | biome: human gut microbiome; feature: stool | host: Homo sapiens | collected 2014-05-12 | reverse complement strand
GGCAGCTTGTTTGCGGCATTCTGCGCGGTTTTTGCCAAGGCACAGCTGCTGCCGGCTGCCAGGCACAGCTTTGCACTTCCGTTTTCCCGCAAAACGCGTGCGACCTCTGTTACCCATGAAGAGGGTAGGAAGTTATTGCTGATGAATGGGGCCGCAGTATTCTTGGCAGCGTTTCTGGTGTTTGGAATCTATCAGGGCGTGACGGCGGAGAGCTACATAGACGCGGACGAAATTTACTATGCCTATTATATGAAGCATATTTCCGGCCCGTGGAGCGAAGAAAGCCGCGACTGGATACGGAATCGGCGTAACGAGTTTATTCCCATGCTGGAGACACAGAAGCGTGTCAACAGCGGCGAATTGAGCAGTGATGCGTTGCTGGCCTACAGTTCACTGCAGCAGAAATATTCTGTCTATCAGCGTGTAGTGCAGTCCAACATCAATTACTATCTGAAAGAGAATCCCGGTGCATGGCTTGTCTATGAAACCGGATATAAAAAGTTGTTCGGATTTACCGGCACCGGCGATGTACAGGATACACTTCTGGCGGGGCTGCTGTGTGCGCTGTGCTTCAGCGGCTTATTTGCAATGGAACGCAAAGGCGGCATGGATGAGATTCTGGCCTGCACACCATTGGGCCGCAAATACACTGTAAAGGCAAAGCTGCGGCAAAGTACCGCCGTGGCAGCGGTTATATCGTTCGGAACCGTTCTGCCTCATCTGTGGCAGGTGCTGCGTGACTATGGCCTTCCCTCTTTGCTGGGACCGGCAATGAGTATCTCCGACTTGCAGGCTGTACCCAAGTTTATAACCCTGTCGGATTTGCTGATTTTCTGGCTAATCTGTCGTTTCGCGGCCTGCCTCTGCATGAGCCGGATCACCTTATGGCTTGGACAGAAATTGGGGAATTTGCTGACTGCGCTCTTTATCAGTGTAGTTACCTATTGCCTGCCCACACTGCTGAGCCTTTCCGGAATGAAAAATGGTATCGAGTGGCTGGGATTCTATCCTCTATTCCATGCTGCAGCGCTCTGGCAAAACCAAGGCTATAACGCCAACGGAGAAAGCTACAACGCAATGTGGATTCCGATTTTTCTGGTATGCGCAGCATTCTTCCTCGCGTGGGCGATTGGTCAGGCTCTTATTGACGATTATGACATGATAGGTGTTCCAGATGAAGTACTATAAAAATCTGTCCATAGATGAATCTAACTGTACCGTTAAAAAAGAGGGCCAGCCGATTCACCTGACTGCCATGGAGTATCAGCTGTTTGTCACATTGCTCGACTATTCCGGGTGTGTCTGCTCCCGGAATCTTCTGCTGTCATCCGCTTGGCATATCACAGCACCGATTCAGACACGGACGGTCGATGTACATATCGCGAAATTACGGAAGAAGCTGGACTTGGGGCAAAATGAATTGAAAACCGTAACGAGGCATGGGTATGCACTTTCTACGCAAGAAAGCTGTAGAGTAAATCATTCAGCCTGAGATTTTTTATAATGTAAAGTAGCGCAATACATCCGCACGATTGCCGTCAACGCTCACCTCCAGATGCAAATGACTGCCTGTAGCCCTGCCTGTATGCCCAACATAGCCAATGACTTGCCCGACCTGCACCTGCTGACCGGTGGTGACGCAGATGGACGAGCAGTGGGCGTACAGTGTTTCCAGCCCGCCGCCGTGGTCGATTTGAATGTAGTAGCCATAGCTGCCGCCCCAGCTGTCAAGACCGTTGGCAACAGTGACGATGCCGTCTGCGGCGGCGAGGATCGGCGTACCCTCGGCACAGGCAATGTCGGTGCCGGTGTGGGAGCTGACTTCGCCGGTGATGGGGTCCACGCGGTGTCCGAACTGTGAGGTAATCGTACCCGCAATCGGCAGCGGCCATTGCAGGGTGCCTGTCGGTGTGCGGGTGCTGTCCGGGTTCATAAGTTTTCCACCGCCCTGTGCAAAACCGCCGAGCAATTCTGCCCACAATTCTTCATACTGCGGGTCTTGCAGGAGTTGCAGGTATGTGCTTTGGCGGGCGGTAAAGTGGTAATCTGCCGCCATTTCGCCCGGCGTTTTGTGGGTAAGACGTATTACAAGAACCGTTTCGGTTATCTCTGTTGTGGTTGCTTTTCCGTTTTTGTCCGTCGTTTCTATAACGGCGGTTTCCGCACGAGTGGAGTAGTCCACCGCGTTCATCGCCCACATAATTTCCCGCAGCTTGTCCACTTGATTTTCCGTCAGCGCCGCAACGGGTGCGCCTTGTTCGCTGCCCGCCACATACGAAGAAAAGACCGCCAAGACATCCTGCCAGCGAATGTAGTACACATCATCGTTGGCTGTAATGTCTTGGCGGTCGTGCTGTACTGTCTCGGAGATTTCTTCCAGCCTGTCGCGGTATTCTGCCGTCAGGGTTTCTACGGCTTCGCGCACGGTGACGGACGCTGCGTTGGGGGCATTGGCGGCAAAAAAGATGCCGTAGGCCGAGCCGGAAACAAACGCTACAAGGCTGATGACGATATGAAGCTTCAACAATTGAATCAGCATCGCGTCACGGTATTCTTCCAGCGACTGATGAGTATTGCCTGTTTCTGGGCTGCGGTTTGCCAGCTCCGCGTTGACCCCTTCCTGCGCAACCTTTGCCCAATCCTGCGGAAATTCTTTCCAATCTGCCATATCACCAAGCCAAAGCGAGATGGAATCGTTCAGATGGTTCATCAGGCCGGACACCCCGCCCGCGCCGCCGCCAAGTTCAAATACAAGCGACGGCCCCATAATGCCCCAACGAATACCGGGCCCAAACGTGACGGCTTTATCTGCGTCTTCCACCGTGCAGACCCCACTCATGACAAGGTTGCACACCTCACGGTACAGCACCATTTGCAGACGGTTACAAATAAAGCCAAGCGCTTCTTTTTGCAGCACGACCGGCTCATTGCCAACGGATGTATAGAACGCCTTTGCCACTCACACCGCTTCATCAGCGGTCTTCTCTCCCTTGGTAATTTCCACCAGCGGGATCAGGTGCGGCGGGTTATACGGATGACCGCCGATAAAGCGTTCCGGGTGCTGGGCATATTTGGCAATTTCGGTCACAAGCAGGCCAGAAGTAGAGCTGGCAATGATTGCATCCGGTGAAGCATAGGCTTCAATTTCTTTGACAAGTGCGTGCTTTACCTCATAATGCTCGGCAGAGGATTCCTGAATAAACAGCGCATTCTTGACGGCTTCCTCCAGCGAGGTCGTGTAATGGATGCGGGACAAAATTTTCTCGGCCTCGCTGTCCGTGTAAACGCCGTTCTTTTTGAGCGAATCCATACTCTCCTTGACGCGCTGCTTTGCCCGCGCCGAGGATTCCTCGCTGCGGTTGTAGGCATACACCTCATGGCCGCCCATCGCAAATTTTAACGCCCAGCTGTAACCGATGACACCGCAGCACAGCGAGGCAACCGTTTGAATGTTCTCCAGTTCCATGAAGAATCATCTCCTTTTCTGCTTCTATTATAAAGCGATCAGCCAACAATGACAAGGTCAAACGCCATTGTGGAAGCAGAATTGACAGCCGGTGCAGCTTCTATGTTTTGCTCTACTCATAGCGAACAACACAGCATGACCTGACGCCACTATGTCAAAACGTCAAAACTTGCGGAGAAGTCATTCTTCGTTCCTTAAGTTCGGCATTAGCGCTACATTGATTATCATAGGATCGGTGCCCGCCAGCATCGTGCGGGGGATCAACAAGCCATGCGGGCCGCTCTGCACGGTCTTGCCGTCCAATTCCGCCCGCGTGGCCGTGTACTCGCTAGGTCCCAGCGCAGCGGGATTGCGGTATCGCACGGTGATCGGTCGCCCCGCAAAGCGCAGGGTGACAGCGGCGGTGCCCGTGGCGTCAAACTGGTCGGCCAATAGCTGCGGGGCAAGCAGCAGGTCCCCGTTTTGCCCGCGGACACCATAACACTGCGTCAGCATACAGTAGACAAGCCAGCTGGCCGCGCCAGTCAGATACGGGTACATCCCTCGCCCTGCGGGGTCGAAATACTCCGGGATGCCGGGAAAGATTTGAGCAATCTCAAAGCTGCAACTCTGGGTGTACAGCTCCCGCAGCACCTTGCAGCCAGCCTCCGGCAGACCCTGCCGATACAGCGCAAAGGCATACATGGCCGCCATGTGGCAGAATACCGCGCCGTTCTCCTTGTGGCCGTAGGCAAAGCCGAATTGCCGCCCTAAAGTTGGGGCGATAACACCAATCTCGCCGAAATCGGTGTTCAGGCAGACGCCGCCGCGCAGTGGGCTGTCCAAATAGCAGTCCACGGCGCGGACAATGCCCTGCGTTTGCTCGCCTTCGGCGGTACCGCTCATCAGGGCAAACACCTGCCCCGTCAGCATTATACGCACCCGTCCGGCGTGCAATCCCTCAACTTGCGCGCCGTTGTTGTCGTAATAGCTGTTCATCCAGCGCTGGCCCGCGCCGTCCGTCACAAACTCCGTGCGGCACAGATGGCTTTTCAGACATTCGCTCATGGAATCCAGTAATGTGGCAGCTTCGGCACAGGGCACCGCCTGCGGCGCTTCCGTGCGGGCTTCGCATACGGCCTCATAGCGCTGCCGCACGGCATTGCGTGCACCAGTGTCTATGCCGACGGCAGCAGCATCGCGCAGCAGCACGGCCACTTCGCCCGCCAGCAGGATACTTTCGTGCCCCGCGCTTTGCAGACTGCGGCACAGATCCGCCAGCGTGTACAGGTTGCCTGCGTAGGCCGCTGTAAACGCTACGCCTTCGCCGTTTTCGACCGCCATATCCAGCGCGTCGTTCCAATCAGCCCCGCGCAGGCGGATGCATCCATGCCGCCCCGCATCCAGATATGCCGTCACATTTTGTACAATCAAATGCTCCAGCACCGTGCCGCTCTGCGGCGGGGCGGGGGTATCGTTCAGGTGCTCGCCGCGGCATTTGCGGTCGTCGCAAAAATAGGGCTGATTTTCCAGCAAAATCGAAATATCGCCGGTCTGCTGAATGTACAGATCGGTCGTGACCAGCGGCCAATAGCCGTGGTCCATCCATACGCGCACAATGCGGTTGCGGTCGGCGACAAATTCTCCCGGTTTTCGCCCGATGATCGTGGCGTTGGTGCCGTCGGCGCGCACGCCCGCAAAGTAGCGCACCAAGTCGCCGCGCACGGCGGCGGGGTCGTGCAGGAGCAGCGCCAGACTGTCCTGCCAAAGGTCGCGCCAGCCGCGGCCGCCGCGGCCATAGTCGTGATGCGGCAAAAAGCTGCACCCACAAATGCGGCGCAGGGTAGGCTGGATGCCTACCCACCGCATCCATGCGGTCAGATCAGGGTCGCACGCCGCAAACACGGCAGCATTCTGCGCCTGCCACCAGCATTTGGTGCTTTCCAGCGCAGATGCAAAAGTGTCGGTGGTCAAGTACTCTTCACCCGTACAGTCAATACCCAGCGCCAAATACCAGCTTCGGCTTTGCCCCGGCCTCAGGGTTACGGGCGCGAATTGCAGCACGCCCATCATTTCATAACCCTGCGCCGTATCTCCTGGGGAAAGCCACGCTGTTTGGGCAGTGGAGTCTGCCAGTGCGGCGGGGCAGTCGTAGCTGCCTGCGCTGCCGCAAAACGCCTGCACCGTTCCCAGAAAGCGCACAGGCAGTGCGCCGTCCTGCTCCTGTCCGCGTACCGTATAGTGTACCGCGCCGGGACGATGGCCTCGCTCGTCAAAGGTCAGGGTGGGAGTCAGCGTCACGCCGTTTCGTTCCACGCGCAGACGCTGCAAGAGGCTTGTCACATGGCGGTGGTCGCGGATGTTGTCGGCGCTGCGCCCATACAACGGCATTGCCGCCGTGGGGGTAAAGGTAAGCGCTTCGCCTCCAAGGTTTGTCACGGTGACACGCATCAGCTCCACCGTGTCCTGCCCGGCGGGCACAAACGAGGTCACGGCGGCTTTTACGCCAAGCGCACGGTTGGCGCGCTCGACCGTCTGCCACAAAAGCCCGCCGTACAGCATGACCTCGTCCGCCCCTTTGCCGAAGCGCGCCGCCTGCTGGGCCGCGCTTTGCCCGGCGGCGCTCCACAGCGTTCCGTCGGCAAATTGCAGCCAGAAATTGCGCGTCGCACGGCTTTCGTGCAGAGTCTGCTCGCTGCACGCAGCCAGCAGAAAAGTATCCTGCCCTGTCTTGCAGTCGCCTGCCAGCCGCGGTGTAATGCTGCTGATGATGCCGCCCTCGTTGGCAAGCGGGAAATAGGTCTCCGCCGCTTGATCAGCGTCGGTCAGTACAAAATCGCCGTTGGCGTTCAAAAATTTCAGCTTCGGCATAGTACGCTTCCTCATACTCTCTACTTACTTATGGCTTAGATGTAAGGCGCATAACAATTTTGGCTGCCAGTCCTTCTCTGACGGCTTCGGCATCGTCGCCAAGGATCTCCCGGCTTCTTTTTACAGCGCCATCGTGGAATGTCATTTCGGCTTCACTCATGCTGTATGCGCCGGGAATATAATCCTGGATCGCATCAAAATGATATTCCACCTGCGTTCTGCCCAAGAAAGTAGCCGCAATCATTTTATCTTTTCCAATCAGATATGCGGGGATCGCCGGCCGGAACGCAAGTGTCAGCCCCTTTTGACTGCTGGAGAAAGGACTTTCCCCAAACATCATGATCCGCCACATATGGAGAAATTCCACCGTTGAGCCGCTCAACCGCGCGACAAAGCCGCGCCCGTGCAAGGATTCGTCGGGATTCAGGCTGCTCACCAGGAAGCTGGAGTTTTCCAGCGTGCTGCGGCCATAGCGCTCAGGGTCCAGGAATGGGATCGCGGCATTGCGGAAATCCTCAAAAAATGCAGCGTACAAGCCCGCGCGCAACATCTCCAGAAGATATTTGTACTCCATATGCAGCCAAATTGACCCATTTTCCAGCCAGCCGGGGGTGAATGCTACAGCACGCCCCAATTCAAACGAAGCATCGGACAGGCTCGTATTGACGCGGTACATTTTCAGTTCACGGTCATACAGCGCGCTGCCGCGCACCGAGCGGCACAGAGCTTCTTTCGTGGCGGTATCGTCATTCAATTTTAACCGCCGCACAGTCCCCTCCAAAAAGTCCGGCGTTTGCCGCTGCATAAAATGTACGGGGATTGGCTTACCGTCGGCTTTGCGGTAAGCAACATCGTAGTAGAAGTAAGTGGGCATCACCTCGCCCATTCCCTGCGCCTGTGCGATCCCCGCGCGAACGACCTGCAGCCAGTTTTCCAGCGTCGGAAGCAGCGTCTGCGCTTCCATGATAGCTGTTTCACCGGAGAAACCACGATACGCACTGCGACGGTAAGCTTCCCGGCAGTCGTTTCTGGCATTCCAGAATTCCAGCTTTTCGCCGTATGCAAAAGGCTCTTTTTCTTGTTTTGTGATTTTTGAAAGCTCGTCGACCAAAGCGCGGATTTCCCGATGCATCGCAAACGGGTGCGGCAGCCGTTCAAGCGCCGAGATCGTATATTCCAACAGGCGGGCAAGCTCACAGCTTTCGGCCATAGACGAGCCGAACAGGCCCGGCAGGCCATTCAGCGCATCGTACCAGCCCGGCTTTCCGCCCTCCATCTCGATGCCCATTGCGTAGGCATCCAGTGTGGCATACTTGATGGCGCATAAAAGCACCAGCTTTTCCATCAGGCAGGACCGCAGCGGATTTCCCTGCGCTTCAACTTCGACCGTCCCCGCTGTGCTGTTTTCGAGGGGGTATGTCGCATTATATTGCCTCAATCCGTTTGGTGTTTCCCTGTACCGCGCACAGCGTTCCGTTATGCCGGCGCGCGCCGGATACCATGTCAGGGTTTCGTCGCAAAGAAGTTTTTCTTCCCTGTCCGGCCACACCGTGAGGTAGTCCTCGATCAGATCCAGATCATAAGACCAGTGGTCTGACCAATACCCCTCGCCGAAGCTTGCATGGATCTGCTTTTTCGCTGCGGCGATGATCTTTGCAAAAGTCAGCTCTCGCTCTTTTGGGGAGGCAGCATTACGCTCTAATGCGCGCCACAGCTGCCCCGCAGAGAATCCGCTTGAAAGCACGCCGGAAAGCCCATGGATCACCGGGCAATCCTGTGCGAGTGCGCTTTGTTCCTCCTGTGCAAGCACAAAGGTTTCCGGCTCGATCTGCAGCGGGTTATACCCATCCAGCTGCAGCAAATCAAAGAACAGATCAATGTTGCTGCGGCCGACAAAAGGCGACAGCGAAACATCACAGCGGCGGTTCTGGTTGATATCCCGGAAATTTCCGTTGCCCTGCGAGTAATATTCCGGCTTAACGGTAAAGTAGTTATAATCGCGTTCCAAATCCCCGTGCTTGCGGGAGAACGCATAGAACACCTGCTTGCCGCCCAACAGCAGGGGAAAGCCACCGCGCAGGCAGTTATCAAGGTAGGTATAACTGCAGTAGGCGTCGAAGATCGGGTTTGCCGTGTGTGTTTCCACGCGCTTTCCGATGGTATCCGTCAGCACCCTTGCCTCCCGGAATGCATCGGCAAAAAGCTGCGGACCGATCGGCTCACGGCAATACTGCACCAGGTCCGCTCGTTCCTCAACATAGCCGTACATTTCAAAAAGCGAGCATTTCTGGTTTGGCTCCAGCGTACGCCGCAGTGCATAGAAACTACAGGGAAACTGGTTTTGCCAAACCTGCTTTTGCCTGCGGAGCTTTTCCAGCCCGCCATCCCGGAAAATCACGGCCTGATCCAGTGCAGTATCATAGCCAAAAACAGCGCGCGGATCGCAGATTGGCGTAAGAGGCTGACCATCGTCATCCACCGCAAACGAAAAATTACCGCCGTGGATCTCTTCCACTTCGCTCGTATCCGCCATGCTTGCGTTCACATGGAAAAACGCAGCGTTTCCGACCGCCTCAACTTTCATCCACGCCTTGCCGGTCTGCGTCATATGCTTCAGCGTCCAGTCGTTTACGCCGTAGGGCACCAGTGCCGGCATACCGTCCAAAACCTCAATCTCTTGTGTGTTCCGGGTCAGGTTTTGGATCGTGACCACACGAAGCAGCGCCCCAATGGGTGCATTGGGCAGCAGGCAGTAGCGCACTTTTGTTTCAAAGCCGTTTGCCTCATCGTGGTCCGTCACGACGATGGTATTCGGTGCCACTGTAAACGTCTGCTTTTCGTGTGCCTTACGGAACGGCTCATAGGTGCCGCTTTGGGTGCGGATAAATGTCCGGAAGCCTGTGCGGCCAACGTTTTGATACGCCGTGTGTGCCGGGTAAAATTCCATGATGGGATGGTCTTTATCCTGCGCACCGAAACTGACGATCCCCTGCCCGCGATTTACATAGTAGCACCAGAGCGGTATGCCGTGTACGCCCGCGATCCCCGGTAAAAATCCCGAAAAGGTGGGCTTACGCGCATAGTCAGCCTGAGAGAACGAGTTGTTCTGGCCCATTTTACTTTTCTCCTTTATGCCCGATCACGGCATGATCTGCTTGTTCTTTCGGTAATCGGCCGGTGTTGTGCCGGTCACCTCTTTAAAGGCACGCGCATAGGTTTTATAGCTGTCATATCCAACCGCACTTGCCACCTCGGAAATGCGCAGCTCGGTTTGTTCCAGCAGCTTCAGGCTGGCCTGTACACGGATATCCCGCAGGTATTCCAAAAACGTTTTGCCCGCATAGCGGCGGAAAGCATCCGAAAAATAAGCATAGCTCAGTGAAACGTGGTTGGATACCGCCGCCAATGTCAGCTGCTTTTGATAATTGCTTTGAATGAAAGCCTCGGCTTGCTCCATCGCTGCGTTTTCACTTGTCAACGAACGGCGCTGCCGCACTTTTTCGTTTAACAGAGAAAATTGACGGCATAGATAGAGCAGGTATTCGCGCATGGAATCAAAGGCGAACAGCTCGTTTACCCGGCTCATTTCTGTTTGCGTATCGTCGGGCACCGGTTCAAGAGAGGTTTCCACCGAGCGCATACAGCGGTAAACCGTATCGCAGAGCGCCAACGTATATCCAATGCGGTACTGCGACAGCGTCTTGCGGTCGAACAGCTGCGCCAGAGCGGTCTTGATCTCGTTCTCATCCATGGCACCGAAGCGGTTCTTCAGCTTGTCGATCTCCTTATAAGGGATTGTAAAATCCTTGCGCAGCGGACGGATATCGGACCATTGCAGCAACACCTTTTGCGGAAAAAGCAGGCGGTGGCAAAAAATCTCCCTCGCCTCACGGTAAGCTGCCGGCAGAGCATCCAGATTTTTCGCCGTATCCGAAATTGCCGTTGCCTGTGCGCCGCGCCCGGCAAAGAGTTCGGCCACAGAAACGGCGGAGGTTTGAGCAGGGCAGAGCGTCAGCACTTCATCTCTTTCCCCAAGGATCAGCCCCCGGCTGTCGGTCAGCGCCAAAAGGCTTTCTCTCAGGGATGGGTCCGATACAAGATCCGCGGTGCCGTCAAACTGTGTGTAGGCAACATAATACGTCGTTTCCGTCCCGATTTTTTGTGTGCGCCATACGGGAACTGCATTGTCAATTTTTTCCTCCCCGCGGGCATAGTGCAGCAACAGCTGCCGCCTTGCAGTATGGGGATCACCGCCTTTTTCACGCTTTTCCGCATCGATCCTGCGGATCGCCGCATACAACGCCGCCCGGTCAACTGGCTTGAGCAAATAGGCTTTTGCCCCATATTCGATGGCTTTTTGCGCATACTTGAAATCGTCATAGCCGCTTAAAATAATGAACGGCACATCCCTGTGCTGCACACTGCACCGGCGCATCAGCTCAAGGCCATCCATGATCGGCATGCGAATATCCGTGATGAGCAAATCGACCGGTTGCTGTTCCAGCATTTTCAACGCTTGCACACCGTTGTCGGCAATCAAGGTCCGCTCGATCTGTATGCCATCCTCTTTACAGCTGGACAGCATCACGCTGAGCCCCTCTGCGATCCGCCGCTGATCCTCAACGATCAGGATGTCCATCCTCATCACCATCCTCCCAAATTATCATCGGCAAACGGCATTGTTAAAAGGGCCTCGGTATAAGCACCCGGCTCACTTTGCAGTGTCAGCCCATACTCCATGCCATAGCGTACCTGAAAGCGCTTGTGCACATTCACAATACCGATCCCATTTTTACCAATCTGCAGCCCGGATTCCAATGTGCCGTCCAAAGCGCTTTGCAGGGCTGCCATTGTTTCTGGCTTTATGCCAATGCCATCATCCAAAACGCGAATGGCAAGCGCCCCGCTGCCACACACTGCTTTGACCGAAATATGAATGTTGCCTCGTCCCGCGGGCAAGCCGTGAACGATGCTGTTTTCCACCAACGGCTGCAGGGACAGCTTTGGGATCTCGGCTTCTTCGCACTGAGGCGGAATATCGATATCCAGGACCGCCTGAATGTTATGAATGATATTGATCAGATAGATATATTTTCTGATATTGTCGATTTCGTCCTTTAACGTGACGTTTTGTGTTTTCCAGCTCATGTTGTAACGTAGCAGACTTCCCAGCGCATACAACGTATCGGAAAGCTCGGTTTCGTGTTTTGTTTCGGCCATCATGCGCACACTTTCAAGCGCGTTATACAGGAAATGACTGTCTATTTGGCTTTGAAGTGCGTGCAGCTGTGCATCCTTGGCTGCCAGGCGGCTCTGCACGTTTTGTTCCATCAGCTGTTGGGTGCGATCCAACATTGCGTTGAACTGGCGGCTCAGTGTGTCTAGTTCATCCCCCGGCGCGTTTGGCTCCGGAATGCGAATGGAAAGGTCGCCGTTCTTTTCGACAGCCTGCATGGAGGTTA
>OJSO01001750.1_pt1 | contig 11786 bp, 10 predicted proteins | sample 1599521 | NCBI WGS metagenome assembly OJSO01 (sample SAMN04168659, study PRJEB22393) | human gut metagenome | biome: human gut microbiome; feature: stool | host: Homo sapiens | collected 2014-05-12 | reverse complement strand
CAAGATCCTTTACGATGCAGTTGCTGGCGGACTTACCGAGGATGACTATTCTACAACTGACTGGGAAGGCTCTAAGAGCATGTTAAACAACGGACAGATCGGATGTATGGTACTTGGATCATGGGCTTACCCACAGATGGAAGCAGCCGGTGAGAACGCAGATGACATCGGATATATGCCATTCCCGATTTCTGTAAACGGTGAGCAGTATGCATCAGCCGGAGCAGATTACTCTTATGGTATCAACGTAAACGCTTCTGATGATGAGAAGCAGGCAGCTTTAATCTTTGTTAAGTGGATGACTGAAAAGTCTGGATTTTCTTACAACGAGGATGGACTTCCGGTTGCAAAGTCATCTTCTGATACAAAGCTTGATTTCTCTGGTGTGACATTCCTTGAGGATGAACCGGCTGTAGAAGGCGAAGAGGATCTTTTAAATGCATTAAATGCTGATTCAGAACTGAACATTAACAACGGCGGTAATGATAAGATTCAGGCAATCATTGAGCATGCAGCAAATGGCGATGAGAGCTTTGATGATATTATGAACGAGTGGAACCAGAAATGGACAGATGCTCAGGAATCTGAGGGCGTAGAAATTACAGAGTAGTTCCACGCTGCATAAAGGTACATCATCCAGTTGCCGGGCCGAAAAACTGTTTTCGGCCCGGTGGCATGATTGCCTGTTTCATATGGGAGGAACGTAGTATGAAATCAAAATCATTTAATTTAAAAAAATGGGCAAAGAGCAGAGCCGGCCAGCAGGTATTTATCTGTATCGGTTTTATGATTATCCCATTGCTCTTACTCTTTTTATTCACTTATTTTCCATTTGCGGAAATGATCAAATTTAGTTTTTATAAGATGAAATATACAACACCGATAGACAGGCGAGAATTTGTCGGATGGGACAACTATCTTGATGTATTCAGAAGAAAAGATTGTTTTGGGGCGTTGAAACTTAGTTTATTCTATATGGTCGGTGCATTGATCCAGCTTGTGCTTGCACTGTATCTTGCAACAATTTTAAGCTTTAAGGTAAAGGGTGGAAATCTTTTCAAAGGGCTGATGTTTTTCCCTTACCTCATCAGTGGTATTGCCATTGGTTTTATCTTTAAATTCTTCTTCACCAGAGGATTCGTATTTGATACAATCCTGCAGTGGTGTGGGTTTCAATTAGAAAATCTTCCATACTGGTTAAAGGATCAGAGTGTAAACAACTGGTCCCTGACGGCGACTTCCGTATGGCGGTATACCGGACAGAATATGGTACTGTTTATTGGTGCCATGATGTCTGTGGATAGCGAACTCTACGAAGCAGCGTCCCTGGATGGTGCAAATAAATGGGAGCAGTTTAAACACATTATTCTCCCGAGTATCAAGACAATTATTACATTAAATGTTATCCTTTCCATCACCGGTTCCTTAAGTGCGTTTGAGGCGCCTTTCGTAATCACCACCGGTGCAAACGGAACAGGAACGTATTTCGTAATTATGAACAAGATCGCACATACCAGCCAGAAAGTAGGTCTGGCATCGGCAATGTCTGTTGTTCTGCTGATGATCATCTTTATCTGTACGATCTTACAGAATGTGTTCTTTAAATATGTGTTCAGGGATGCCGCGTCGGAGGATGAATCCTATAAGGCAAAGAAAGCCCGGCTGAAGGCAGAAAAACAGGTGATTAAGCAGATCAAAAAACAGGAGAAAATGAAGAAAGGAGCGGCGAAATAATGAGTAGTACAGCAGCAGTAAAACGTAAAAACATGAAACATTATTCCGTAGGAAGCATTATCTGGATTATTGTGGAATATGCATCGCTGATCTTTTTCGGATTCTGTGCAATCATTCCGATTGTTTCCTGTATCACAACGGCATTTAAGACAGATGCCGAGTACCAGAATACCAATGTTATGGCATTTCCGGGAAGCTGGCTGAATTTTGACAACTTTGTAAATGCATTTAAGACGGCAAATATGGGACGCGCATTTTTAAACTCTGTCATAGTTATGGTGGTTGTGCTTACCGTATCCGTTATTGTAGGTTCCCAGCTTGCTTACGTATTGAATCGTTTCAAGTTCCCAGGCAATGGGTTTATCCGTAACCTGTATACAATTGCCGCACTGCTTCCGGCAGTAGCAATGCAGGTTACCGTATACCAGATTATGTCAGATTTACATCTTGTAAACAGTCTGGGCGGTTACATCATTATGAGCTGTGGTACCGATGTTATTTCCATGTATATTTTCATTCAGTTTATGGAAAATATTCCGCTTTCACTGGATGAGTCGGCAATTATCGATGGCGCAAATTACTGGCAGATTTACTGGAAGATTATGCTTCCACTGTTAAAACCGGCAATCGTTACATCCTGTATTTTAAAGGGTGTTGGTGTGTACAACGAATACTACGCAGCAAACCTTTACCTGATGAGAAAAGAGATCCGTACCATGGCACTTTCCCTCTACACATTCGTAGGACCAATGGGAAGCAAGTACAATCTGATCTGTGCAGGTGTTATTATCTCCCTGCTTCCGGCGCTGATCGTATTTGTCTGCTGCCAGAAACAGATTTACAGTGGAATTACAGCAGGTGCGGTAAAGGGTTAATGATTTTGGAAAATAAGAGGTATCGGGATGAATAAGAGCATGATGAAAGAAGAAGTCACAAAGCATTTGACGGAAAATATCATTCCTTTCTGGAAAGCATTAAGGGACGATACTTACGGTGGATATTATGGATATATGGACTACAATTTAAACGTAGACAAAACAGCAGAAAAGGGATGTATTTTAAACAGCAGAATCACCTGGTTTTTTGCGAATGCCTACATACTGCTGAAAGATGAAACCTTGCTGGACGAGGCAAGACACGGTTATGAGTTCCTGCGTGATCACTGCATCGACAAAGAAAATGGTGGAATCTTCTGGTCCATGACTTATGACGGAAAGCCACTTGACACAACAAAGCATACCTACAATCAGGCATTCTGCATCTATGCTCTTTCTTCCTATTACGATGCATCCGGGGATGAAGAAGCATTAAAGCTTGCCAAAGAACTGCAGCTTCTTATTGAAAGCAAATGTACGGATGAGGTTGGATATCTGGAAGCATTTACCAAAGACTTCCAGCCGGAATCCAATGAGAAGCTATCGGAAAATGGTGTGCTTGCCGAAAAAACCATGAACACACTGCTTCATGTGTTTGAGGCTTATACCGAGTTTTACCGGGGTTCCCATGATGAAGAGGTGGGAGAGCGGTTAAAGTGGATTATGGATGTATTTGCAGATAAGGTATACAATCCGAAACTTAAGAGACAGGAAGTATTCTTTGACAAGAACTACAACACCATCATTGATCTGTATTCTTATGGTCATGATATTGAGACAGCATGGCTGATGGACCGCGGTGTGGAAGTGCTTGGGGATGATCATTACAAAGAAAAAATGTCACCGATTACCGAGACTCTTGCAGAAAATGTCTACGAGGTTGCGTTTGACGGTCATTCTCTGGCAAATGAATGCTGCAAAGGGGAAGTGAATGACCACCGGATCTGGTGGGTACAGGCAGAGACTGTGATCGGATTCCTGAATGAATACCAGAAGCATCCGCAGAAAACGAAGTTTCTGGAGGCATCGGAGGCTGAATGGGAATTTATCAAAGAACACGTCATTGATAAGAGAACCGGTTCCGAGTGGTTCTGGGAAGTACATCCGGACGGCAGTCCGATTGCGGACCGTCCAATCGTAGAACCTTGGAAATGTCCGTATCATAACGGAAGAATGTGTATGGAAGTAATAAGGAGACTTTAAACAATGCATGAAAGATATTATGTAGAACTGGCAAAGCAGGAAAAGCTGCTTTCACGTAAAAATGAAAAAAGTGACTTTTATAATGGTGTATTTGACCGTTATGTGAATCCCGTTCTTACAAGAGATATGATTCCGCTCACCTGGAGATATGACTTAAACGAGGAGACCAATCCATTCTTTATGGAACGTCTTGGAATCAATGCAGTCATGAATTCCGGAGCAATTTATTTAAACGGAAAGTATTATCTGGTTGCCCGTATTGAGGGAAATGACAGAAAGTCCTTCTTCGGCGTGGCAGAGAGTGATAACGGAATTGATAATTTCCGTTTCTGGGATTACCCGATCCTTCTGGATGATGTATGTCCGGAGGAGACAAACGTCTATGATATGAGACTGACACAGCATGAGGACGGATACATTTACGGAGTATTCTGTTCTGAGAGCAAAGATACCAGCGTGAACGATTTGTCTGCAGCCGTTGCAGCAGCAGGAATTGTCCGCACAAAAGATTTAAAGCACTGGGAGCGTCTGGAAAACTTAAAGACCCTTCGTTCCCCGCAGCAGAGAAATGTCGTGCTGCATCCGGAATTTGTGGATGGAAAGTATGCATTCTATACCCGTCCGATGGATGACTTCATTGATACCGGAAGCGGAAGCGGTATTGGATTCGGTCTTTGCGAGGACATCACACATGCAGTCATTGACGAAGAAAAGATGACCAGCATCCGCAAGTACCATACCATTACCGAGGCAAAGAACGGTGCAGGTGCTACTCCGATCAAGACTGACCGCGGCTGGATTCACATTGCACACGGTGTAAGAAATACTGCAGCAGGTCTGCGCTATGTGATCTATGCATTTGCCACGGATTTAAACGATCCGTCTAAGGTAATTGCAGAGCCATCCGGACTGTTAATCGGACCAAGAGGTGAGGAGCGTGTCGGAGATGTATCCAATGTTGTATTTACCAACGGTGCAATCGTAAACGATAAGAACGAAGTATTTATTTACTATGCTTCTTCTGATACAAGAATGCATGTGGCGACTACAACGATTGACCGTCTGATTGATTATGTATTTAATACACCACAGGATCCGGGAAGAAGTGTACTGTGTGTACAGCAGAGATGCGACCTGATTAAGAAGAACTTAGAGTATTTAAAAAATCATAAATAAGAGGAGAGTTGATTATGAGTGAAGTAAAGATGCTGACAGCTCCGGTACCAAATGTACCATGGCAGGAGAGACCACAAGGACCTCAGAACGGAGCCCCGATCTGGAGATACAGTGAAAACCCGATTATCGGAAGAAATCCGTTAAAGGGTGTTGCAAGAATTTTTAACAGTGCGGTTATGCCATATGGTGATGCTTTCATCGGTGTGTTCCGTGGAGAGCAGACCAATGGTATTCCATATATTTATCTTGGACACAGCAAAGATGCCATCCACTGGGATTTTGAAGAAAACAAGATTCCGTTTGTGGATGAAAACGGCGAGCCGTTTATGCCAATCTACGCATATGATCCCAGACTGGTAAAGGTAGAAGATACCTACTATATCATCTGGTGTCAGGATTTCTACGGAGCAGCAATCGGCATGGCAAAAACAACAGATTTCAAGACGTTTACACGGATTGAGAATCCGTTCCTCCCATTCAACCGCAATGCCGTGCTGTTCCCTAGAAAGATCAATGGAAACTTCATGATGCTTTCCCGTCCTTCAGACAGTGGTCATACACCGTTTGGTGACATTTTCTTAAGTGAAAGCCCGGATCTGGTATACTGGGGCAAACACAGACATGTCATGGGCAAAGGAAGCGAATGGTGGGAGTCATTAAAGATCGGCGGTGGTGCTGCTCCAATCGAGACTTCCGAAGGATGGCTCTTATTCTATCATGGGGTATCCGGTACATGTAACGGATATGTTTACTCCATCGGTGGGGCAATCCTTGACATTGATAATCCTTCCATCGTGAAGTATCGCTGTGAGAATTTCCTTCTGACTCCGGAAGAGTGGTATGAGGAGAGAGGTTTCGTTCCGAACGTATGCTTCCCATGTGCAACCATTCACGACAGTGCATCCGGAAAGATCGCGATCTATTATGGTGCAGCAGACAGTTACGTTGGCCTGGCATTTACAAAACTGGATGAGATTGTAGATTATATAAAAACAAACAGTGTTGTAACATCTGCAGATACAGAAATCGGAAGGAGATAGCTATGCATATTTCACCGGACGACAAGAGATTACAATATTGTGGAAGAATTGATTTTGATAATCCAAAAGCACCTGTACTTGTCTATGCGGCAAGTTTTGTACAGATTCGTTTTACCGGGACGCAGATCTCTGTGACACTGGAAAACAAACGTGCATACTGGTCGAGCCGGATGGGATATATATTGGACGGGAAGCAGGGGCAGTTCTTACTCACCTCGGATCCGGGGGCAGAAACGTATGTGATTGCCAGGGATCTTGAACATACAGAGCATACCCTCACTTTGTTTAAAAGAATGGACTCCTGCCATATCGTCACTTTACTGGGATTTGAATTGGGAAGCGATGCTAAGGTACTTACTCCGGCACCGCTTCCGTCCCGTAAAAACGAAGTTTTCGGAGACAGTGTTTCCTGCGGCGAAGTATCTGAGGCCGTAGATTATGCAGGAAAACCGGACCCGGAACACGATGGGGAATATTCAAACAGTTGGTATTCTTATGCGTGGATGACCGCGCGGAATCTGCATGCACAGTTGCATGACACATCACAGGGTGGTATCGCCCTTCTTGACAAAACCGGCTGGTTTATGGAGCCGGATTATCTGGGAATAGAATCCTGTTATGATAAAATAGAATACCAGCCGGAACTCAGTGAAGTAAAACCATGGGATTTTTCACGTTATACACCAGATGTTGTGATTTTTGCATTCGGGCAGAATGATAACCACCCGGATGATTATATGGCAGAAGATTATAACAGTGCACGTTCCGAAAACTGGCGGCAGCATTACCGCAGATTTTTAGAGCATCTTATGGAAGTATATCCGAAGGCAACCTTTATATTGACAACCACAATATTGGAACATAACGAAAACTGGGACATTTCCATTGAGGAAGTGTGCAAAACAGTAAACAGTCCGCGGGTACACCATTTCCTGTATTCACAGAACGGAAAAGGAACACCGGGACATATCCGTATTCCGGAGGCAGAACAGATGAGTAAGGAACTTACCGCATTCATCGAAAGCCTCGGAGAGGAGATTTGGGATATGTAATCAATTTTTTTAAAAATTGATTACATTATATAAGGAGTATAACAATGCAGATTGAATATGAAAGAGGTATTTCCAATCCGGGCAATCTGTACCGGATGAAAAAATTAATGGCAAGGGCAGAGGCCGGGGAAACATTAAACATTGGTTTCCTTGGTGGTTCGATCACGCAGGGATGTCTTGCATCCGCACCGGAGCTGTGTTATGCTTACCGCGTATTTCAGTGGTGGGAGAAAACATTTCCGCAGGCCAAATTTCATTATATCAATGCCGGAATCGGTGGAACAACATCACATTTCGGGACGGCTCGTGCCGAGTCCGATCTGCTTTCCCATAAACCGGATTTTGTTATCATTGAATTTTCGGTCAATGATGAATCGACGGAATTTTTCCGTGAGACATATGAAGGACTGGTACGCCGTGTATGGCAGGATGAAAACGAACCTGCTGTGATGCTGGTGCACAATGTTTATTATAATAACGGTGGAAATGCGCAGATCATGCACGGTCAGATAGCCAGACATTATCAGCTTCCGGCGGTCAGCATGCAGAGCAGTATTTATCCGGAGGTCGTTGCGGGGCGGATTCCAAACCGCGAGATTACAGAGGATGATCTGCATCCAAACGACAAAGGGCATGAGCTGGTTGCATCTGTGATTACCTATGCTTTGGATAAAATCCGCATGGCACAGACGGATGATGAAGAGCCGGAGTTTCCTGCACCGCTGACACAGAATTGCTATGAGAAAGCAGTTCGGTTGGATAATCGTAACTATGAGCCTGAAAATTACGGCTTTGTCAAAGATACCAGAGTACAGGAAGAAGTCAAAGACTGTTTTAAGAACGGCTGGGCGGCAAAAGAAAAGGGCTCATCTCTTACATTTACGGTACAGGGAAGTGAGATTGCCGTGCAGTTTAAGCGCTGTGTGACGCAGCCGGCACCGGTGGCGCTTGCCATCGTTGATCACGATGAGGCACATGCGGTGACACTGGATGCAAATTTTGATGAGGACTGGGGCGATTCCCTGACACTCACTCCGGTTATGGTACACGGTGCAAACGGTACTCATACGGTGGAAGTGCGTCTGATCTCTGGGGATGAGACAATGCCAGCCGTATTTGAGCTGATTTCTGTAATCACATCGGAAAAATAAAAGGAGGAATGGAATGTTTCCAAAAGATTTTGTCTGGGGGGTGGCAAGCAGTGCCTATCAGGTAGAAGGAACCGACGCAAAAGATGGCCGGGGAAAAAATATCTGGGATGAGTATACGAACACCAGACCGCAGAGGTTTGCTGCGATCATATGCATCGGTACCGGGAAGATTTTGCACTGATGCGTATGCTTGGCATTAAAAACTATCGATTTTCCATCAGCTGGTCGCGGATTCTTCCGGAGGGAACCGGGAAGGTCAACGAGAAAGCTGTGCAGATGTATCGTGATATGATTCTTTGCATGAAAGAAAATGGAATTCGTCCGTTTATTACGCTGTTTCACTGGGAATTTCCGTATGAGCTGTTTAAAAAAGGCGGCTGGCTGAACGATGAGGTGGTACAGTGGTTTGGTGAATACGCAAAAGTTGTTGCTGAAAATTTCTCCGATCTGTGCAGTGATTTTATCACGATCAATGAGCCGCAGTGTGCGATTGGACTGGGACACTTAAATGGGGTACATGCACCGGGAATGAAATATTCCATTCCGGAGACTTTTCAGATGGCACACAATCTGATGAAAGCACATGGTCAGGCGGTCATCAATCTGCGCAAATATGCAAAACAGAAGATACGGGTTGGATATGCTCCGACTTGTGGCGTTGCATATCCGGCGACAGAGAGTGCCGATGATATCGCAGCAGCAAAGAAAGTGTACTTTGGATTTGAAAATCCGATGGATAATTGGACCTGGAATGTGGCATGGTTTTCCGATCCGGTATTTTTAGGAGAGTATCCGAAAGAGGGGCTGGAGAAGTTTGCAGACTATCTTCCGGAGATTACCGAAGAAGACATGCAGCTGATTCATCAGCCACTTGATTTCGTGGGACAGAATATTTACAACGGTTACATGATCCGCTGTGGAGCGGATGGAGACCCGGAGTATGTGGACCGTGCACCGGGCACAGCAAAGACAGGAACCGGCTGGCCGGTGACACCGGAGGCACTCTACTATGGCATCCGTTTCCTTACCGAGCGTTACAGACTGCCGCTTTATATTACGGAAAACGGGATGTCGGATCTTGACAATATTTCCGCAGACGGACAGGTGCACGACAGAGAGAGGATTACGTTTCTGGATGCATATCTTGGAGCGGTACAGCGTGCGATTAACGAGGGAATGCCGGTTATCGGATATTTCCTCTGGACATTTCTGGATAACTTCGAGTGGGCAGAAGGTTACAAAGAACGTTTTGGACTTGTTTATGTAGACTACACAACCCAGCGCAGGATTGCAAAAGATTCCGCATACTGGTACAGAGAGGTAATGAGAATGAATGGAGAAAATTTAAGTTGTAACCAGCCGTATAAGCAGATCCTCTTTATGGAGCCGGTATTTACCCACAATATCTGGGGTGGTACAAAGCTTCGTGAAGAGTATGGATATTCCATCGAGGGCGATGACATCGGAGAATGCTGGGGAATCGCAGCACATCCAAACGGAACCTGTACGATTGCAGACGGTGCGTATAAGGGAAAGAAATTATCCGATCTGTGGGAGGAACATAAAGAACTCTTTGGAAATACACAGGGGAAGGTATTCCCGTTGCTGATCAAGATTATTGATGCAAAGGCGGATTTAAGTATTCAGGTACATCCGGATGATACCTATGCTGCAGAGCATGAAAACGGTTCTCTTGGCAAGATGGAGTGCTGGTATATCCTTGACTGTGAGGCGGATTCCAAGCTTGTTATCGGACACAATGCAAAGACACACAAAGAACTTGAGGATATGGTGCATAACGGACGCTGGAGTGAGCTGATCCGCGAAGTTCCGGTAAAGAAAGGTGACTTTATTCAGATTGATCCGGGTACCGTGCATGCGATCAAAGGTGGTATCACCATCCTTGAAACCCAGCAGAATAGTGATATTACGTACCGTGTTTATGATTATGACCGCCTTTCCAATGGGAAGCCGCGTCAGCTTCACATTCAGCAGAGTCTCGATGTCATCAAAGTTCCGGCAGCACCGCTTTCTGAGTGCATGATAAAGACCGGTGAGGCAGAGGCAAACAAACTGCAGAAGCTGATCGAGTGCAAGTACTATCAGGTATTCCACATGAAAGTCGAAGGTCAGGCTGAATTTGAGCAGGAATATCCGTTCCTGATCGTCAGCGTGGTAGAAGGAAACGGACTCTTAAACCATACCAGCGTGAAGAAGGGAGATCATTTTATTCTTCCGTATGGCTATGGTAAGGTTGAGATGGAGGGAAATCTGGAATTTGTTGCTTCTACGGTTTCTACGAAATAAGACTGGGTAACGGTTTGTAAAGGCATACATGATCCTTTGAGGAATGTATGCCTTTTTTATGTGCAAAACTTTGTTTGACAAAGTAAAATATTTATGTAAAATAATTATAACAGAATTTATCAATAAAGAAATCCATGAAAACATTGGAGGAATTGTATGGCAACAATTAAAGAAATTGCAGAAATGGTAGGGGTTTCGAGCTCAGCAGTTTCACGGGTACTCAATTATGATGAGGGAATCTCTGTTAGTGATGAGACAAGAGAGGCGATCTTTGCCACAGCAGAGAAAATCGGATATAAAAAGAGAGTAATCTATCCCAAGATCGAAAATGTGGCATTGCTGTATTTTGTTGACCACGAGGATGAACTTGAAGATGTCTTTTACCACGGGGTAAAGGATGAGATAATAAAGCAGGCGAAAAAGATGAATATTCAGCTCAGTATCTATGACCGAAAGGACGGCATGGATCATGTTCCGAAAGATCTAAGTGCCTTTATTGCGATTGGATGGCTCACCAGAAAAGAAATCAATGCTTTGTATAAACGGTGCAAAAGGGGCGTGTTTATCGGCACATCCCCGGATGAAAAACTTTTTGATGCCGTGAAGCCCAATATGGATTCGTTTGTGACACAGATGGTTGATTACTTTGTGGAAAAAGGACATAAACGGATTGGATTTATCGGGGGCAGTGATAGAAATATTGACACCGGAAAACCTTCCATGGATATCCGGGAGTGGTCATTTCGACAGAGCACTGCATACTATGGGTGTCTCAATGAGGAGTACATTTTCATTTCCGAGAGATTTACGGTGGATGATGGCTACCGCATGGGAAAAGAACTGCTTAAAAAAGAGATACTGCCAACAGCACTTTGTGTGGCAAGTGACACACTGGCGGTGGGTGTGCTACAGGCTTTAAATGAAGGCAATATACAGATTCCGGAGCAGGTGGCGGTTTTTAGCATCAATGATGTGAATATTGCAAAGTATTTATCACCACCCCTTACTACTATTCATATTGATATTCCATGTATCTGTGAAACCGCGCTTGATCTGTTGCGAAACAGGGTACTATATGGCGGACGCGTAACCAAGCTGGTGTTTGTAAATGGAATTCCAGTTTTCCGGAAGAGTTGTTGAAAAAAGATGTTCGATTGCGAACATCTTTTTTTGTGCCTTTTTTGTATATATTGCATAAAATACAAAAATAAAAAATTAATAATTCAATAAAGGAGTCTTAGGAAGTTG
>OJSO01001722.1_pt1 | contig 12012 bp, 9 predicted proteins | sample 1599521 | NCBI WGS metagenome assembly OJSO01 (sample SAMN04168659, study PRJEB22393) | human gut metagenome | biome: human gut microbiome; feature: stool | host: Homo sapiens | collected 2014-05-12 | reverse complement strand
AATAAACGGATATTTCAGGCTTGATTTCCTTGCCGGTGTATGAATGTGAGTCGACATCGGAAACAGTGAAATTTCTTTCGTTCGGGTCTACATACATAAAGTTGCAGTCAACCTTGCCGGGTATTCCGGCTACCTTGCCCTTGGAGGTGTATTGCCACATTGAATAATCGCCTTTGTAGCCTGTGTTTGAAACATAGTGCGCAAGCCAAATGTCAATGCCTTCCTCTTTGAGAGTTGAATAATTCATCTTGTCCTCGAGAAAACTTTTGCTTGCATAAACCATTGGCTGAAAGCCGGCTTCCTCAATCATATCACAAAATGTTAAAGCAATTTTTGTTTGCTCCGATTTTGACAAATGTGCGTTGTATAATCTACCCACAAAACTGCCGTTTTTCTCGGCATATTCAATGTCATATGCGATGGGAAGGTCAAACTCGTATTTTGAAATCAAATTCAGAACATGGTTTGCTTCTTTTTTAGCATCGGCAACGCTTATTGCCTGCGAATAAAAATATGCGCCGACCTTAACGCCTGCTTTTTTTGCGTTTGTAATGTTTTGAACAAAATATTTATCATCGATAAATGTGCCGGAGTTTGCGTATCCGCGGCAACCGACTCTTATCATTGCAAAATCAACGCCGTCAGCCTTTGCTTTCTTCCAATTAATATCCTCCTGATAAGACGAAACATCAACGCCGTCGTATCTTTTGAATTTGTCAAATTTTGTTTGGTGCGTGTATGTGCCGCTTATAAAAGGACTTGACGATTTTGTTGTCGCAAGCGCAACAAGCGGAGCCTGTACGGCGAGCATCAGTGCTAAAACGAATGATAAAATGATTTTAAATTTAGACTTCATAATTTCCCCAATCTTTAGGCTTTTGCCTAATTCTGTGTATTAAATATACCAATAGTTTTTGTCGACATATTTTGAATTTATGCCGTCGCATTTGCCGGTGTTTGAATATTGCCAAATGTCAAATTTGCCGTTGTAGGTGTTCGATTTGTTATAGTCCGCCACCCAAATCGTGATGCCGCTTTTCAGGCTCTTGACATCAATTTTTGATTCGTAAAAATGAGTGTTGGCATAAACACCGGGCTTATATCCCGCGTCGGACACGGTGTCGCAAAAAGCGTTGATGATTTCCGCCGCCTGATATTTTGTAAGATTCGCGCCCTTCAGCCTGCCGCCGAGGGAGCCGTCTTTTTCGTAGGCGTATTCAAAATCTATCACAACAGGGAGCGAAATATCATAATGTTTGATTATCTCGAGAGTGTATTCAGCCTCTTTGACGGCTTCATCTTTTGTTGTCGCCTGCGAATAAAAATAAACCCCTATCGGCACATTTGCTTTGTTGGCGTGTTTTAAATTGTATCGTGCCTTGTTGTCCGTACTGAGTGCGCCGTTTGAATATCCGCTGTATCCCACACGGATAAAAGCAAAATCAACATTGTCAGCCACGGTTTCCCAATCAATGTCGCCGTTGTGCGACGAAACATCAATTCCGCTGACATAATCTTTATCGGTGTTGAATTTGAAATTTTCGACCTTGTCGTTATGTATTGCAACGGCGACCGCGCAAAGTCCCGCAATCAGGGCGACGCAAAGAATTATGATAATGGCATTGACTGCCTTTTTCTTCTTTTTCGACAGAGTTTTGTATTTATGTTTTAATCTGTCAAATTTTATTTTAAAGCCGGAGGCTTTTTTCTTTTTTCTCCGCTTTTTCTTTGTTTTAGTATTCATTTAAACCTCAATTCATACGGCGAAACGCCGTCGATTAATATATTAACTTATTTTATATGTCTTTTCAATAGCTGCGGACCAAAATTTACAATTTGTATATTTTAAACTGTAACTTATTTTAACTTTAATATTGCGGCGCAATGTGTTATAATATTTCAAAATTTGTTTGATAAAAGGAGATATCCTTTATGAATATTAAAAAAATAATCAGCGTTGCACTTTCACTTTGCATTGCTTCATCTTGTCTTACTTTAACCGCATATGCAAAAGAAAACACAACGCTTGCGATAAATAAAAGCGATATTTCACACGAGGTTTCGCCGATGCTCTTCGGCGTTTCACTTGAGGATGTTTCGTATTCCTGCGACGGTGGTTTGGTTTCAAATCTTGTAAACAACAACTCGTTTGAATTTGCGACAAATCCTGAATATGCGTGGAGCTTTGACGGTGTGAGCACCGTTGTTTCAAAGGAAAATCCGATTTGCGCGGCTAATCCGTCATATGAATTAATCAAGGTTGACGGCAAGGGCACGGTCGAAAACAACGGCTTTACCGAGATTTATAAAAACAACTCGTATAAATACAGCAAAAAATCAGCCGAAACGGCTGATATGGGCTTTAAAAGCGGAGTGACATACAATTTCTCCTGCTATGTGAAAAATGTTGATTATGACGGAAAGATAAGCATTTATCTTGATTCAAAAAGTAACAAGGACAATATTGTTCAGGTCCCCACTACGACTGTCGGCAAAAACGAGTGGACAAAAATCAGCGCTCAAATCAAATCGTCGTCAGATGAGGACGGTGCGCTTGCCATATTATTTGAGGGCAACGGCTCATTGCAGCTTGACTGCGTTTCGCTTTGCGCAGTTGACAGCTACGGCGCAGGCGACGGGCATTGGAAATATGTCACATTAAGAAACGATATGGTTGACGCAATAAAAAATCTTAAACCGTCATTTATTCGCTTCCCGGGTTCGGCAGGCATCGGCGGCGGAAGCGTTGACAGTATGATGACTTGGAAGGACACAATAGGCGATATTTCACAACGACGCCAGTCATCAAGCATTTATTCAAGCGACGAAAACCCTTATAACAATTCAAATTCAATGGGCTATCACGAGTATTTTCAGCTTTGCGAGGATTTGGCGGCTGCTGCCGTTCCTGTTGTGAGTGCAGGCATTACATATCAGGGCGAACAGGACAAGGAGCTTATCGCCGACGCATTTGACAATTATGTGCAGGATGTCCTTGATTTGATTGAATATGCAAACGGCGACGCGCAGGGAACATATTGGGGCGCACTTCGTGCCGCAAACGGTCATGACGAACCGTTTAATATGGAATATATCGAGATTGGCAGCGGCGACGAGGGCAGTATTTATCAACGCAATTATGAGGCGCTTTACAACGCAATCAAAAAGGTATATCCCGATATTAATATAATCACCTCCGCAGGAGAAAAAGCGGATTCCGAGGCTGTCAACACAGCAATTACAAAATCAGGTTCAAGTTTTAAGGCTGTTGTAGACGAGCATTACAGTGCAGATGTCGATTATCTTCTCCAAAACACAAAGCGATATGACAGCTATGACCGTGAGGGCGCGGAAATTATGGTTGGCGAATATTCTGCCGTTGATGATGCGACATCTAATGTCGCCTCGGCAAACAATATCGAAACGGCTGTTGCGCATGCCGCGTTTATGACGGGATTTGAGCGCAATTCCGATGTTGTGAAAATGACTTCGTATGTGCCTGCGTTTGCAAAAATCAATGCAAACTCGCACGAAAATAATCTTGTTTGGTTTGATTCGCAATCACTTTATTACACACCCGAGTATTACAATCAGCTTTTGTTCTCAAACAACACCGGCAAGGAGTATGTAAACACCTCACTCAACGAGGACGGCATATATCAAAGCGTTACTGTCGACCATGACAAGCAAGTGCTTTATGTTAAGCTTGTCAACTCAACCAATTCCACAAAGAAAATGAGCGTTAATCTTGACGGTTTTGGAAAAATCAACAAGGTTTCAAACGAAAGTCTCGCTCACGATTACAAATCGGCATACAACGAGCTTGGAAAGCAGAGAGTTGCTCCGCAGGAAAAGGCTATCGACTCCGATGATTCGTCATTCGACATTAAACTTGAAAAAAACAGTGTAAATGTTATTCGCATTGCATACGGAAGTAACAACGGCGATGCGCTTTACACCTTCCCTGAGAGTCTTGATTTAAGCGTTAAAAAATATGTCCCGACTGCGGCAAAGGTGTTTATCATTGTCATTTGCCTTTCAATTCCTGTTGGCGGTGTTGCCGGATTTTATCTCTACACCAAGGTGATTTCAAAATCAGGCGGCAAGGGCCACGGAAAAAAGAAGAATAAAAAGAAAAAGAGAAAATAATTATAAATAATAACACCCTTCGATAATTAAATCGAGGGGTGTATTTTATGCGGCAAGTGCGTTATCTGCCGCTGTTATTGGTGTTTGAACCGTCCGTCGATTGGTCGGTGCCGCATGAGCAAGGGCAGTTGTCATCCTTGTCGGGCGGGAAAAATTCGTCAACCGGGAACTCAATGTTTTGAAATGTTTCGCACGGATTTTGCGTTGAGCAGTTGCACTCTCTGTCGGGAATACAAAAATCGTATGCAGGGATAAGCATTTGCACATCGCGCTCCATTTGAACTATTGAGAAAAGACCGAGTGAAACGATTACTGCTCTTGATGGGCTTGACGGTATTCCCGGCTCGTTGCACGCATTGAGAATAGATTGCGGGAAAGATGTTACACAAGGAATTGAGCAATCGCAGGTATCGAGAACATCAACCTGTAAAACAACGGGGTCGACAGCCTGAACTTTAGCCACCGGATTTGTGTATTGCGGTGCCTCCGGGCAGTCAAGCTCCTCACTTGCGATATTGGAGGTGAAAATTTTTACATCACCCTCCGAGCCGTATAAAATGCATTTCTTTTCAAAGCTTGTGTAGCCCACTGCAACCTGAGGTGTGGTACACGGTGCGGCATAAGTATCAAATCTGAGCTGGAAGTAAAAATGAATGTTTACATTATAAAAGCCTCTGTTAAACGGCACATCTTCAACATCAATGCTTACGGCGCTGATTGTGCAGTCGCGGCATTTAACAGTTACCGCTTCGTCGATAAGTCTTTGTGATGCACCGAAAAATGTGACTCTCAAATCCTCCAAGCAGTCTTTGCTGACACACGAATCGTAAATCCTTTTCGTGTCGATACAAACTGCTTCATTTATGCGTCTTTCACCTGCCGGGATAATCGGGTTGTTTGGCATAAAAAAACTCCTTCACATAAGTATTTGAAGCATTTTTTGTTCTTACTTCCTTACATTCTATGAAGAAGTTGACGCTTTGACAATGAATTTTTTGAACCGTATTTTTCTTAATTCTTATATTTTCTTAAAATATTCTTAATTATTGAATTTTTAATTGACATATTATATAATGACCTTGCCGCACAGAAATATTTGATGCGGCGCAAAAATATGATTAGTAAGGGATTTATATGTCAAAAAAAATGAAAATTATTATTGCTGTTCTTGTTGTAATCGGCGTTTGTGCCGGAGTTTTTGCAAAATACAGTAAGGATTCAAATGTCGAGCAGGTAACAAGCGTTGTTGCCGCTGTCGAAAATGACAGCAAAAGCATCAGCATAAAGTGGAATTCCGTCAAAAACTGCACAGGTTATAATTTGTATGAAAGTACAAACGGCACCGAGTTCCGAAAAATCGCCACTGTCGACGGTGAGGACACAACCTCTTATATTTTCGGCAATGCCAAAACGGCGGAAAAATATGATTTTTACGTGACCGCTGTCAGAAAATCATTCGGTAAATCTTTTGAAAGCAAGCGGTTTGCGCCGGTGCGCATTTGCATTCCTCCCGAGCAGGCAAAAATCAAAAGTGTTTTGTCGCAAAAATCGGGCGTGATAGCCGTTGAATGGAGTGGCGATTCAAATGCCGACGGCTACCAAATTCAATATGCCGAGGGTGACAAGGGCGATATGAGCGCGGCAAAAACGCAAAGTGTCGCCGACAATTCAAAAACCTCCTGCGAAATTGACGGACTTAAAGACGGCGACGCTTATTCAATCAGAATGCGCGCTTATATTAAGGATGGCAACAGTGTATACAACGGCGCATGGAGCGATATTCAGACCGTAAAGGTGTTTAAAACTGTTAAACTCGGCAGTGATATTGACACAAAAAAGCCTATGATTGCTCTCACATTTGATGACGGACCGGGCTACAACTCCGCGTCCGATGATATTCTTGATGTGCTTGAAAAATACAATGCACGCGCAACATTTTTTATGGTCGGTCAAAACGCAAAAGACCATCCTAAAAATTTAAAGCGCAAGGTTAAATTGGGCTGTGAACTTGGAAATCATACCTTTGACCACACGCATTACGGCAAAAAGGTTACAAAATCCGATATTAAAAAGGCGAGTGACGCGATTTACGATGCGTGCGGTCAATATCCTACGGCGTTTCGTTCTCCGGGCGGAAACACAACGCAAACCATCCGTGATGAGTGTGAGGCGGAGAATATGTCGCTTTATTATTGGTCGCTCGATACGCAGGACTGGAAATACAGAAACGCCGACCATGTGTATAATGCCGTTATGAAAAATGTTAAGGACGGCGACATAATTCTTATGCACGAAATTTATCCGACAACTGCCGATGCAGTTAAAAAAATGGTGCCGGAGCTTATAAAACAGGGCTATCAACTTGTTACCTGTGAGGAACTCATTCAGGCAAAAACAGGCGAGGCGCCGTCATCCGGCACGCAATATGTCAATGCAAAAACAATAAATAACAAAACCAAATAAAAAGGAATTATAAATTATGGAGCTTTGGATTATTCGTCACGGCGACCCCGATTATGTTCACGACAGTTTGACAGAAAAGGGCGTTCGCGAGGCTAAGCTGCTTGCCGAAAGACTTTCAAAATACAATATTTCAAAAATTTATTGCTCACCGCTCGGCAGAGCACAGAAAACGGCGTCATATACGCTTGAAAAGCTCGGTATGCAAGCCGAAACCCTTCCATGGTTGCGTGAATTTGAGGGCAAGGTGCGCAACGGTCTGAAAAAAGAGCAGTGTTGGGACAGAGTGCCGTCATATTGGACCGAGATTGACGATTACTATAATTATGAGCGTTGGCTTGATGTGCCGCTCATGAAGAAGGGTAATGTCAAAAAGCATTATCAGATTGTTTGCGACGGTATTGACGAACTGCTTAAAAATCACGGCTATGTTAAAAACGGCAAGATTTATAACGCCGTCAATTCAAACCACGATATTGTTCTTCTGTTTTGTCATTTCGGTGTTGAATCTGTTATTTTGTCACGCATTTTCAGCACTTCACCGATGATAACATGGCACAATTTCAGGGCGTTGCCGACTTCGGTTACACGCCTTGTCACTGAGGAGCGAAAAAAGGGCAAAGCAATATTTGTCTGCACTCAATTCGGCGATTTGAGCCACCTTTATGCGGGTGATGAGGAACCGTCATTCCAAGCAAGATTTTGCGAGTGCTACGAGGACGATACACGCCACGATATATGAACACATAAAATAAAAGGGGTATGCAGTTTACCGAAACACGGTCTGCATACCCTTTTTCGCTTTGTCCGATTGTGTTTTTTGCGGTCAATCAGTATTCAATATCTTTTAAATGCGGCTCAAAGTCCGTTCCGTACGGATATGTGTCAACCTCGCCGACGCGCTTTGCCGTGTCCTTAATCGACGCCTCGATAAATGCGCAGGCGCGTTTTACAGCCTCATAAAGCGACGCACCGTTTACGCACTGCGCCGTGATGAACGACGACAAAATGTCGCCTGTGCCCGAAAAACTCCTGCCGATTTTTTGTGTTGTTACGATGTCGAACTTACCGTCTTGATAAACCGTTGACGCAATTTCGCCGTCTGAAATATGTATTCCCGTTGTGACAACCGACTGCTCAAGCTCAATCGACATTGCTTTTATTTTATCGAGAAGCTTTTCTTTTGGAAGTTTGATTGTTTCGTTGTAATTTTCGTCACAGATTATGCAAAGCTCGGTCAAATTCGGCGTGATTATATCAGCCTTTTCGGTAAGCGCGATTATCTGCGAAACGGAATTGTCATCGTAGCAATCATAAAGTATTCCGTCATCCGCCATTACAGGGTCAACCACAACAAGCGTTTCGGGCGTTTTGAAATCGTCTATAAAATCGCTTATTATTGAGCCTTGTTTGCTGTTTGCGATAAAGCCGGAAAGTATTCCGTCAAACTTGACATCAAGCGATTTCCACTCGTTTATAAAATCCTGCATAATATCGGTGCAGTCAAGATATTTGTAGCTGTCAAACCCCGTTTGGTTTGAAAAAATGCCCGTTGTCAGCGGACAACACTGAACACCGTGTGCCGAGATAACCGGTATTGCGGCAGTGAGCGAGCATTTGCCGAAGCCCGACAAATCGTTTATTACTGCTATTTTCTTCATAATTATCACCGACTGTATTATATAATATATTTTGCGCTGTTGCAATATAAATGCGCCATAAAAAGAAGAAAAGCCGAGCATAACACTCGGCTTAACTCCTCTCTGTCTATAACAAACTATAGGAGGACAGGTTACTCAACACGGTTGCGGCTCCGTCTTGAGTGCCTATTAATTATAGTAAAGTTTGCATAGTTTGTCAAGGATTATTTTAAAAACTTTTGTCGCAATTTACAACAGATGAAAATGAATGGTTGTTTTTTGTCGAATGGCGTCGTACAAATGACAAATTATTGGACAGTAAATATGCCAAATATTGACAAAGAACAAATGTTCTATTAATATGAATATCAAGATTGATTTTTACATCGTGATTCGGGGAGAATTTTTCGGTGCAGCGTTCAAAGTGCGCCAAAATATTAACTGCATCTTTGTTCTTACCACTCAGTCAATCTTGTATGCAAAAATATGTATGAAGGAGGAATGGCAGATGACAATTGAAGAATTGGCTCGCGAATACGAGCAGCAGTACGACAGATTAAACGCTAAAATGGACGCCCTAAAGCCCTTGCTTTGCGTTTACAGGGGGCAGGATTTGTACTTGCTGAGAAAACGAATCAGAATTTATTACGATATGGCTTGTGAATGCAAAAGAACGGCGTCACTGCTTAACGGTTATTATGAGGAGGATTTGTATGATTGATTTTATCGACGGTTATTATACAACGCGCGACCCAAAGACATCGGACGGATATGACAGAGAGAGGGCACAGCAAACGGCAGTCGGAGCGGTGCTTGATTTGATTATGAAAAATGAATTGACTCAAAGGCAAAATATGTGCCTTCGCTACAAATACATAAATCACAAAACGCAATCCGAAATTGCGGATATTCTCAAGCTGTCACAGCCGACCGTTTCAAGGCATATTTCAACCGCAAAGGATATTGTGAACAAAAACCTGAAATATTGTTATGTTGCGCTTTCAAAGTGCCTTGATGAATATGACAGGCTCAACAATTTGTGCTGATATATGTCATCAGACCGAAAATACAGCTCCTCACGGGCGAAACGCCACTGTATTTTCACCGCAGTCTGTAATTTTCTCTATATCAGTATATGAAATTTACGGCAAAACGGCACCGTTCAAATCAATTTTGTGCGGTGCCGTCTTTAATTTATATATTTTAATATATTTATTTGTAATATTTTAAAATATGTGATATAATACCTAACTGTATAATTGTAAATATTTCACGAGGTGATGAATATGAAAGAATTTAAAGGCGAACTTAAGGGCGAGGCATTGACTATAGTCAATTCTACAAACACTGCTGTTGCGGCGCAGAGCGGCTCGCTTCAGGTTTTCGGCACTCCGTTTATGATTGCGCTCATGGAAAAGGCAACATGCGCAGCTGTTGTAGATATTCTTGACGACGGCGAAACAACCGTCGGCACAAACGTTTCCGTAAGTCATATTAAGGCAAGCGGAGTAGGTTCGGTAATCACCGCATATGCATCACTTCTTGACAGCGATGTTGACGGCAGAAAGCTCACATTCAAAGTTGAGGCAAAGGAAGAAGACGGCAGCGTTATCGGCGCAGGAGAGATTGAAAGATTTGTTGTTCTCAGCGACAGATTTATGAAAAAAGTGGAGTCTAAATAATGTATAAATCGGTTATTTTTGATTTTGACGGAACAATTTGCGACACGGGCGAGGGTGTCAAAAAAAGCGCAAAATATGCACTCGACGCGTTTAATATTCCAAGCGACGATTGGCAAACGCTTGACTGTTTTATCGGCCCTCCGCTTCTTGTGACATTTCAGGAGCAGTTTAATCAATCGGCGGCAGATGCCGACTTGCTCGTTCAAAAATTCAGAGAAAGATACACCAACACGGGTATTTATGAGTGCGAGCTTTACAACGGCATTAAACAGCTTTTGATAAATCTCAAGGACGACGGTATGAAAATCGGCATTGCATCATCAAAGCCGCAGGTTTTTGTCGAAACGCTTTTGAACAAATTTGCAATTGCAAAATATTTTGATTCCGTTTGTGCCACAAGTTTTGCGGCAGACTGCGAGTCAAAGCAAAATATAATTGCGCGTTGTCTTAAAGAGCTTGAAACAGAGCCGAAGGACGCGCTTATGGTCGGCGACAGATTTTACGATATTGACGGCGCAAAAGCTGATATGGTTGACGGCGCAGGCGTCCTTTGGGGATACGGCAGTAAATTCGAATTTATCGAGTGCGGCGCAAAATATATCGTTGACAAGGTCGAGGATATTGAGTCAATCGCTCTCGGATTGTATGAGCGCACCGAAAAGGTGAACGGTATTTACAACGGCAGGGTGCTCACAATGCATGTTGACGATGTTTTGCTTTGCAATGACCAAAGGGCAAACCGCGAATGTGTTGACCATCCGGGCGGAGTTGCCGTTATCGGCGTTACGGACGATGATATGGTAGTGCTTGTGCGCCAATTCAGGTATCCGTATAAGGAAACAATTTATGAAATTCCCGCAGGTAAGCTTGAAAAGGGCGAGGACCCGTTTGAGGCAGGCAAGCGCGAGTTTAAGGAAGAAACCGGAGGCGTTGCCGAGGAATATATTTCGCTCGGCGAGATTTATCCGTCACCCGGCTACACAAACGAAATTATCAGACTTTATGCTGCAAAGAACATTACATTTGAAGAGCAAAATCTCGATGACGACGAGTTTTTGCAGGTTTGCCAAATCAGCTTTGACGAGCTTATCAGGCGAATTATGAGCGGCGAAATAAAGGACGCCAAAACGATTGCGGCGGCGTTTAAGCTAAAGGAATTAATGAACAAATAATATGGCTTATTTAGATAACAGCGCAACCACAAAGCCCGACAAGGCGGTTGCGGACAAAATTTATGAAATGCTCACTGTCAATTTCGGAAACCCTTCAAGCTTTCATAAGGAGGGTTTGAATGCCAATTTGGAATTGAGAGCGGCGCGTGAAAAAATCGCAAACGCGCTTTCATGTGAGAGCGAGGAAATATATTTCACCTCGGGCGGCACGGAGGCTAACAACCTTGCGATTTTGGGTGCGGCAGAGGCAGGAAAACGAAAGGGCAAGCGAATTGTAACAACCGCTATCGAGCACGAAAGTGTTTTGCAATCCGTTGACGAACTTGAAAAGCAGGGCTTTGAGGTTATTCGCCTTATGCCCGACAAGCAGGGCAGAATTACAGAGCAGCAGGTATTTGACGCAGTTAATTCGGACACAATATTAGTGTCGATGATGTATGTCAATAACGAAGTCGGCTCAATTATGCCGGTTAAATCAATCAAAAAGGCAGTTAAAAGGGCAAACGCTCCTGCGCTGATTCATATAGACTGTGTTCAGGCGTTTGGCAAACTTGAGGTCAAGCCGTCAAAACTCGGTGCAGACCTTGTGACTGTTACGGCGCACAAAATTCACGGTCCGAAAGGTGTCGGTGCGCTTTATCTCAAAAAAGGAACACGCATTTTGCCGCGTGTTTTCGGCGGCGAGCAGGAAAAAAAGCTCCGTCCCGGAACGGAGGCAATTCCGCTTATCGCAGGTTTCGGTGTTGCCGCCGACCTCATTCCCGATTTGAAAAAGCAAAGCGAAAAGATCAAGGAAATCAACACTTACGCAAAAGAGGGCTTGCTCTCGGTGCCGGGTGTCAAAATCAACAGCGGCGACGATGCAAGCGATTACATTATCAATCTTTTTGTGCCGACATTTATGACAAG
>OJSO01001716.1_pt1 | contig 12051 bp, 7 predicted proteins | sample 1599521 | NCBI WGS metagenome assembly OJSO01 (sample SAMN04168659, study PRJEB22393) | human gut metagenome | biome: human gut microbiome; feature: stool | host: Homo sapiens | collected 2014-05-12 | reverse complement strand
TCAGTTTTTGCGGCAGCTTCAAAGGCCTGGTTAATCATGCCCACCTGTGGCCCGTTGCCATGAGTGACGATGACCTCATGTCCCTGGGCAATTAAATCAACAATTGCCTGAGAAGTAATTTTTACCGCTTTCATTTGTCCGGCCAGGTCATCGCCCAGCGCATTCCCGCCCAGGGCGAGAACAATTTTCTTACTCATTTTTCCTCACTCATCATTCTTGATTGTGTATAGATCCCTGGCAGTGGTTAGAGCACGGGAGGGACAAACGGTTTGCGTCGCAGGAAACGACCTCGCCCGGCTTTGCCTGTAAAGGTGCCGTCGCAGAAAATCGTTTCACCACGGGATAAGGTTCTGACAATAGAGCCCTGACAGGTAAAACCCTCCCATGGCGAGTAGTCAGCGTTGTCGTGGAGATGGCGATGCTGAATTTGTTGGCTCTGACGTGGGTCTATAATCACCACGTCGCCATCGGAACCGGGCGCTAATAATCCTTTTTGTGGCCACAGGCCAAACAGCCTGGCGGGCATTGCACTGGTTAACTCAACAAAACGCTCCGGTGAGATACGCCCCGTCATCACGCCACTGGAGAACAGCAGTTGCATGCGGTTCTCCACACCGGGTAAGCCATTTGGGCAGCGGCTGAAATCGCCTTTAGAAATTTGCAGGCGTTGAGCCATCGAGAAGGATCGGTTGCCACCACGTCAATCGCACCATCGCTGATGCCACACCACAGTTTGTCCTGCTCGCGTACGTTACGCAGCGGTGGGCTAAGAATGAACTTCATGCCATCTTCTGTATCGTAACTGCGTTCGTCCAACAGGAGATATTGTGGGCAGGTTTCAACCCAGACTGGCTGGTGATTCGCACGGGCAAGACGCAGATAATCCAGACCTAAGCCGTTAGACAGGTGCACGATATAGAGCGGGGCGTTACCGGCAATTTGTGCCAGGTTAATCATGCGGGCGATGGCTTCCGCTTCGCATTCCAGAGGTCGACTCAAGGCATGATAACGCGGCGCGGTTAACCCTGCGGCGATAAACTCCGCCCGCTTGCTGGCGATAGCTGCGTCATTTTCCGGGTGCACGGTGGTCAGCGCGCCGGACTCATGCAAGCGGCGTAATGCCTGCAACACTTCATCATCGTTGAGTTTATATTGATAGGTTAAATAGAGTTTAAAACTGCTCAGTCCTTCCTCAACCATCATCGGAATTTCGTCGAGGATAGCGTGATTAATATGTTGAATGACACCGTGAAAGCTGTAGTCGATGACTGCTTTGTGGGCGGCATAACCGCGATAAACTTCCAGTTGATGGCGTAACCGGCAGCCATTTGGGCCAAATCCCATATGGTCAATAATGGTTGTTGTACCGCCACACGCAGCTGCGCGGGTACCGGTAAAAAAATCATCACAACTGCGCGCGATGCCGACATCAATATTGAAATGCGTATGGACATCCACGCCGCCAGGGAAAACGTAACAGCCAGAGGCATCAATTTCTTCGCAAGGGAGTTGCGGCGAAATATCGGTACCCAACTGGCGAACAATCCCGCTTTCAATCAGCAAATCCTGCTTCGCCTGTCCATCTGCATTAACAGCAATGCCGTTTTTTATCAATACGCGCATAGCAAACTCCAAAAACCCTCCGGTGAACCGGAGGGGAATAAGTGAAGAGTAATTATTCGGTTGCCAGCCAGCTTAATGGGATTGCAGCGTACATAGCGGCACAGGTTACCAGGTGAGATTTCCAGGTTTTTTCGTTTGGCGCGTGCGCTTCCGGTTCTTTACCGGGGCCAAAACCGATGACCGGAATGCCGTGGCGACCCATGATGGATACGCCATTAGTCGAGAAGGTCCACTTATCAACGACAGGCGCTTTACCAAACAGCCCTTCATAAGCATTCACCAGTGCTTTAACGGTGAAGTGATCTTCTTCCACTTTCCAGGTCGGGAAGTAGCATTCGGTTGGGTAAACCAGGCCAGTCCAGGACGGGCGGTCGTAGTTGTACATAGAAACGACAGCATTCGCTTTTTGTACTGCAGGCAGGGCACGGATCTCGTCCAGCGCGCCTTCCCAGGTTTCGCCCCAGGTCAGACGACGGTCGATTGAAACTGCGCAGCTGTCTGCGACAGCGCAACGGCTTGGGGAGGTGAAGAAAATTTCAGAAACGGTGAGGGTGCCTTTGCCGAGGAATTCGTCATAACCCAGACGTTGGGAGAGTTCTTGTAATTCGCCAAGAATCGGACCCATTTTGAAAATGGCGTTATCACCGCGTTCTGGTGCCGAACCGTGGCAGCTAACACCCTGAACATCAATACGAATTTCCATACGACCGCGTTGACCACGGTATACCTGGCAGTCGGTTGGTTCGGTACTGACCACAAATTCCGGGCGAATGCCGGATTGTTCAATAATGTACTGCCAGCACAGGCCGTCGCAGTCTTCTTCCTGCACAGTACCGGTAACCAGCAGGGTATATTCATCTTCCAGACCGAGATCTTTAATGATTTTACCGGCATATACCATAGACGCCATGCCGCCTTCCTGGTCGGAAGTACCACGACCACCGATCAGCTCGTCGGTTTCCATGCCTTCATACGGATCGAAGTCCCAGTTTTTGATGTTGCCAATGCCGACTGTATCGATATGAGCGTCCATTGCCACCAGACGCGGGCCGTGGCCGATATAACCGAGAACGTTGCCCATTGGGTCGATTTCAACTTTATCGAAGCCGACTTTTTCCATCTCTTCTTTAATACGATGTACTACGCGTTTCTCGTCGCAGCTTTCACTGGGAATAGCAACCATATCGCGCAGGAAGCGAGTCATGTCTGCCTGGTAATCTTTTGCTTTTTCAAGAATCAGTTTGAATGGAATATTCTTAGCCATTATTTTTCTCCAGATTTTTTACTCCCCGTTTTGCAGGGAGCAGTTCCAATAGGGTGATTAAGGTGCTACAGCGTGTTTGCCTTCCCAGACAACTTCGCGGTAGTGCTTCACGTCGGTGTCGCCTTCAGTGCTGATAACCAGCACCACGGCATCTTTGTTCAGCGCCAGTTTTTCCATCAGGCTTTGACGTTGCGGGTGATAATGAACCGCTGCGAGAACGCCCAAACCGACAGCGCCGGATTCACCGGAGATGATGCGCGGGTCGTTGCCGTACGGATTACCCAGCACGCGCATACCTAATGCGGCAACGCTGTCCTGGCAGGAGATGAATTGGGTGGCGCAGTTACGTAGGATTTCCCAGCCCAGCGGGTTAGGTTCGCCGCAGGCCAGGCCCGCCATGATGGTGGCCATATCACCGCCAACGTTGACGATGTCGCCTTTGACGCCGGAGCGATAAATACAGTCAGCTTTGTCAGGTTCAACAATAATGCTGTGCAGATTTTGCGGGCTATAGACGTCGACCAGATAACCCAGCACACCACCGGCCATTGCACCGACACCTGCTTGCAGCAGAACGTGTGTCGGGGTTACGCCCATTTCACGCATTTGCTCGACGGCTTCATCCGCCAGTGTTGCGTAGCCTTGCATGATCCAGGTTGGGATTTTGGTGTAACCTTCCCATGCCGTGTCCTGTACCACTTCCCAGCCGTGCTGCTGCGCGTGTTGCATGGTCAGGCGAACGGTATCGTCATAGTTCATATCCGTGACGATGCACTCGGCACCGAGGTTTAGAATGGCGTCAACGCGTTCCTGAGCAGAACCTTTCGGCATGTAAATCACCGCATTCTGTCCGAGTTGCTGAGCGGCCCATGCCACACCGCGCCCGTGGTTGCCGTCGGTGGTGGTCGCGAAAGTCATTTTTTCGCCAATGGCATTTTTCAGGTGCTCAAATGATAGCGTTTCGATATCAAGATGATATTTTTCACACAATAATTGAGCGATGGCGTATGCGCCGCCGAGCATTTTGAAGGCGTTCAGACCGAAGCGTTTTGATTCGTCCTTAACGAGAATTTTCTTTACACCAAACAGGTTTGCGAGATCGTCCAGCGCACAAAGCGGTGTTGGGCGATAACCAGCAATTTTCTGGTGGAACTGGCGTGCCAGTTTTGCCTGGCTTTGCGAAAAAAGCGGTGATGTTTCGCCGTTGAAAAATTTGTTATCGGCGATATCAATCTTTAATGAGAAAACGGACATATCCTATCCTTTTGGCCTCTGGAAATAGAGGGCCGACCAGCTGATCGGCCCGAGGGGTTATTTCACGCGTTCTTGCGCTTCTTTCAGCAGTTGCTCGAGCAGTGCACCTGGTTTGGCGTATTTACGGGACAGGATCATCGCGGCGATGATATAAGGCTTCCAGCTGGCTTCTTTGTAGGTAGCGATACGGTATTTTTCGAATACGCCTTCAGTCACTTCACCTTCTTTGCAGGATACGCCGCTGATATCAGCTGGCAGGCAGTGCATGTACAGGGCTTCGCCATCACGGGTCAGCTCCATCATCTCTTCGGTACAATGCCAGTCTTTGTGCTGTGCGTTCTGTGCCAGACACTGTTTTTCCAGCGCTTTCAGTCCTTCGTGATCGTTCGCACGCAGCAGTTCAGTACGCTCTTCCATCACTTTGTAAGGTGCCCAGGACTTCGGATAAACGATGTCTGCGTCTTTGAAGGCTTCTTCCATGCTGGTGACCTGACGGAAGCTACCACCGGAGGCTTTAGCATTGTTTTTAGCAACTTCAACGACATCCGGGATCAGGTCGTAGCCTTCCGGATGGGCCAGGGTGACATCCATACCGAAGCGGGTCATCAGACCGATGATGCCTTGTGGTACAGAGAGCGGTTTGCCATAGCTTGGGGAGTAGGCCCAGGTCATGGCGATTTTTTTACCTTTCGGGTTTTCCAGTGAACCAAAGTGTTCACGTAACCATGCCAGATCAGCCATTGATTGAGTCGGGTGGTCAATATCGCATTGCAGGTTCACTAAAGCCGGACGCTGCGGCAGCACACCCTGCTTGTAACCGTCATCAAGTGCAGCGCCAACTTCACGCATATAGGCGTTGCCTGCGCCCAGATACATATCGTCGCGAATACCGATAGCGTCAGCGCAGAAGGAGATCATATTGGCGGTTTCACGCACGGTTTCGCCGTGAGCGATTTGTGATTTACCTTCGTCAAGATCTTGTTGTGCAAGGCCGAGCAGGTTAAGCGCGGAAGCATAAGAGAAGCGGGTACGGGTGGAATTGTCGCGGAATACGGAAATACCTAATCCACTATTAAAGACTTTGGTTGAGATGTTTTCAGCACGCAGTGCTTTTAACGCGGCGGCAACGTCCAGTACTTGTTTCAGTTCGTCTGGCGTCTGTTCCCACGTTAACAAAAAATCTTTTTCATGCAGGTGAGAGGTCAGCGAATTGATATCCTTAATCAGCTCATTAACAGTTTTCATCATAAAGTCCCGATAGTGGAATGACAGGCAAAGTGGTTTATTTCACTGTGACGTGCCAAAGTGATTGGTGTTTTCACAGCTATACCTCGGACTAACAATAAGTGTGCCAGAATTATCCACGCGGCTGCGAAAGGCTAATTTGACGGATAATGTGTGGGGTTGATCACATATTGATGCCAGTTTCCGGTTGTTTGTAAAATACGAAAACGTTTGGCTTTTTTTATTACGTTATTTATTTGCTGCTAAGTATCAGAAATAAGATAAAGAGGCAGGCTATCTCTCTTCAGTTTGATAAACTTGCCGCTGTAATTCTCATATTGATATAGAAATGTGATATCTCTTCCATAATTTTATTAGAAAGTGATAAAAATCTTATGTTTTTATCAAAGCCAATTTCGCCTGAGTTAATATCATCATGATCTGTGAACCATCAACGTCTTCAATGATCGACTTTTAAGTAAGTCTGGAAGGTAAAGCTATGGAGCTTGCGACTACGCAGTCAGTATTGATGCAAATTCAACCAACAATTCAGCGTTTTGCCAGAATGCTTGCCAGCGTTTTGCAGCTTGAGGTTGAGATCGTTGATGAAAACTTGTGTCGCGTCGCCGGAACGGGCGCGTATGGGAAGTTTCTTGGCCGCCAGTTGAGCGGCAACTCACGTCTGCTCCGCCACGTCCTGGAAACGAAAACTGAAAAAGTTGTGACACAGTCTCGCTTCGATCCCCTTTGTGAAGGTTGCGATAGTAAAGAAAATTGCCGCGAAAAAGCATTTCTGGGTACGCCAGTCATTTTACAGGATCGTTGTGTTGGGGTGATAAGTTTGATTGCCGTTACCCACGAGCAACAAGAACATATCAGTGATAATTTACGCGAATTTTCCGATTACGTTCGCCATATATCCACCATTTTTGTTTCTAAACTTCTGGAGGATCAGGGACCAGGAGATAACATCAGTAAAATATTCGCGACCATGATCGATAATATGGATCAGGGCGTGTTAGTGGTTGATGCTGATAATCGGGTTCAGTTTGTTAATCAGACAGCTTTAAAAACACTCGGTGTTGTACAAAATAATATTATTGGAAAACCTGTTCGTTTCAGACCATTAACATTTGAGAGTAATTTTACCCATGGTCATATGCAACATATTGTTTCGTGGGATGATAAAAGTGAATTAATCATTGGTCAGTTGCATAACATCCAGGGCCGACAACTATTTTTAATGGCGTTTCACCAATCGCATACCAGTTTTTCTGTAGCAAATGCACCTGATGAACCGCATATTGAACAATTGGTTGGCGAGTGCCGTGTTATGCGGCAATTAAAACGACTCATTAGCCGTATTGCACCCAGCCCATCCAGCGTTATGGTGGTTGGTGAAAGCGGCACGGGTAAAGAAGTCGTCGCCCGTGCAATCCATAAGTTGAGCGGAAGACGGAATAAACCCTTTATTGCTATCAACTGTGCCGCGATTCCGGAACAGCTTCTGGAGAGCGAACTGTTCGGTTATGTTAAAGGCGCATTTACTGGCGCTTCTGCCAACGGTAAAACAGGGTTGATTCAGGCGGCGAATACGGGCACGCTGTTTCTCGATGAAATTGGTGATATGCCATTAATGTTGCAGGCTAAATTACTGCGCGCTATTGAGGCGCGTGAAATTCTGCCGATTGGTGCCAGTAGCCCAATACAAGTCGACATCCGCATCATTTCTGCAACTAATCAGAATTTGGCCCAGTTCATTGCCGAAGGTAAATTCCGCGAAGATCTCTTCTACCGACTTAATGTTATCCCGATAACTCTTCCACCGCTGCGTGAACGTCAGGAAGATATTGAATTACTAGTGCATTACTTTTTACATCTGCATACCCGTCGTCTGGGATCGGTTTATCCTGGCATTGCTCCTGATGTCGTCGAAATATTGCGTAAGCATCGTTGGCCCGGAAACCTGCGCGAGTTAAGCAATTTGATGGAATATCTGGTTAACGTTGTTCCTTCAGGTGAAGTTATCGACAGCACGCTATTGCCGCCAAATCTGCTGAATAATGGCACAACGGAGCAAAGTGATGTAACAGAGGCCAGTGAGGCGCACCTGTCACTCGATGATGCGGGCGGCACGGCGCTGGAAGAGATGGAAAAGCAAATGATCCGCGAGGCGCTTTCACGTCATAACAGCAAGAAGGAAGTTGCTGATGAACTGGGCATCGGCATTGCTACGCTCTATCGCAAGATTAAGAAATATGAGTTGTTAAACACATAACCTCTGAGAATCCGGCCTGAATTCAGGCCGGATATCTTTTACTTTGTTTTCTCGCAATCCAGAACTGTATTTACAATCATCTGATACCCCGTGCAGCGACAAAGATTTCCCGCCAGTCCACGACGAATTTCCGTAATGGTTAATGGCTTCTCGCGTGGTTTCGCCAGCATTGCCGTGGTAGCCATAATCAGGCCCGGCGTACAAAACCCGCATTGCACTGCACCAGATTTCGCATAAGCCAGTTGGACATGAGAAAGTTTACCGCCTTTCGCTTCACCTTCCAGCGTGCGGATCTCTTTTCCTTCAGCCCAGGCCGCAAGGAATAAGCAACTGTCTATCGCAGTGCCGTCGACCAGCACCGTACAGGCACCACATTCACCCACGCAGCACCCTTGTTTGACACTTAGCAGTCCTTGTTCGCGGAGTAATTCCGAGAGCGGCGTGCCTGGTGCGGCGTGAAGCTGAAAAGGCATCCCGTTAATGGTGCATTCGATGGTAATTGTTTCGCTGTGATTCATTGCAATTTCCCCCCCGCCGCGGCGACGGCTTCGCTAATCACTTTTTTGGTCATCGTCTGGATGAGATGCAGACGAAACTCTTTACTGGCCCGCCATGACGAACGCGGGGCGACATCTTGCAGGACTGATTCGCTGATGGCTTCCAGCGTTTGCAGGTTTAATGGCGCATTTTGTGCAGTCTGTTCGGCATGTTGGCAGCGAATCGGCGTTGGCGCGGCAACACCAAATGCCAGGCGTAATTCGCTGAAATTGCCGTTATCCAGTCGGCAATGTGCGGCGCAGCCAATTGTTGAAATATCCATTGCGTCGCGCATGGCATATTTAAAATGCGCGCTGCCCGCGTGTTCTTTCGGCTGTGGCGGAAAATGAAAGGCGACAAGGATTTCGTCATGCTCAAGAGACACTTTGCCCGGCCCGGTGTGAAAGCCATTAATCGGGACGAAACGAACACCGCGCGGGGAGTGGATCTCCAGTTTCGCGTCATAAATTAGCGTTGGCGTGGCAGAATCTGCGCTGGTGGCACCGTTGCAAATATTTCCGCCGTAGGTGGCGACATTACGGATCTGCGGCCCGGCGATTGATGCAGCCGCAGCACATAACGCCGGGAGATGACGTTGAGTTACAGGATCTTCAATGAGCTGGGTAAATGTCGTTGCAGAGCCGATACGTAGCGCGCCATCTTCCGCCAGCGTAATTCCCCGCAGCTCCGCCAGATTATGAATATCAACAATATGGCGATAACGGTCATTGTGATGGTGAAGCTGTATCAGTACGTCAGTGCCACCGGCGAGCAGTTTGGCCTGCGGGTTGTCAGTCAGCAGGTTGATGGCATCGGCAAGGGTTGCTGCGCGATGGTAAGAAGCAAAATCAAACATGATGTTATCCTCAAATCAATCCTGCCAGATGGAATTCTTCATATAATCGTTTTGGCGTTAGCGGCAGTGTATTGATTGCAACACCGGTAGCCATCTTCACCGCGTTACGAATAGCAGCGGCTACAGGAATTATGGGTGGCTCACCCAGTGACTTATGTCCGTATGCGGATTGCGGCTCATTGATTTCGACGAACGCGCTTTCCAGTTGTGGCAGATCCGGCATGGTCGGCATTTTGTAATCCAGCAGATTGGGGTTACGGACCACGCCGCTTTTCGCATCGATGATCATCTCTTCAAATAGCGCCCAGCCAATGCCCATCCCCATTCCGCCGTGTACCTGACCTTCTGCCAGCAGCGGATTAAGAATATGGCCCGAATCATGAACGTTGAGGATGCGGTTGATGGTTACTTTACACAGTGCAATATCGACCGTCAGATCAACAAAGGTACAGCCAAACGCCGGTGGGTTAGTGGTGGTTTTGATGGAGCTTTCGGCAGAGAGCTGCCCGCCGCGTTCAGGGTGGTAGAAAGCGTCCATCGCCAAATCTTTTAACGACATTAACGGCTCTTCCGGTCGTTCAACCAGCACGATATGGCCTTTTATCAGGGTCAGATTCATCGCTGACTGATGTAGCATGACTGCGGCGTGAGCGATGATTTTCTCTTTTAATAACAGTGCCGCACTGCGCAGCGCAGGCGCGGCAACATAGCTCTGACGTGAGGCAAATGCGCCGGGGTCGAATGGTGTAACGTCGGTGTCTTGTGTCGAAATTACGCGGACATCGCTGACCGGAACTCCCACGGTTTCTGCCACCATTTGCGAGAACACGGTGTCGGCACCCTGGCCGATTTCCGTCGCGCCGCTTTGCACGTTGATGGTTCCATCCTGATTCATCAACAGGCGCGCGCCTGCTATTTCTACGCCGACAGGCCAGGTGTTAGAGGTGTAGCTAAAACAGGCGACGCCAACGCCACGACGTAAATTGCCTTGCTGGTTCTGGCACTCTGCACGGCGTTTTTCCCATTCAAAGATTTTCCGGCCTTTTTCAAGACACTCCGGCAACCCTGCGCTGTAAATACGTTTTCCCGTGAGCGGATTAGCATCTCCTTCGCGGGCGGCGTTGCGTAAACGAATTTCAACAGGATCAATACCTAACGCTGTCGCGGCATCATCAAGCATAGACTCAACGGCAAATACGACTTGTGGCGCGCCATAACCACGCATCGCACCAGCCGAGGGGAGGTTGGTATAGCAGGTCTTTGAACTGTAAGCGTAGGCACAACGAGGATAAAGGTAAGCGACTTTATTCCCCCCAGCAGAAGCAATGGAGTGCCCGTGAGATGCATAAGCGCCGGTGTTAGACAGAACATCCAGACTATAACCTTTCAATGTTCCGTCGCGGTTCACGCCCATTTGCCCGTCAATAGTAAAAGCGTGGCGGGTACGGGTTGCGAGGAAACACTCTTCACGGCTAAGAGAAACTTTCACCGGAATGCCGCCAAGTTTGCTTGTCAGGAATGCCGCCATTGGCTCTTCCAGTACATCCTGTTTATTACCAAAACCGCCACCGATAAACGGTTTGATGACTCGTACGCATGACCAGGGAATATCCAGCGCCTGACCAACCACGCGGCGAACAATGTGCGGGATCTGGGTGCTGGAAACGATGGTAATTCGCGAGTCATCCTCCATCCATGCCAGCGATGTCACGCTTTCCATATGACAATGTTGAATAACGGGCGTCTGATAGTGCCCCTGTACCTGGTAGTCGGCGGCATCGATTGTTTGTTGGACATTACCCGTCGACATCGTGCTTTGTTTCAGTAAATTGCCACCGTTATGGATTGGTGCAGCGTCTTCTGCCAGCGCCGCTTCTGACGAGGTGATAACGGGTAATTCTTGCCACTCAATGCTGACCAATTGCACCGCTTTTTCTGCCGTGAGTTCATCGCGGGCTACGACGATGGCAACGGCGTCACCATGATGACGAACATGACGCGTTAGCAGGGCACGATCGGCAGTATCGCGCTTGTTTTCGTCAAGTGTCCAGGCATGCCCTGCCGTGGCGAATGGGATTTCTGGCACATCTTCCCAGGTAAAAATCGCCAGGACGCCCGGCAAACTCCTGGCTTGTTCATCATTAATACTTACGGCATAACCATGTGCGATAGGGCTACGTACATATTTCGCGTAACACATGCCCGCCATAACATAATCGTCAGTATATCGTGCCCGCCCGGTGACCTTAGCAATGGCATCGACGCGCATGCATGATTCACCCGTAGCGGTTGCTTCCCGCGCTTCCATAGAAATCCCCTCGGTTTGAACATTTGGTTCTTATGGCAAAGATTTAGTCTTAGCAGGCAAGAATTACGCCAGAAACGACTATATGCGTGAGGGGAGGAAGGAAGTGTGATGACGTTAAAAAAACACAGATATGATACGAAACAGGACTCTGAATAGGGACAGTGATACGTATCAATATGAGTGGCGATAAAATCAATGTGATAAATTAGGATTATTACGCATCAAGGTGGGAAATAGGGTAAAAGTCAGGAAATTCGATACCACTACAGCAAATATTTTGCTGATGATACTTCCCTTTGCCAAATGAAATTAACCTCTTTCTCTATTACATCGTTTTTCCAGAAGCAAGAGATTGGGTATCAAGAGGCTGGCTGCTATGATATGGCGTCTTGTTTTTTAAGCGAGGAAAGATTTTGAGTGCGGGACGCCTGAATAAAAAATCTCTGGGTATCGTGATGTTGTTATCGGTTGGACTGCTTTTGGCGGGCTGTTCGGGTAGCAAATCATCCGATACAGGAACGTATTCCGGCTCCGTTTACACCGTGAAACGGGGGGATACGCTATATCGTATTTCGCGCACCACGGGAACCAGCGTAAAAGAACTGGCGCGACTGAACGGCATTTCCCCCCCTTACACCATTGAAGTAGGTCAGAAACTAAAACTGGGTGGGGCGAAAAGTAGCAGTAGTACACGTAAATCAACCGCC
>OJSO01001696.1_pt1 | contig 12179 bp, 15 predicted proteins | sample 1599521 | NCBI WGS metagenome assembly OJSO01 (sample SAMN04168659, study PRJEB22393) | human gut metagenome | biome: human gut microbiome; feature: stool | host: Homo sapiens | collected 2014-05-12 | reverse complement strand
CGCCGAACTGTCGTTCGACGCGCAGGAGGTGAAGGCCCCCGCGATGACGGCGCACGACGCCGAGGTGAAGGTCGCCTCGCTGCGAAGCCGTCTGAGCGCCACCGACGCCGAGATGTCGCGCGCCGCGGCGTCCGCCGCACTCATCGAGCGCGACTGCAACCGTCTGCGCGAAGAGTTGCAGCGAATCCAAGACCTTACACCCGGGCAACTGACCCGACCGACCTTCGGGTCGCTGCTCCCCGAAGGTGTGGAACTCGAATTGCCCGCACCTGAGTTGAAGATGGCCGATCTGGCCCCCATAGCGAGCGACTGGTCGCGGCAGATGCAACTTCTGTTTGCTTCGGTCCGCGAAGGACTTTACGGGTGGGCCGACGACACGGAGAGCCATCTCGGTCAGAATCTTCTCGATACGGTGGCAATGGTCGACAACTACACCACGGCGCTGACGGCCCGCGGATGGTCGTTCTCCGCGGCACTCGAACATGTTCATGGTGCCATCGCCGAGGTGATGCAGCGCTTCGACCAGCAGGTCTCGAAGTTCATGGCCGACAGCATCGTGGCAGCAGCCGAAGCCATCGGGCAGGTTATCACCGGAGACCTTGGATTCGGCGGGTTGATGAAGGCGATTCTGACGCAGTTCGCCTCCTTCCTGAAGAACATCGGTACGCAGCTCATCGAGTTCGGTGTGATGATTCTGGCCTTCAAGTCGGCGTTGCGGTCGGTGCTGTGGAATCCCTGGGCGGCAATCGCCATCGGAGCGGCGATGGTGGCGGCCGCAGCCGTGATGACGGCACTCATCAACAAGAACGCCGGCGACAGTGTCCCGGCACTTGCAGCCGGAGGTCTGGCCTACGGACCTACTTACGCCATGGTCGGCGACAACCCCAATGCCCGCACCGACCCCGAGGTCATCGCCCCGCTGTCGAGATTGCAGTCAATGCTCCCAACAGCCGGAGCCGCACAGCAGATACAAATAACCCTTGGCGGTCAATTGACTGCCAAGGGTCGTGATCTGGTCTATGTTCTCGGCAAGGAGAACTTCAAGTCAGAGGTGTTGGGCGGGTAAATATTTATTTGATTTAACACCTTGATGATTAGTGTTTGTATATTTGTCGAATTTTTCCATTTACATCATTTTTCTGGATACATCCAGACTGATTCAGGAGCATCAAATGTTGAATATGCAATCCAGTGTTTCTCTTGGATATCTATTTCTGATTTAGACATCATCTTGCGAGGTTTATAATTCAATAAGACAGGCTTTGCTCTTATATCATCAATAATTGTAATATTTGTAGGACGAGTTAATCGGTGCCTAAACTGTTCGACAAATTCGCACATCGTATTTTTGTCCTTATTAGGCGATTTATATAAAACCATATAATTATCAACTGTAGGTCGTCGATTAAAATCTACTATTTCATGGGAATAATCGAATGTAAGTTTTGTGGCTTTCAATCTGTATGAGTCCTCAACGCGTTCCATTTGATAAAAATCTATACTACGACCAGCCATGCGCCCTACAATGTCTCGCCTATCATCTAAACTAATATTTAAACCAAAGTATATTGCCGTTATAGCACTTTTTGCGATAGGCTTCAGTCCACTCGTTCTAAATACTAAACGAACCTCATTTTCATATTTCCACGCTAATGATTTTGTCCCAAACACTTTCGTGCGGATATCAAAAAGCTTATCTGATTCTTTAACTTCGGGTCTTTCGTCTTGATAAGCGATATAAATTTTATCACTAATATTGAAATCTTTTGATAGATTATTGACAAGTATATCTAAATCATATTCTATACAAAAACCTTTATGAGAATTGGCATAATGAGCCCAGAGTAGTTCATTATTAGGAAATTTTTCTTGGCCTTTTTGGGCAGACATGGAATAGATGCCAACATCATATAATTCATGAAATAATGGTGTCACCCAATATTCTTGTGATTCAGACTTGGGTAATTCAACAGAGCCTTCAAATGGATCATTTAAATCGTCTAAACGTGCAGCGTATAGAACATTATCTGAAAGTTGAATAGTGTCTCGTTTTTGTCCATCTATAATTAGATTCGCCCTATATTTATAAGATTTTGTCATGATTTTCTGTTTTTTCTATACAAATATAACATCTATTTGAAATTTGCGATATATACCATTAAGATAGTTTAGCGCAATATTCCCCTTATTAATGTGACAAAGACTTTCCAATGTGAATTCTGTCAGTTTACCTTTGCCTCGTATGGACGATATCCGCATCAAAGACCTGACGAGTGCCGCGGGGCAGTTGGATGAATTCGACAAGTTCGAGTTCATCGTCGATGTGCCGTCGGCCGAGGCGTCGATGAAGGTCTCGGGCAAGGAGATCAAGGGCGTAATGGCTCCCAAGCAGCATATCCATGCCCTTGCCGACGTGTCGGGCCTGACCGGTGAACTGGAGAAAAAGCTGGACAAAAAAGGCGGCGCAATCACGGGAGACCTTTCTGTCATGGGCGATACCTATCTGCGGCGACTGCATCTGGAGGAGTTTCTCGAGGTCCCAGAATTTCGTTACAACCGGGTCGAGACGCTCGTCGGCGACAAGTGGTCGGCTCCGGGATGCGGCATTGTCGCAACGGTTGCCGGGGAGGTCTGTACGCTGACTGTCAAACTGGAGGAGGGCGAAGTCGGCACGCTCCGCGAAAACGACCTCTGCATGGGCATCTTTCTGAATGCCGCGACAGACGACGTAACAGACAATACTGTCGATTCGGACGACTCGTTCGGCAATCGCACCTATGCCGGCTTCACAACCTGCTACTTTCGTCTTGTGGAGTGCCTCGACCCGATAAATTACAGCGAATGGCGCTACGAGTTGCGCGACGGTTATCCCGTCCATCCGCAGGTCGCGATGCACTTCGTGGCATTCGGCAATACCTCCGATCCGGAACGTCAGACCTCTCGTTATGAGACCCGCACCTATATGCGCTTTCTGGTCGGTATGAACGCTTGGAGGATCCGCACGGAGAACATTGCCGCACAGTTCGGAGATCTCTCGAACCTTGCGGCGCACGGACTCGACATGACCGGCTATTCGGCCTATCTGAAAAATATCTATCTCACTGGTTTTCTATCCGACCGCACGGGCGACTCATGGTTCGACTCCGCCACGGGCGAGATGCAACTCTTCAACCGCACGACCGGTTACGGGGTTTCGTTCCGCGATGGCGTATTGCGTCTCGGACACATCGACCCGGCGAAGCCCGGCAGCGGCACCGACTTCGATGCGTTGCTGCAAAGCATTTCGGAGACGCAGGAGGTGCTGCAGCAGATCAACTCCGATGCCTGCGTTTCACCCGTCGAGAAATCCTTTCTGCGCGAACGTGGGCAGGATATCCGCAACGAGTATGAACAACTCCGTGCCGAGGCGCTCATGCATATCAGCACGACGGGCTATCGCTTTGTTAATGGCAAGGTCCTCACCGCAAACGGGCAACGACGTGTCGTCCGACTGTTGAACGACGAGTGGACGCCCTACGAGGAGGCTTTTCTGGCGGCTGTGGCGGCCATCGAGCGCTATACGCAGGCGGAGCCTGAGTTCATCCCCATCGGCGAAGATTTCGCCGAGCTGGAGCGTTACTATGACGCCCGTCGGGAGATTGCCGGAGTGCTGAACCAGGCAACGGAAGCTGCGAGTGATCTGGCCTATTTGCGGGAGAACTTCCGCGATATTTCGACCGAAATAGACGGAACGAGCGGCGTGGTGCTGTCGGGATTCGTCGGCGTGAAGGATGTCGGCAATTCGAAGGTTGTGGCCGGCATAGCCGGGGCCGAGATCGAGGGAACAGCCTCCGGAAAGCACGGCAAGCTGATGCTCTTTGCCGGGGCCGACGGCATACGCAACGCGGCAACGGCCACAACGCGCATCTACGAGGATGGGCACATGGAGGTCGGCAGCGGGATCTTCAGCGGCTACTCGAAGGTACTTTTCAAACAACTCGACGAAGAGGGTACGCTCTACGATGCCGCGACCCGCAAATACACCGTCGACCGTAACTTCAACCTCGTGATTCTCGGCGAGCGGTATGAGGAGTACCTATTTTGGCTCAATCTGCCCTCGTCGGCCGACTTCATCGGCAGCGTGCTCAACCTCTACGATTCGCCCATCCGTACCCGCAGTGCCGCCAATCTGATTCTCGCAGCCGATGATCCTCAATCGGGAATCGTAACCACTCTCAAACGGGGCCTTTACGGCTTCGAACCCGTCCCGCGCATCGAGACCTACGGCGGGGTCATGCAACTGCTGGCCGTGCCTACGATCTATCCTGACAAGTGTATGTGGCACGTAACGTATCAATACATGACCGAATTCAAAATCTACGAAGCATAAACACTATGGCAGAGACAACCATTGAGGGCATCACGCTCTCACAGTTACCGAAGGTAACGACCCTGGCAGCGAATGATCTGATAGAGATCGACCGCAACGGCACGGGCGCCGCCGTGAGTTACGTAAATCTGGTCGAAGCGATGGCCGATTCGCTCGGACTCGCCGGTGTGGCGGAGGCCTTGGAACAAATCATCGGATAGCATATGGCCGCAGACTTTACTACTCTTGTTACGAGGCTCGACACGGTACGTCAGACCTTGGTCGCCACACTCCGCACGAAGGGTGTCGATGCTGCAGCGGACGATTCGCTGACCGTGCTGGTCGGCAAAGCCTCGCTTGTGGACAGCACGAGCGGCATGAACCAGATCCGCAACGGATACCAACTCTTCCGCAACAATACGACGATGGTCGCATTTCCGGAATTCGATACGGCATCGTTTGATTCGATGTACCAGATGTGTTACGGATGTTCGGCTCTGGAGCGCGTGCCGACACTCGACACCTCGCTTGTCGGGAACATGATGTATATCTTCTATGGATGTACGAATTTAGTCGAAATCGGCGGATTGGATACTTCGCTCATCACCTCGGCATCGGAGATGTTCCATGGCTGCAGAAACCTGCAACGTATCGGCGGCGTATTGGACTTCTCGAATGTCCAGTCGCAGATTGATTCGACATTTGTCTCCTGCGCGGCACTGGAGGAGGTGACCTTTGCCGGCAGCATTCATGCCGATGTGGCCGTGAACGGCTGTCCGAAACTGACGGTCGCATCTTTGCTGTCGCTGCTCAATGCGCTGGCACTAGGTGTCACCGACAAGGAGTGCCGCATCGGCTCCAGGAATCTCGCAAAACTCACAGCCGAGCAGCAGGCCATTGCCACCGGAAAGGGATGGGTACTGGTATAACATCAGTACCTTGGTTCAGATCAAGAATGTATTATTGCTGTCTATAAAATTATTAAATCTCAGGACCAGCCTCCAGATTCGTGAGTCTTTGTTCATCTATGAACTCCTGGATTTCGCCCAATCCACCTATTTCTTTGGGTAATAAGAACATATTCATAGGGCTCGCGTATCTCTTAAAATACATGATCAGTTCATTTATGTCCATATCTTCAATGTTCTTACGGCTATTTAGACCAACAGGTTCAATATGGCATAATTTCCATTTAGCCTCGGTGTCTGATAATGCCTCTTTCCCTAATATCTTGGTATACTTCGCTTTTTTCTTATCTTCTTTCGTTAAAGCATAAACCATAGGAATTTCATTGCTGTCTAGCATCTCTTTCAATGTCTGAAGACCGTCATATGTTTTCCCATCTATAACATTACGGTACACCCATAAGGCAAACGTATTATCAGAAACTATAACCTTTCTTCCGGAGGAATGGGTAAATTCTTGTCCCCGGCAACTGCCTTTTCTTATTATCAAGGGCATACTTTCATACTGAGCCCATTTGGATATCAATTTATCCCAAGAATTTAAAACATCGATAGAAACGTTTAATCTATTTTCGGACGATTTCCACAACCGACCAAGTTCTTTAATCTTGTTCCTTATCTCTATTCCTACATAATCCATATCTCTGTTTTTTTAGTTAGATCATTTCAACATGTGTCTCTCGTCGAGCATTTACAAATTCCAAAACAAAGATATGTATTTTATCAATAAACAAAAAGGAAGGCTAAAACCTCCCTGCTACAAGTTGTTTTTGTGTTATCCGATAACGACGAATTCATCCTCCTCCGGGATGACGGCCAGGCCGCCCCAAGTGCCGTGGAGTTGTCCTATGGCATCGATGTATTCGACCGTGCCTTCGTGTCCGTCGTAACGACCGTCCTCGCCCGTTAGATGGATGATGCGGATCTTGTCGCCAACTTTCACTTCCATGATTATCGTTTTTTGAGAGTTAATCCAATGTGTGCATGATGCGATGGTAATCTGCCGCCTTGAGCCCGTGAAGCGTGATGTTGATCGACCTGCCATCTGTCGTCCAATGGAAATGCTTGGAACCGTAGAACCGCTCCAAAATGCGGCAGGTGTACATATTCCACTCGGTCCGATGCAGGTTCAAAATCTCGATGTCATCGGCCGTTGCCTCTTGGTGTTCCGCCTCGCGGGCAGCGCAGCGTTTGAGAAAGGCAAGGAACTCATCGATCATCGCAATCCGGATATTGAGTGCCTGCCACTCGGGACCGTATTCATCGTTTCGCTGCATCTCGTCGCACCGCTCAACGTAAAGCGCGCGTTCATCCTCCCACTGTTCGATCATCAGTCCGTACATCATATTATTTTTGCTTGAAAGGTTTATTGGTGCTGTTACTGCTCTTCTAATTTCCAGATTGCGGTCAGCAGGCTCTGGATCTCGTCGTTGATGTGCAGATTGCGCTCCAACAGCGCGTCGTAGTCCGACGTACCACGGCGATTCTCTTCGGCCAGATGGTGCAACTGTTGGCGGTTGCGCTCAAATTCGGCTTCAAGTCGGTCGATACGGCTGTTGAGATGCTTTATTCTGGCATCCATAGTTTGCTGTTATTCAATTGTTTATTGCTATGCAAACATAACATCATATTTCAGAATATGCAAGGTTATATCAAATTATATATCTTTAAATATCATGACATATAATACAACCGGATTATATGTAAATAATGAAACAAAGTCCTGAATGTTTATCTTTGTGGTAAGAATGCGATTTGTATTTATGGCCGATACACACGACAGAGCGACCCGAAGCTACAACATGAGTCGGATAAAAAGCAAAAATACCAAGCCGGAATTATGGATCCGGAAGTATTTGTTTTCGCAGGGACTCAGATACAGAATAAATGTTCATTCTCTGCCTGGATCTCCGGATATTGTATTGGCAAAATACAAAACTGTCGTATTTATCAATGGTTGTTTCTGGCACGGTCACGCAGGATGCAGATATTTTGTCATACCTGAAACCCGAAAAGACTGGTGGATTGAAAAAATCAATAAAAACATTGAACGGGATAATCGGGCAAACGAAGCGCTCCGAAGTGTAGGCTGGAATGTTATAATCGTCTGGGAATGCCAGTTAAAACCCAAACAACGGAGCAAAACTCTTGCGGATCTCGCTGCAAAAATCAGGAACAACTTATGACCCGTTCTTTCCGCAAATTACTTATCTTTGTACGGAAGTAAATGTGAAATCAATTTCAGCAACAATGAACGTATCCGACATTTTATATAAGAAGCTTAAAATCAAAACAGATGAAAGTTGTCCTCCTACGGAGGAGATGCTGGCGGTCATTACTCATTGGATGCATAATGCCGGCAAAGCTTCTGCTTCTCCGTATGGAGAAAAATGCCGGAAATATCTTCAGACCATATTATGCGCATCAGATCCGTCGCTTGACAAGAAAGACATAACGCTCAAATCCATCAAGGAACAAGGCTTGTTTCAGGATGCCGTAAACGTACCGTTTCCGTCGCCGGAACGCAGCAGATTCACATTTATAGATCTGTTCGCCGGAATGGGCGGTTTTCGCCTGGCCATGCAGAAACATGGCGGCCGATGTGTCTTTTCTTCAGAATGGAATGCATACGCACAGAAAACATATTTCGCCAACTTCGGAGAAGTTCCGTTCGGAGACATTACAGACGAACGGATAAAAGCCTATATACCGGATAATTTCGATGTGCTGTGTGCAGGATTTCCCTGTCAGCCATTTTCCATTGCGGGAATATCAAAGAAAAACAGTCTGGGACGGGCCCATGGTTTTTTGGACAAAACTCAGGGCACCCTGTTTTTTGATGTTGCGGAGATAATCCGCCGGAAACGTCCCAAAGCATTTTATCTCGAGAATGTAAAGAATCTGCAGTCCCATGATAAAGGCCGGACCTTTCATGTGATATCCAATACGCTCCAGGAACTGGGATACAATATTCACTATCAGATCATGGATGGGAAATATTATGTCCCGCAGCACCGGGAACGTATTATGATCATCGGATTCCGGAATGATTTGTATCAGGGAAAAGAGACATTCACCTTTCCGGCAAAAGAAGATCCGCATCTGAAAATCCGGAATATTCTGGATCCGAATATCGATGCCAAATATACTCTTACGGATAAATTATGGCTGTATCTCCAGAATTATGCAAAGAAGCATCAGGCCAATGGCAATGGCTTCGGATACGGGCTCACGAATCTGGATGGCATATCCCGGACCTTAAGCGCAAGATACTATAAAGATGGCTCGGAGATTCTGATTCCGCAGGGTGAAGGGAAAAATCCCCGCAGACTTTCTCCTCGTGAATGTGCCCGGCTGATGGGATACAGTGATCAATACATAATCAATGCGGTCTCGGAGGTTCAGGCCTATCATCAATGCGGCAACTCCGTGATAGTACCCCTGATTACGGCGGTTGCCGGTAATCTTGTAAAATCCATGTTGAATGATGAGTGCAAATAATCTGGTCGGCCTTGCCGTTGCAGCAGTCAGCCGCTCCCGCTATGCTTTCTGTAAGTTCACATCAGCCAATGATGCCGGATCGACCGGAGCTCATCAGGCAGGTTACTACATTCCCAAAAGCGCATGGCCTGTTATGTTTGATTGTCCCGGTCAGAAAGGAGAGAACAAAGACCGGAACATCACGATAAAGTGGCAGGATACCTTCGAGACTGAAAGCCGATTTATATATTATGGTCGGGGAACCCGTAATGAATACCGTCTGACTCGTTTCGGCCGGGGATTTCCGTTCCTTACCGACGACAATGTAGGCGATTTATTTATCCTGTGCCAGATCGAGCCGAATTATTACGAGGCCTACGTTCTGTCTGCAGATGATGATATAGATTCGTTTCTCGGAGCTATAGGTATCAGTCCGACAGAAACCAATGGCCTCATATCCATGCAGCAGATTACCCCGAACCCGGAGGATCTGATTCATCAATTATTTCAGGAGATTCTGGTTCAATACGATCAGTTCCCGGCAACGAATATGATGGCACAATATGCCCGCGAATGCTATATGCGGGCTCATCATATAAACGATGAAGTCCTGCAGAATAATCCTGATACCTCTTTATTGGCATGGATCAACACGGAATACGATCTGTTCAAGGCATTTGAAAACAAACTCTATTCGCCTGAAATCAGCAGAGGATTCGGGAATGTGGAAGCATTGATTACATATTCCAACCAGATTCTGAACAGACGAAAGAGCCGTGCCGGAAAATCTTTGGAACATCACCTGTCAGGTATATTTACCGCAAACCATCTGCGTTTCGAGACACAGGTAATTACTGAGGAGCACAAAAAGCCGGACTTTATATTTCCGGACGGTGAGTCCTATCATAATTTTGAGTTCCCGGCAGACGATCTGATATTCCTCGGAGCCAAAACCACATGCAAGGACAGATGGCGGCAGATTCTGAATGAGGCTGACCGGATTCCTGTCAAGCATCTGTTCACACTCCAGCAGGGAATCTCGAAAAATCAATTGACGGAAATGTATCGGGAAAATGTATGTCTGGTTGTCCCGGAACCATACAAAACGTTTTTTGATCCGACTTTCAGGGACAGAATACTCTCCCTGAAACAATTTACAGATTCAGTCAGGCGAATACAACACATTTCCTGATCAATAGTTCGTTACGATCCACTCTTCCTGCCGACGGCGAGAGACCTTCGAGGCTGTGATCGTGCGTTCGATGCGGTGGATCTTCCAGCCGTACTGTGAGGCGAAGCGTTCGATCCCGGCATGCGGGAACATCGTCAGCATGAACTTGCCGCGCACGGAAGCAAGCGTCTCCAACAGCCGCATGAAATCCGCCTCGTCGAACGTTCCGTTGTAGTGGCCGCAGTCGCTGCCCACATAGGGCGGATCGACGAAATGGAAGGCTTCGGGCGTGTCGTAGCGCCGGATGAGATGAACACCGTCTTCGCACTCGACAACAACATGTTCCAGCCTCCGGCACAACTCCTCGGTGAAAGCTTCGCGGGCATTGCGGAGTTTCTGTGTCGTGGTCCCCGTACGGTCATACCCGAACGTGCCGTCGATCATCGAGGCAAAGCCCAACTTCGTACATACCCACACGGCCCATGCCCGTTCGACGGGTGTGAAGAAGGTCGGATGGGCATTGATATGCCGTGCATGGGCGTGAATCTCGCGGCTGTGGAGTGTCGCGTCGATCAACTCCTTCAGTGCCGGGTACTTCATCTGCGCCACGCGGTAGAAGTTCACCAATTCGGTGTTCGTGTCGTTGATGACCTCGCAGCGTACCGGCTCCTTGGCGAAGAGCACGGCACAGCCGCCGCAGAAGGCCTCGGTATAGAGCGAATGCTCGGGGATGAGCGGCAGGATGTGCTTCAGAAGCATCTGTTTGCCGCCGTAGTAGGAAATCGGAGTTTTCATGATGGTCGGTTTAACGGAGTTTCAGCCACAGGAGAATCAACAGCACAAGCAGCAGGCAGGCGGCCGTCCATTTGAGCCACAACATGCCGGTCGGATTGGGTCTCTCCTCGAGTGCGGTTTGTTCGTCGTTGCGCGCTGCGGCAAGGATGCGGCTGCGGGAGATGCTGTCGGAATGTGTAGTTCGGTCGTGTGCCGCAATGGCCTCGGTGTGGATGATGCGACGCACGGCAGGTCGGGACGTTGCGGGAATCTTCGGCGGCGGGAGGAGCGGATCGAGTGTATCGGGCGGCAGGATTGGCTCGTCCTCCGAAGACGGAGGCCACTGCACCGGTGGATAGAACTCGACGACAGTTTGACGCAGCGTCGCTAACTGTCGCTCGAACTCCTGCCGGATCCGCTCCGTAAGGGTCGAGTCCGCAATGCGAATGTCGGCACGTCGGTCGGAGTGCATCTCCCGAAGCGGAGAACAGCTGCATGCCGTCGCGGCCAACAGAATAAGCGTTATTTTCGGATACATCGTTTCATTTCGGTTGCACGTTCCATGCGTTCCTGCATGGTCGGTCCTTGTGTGGAGGGAGCCGTCGTCTTCTCCCACGGCAGCGGGAACATCTCGGTCATCGGGCGACGGTCTTTGCGGTCGAGTTGGATACAGGTCGCAACCCATACTGCCCATCGCTCGCGCTCCCATGCCTGCCGCTGCCTGTCGCCCTCGCGTTTCGCCCAGCCGAGCCATGCATAGATGAACTCTGCGGGCGTCAGCCGTTCGAAGGCTTCGGGCGCCAGTCCCATCTGCCCGACGGCGATGGCGAACCACCGCTCGTAGGTTACCGTTTGCGGCTCCCCTTCGTCGGGCGTTTCCCGTTTTTTGAGAGATCGCCCAACTTATCCGTCAGCGGCGCGATGCTCTCGACGAAGAGTTCCGAGACGGCGAGAATGAGCGACGGCTCCTCGTCGAAGATGTCCCACACCTCGTCTTCGGTGTAGCGGCGGTCGCTGCCGGCACGCCGTGCGCCCTCGTTGAGTCCCGTAGCGGTCAGCGCGACGATGCTGTCCAACGATCCGAGGGCATCGGTCGAAGCGACCGTTTGCTCGAACTCCGCACCGCGCTGCTTGACGAACTCGTCGATGGCGCGCAATCCGAAGTGGATCGGGTGCGGCGTGCCTTGAATGATGATCTCTTTCATAGCGGTCAGGATTTAGGTTTGTCTGCCGGCATCAGATTGCCGCTGCCGGTAAGCGAATAACTGTAAGAGGCGTTGTCGCCCGCAGGCGTCGAGAGCGAGAAGGTAGTGATGTAGGCTTTGCCCGTGTACATCTTCGCGAGTCCCGTGAGCGGCGACTTGACGACCACCTCGACGAGTTTTTTCCGAAGTACCAGGTCGAGGACCTCCTCGGCGGTATGGCTGTTCTCGATCGAATC
>OJSO01001675.1_pt1 | contig 12360 bp, 8 predicted proteins | sample 1599521 | NCBI WGS metagenome assembly OJSO01 (sample SAMN04168659, study PRJEB22393) | human gut metagenome | biome: human gut microbiome; feature: stool | host: Homo sapiens | collected 2014-05-12 | reverse complement strand
GACGATCAACCGCATGAATCGCATCACGCGCCAGATCCTGCAGGAAACGGGCGTCGAGCCCGATTCCCGCGAGCTTGCGAAGCTGATGGAGCTGCCCGAGGACAAAATTCTCAAGATCATGAAGATCGCCAAGGAGCCCATCTCGATGGAGACACCGATCGGCGACGATGACGATTCCCATCTCGGCGACTTCCTTGAGGACACGCAGACGGTGGCGCCCGCCGAGGCCATTCAGAACACGAGCCTCTCCGAAACCGTCCGTCAGGTTCTCGACAGCCTTTCCCCGAGGGAGGCCAAGGTTCTGCGCATGCGCTTCGGCATCGAGATGCAGTCCGACCACACGCTTGAGGAGGTCGGCAAGCAGTTCGACGTCACGCGCGAACGCATCCGCCAGATCGAGACGAAGGCGCTCAGAAAGCTTCGTCATCCGTCTAGAGCCGATAAGCTGAGAAGCTTCGTCGAGGGCGACGGAAAGGATTGATGCCTTGCATGACGGGGAGCGGCTAAGGCCGTTCCCCGTTTTCAAATACGGCGCTCGTGCCGCTCGGAGGCCCTGACGGGAGGGCGACGGGCGGCGTTTCGCCGTTTGTTGCTTTTTCTGCTTGAAAAGAGTATGGCGCAGTGTTAAGCTATCCGCCTTTTTCGCCCATGACGGTGTCTGCCGACACTGTCGCGGAAGGCGTCGTGCGGTCTGGACCGCCGGAGGCGCAGGATCGCGTTGCTCCGGAAGAGAACGGGAGATCAGGCAGCGACGGCACGAAGCGCGCTGACGTAGGACGAAAAATAATCGATGCAGCGCCGGGCTGCGAGGATGACCGGCTGCTTTTCCCTGGATGCATGGTTCCCAGGCCGATAGTCGGCAGGCCCCGAGAAGACAGAATGATTCGGGCGGACGAGAGGAGGATGCGGGAGAAGGGCGGCGCCGAGGCGGTCCGGAGAAATTAGGAAGAAGCGGGGCAATTGCAACAATAAGAGCCCCGCCAACGAGAGATTGGAACAGATGAAGACGAACGAAGACGCTTTTGAGAATGATGACGACATCGACGAAATGGAGGAGGACTCTTCCATCGACGATGAAGCCGCAGAACTCGACAAGTGGGAGGACGAAGGTTCCGAGGAACAGGGTTCGGCTTCTGGCAGCCGCCGTTCGGTGACGGCGGGCAATGGCTACGGCGCTCTGGTGCGTCTCGGCCGCTCCCGCGGCTGGGTGACGGTTGAGGAAATCAACGACCACCTGCCTGAAAGCGCCGTGCGTACGGCCGAAAACGTGCAGGAGATCACGGAGGCGCTCGGCCGCCTTTCGATCAAGGTGTTCGAGACGCGTCCCGACGAAGACGACCTTCTCATCACCGGCAACGGCGTCGACGAGGCCGAGGACATCGACGAGGATGACGCCGCCGCCATGCTGACGCCCGAGGAGTCCGCAGGCCTCTCCAAGGATCCGCTCCGCGCCTATCTGCGCGGCGTGGGCTCGCACAAGCTTCTCACCCGTGCGGGTGAAATCGAGGTTGCCAAGTCGATCGAAATGTTCACGGGCAGGCTTGTCTCGACGCTCGTGCAGTATCCGATGGCCGTGGCCGAGCTTTGCAAGATGGCCGAAACCCTCAAGGATACGTCCGTCTCCGTCGACACGCTCGTCGACGGCTTTACGGACAACCTCGAGGAAGTGGACGCCGTCTCCTCTGACGGCGACGACATCGCCACCGACATCGGCGCCGCCGCCATGACGGCCGACCAGCTCGAGGAGATGCGCGCTCGCGTGCTCGATATCTTCGAGAATTGCGGCAGGCATCTTGAGACCGTTCGCGCCAACTTCGGCCCGAAGGGCGACGCCGAGGCCTACAAGGCCGCCTGCGCCGCCATCGCCGAGCTCCTCGCGCCCGTGCGCTTCTCCGTGAAGGTTGTCACGCAGCTCTCCGAGGACATCTCCAAGCACATGGACGAGGTGACGACGTCCCTCAAGAACGTCCGCAGGGTTCTTGCCGACCAGTGCCGCATGCCGCAGCGCGCCACGCTTGACGTGATCAACGGTGATCCGACCGCCGACGGGCTTTTTGAGGCCATCGCCGAGAGCGAGACGCCGTGGGCGCCTGCCGTTGCGCGCAACCTTGGCGTTCTGCACGAGGAGCAGCGTCATCTGCGCGGTTTCGAGGAGCGCGCGATGATGACGATCGCCAGCCAGCGCGAACTTGCCCGTCTGCTCAAGCTTGCGCAGACGAATCTCATGCAGGCCAAGGCCCGCATGATCGAGGCGAACCTGCGTCTGGTGATCTCGATCGCCAAGGGCTATGTCAACCGCGGTCTCGCGATGACCGACCTGATTCAGGAGGGCAACCTTGGTCTGATGAAGGCTGTGGACAAGTTCGAGTATCGCCGAGGCTACAAGTTCTCGACCTATGCGACCTGGTGGGTCCGTCAGTCCGTCACGCGTGCCGTGGCCGACTTCGGCAACACCATCCGCATTCCGGTCCACATGACGGAGTCCTACAACAAGATCCGCCGTCACAAGCAGCACTTCCTGCAGGAGCACGGCCGGCAACCGACCGAGCAGGAGCTTGCCGATCTTGCCGAGCTTCCTCTCGCCAAGGTGCAGCTTCTCACGCAGGCTATGCGCGGCGTCGAGTCCATCGACGCACCAATCGGTGATGACGAGGATGCGACGAAGCTCGACTTCGTGCGCGGCGATGAACATGACGATCCGAGCCGTGCCTTCCAGGACCGTTCGATGATCGAATGCATCAAGAAGTCGCTTGACGATCTCGCTCCCCGTGAGGCTCAGGTGCTTCGCCTGCGCTACGGCATCGGGACGAACAAGGACCACACGCTTGAGGAAGTCGGCCATGCGCTCGGTCTTACGCGCGAGCGCGTCCGCCAGATCGAGTCGGCGGCCATCCGCAAGCTTCGCAGTCCCGAGTTCCAGGAACGTCTGCGCGACTACCTGACTGAGAACTGATCCCCTTGACTCCGCCTCGTGCGGAGTCGCCTGAAAAGGCTCCTTCGGGAGCCTTTTCGCGTTTTCGGGAGGACGCGCTGCCCTGATGCGGGTGGCCGAAAACTGCGCTACGTGCGGAATCCCGCTAAAATAACGGTTTTCAGGCGTTCAGCAAGTGCCCTTGCGACGCCGCCCACACTCAAGAGCCATTCCAAGAGAACGCCAGCAGCATGTCATCGTTCGCACAATTCAATCTCGACTCCCGCATCATGTCCGCCATCGAACGCATCGGCTACAAGGAGCCGACGCCGATTCAGCTTCAGGCCATTCCCGTGGTGATGAAGGGGGGAGACGTGATGGGCGCAGCCCAGACGGGCACGGGCAAGACGGCGAGCTTCGGTCTCCCGCTCATCGCCCGCATTCTTCCGCATGCGAACACCTCGATGTCGCCCGCCCGTCATCCCGTGCGCGCGCTCATCCTGACGCCTACGCGCGAGCTGGCCGATCAGGTCTCTGCCAACATGACGCAGTATGCGGCGGACACGCCGTTGCGCGTCGGTGTGGTCTACGGCGGCGTCGACATTCGTCCGCAGTCCGACATGCTCCGCCGCGGCGTCGAAATTCTGACGGCGACGCCGGGCCGTCTGCTTGACCATATCGAGCAGCGCGCGACGAATCTCTCTCAGGTCGAGGTCGTCGTGCTCGACGAGGCTGACCGCATGCTCGACATGGGCTTCCTGCCTGACATCAGCCGCATCCTCAAGCTTCTGCCGGCCAACCGTCAGAGTCTGATGTTTTCGGCTACGTTCTCGCCCGACATCGCCAGGCTCGCGAAGAACTTCCTCAAGCCCGATCCGTTCATGATCGAAGTCGCCCGTCAGAATCAGACGGCCGACACGGTTACTCAGGAGGTCTTTCAGGTCGCGGATCGCGAGAAGACGGACGTGCTGATCGACATCCTCAAGACGCGAGGTCCCGAAAACAAGCCGCTCGAGCAGGTCATCGTCTTCGTCAACGCGAAGATCACCTGCCGTCGCCTTGCCCGCACGCTTGAGCGCGTCGGGATCAATGCAGACGCCATTCACGGCGACAAGACGCAGGAGGAGCGTCAGGCGGCGCTCGACGGCTTCAAGTCGGGCGCCATCCATGTTCTCGTTGCGACCGACGTCGCGGCACGAGGTCTGGACATCAAGGAGTTGCCCTGCGTCATCAACTATGATGTTCCGTTCAGCGCCGAGGACTACGTGCACCGCATCGGCCGTACCGGTCGAGCCGGTTCCCACGGCCTTGCCATCATGCTCGCGACGCGCGAAGACGGCCGTCTTGTCGACGCCATCGAGAAGCTCACGAAGCAGACCTTCGAACAGAAGCCTCTGCGCCCGCTCTCGCGTCAGGCTCGTTCGGAAATGCGCCGCGCCTCAGGAGAGCGTCCCGAACGACGTGGCGAGCGAGAGATCGAGCGCGTCGATACGCCCGAGGATGAACGTCTCGCCAAGGAGCGTGCCCGTGCATATGTGCCGCCCTCCCACCGCAACCGAGATCCGATCTTCGACACGCCCTATCGTGAGCGCAGCGGCGCTTCGGGCAAGCCCGAAGAGCTTCGAGTCTTCGAGCGCGAGACCGTTCGAAAGCCCCGACAGGCGGCGGTTCTGCTTTGCGGCTTTCCCCGTCGACGCGATTGATCGAAATGATCAGCTCGTCTAGGCACTTTGTCCATCACCTATCCATGGTAGGCGTGTTGCGACGAAGTGCCTCGGACGTGTATATTAATTCGACAGCATGAAGAGATGAGGACTTTCCTAAAAGCCCTCACGCCAACCTGCCCGCCTCCGGGCAAGGTGGTGGCCTCCGCGGGAGGCCATGTGGCCGGTAGCTCATCGCGCACCGACAAACATACGGAGAATGGCAATGCCTCTCGACATGCGTGTACGCTGCGGGAGGCTTTTTCGCATCAGGACCGGAGCTTCATCGAGGATGAGGCCCCTGACCGAAAAAGCTCCGCGGCATGCACATCCATCAACATTTATCTGCATGAAGGAGAAGCATATGTCGCATCGTCTTACCATCAAGGGGCAGGTCACGATCCCCAAGGAAATTCGTGACTTTCTCGGACTCGAGGAAGGCTGCTCCTGCGTGGAGTTCGTCGTTGAAGCCGACGGCAGCGTCAGCGTGCGCAAGGCGGGCGAAAAGCCTCGTTCCAGTCGTTCCTCCCGCACTTCCTCCGTTCAAACCGTGCGCAAACCTGTGCACGGTGTTCGCACGCGCGCCCATGGCGGCGTTCTCGCCCTGCTTGCGGGCGGTCTCTGATGGTATAACTCCCGTTGACGTCTCTGTTTCCGCTGCCTGAGAAGTGTTTCAGGCGGCGGTTTGGTTTGCGTTGGGAGAGGGAAGATCAGGCAGATGAGCGGGAGAAAAGAATGTCGGGGAGAAAAGCGGCGGGAGGAGAGGGCTTGCCGGATAAAACAAAACCTCCGTCAGTTCAAGATACTGCGGAGGTTGAGTTGGCGTCCCCAGCGGGGTTCGAACCCGCGTTAGCAACGTGAGAGGCTGCGGTCCTGGACCACTAGACGATAGGGACGTTGTTTCGCAGGGAATGAACTATACGCCGTTTTTCCAGAAGTTGCAGATCGGAATTTGCGTTAAGTCAATGTTTTGCGTAATAAGGATGAAAATAAAGCTCAGTCCGCATGCTTGCGGACTGAGCTTCAACTGATCAGCCTTTTGCCTCTGTCGGCAATCAGAGCGCGCGGGCGATGCGGGCGAGAACTTCTTCCTTGCCGATGAGGCAGAGCGTCTTGTCGATCTGCGGCGTGCGATCGGCGGCGCAGACACAGACGCGGAGCGGGTTGGCGAGCACCTTCATCGCAATACCCTGCTCCTCCATCACGGCCTGAATGCAGCCGTAGACGGCCTCAGGCGTAACGTCGGAGATGGCCTCGAGCTTTTCACCGAAGAGCTTGAGGGCTTCGCGACCGCCGTCGGCGAGGACCTTGGCGGCTTCCTCTTCGTTGACCTTGGGTTCAACGTAGAAGAAGAGGGCGGCGTCGGCCAGCTTTTCGAGAGTGGCGGAGCGGGACTTCAGCAGTTCGCAGACGGCCGCGAGATCGGGACCGCCTTCAACCTTGCCGCCGCGGGCCTCGATGCGGGCCTTCGTGAGATCGGCCAGACGATTCGCGTCGGCTTCCTTCATGTACTGCTGGTTGAGCCAGTCGAACTTCTTCCAGTCGATGCGGGCGGCGGCACGGGAGCAGTCGGAGAGCTCGAACACTTCGGCGAGCTCCTCGCGGGTGAACTTCTCCATGTTGCCGTGGCCCCAGCCCAGGCGGGCGAGATAGTTGAAGACGGCTTCGGGGAGGTAGCCCTGACGTTCGTATTCGAGCACGGAGACGGTGCCGTGGCGCTTCGAGAGCTTCTGACCGTCCTGACCGTTGATGAGCGGCAGGTGGGCGAAGACGGGCACTTCAGCGCCGAGCGCGCGGTAGATGTTGATCTGGCGCGGGGTGTTGTTGATGTGGTCAGCGCCGCGGATCACGTGGCTCACTTCCATGTCCCAGTCGTCGACGACGACGGCGAAGTTGTACGTGGGAATGCCGTTGCGCATGATGATCAGGTCGTCAAGTTCGCTGTTGGAGACTGTGATCGTGCCGTAGACGGCGTCGTTCCAGGTGACGGCGCCTTCATCGGGATTACGGAAGCGGATGACCGGCTTCACACCTTCGGGGATGGGCTTGCCCTGACAGTTCTCAGGACGCCAGCGACCGTCATAGCGGGGCTTGAGGCCCTTGGCCTTCTGTTCTTCGCGCATGGCGTCGAGCTCTTCGGGCGTGGCGTAGCAGTAGTAAGCGCGGCCGTCGGCAAGCATCTGGTCGACGACTTCGCGGTAGCGCTCGAGGCGGTCCATCTGATAGACGGGACCCTCGTCGTAGTCGAGGTTGAGCCACTTCATGCCGTCGAGAATGACCTGAACGGCCTCCTTCGTGGAGCGGACCTGATCGGTGTCCTCGATGCGAAGCAGGAACTTGCCGCCGAAGTGGCGGGCGACGGCCCAGCAGTAGATGGCCGTGCGGGCGGTGCCGAGATGCATCATGCCCGTGGGGCTCGGTGCAATGCGGGTGCGAATCGTCTTCATCACTAAAACTCGTTGTTTGAAAAGGGTCCCGCCTGAGCGCTGCGGCTTCGGGCGCGGAGGAGCGGACGCGCGCGGGGTTGGACGCGCGGCTTGAAAGCTGAACAAAGTCAATATTTTACCCCGTTTGCTGATACTGACGTTAAGCGGAAGTCAAATCAGGAAGTGCGGGGAAAGAAAGGGGCCCGACGCGTGTGAGCGTCAGGCCCCGCCTGATGGATCAGGGATGCGGTCAGGCAGTCCAGGTGAGCCAGGTCCAGGCCGAGAAGACGACGAGAACGATGGCTTCCGCAAGGATGACGGGCACCAGCGTCTTGAAGAAGTCCGACTTGAAGTAGTCGATCGTGATCGTGAGGCAGACGTGGGTGGGCGTGATCATCTGGCCTGCGACACCGAAGACCATGGCGACGCCGGCCAGATCAAGAGAGCCGGGCATGAGGCCCGCCACGATCGGCATCACGATGGCAACGTGGCCCTGGCTCATGCCGGTGAGGATGCCGATGACGAAGCTCGTGAGTGCGATGATGACGGGCACGGGAAGCGCCGAGCCTTCGAAGCAGGTGATGATCTGGTGCAGGATGCCCGTGGCCTCAAGAAGCTGGATGAAGAAGAGGATGCAGCCGACGTTGAGGAGAAGACGCCAGTCGGCGGCGCCGACGAACACGTCCTTGACGCTCACGCCGCGCTTCATCATCAGAAGTACGGGGATGAGCAGCACGACCACGGCGCCCATGGCGAGGGCGGCGGAGAGATTGAAGGCCATCATGAGAACGACGCTCAGAAGCACGGGCGCGATGGCGAGCACGACGTTGATGAGGTCTGTCCTGCGCTGCTCGGACGACAGTTCGGCCTTGCGGCGCTTTTCCTCAAACTTGAGCGGGCGGACCATGACGAACCAGCCTGTGGCGAAGGCGACGACGGACATCCAGAAAAGATGGATGACGAGATCGGCGACGCTCACGTGAGCGATGGCGCAGCCGAGGATCATGCCGGGAATGATGGGGCTGGCGAACTCGCAGATGTGGCGGAACCAGAAATTGATGGCGGCCTTGCTTTCGGGCTTGATGTCCATACCTTCGCAGGCCGTCTCGACGATCGGAGCGGAAAAGCGTGCGCCGCCGACAGAGGGCAGAAGACCAAGGAAGGCGGGCATGCTGGAGATGACGACTTTCGTCGAGGAGAAGAAGCGGTTGAGCGCGTCGACCATGCCCTTGAGCGTGCCGGATCTGCGGAGCTGGATTTCAAGGCACATCACGAAGTAGAGCGCAAAGAGGAGGTCGTAGGTGCGGTTCATCGTTAGCATGTCGTGACCGGCTTCGGTGAGGGCGCGCAGAGTGGGGTCTTCAAAGAGCCAGAGAAGGGCGCCGCCGGCCAGAATGGCCGGTCCGATCGGACACTTGAAGCGAAGCAGGACGACGATGAGGATGATTGCCGCCGCAATGAGGAGGAAAACGTTCATTGTTGTTGCCTTGGTGATGGGCGGTCCCTCCTGAATTCGGGGACCGCGAATGTGCATCCCGAAATTTTCCGCCTATTCTCCGAATTTGGCAAAAAATACTTTCCGAACTCGCCATGGCCGGAGCGTGACGTGCTCGGAGCGCAACAGATTGAGGAGGTTTCGTGCAGAAAGGCGTCGTTCTTGGGGAAAAATGATCGCCCTGTGAACTGAAAAAAAGTTCGCGCCTAAGTAGAATGCACCCTTTGGCCTGCAACGGCACGGTGCCATGCGGGTCCTGCAATGATTCAACGGCTCTTTCGGACAATGACAGAATCCTTTAACTGGCTCGGGCGGTGCGCCCGGGCAGCGGCTTTCGGCATCGCCGCACTCCTTCTGCTGACGATTGCGAGAATCGTCTTCTTCTTCGCCTATAAAAACGACGATCTCGGCTTTCTGAGCGACTTTGCACCTGCAATGGTGATGGGGCTTCGCGTTGATGCCAAGTGGCTGGCAATCCTGCTACTGCCCGCCTGGATCTGCGTTCTCCTTTCCTACTGGAAGGCCTTCTTCTGGAAGCTGGCGCGCATTCTTGCCTTCGTGGGCATGTTTGTGACGGCGCTTCTGACGGTCATCAACTTCGGCTTTTACGGCTTCTACGCAACGCCCATCAGCCCTATCATCTTCGGCTTCCTTCAGGACGACACGAAGGCGATCGTCATCACGATCATGAAGGACTGGCCCGTGTTCACCTACCTGCTTTGTCTGGCGGGTTTCACGGCTCTGCCCTTTGCGTGCACCATGCTTCTCGGTCGCAGCCGTGAGCGCAGGGTCGGCAGGGCCGCCTACGGCGTCCTTTCGATTCTTTCGATTGTCGTGATGGCGCTTGTCATTCGCGGTAGCTTGGGCACCTTCCCGCTTCGAATCCAGAGCTATTCCGTTACGAAGAACGCCTTCATCAACGCCACTGTTCCCAACGGCATGGCTGCCTTCCATGAGGCCCGAAAGGGCATGCAGGTGCTTGAACTCAAGGGCGGCGCCATTGCCGCCCTCCAGCAGATGGGCTTTGGCAAGGCATCAGATGCTGAGGCTCTCATTGCCGAGGTTCGCCCTGTACTGCCTCAGAGCAAGCCGCTCAAGTCGCAGCCTCATGTTGTTCTGGCCGTCATGGAGTCCATGGGGCGTGACGTGTTCGAGTCGCACAAGCCCGGTGTCAACGACACGCTGGGTGCTCTGGCAGGCGAACTCGATTCGGCGCTTGTCTTCAAGCAGTCGCTGTGTGTGGGACAGGCAACCTTCCCGACGCTCGAGGGCCTGCTTTTCGACTCTCCCCTGAATCCGATCACGCAGAGCCGCTACGGCCGGCACGTCTTCGATTTCTCCCGCATGCTTGAGTACAAGAAGGCGGGCTACAGGACGATCTTCTTGACGGCGGGTCCCGAGGCCTGGCGCCAGATCGAAACCAATTTTCCGCAACAGGGCTTCGACGAGATTGTCGGTGCGGGCAAGCTGTCGTCCCGCTATCCCGGCGTCGAGAACGGCACGTGGGGTGTCGGTGACGCCTGGATGTTCAAGCGTGCGGAGGAGATTCTGAAGGAGGCGGACCAGAAGGGGGAGAAGCTCTTTATCGTGATGCTCTCCACCGCCAATCATCCGCCGCACAGGGTGCCCGACGGCGTCAAGGTCAATCCCGTTTCCTACAAGGAGTTGCCGCCCTTCATCACGGACAACAGGTACGACATCCTGACGGGTTCTCTTGAAACCTATCAGTACGCGGCCAATGCTCTGGGCGGATTCGTGCATGACATGAGACGCGGCGCGCTCAAGCGCGAGCTTCTGATCGTGGCGACCGGCGACCACAATCTTCGCATGTCGTACGCAGGCGGCTACGCCCATCATTTGCATGGCGTTCCGATTCTGATCTGGGCGCCAGAGAGCCTTGAGGCTGACGCCGGGAAGGTCGACGTCACGCGTTGGGCGGGGCATCGCGACATCTTCCCGACGATTGCAGGCGTCGTGTTGGGCAGGACGCCCGAAATTCACGAAGGCCGCAACCTGTTTGCCAACGAATCGATGGACCTCATCGTTTCCTATACGGGCATCGCAGCGGGCAGCTGGGGTGCCGCCGAGATCAGGGACAACGGAAGCGTGACCTGCTATCGCTGGGAGAATGACCGCATGGTGCCTGAGGATGCCTGCACGGGGCTTTCCAAAAAGATGGCCGATGCGGCCAGAGCCCAGAGGGCGCTCGCCGACTACAAGGTCAGGAAGGGGCTTCTCAACGAGAAGTAAACACCCGGATTGAAATGACAGCGGGCCCGCAGCCGAGAAGACTGCGGGCCCGCTGTCCATTGAAACTTGTCAGCCCTTTCCCGTAAGCCCCAGTGCTTCAAGATAAGGCTTCATGTGGGCGGGAAGGTCGGAGGGATCGCGTTCTCGAAGATGTCCCATGGAGAATTCGCAGCCGCACCAGAGCTGGTTGTAGAAGTTTTCCTCTCTGAGGATCTCGCCCCTGCGCTCCTGCAGACCGCCCTTGCGCCAGTTCTGATCCCAGTAGGTGGTGCCGGGGTGCAGGGCAGCCGCTTCGAGCGCGGCCTCTCGAATCTGATCAAGGCGCTTCCAGCGGCTTCCTGCGAGGGTTGTCGTAAAGCGCCTGATGCCGAGCTTTGCGGCCATGGCGGCGGTGGCCCTCATGCGCACGCCGAAACACAGCCTGCAGCGTTCGCCGCGTTCTGGATCGCATTCGTGTCCCTTGACGGCGTTGCGCCAGCCTGCGTGGTCCCAGTCGCCGTCCGTGAACGGAACGGCAAGCTTTTCACAGTAGCGGATGCACTCGTTCTTGCGAACGAGATACTCCTCTTCAGGAAATATGTTGGGATTAAAGTAGTAGACGTGAGGCGCATAGTCGTTCTGCAGAAGCCATTCGAGAATGGCGGAGGAACAGGGCGCGCAGCAGCTGTGCAGCAGAATGGGTTCTTTCACGGGCTCGGATCCCTTGCTGAGGATTGAAGTCCGCTCATTATAGGTTCAGGAAAAGAACCCGTGGAGGTGCCAGCGGACCTCCGTCTTGTCGGAATCCTCCGTTCGGTAAAGCCAGACGCGGCGGCCGCTCGAACTTTCGGCCACAAAGTAGTCGCGGATCTCCGAGTCGTCGGCATGGCGCACGGGACCATCAACCAGACGCAGGGACTCTTGACGCCATGCAAGTCCATCGTCCGCGGTAGCGGATCAGAGAGAAGCATCGTGGGCCTCACGTCTGCTTTGCCGGCAGGAGCGCTCATGGGCTTGCGCGCAAAGGCGTCCGCAACGGGAGCAAGACGGCTCGAGGTGGAGGGAAGGCCTTCATCGAGGTTGCTGAGACGGAAGACGCGTCCCGGACCAAGGCGTGCCTGAAGTCGGGCGGCAAGCCCCGTCGGGACGGAAGCGTTCGGCGTGTCCCTGATGAGATCAGAGATTTCGGGCTCAAGCGAGAGCGTCATGCGTCGCAGGCTTCCCGGAATGGGCGTGCGGATCAGTCGGTCGGTCAGGACGTCGGTGAAGGCGCGTGCGCTGCCGTTATTGACGCTGACGACGATCCTGCGGGTTTCGTCCAGCCCCTCGAGCGTGAGAGTGAGTTCGCCGCCTGAGCAGTCGGCGTTGCCCGCAATCCCTGCGCAGAGACTTTTGACCATTGAGGGAAGTTCCTGCAGACGGATGCCGACGGGGACGCTGACGACGGCTTTGAGGGATGTTTTGGCGCAGGTGGCGATGTTCATGAGCTGGACTCCTTGATGGACGAGCATGAGGGCTGCGTTCAGCAGGCGGGAGAGAGACGGGCCGAGGCGAGAGCCTGTTGCACTTTGCGGCGGCATGCGCGCGGGGCGGGAA
>OJSO01001665.1_pt1 | contig 12428 bp, 7 predicted proteins | sample 1599521 | NCBI WGS metagenome assembly OJSO01 (sample SAMN04168659, study PRJEB22393) | human gut metagenome | biome: human gut microbiome; feature: stool | host: Homo sapiens | collected 2014-05-12 | reverse complement strand
GCGGCGTTGGTCTGTATGCGGCAGTCCACTCCCCCATCAGCCTGCTGCCTGCGGGCGGCGCGGCCCTCAGCTCTGCCCCTGAGACGGCCTCCTACGCCGCCGCCTACTCGATGGACGACGTGAACAGCGCCCTTGCCGCACCCAAGATGGCCGTCCCGGCCGGTGGAAGCGCAGATGCCATGAGCGACCGCGATGCAGGCGGCACCGGCACCCTCAGCGCCGAGGCCGCGCAGACGAGCACAAAGCTCATCTACACCGCCAACCTCACCATCGAGAGCAAGGACTTTGACGCCGCCCGCACCGCCCTCACCGACGCCGTGAGCGCCGCCGGAGGCTATCTGGAATCCAGCAATGAATCCTCTTACACCGGCTCGAGCCGCACCCTCTCCCTCACCATCCGCGTCCCGCAGGACAACTACGCAAGCTTTCTCGAAGCCGCCGCGCAGGCGGGCAACCTCGTGGACAAGAGCGAGCAGGTGCAGGATGTCACCACCCAGTATATGGACATCGAGGCCCGGCTCTCCAACCTGACGGCCCAGCGCACACGTTTGCAGGAGCTTCAGGCCAGCGCCGAAAACCTCGCCGACCTGCTGGAGATCGAATCTTCCCTCAGCGACGTCCAGTACCAGATCGAGAGCTGGCAGTCGCAGCTGGACTGGTACAGCCAGCAGGTGTCCTGCTCCACGGTCTACCTCTCGCTGGACGAGGTGAAGGAATACACCCCCACCGAGGGATCCTATCTCTCCCAGTTGTCCAGCGCCCTCCGCAATGGCTGGACGGGCTTTGTCTCCGGCATCCAGCAGCTGACGGTCTGGGTCGTGGGCGTCTGGCCTCTGCTGACCCTCATGGCCGCAGCCGCTCTCATCGTCCATCTGGTGCGCCGCCGCACCCGCAAATGATCTCCGCCGAAAAAAATCCGGAACCTTTTTGAAAAAACGCTTGACAAGTCCCCCGCCTTGTGGTATTATACTTGAGCAGTCAGCGAGAGGCTGACAGCAAAAAGTAAATATCGCGGGGTGGAGCAGTCTGGTAGCTCGTCGGGCTCATAACCCGAAGGTCGTTGGTTCAAATCCGGCCCCCGCAACCACCAAGCATCTTGATTTTATCAAGATGCTTTTTCTTTTTTGCATACAAAACGAGGGGCCGCACAGCTGTGCGGCCTCTCGTTTGCGTTTATATCTTTTACAGCATCCCGTGCCGACGCTGTTCGGCTTCCAGCTCCTGGTTCAGGGCCGCCTTGCGGTGGTCGAGCAGGAGGTCTTTGTTGTACTGGAAATACCGCTCACAGCCGTTTTCGGCGATGAAGGCATGGGCGGCGGGCGAGAGGGTCAGTTCGGTGACGAAGACCACCATCTCCTGACTCTCGGCGAATGCCTGCTCCATGAAGTCGAAGACCGCTTCCAGCGCGGCGCTGGCCGTCTGCTGGGCGGTGTCCCGGGCATCCGACAGGGTGCCGAACTGGGTGCGCAGCACCTTGAAAGCGGCGTCCGCGTCCGGCGCGGCGGCGCGCAGAAGTTCTTTCTCCCAGCTGCGCAGGGTCTTGGCGGTCTGCAAGCGGGCTTCCAGCGTGGGCTTATCCAGCAGACCGGCGGTGCGCTTTTTCTGGGTCTCGGCTTCGTAGTCGGCGGTCATCTGGTCAAAGAGCTGCGCCCAGCAGTTCGGCTCCTGCGCCAGCTCTGCGGGCATCTCGGCAAAGGCTTTCTTCGTTTCCCGCAGGAAGGCATAGCAGCTGTCGGCCGCAGCGTCTGCCCGCCGGGAGGCAGAGAAGCGCGTCTCGAGGCCGGACAGGATCAGGCTCACGAGGCTCAGCTTCTCGTCGAAGGGGGCCTGCAGCAGCCGCGCAAAAGCGGCAGGCTTGGCCTGACCGGCCAGAATGTCCTCCACGCCGTAGTCGTCACGGTACTTGTAGTAGAGGTCGAGGTAGGCCGAGAAGTCCTCGGCGATCTTCTGGTGCTGGATATACTGGCGAATGAGCTCTTCATCGGCCTGCAGGCCCAGCGACTCATAGGTATTGAGCAGGTTGGAGAGGTCTTCCCAGCCGCGGGCGGTGACGAACTGGGTGCCGTCCACGTCGGCGTTTATCTGGTAGAAGTTCTGGGGGTGCAGTTCAAGGTAACTCAGGATCGCACTGTGGATGTGGGCTGCACGGGCGTAGTCCTTCCAGACCGGCAGATCCGGCTCGATGTCCATCCGGCGGACGCGGTCGAGGGTGACGATGTCGAAATCGCGGACGGATTTATTGTACTCCGGCGGGTTGCCTGCCGCCACGATGACCCAGCCCGCAGGCACGGCCTGATTGCCGAAGGTCTTGCACTGCAGAAACTGCAGCATGGTGGGGGCCAGCGTTTCGGAGACGCAGTTGATCTCGTCGATGAAGAGGATGCCCTCTTTCAGGCCGGTGGCCTCCATCTTGGCGTAGACGCTGGCGATGATCTCGCTCATGGTGTACTCCGTCACAGAGACGTCCCGGCCGCCGTAGTTGCGCTGACGGATGAAGGGCAGGCCCACGGCGCTCTGGCGGGTGTGATGGGTGATGGTATAGGCCACCAGCGCCACGCCGCACTCCCGCGCCGCCTGCTCCATGACCTGGGTCTTGCCGATGCCCGGAGGCCCCATCAGCAGGATGGGGCGCTGGCGGATGGCCGGGATGGCGTATTCGCCCAGAGCATCCTTGGCGAGGTACGCTTTGACGGTATGCTCGATCTCTTCTTTGGCTCGTTTGATGTTCATATTCTTTCCCTCGTTATCACGAATTGTTGAGGTCACGGTAGAGGTCGTCTTCCTCCGCCAGCGCTTCGGACAGGGCCGAGGCGCCGCGGGCTGCCTCACCGGTAAATTCTTCTTCGTCCAGCACCACTTTCATTGCCCAGGGCGGCACATTGGCGTCGTCGAAGCGGTCTCCCAGAAACAGAAATGCCGTGTCGTAAGCCGGGCGGCGGGCCGGGTAGCTGCCCATGCCGTCGGTAAAGTAGAGCAGGCCCCGCAGGTTCGAGAACTTCTTCTCGGCGCAGAGCTGGCTGACGTACTCGAAGGCGGGCCGGAAATCGGTGCCGCCGCCGCCCCGCAGCTCGAAGTGGTTCATGGCACGGATGAGGTCGTCTTCGTTTTTGACGGGAATATCCTGCCGCACCGCGTTGTCGGCCTGGATGAGGTGGAGATTCATCCGATGGAAGAAATTCTCCCTGCCCTTCAGCAGAGTGTACGTCTCGGCCAGAAAGGCCCGCACCAGCTCACCCGAGGTGGAGTAGCTGGTGTCGATGACGAGGGCCAGTTCTTCGATCTTCTTGCTCTCCCGGGTCTCCAGCGGCTCGATGAGGGGCAGGTTGCCGTAGACCGACAGGCCATAGGTGTAAAAGTTCAGATCGAACTCGTCCGGGTCGAGGTGGACTTCCTCCCGGGTGACGCAGAACCGGCGCAGGAAGTCGCCGTAGCTGCGGCGGCTGCGGTTTGCAGCTTTGATCTGCTCCCGCATGGCATCCGCGCCCTCACCGGCCTCTTTGTCCCGGAGCTCCAGCTCTGTCTGCATCCGCTCGCCGATTTTTTGCCAGGTCTTCTGGGGCAGCGGCGCAGGCATCTGCCGGGGCTGTTCGGGGGCATCTTTGGGCCAGAGGCGGTGGTCGTCGGTGTAGAATTCTTTTTCCAGCTGGCGGAGCACGCCGGGCGTCTGCCGCACCAGCCAGCGGTAGATGGGAGCTGCAGCAGCCACTTTTTCCTGCGCGATGATCTCCTCATAGGCGTGTTGGCGCACCCACGTCAGGGGGCGCTGGACGCTCTTGCGGCCAAGACCGTCGATGACGTTCTCCACCGCAATGTCACACGCAAGGTCCCACAGGCGTTTGTCCCGCTTGCCGCGCAGCCAGAGGTGGCGGAAGATGCAGTGGAACACCGTGTGGAGGTAGAGCCGGTTGAGATATTTGGGGTTCTTCTGGTAGAGCCTCAGCAGGGCGCTGGGCTGGTAGCAGAGGATGGTCCCATCCGTCGCCAGCACACCGCACCGCTCGTCGGCGGTGGGCGTCAGGGCCGAGAGGGCCTGGTCCAGAAAGCGGAAGTCCAGATACAGCCCGCTGCGCACCACGGCCAGCACCTCGCCGCCCATCCGGGCCTGCCACTCTTCGTGAGTCTCGGGACGGGCCGACCGGAAGGGCTTGCGGGGGTCAAAAAACTTTTCCTTCTCAGAAATCAAAATCATACCTCTTCTTTTGGGGCGCAGCGGCACGCTTTTTGTGCTCTGCGTCGGCCAGCAGGGCGGCCGCTTCGGCATTGTCGGCCTTGGCCGCGAGGGCTGCGCCCTCGGCAAAGGCATCCGTATCCATCACATCCAGCGCCAGCAGGGCTTTGATGCCCTCGGTGTCCTGCGCCTTGAGCAGACGGGTCAGCACCCGCCCGGTATTGGTCTTGAGGAAGTCCCGGTATGCATCCCGGGCGGCATCGCTCAGCTGCCACGGCCAGCGCAGGCGGTCGAAGCAGAGCATCGCCATCACGGAAGCGTCGTCGGCGTCGTGGCCCTGCGGGAAGATGGCGTCGTACTCCGCCGGGAGAAGCTTATTTTCGAGAAAGCACTGCCGGTAGTGGTAGCCCTGCCCCGAAAAGGTGTGGAGCAGGATGTGGGCGGGCGTCTCCTCGATGTCCTCCCAGTAGGCGGGATACCACAGCCCCGCCCGGGGTGCGGCCTCCCCCACCGGCCAGAACAGCGCCCGCACGGCCTCGGTGATGCTGCCCACGAGGGCGAACAGGCCGGTGGCCTGCTCGGGCGTAGCGCGGATGATGAGGTCTTCCAGGGCAAAGCAGTTGAGGAAGACATCGCTGCCCATGGTCAGCTCTCCTGTCCCGGCCGTCAGGCGGCGCAGCCTGCGGCAGTTGTAGAATGTGCAGCTGCCGATGACCCGCAGACTGTCCGGCAGGGTGACTTCTTCCAGGAAGTTCCCGCAGATGGGGTGGAGCTCGTCGTCCTGCGCCGGGGCGGCGGGGGCGTCGAAGTCGAAGCTGTACCGCTCTTTGCCGCCCACATCCCGGCCAAAAGCACGGGTCAGACAGAGCTTGCCGTCCTCGGCCAGCTCATAGCGGCAGGTCTTTTCCGGCCCGGGCAGACCCCGGGGCTTTTCGGAAAAACAGTAATCTCCCAGTTCGGTGATGGGCCACTGGCCCTCCCCTTCCGGCGCAGGAACAGCCCCGGGCAGCTTCACGCAGGGCTCGCCGCCGTACACCCGCACAAGGCGGGCCGTGCCGCCCGCCAGCGGCAGAATATCCAGTATCATAACGACTCCTATCCTCGAAAGCAAGGCCCGCTCTTTTACGCTGCATTGCACTTTCAGCAGCCAGCATAGAGTTTCCCGGCCTGCCAAAGGCTCACCCCTCCGGGGGCGCTGGCGCGCCAGCGCCTGAGAGGGCTGCAAAAAAGCTGCCGCACAGGCACGCCGTGCAGCAGCTCCGTTCAAAACTTCATCACTGTGCGGCCTGTGCAAGGCAATCGTTCATTGCCGCAAATACCGCGTCGCTGGTCATGGTGCTGCCGGAGACAGCATCCACCCCGACGGTCGAACCAGCCGCCAGCAGGGAGGCCGACAGCGTCTCTGCCGCCTTGCCGCCCAGCTCCGGCGTCTCGCCGGAAGCGTCGATCACAACATTCGTCACCTTGCCGCCGGTGATGGTCACGGTAACGCCCACCTCGCTCAGACAGCCCTGCGCACTGGCGGTGTAGGTGCCGTCGGTGTAGGTGTCGGCGTTGTCAGCAGCAGGCACGGTGCCGGTGTTGGCGATATAGAGGGCCAGCACGATGCCGAGGATGACGTCCAGCACCAGCATGAGGATAATGTTGCGGGTCATGTGTTTTTTCATGGTCTGTGAAGTGCTCCTTTTGCGATGTTTGGGGTCCGCTCGTTACTTTGCGGGCTTGAAGCTGTCGCGCAGGGTCACGACACGATTGTACACGCCGGGGTTCTTCGAGTCGGGCGTGAAGAAACCGGTGCGCACGAACTGGAACTTATCGCCGGGCTTTGCGTCGGCCAGAGCCTCTTCCAGCTTGCAGCCCTTGCGGACGACAACGCTGTCGGGGTTCAGATAATCCTTGTAGTCGCTGCCCTCGGGGATGGCATTCATGTTCGCCTCGGTGAAGAGCTTGTCGTACAGGCGCACCTCGGCATCCACGGCGTGGGCGGCGCTCACCCAGTGGATGGTACCCTTGACCTTGCGGCCATCGGCAGGGTTGCCGTTGCCGGTCTCGAGGTCGACGGTGCAGTGGATGACAGCGATGCTGCCGTCGGGGTTCTTCTCGACGCTCTCGCACTTGACGAGATAGCCGCCCATCAGACGGACTTCGCCGCCGACGGTCAGGCGCTTGAACTTCGGAGGCGGCACCTCGGCGAAGTCCTCGTTCTCGATCCACAGCTCCTTCGTGAAGGCGACCTTGCGGGTCGTGGTGTCGTTGGCTTCACGGTTGGGGTTGTTGGCGATGTCGAAATACTCGGTCTTGTCGGCGGGGTAGTTGTCCACCACCAGCTTGACGGGGTCCAGCACGGCGATGCGGCGCTGTGCGGTCAGATCCAGCTCGCTGCGGATGCAGGCTTCCAGCTGGCGCATATCAATGAGGTTGTCGGACTTGGAGATGCCGGCCTCCCGCACGAAGGTGAAGATGGAAGAAGCGGTGTAGCCGCGGCGGCGCAGGCCGCACAGGGTGGGCATGCGGGGGTCATCCCAGCCGTCCACAATGCCCATCTCCACCAGCTCACGCAGATAGCGCTTGCTCATGACGGTGTTGGTCATGTTCAGGCGGGCGAACTCGCGCTGCTTGGGGAACTCGGTGCCAAAGATGTTCTCGATGACCCAGTTGTACAGCGGGCGGTGGTTCTCGAACTCGAGGCTGCACATGCTGTGGGTGATGCCCTCGATGGCGTCCTGGATGGGGTGGGCGAAGTCGTACATCGGGTAGATGCACCACTTATTGCCCTGCCGGTGATGCTCGGCGTACTTGATGCGGTAGATGGCCGGGTCACGCAGATTCATGTTGGGGCTGGCGAGGTCGATCTTGGCGCGGAGGGTCTTTTCGCCCTCCTGGAACTCGCCTGCACGCATCCGGCGGAAGAGGTCGAGGTTCTCTTCCGGGGTGCGGTCGCGCCACGGAGAGGGACGGGAGGGCTTGCCTGCGTCGCTGCCGCGGTACTCGCGCATCTCGTCGCGGGTCAGGTCATCGACGTATGCCTTGCCCTCGAGGATGAGCTTCTCGGCATACTCGTAGCACTTGTCGAAGTAGTCGCTGCCGTAGAAGATGCCGCCGTTGGGGTCGGCACCCAGCCAGTGCAGGTCCTCGATGATGCTGTTGACATACTCCTCCCCTTCGCGGGCGGGGTTGGTGTCGTCGAGGCGGAGGTTGAACTTGCCGCCGTACTGGTTTGCGATGGACCAGTTGATATAGATCGCCTTGGCGCTGCCGATGTGCAGGTAGCCGTTGGGCTCCGGCGGGAAGCGGGTGTGGATCTCGCTGATTTTGCCTTCGGCGAGGTCGGCGTCAATGATCTCGGTCAAAAAGTTTTTATCTGCCATAGTGGCGTTCCCCCTGTCAGGGCATAGCAAGCCCGGAATTACACTTTTCATACCCCTTATAATACACTATTTCCCGCTTTCCTTCAAGGTGGAAAGCCGAAGTTCCATCTGTTTTCGGCGTCGTTTTGCGAAAAAGCTTTCCCTGTCTCCCGCTTTTTGCAAAAAAAGCGAAATTCATGCTTGACATTCCGCACAGAATCTTATATAATAATCAAGCATTCAGCGAATGCGACAGATAGATAGGGGTATAGCTCAGTTGGTAGAGCAGCGGTCTCCAAAACCGCGTGCCGTGAGTTCGAGACTTACTACCCCTGCCACAAGCGCACAGAGAGTACTCTGTGCGTTTTGTTTTTGTATTTTTCCCGGAATGTCGGACTTTCCAAAACTTTTTTGACATTTTCCGAAATTCATGCTTGACAACCGCGCGTTTCTCAGGTATAATAACACACGTTCCGGCGGTCAACCGCCAGAAACGATGCACTTGAGCGATCATGGCCCGGTAGCTCAGTTGGTTAGAGCACCAGCCTGTCACGCTGGGGGTCGTCGGTTCGAGCCCGATCCGGGTCGCCATTTGCTGCTATAGCTCAGTTGGTAGAGCGCATCCTTGGTAAGGATGAGGTCTCCAGTTCGAATCTGGATAGCAGCTCCATCGAGAAAAACCACTTGAATCCTTGCGGTTCAGGTGGTTTTTTGTTTGCATCGACAGTTGCAACTGTCGAGCACCGGCCCATGATAGAACCTCTCCGTCACGCCTGCGGCGTGCCACCTCCCCTATTGAGGGGAGGCTTTGGCATGTCGGCCAAGTTTCCCCTGAACGAGTAAAGCTTATTTATTTCGTGGACTGTAGTGCTCCGCTACAGAGAGCAGCGGCAGCTTGACAAGGTGCGCTGTCCAGAAGCAGCTGACCTCTGCAGCGGAGCCCGCACTTTTGCGCCATATTGGACTTTTGGCAGTCAGCTCAAAGTGACCCAGCCTGCCAAGGGCTCCCCTATCAGGGGAGCTGGCAAAGCCGACAGGCTTTGACTGAGAGGTTCTCCCCGGCAAAGCGCTCTGCCAAAAACAAAAACCGCGCCGCAGGTAATGTTCGAACCTTCGGTGCGGTTTATCTATTGAAGGAATAGTTCTCGTAAATAATAATCCGTTAAATCCCGTCTGGATTATAGAGATAGTCTACTTCATTCAGCGCAAAAATCAACCCAGGCAGGCAAAATCACAAATTACAACAAAAAAACACCCCGAAGCCTTGATGGCTTCAGGGTGTTCTGAGCTGGAGCTGCTATCCAGATTCGAACTGGAGACCTCATCCTTACCAAGGATGCGCTCTACCAACTGAGCTATAGCAGCACACTCACAGCTCAATTATAATACCATAAACTCTGCCGCATTGCAAGCGTTTTTTGCAAAAAAATCTGGCATTTTGCGTTTTTTCTGCCCAGATACAGAAAAACGGCTGCCGTTTTCCACGGCAGCCGTCTGCATTGTTGAAACTATCACTCGATGAGGCCGTTCAGCAGGGCCAGGCACTTGCGGCTGTGCAGCTTGCGGATGGCCTTTGCCTCGATCTGGCGGACGCGCTCACGGGTAACGCCGAAGTCGCGGCCCACCTCTTCCAGCGTGCGGGGACGGCCATCGTCCAGACCAAAGCGGAGACGGATGACCTTCTCTTCACGGGGGGTCAGGCTCTTGAGGGCCTGATTGATCTGCTGGGCCACCATAGCGCGGTCAGCAGCCTTGCCGGGAGCCTCGGCGTTCTCGTCGGCGACGAAATCGCCCAGAGAGGAATCCTCTTCCTCGCCCACGGGGCTCTCCAGGCTGGCGGGCTCCTGTGCCATCCGCTGGATCTCACGCACACGCTCCACGCTCATGTCCATGGCCTTTGCCAGCTCTTCCGGGGTGGGCTCGTGGCCGTTCTGGTAGACCAGCTGGTTGGTGGCCTGACGCATCCGGTTGATGGTCTCCACCATATGCACCGGGATGCGGATGGTGCGGGCCTGATCGGCGATAGCGCGGGTGATGGCCTGACGGATCCACCACGTTGCGTAGGTGGAGAAGCGGAAGCCGCGGTCGCAGTCGAACTTCTCAGCCGCCTTGATGAGGCCGATGTTGCCCTCCTGGATGAGGTCGAGGAAGGCCAGATTGTGGCCCACGTGCTTCTTGGCGATGGAGACCACCAGACGGAGGTTCGCTTCGCTCAGGCTGCGGCGGGCGTTCAGGCCGTCGCGGCGGGTCTTCAGCAGCTCCTGACGGCGCTCCTCGGTCAGGGGGCCGTTCTCCACAGCCTCCATGGCCTCTTCCTCAGCAGCCTTTTCCTCGGCGTCCACGCTGGGCTTCTCGCTGCCCTCTTCGTCGATGTCCTCGGTGTAGCTGCGGCTGTTCTCGTCCTCCTCGAACGAGAAGCGGGCGCTGTTCTTCTTGATGTACTCGGGCGCACCGTACTTCTGGCGGTCGGCCTGCAGGATATGGGCAGCCTCGGCGCCGGCGTGGATGCGCTTGCTCAGGTCCACTTCCTGCTCCGCGCTCAGCAGAGGGATCTGGCCGATCTGCTTGAGGTAGTTCTTGACGGGGTCGTCCAGCAGCTCATCCATCGCAGCCTTCAGGTCGGCGGGGTTCTCCTCGGCGGCTTCTTCCTCGTCCTCGCCGCCCAGACCCAGCTCGTCGCTGTTGTTCTCGGCGTTTTCCACCTCGGCGATGATGCTGTCCACGTCCAGATTCACATCGGCGTCGGCCTCATCCTCGATGATCTTGATGCCGCGCTCTTCAAGGAGCGTATAGAGCGTTTCCACATCCATCCTGCACTGTGCAGCCAAAGTTTTGGCCTCCTGTGCCGACAGGGTGCCTTCGCCTTTCGTCAACAGTTCCTTCAAAGTCATGCCCATTTCGCTCTCTCCTTCTCACTGCGGGGGAAGCGCCCCGCAAGTGAACTTGTCTCATAGTTTCGGCCTTGCTGCATCAGATCACAAGACCTCCGTTGACGCCGAACACCTGGCCGGTGATGTAGCCGGCGTCTTCTCCGGCGAGGTACAGCAGAAGCTTTGCCACCTCTTCGGCGGTGCCGAGACGGCCCACAGGGGTCTCTTCGGCCAATGCCGCTTTGTCCTCAGCAGTGAACGAGGCCATCATATCGGTGTCGATGACGCCGGGGGCCACACAGTTCACAGTAATGCCGCTGGGACCTTCTTCTTTTGCCAGCGCCTTGGTCAGGCCGATGAGGCCCGCCTTGGCGGCGGAATAGTGTACCTCGCAGCTGCCGCCGGTCTGGCCCCACATGCTGCTCACGGTGAGGATGCGGCCCGTTTTGCGGCGTATCATCCCGGGCAGGGCCAGCTGGCAGAGGTTGAACGCACCGGTCAGGTTGACGTCCAGCATCCGTTGCCACTCTTCCGGCGTGATGTCGGTGAACAGCTTCTGCTGGGCGATGCCCGCGTTGCTCACCAGCACATCCACCCGGCCCAGCGCCTGCTCGGCGGCGCGGAAAGCCAGCTCACAGCTGGCCCGGCTGGCCACGTCGCACTGGATGGCCAGTACGCCCGGCAGCTCCTTCTGCAGGGCTGCGGCGGCCTCGGCGTTGGTGTGGTAGAACACCGCCACCCGATAACCCGCCGCATAGAATGCGCGGGCTGCTGCTGCGCCGATGCCCCGGTCGCCGCCCGAGATGAGGACGGTGCGGCCCTTCGCCGCCGGGGCAGTGCTCCGGGGCTCTGCCGCAGGTTCCGGCTCGCGTTCCGGTGCCGGTGTGTTCTCCGGCGCAGCGCTGACCGGCGTTTCCCTCGTTTCCTGCACCGGCGGTGCGGCCACAGCCGCTTCTTCCGGCTCGGGCAGGGTCGGCCTGCGCTGTTCTTTCTTCGGCCCGGCGTCTGCAAGGTCAAATGTCAGCTCAAATTCGTCGTTGTACAAGAGTCAAACCCTCCTGTCCACTATTTTCGGCCGCAGCGCCTCTTCGTGTCAAAGCCTCTGCGGCGGGAAAGGAAACAGCTTCCCCCACCCCGCCGGAGCTGCGCTCTGCTCACTTTTTCCGGTCTAGGCCGGCTCTGCGGCGCGCCCGGCGGCATTTGTGTGGTTTCGACAAGTTTCCATTGAATAATATAGCACAATCGGGCGAAAAAATAAAGTGGTCACCGGTGATTTTTTCACGCAGTTCCCACTTTTTTCACAGATTCAGGGGTTCACGGGCGGCTTCCAGCGGGGCTTTGCGGCCCGCCTGGCCCGCAGTGAAACGAAAAATTCCTGCAAAAGCTGCTGTGCCTCATCGGCCCGCAGTCCCTTTTCGATGACGGGGTGATGGTTGAAGGGCTGGGCGAAGAGGTCTGTCACCGAGCCGCAGCAGCCCGCCTTGACGTCGGCGGCACCGTACACCACCCGCTTGATGCGGCTGTTGATGATGGCGCCGCTGCACATGGGGCAGGGTTCCAGCGTCACGAACAGCTCACACTGCCACAGCCGCCAGCCGCCCAGCTTTTTGCAGGCCGCGTCGATGGCCAGCAGCTCCGCATGGTGGAGGGCGTTTTTCTCCGTCTCGCGGGTGTTGTGGGCGGCAGCTACCACCTCGCCGTTGCGGGCCACCACGGCCCCCACCGGCACCTCGCCCAGTGCAGCCGCCTTGCGGGCTTCTTCCAGCGCAAGGCCCATCAGTTCAGAATCGGTCATAGGTTCCCCTTTATCCTGCTGCAAAAACCAGCAGATTATTCAATGTATGCAAAAGCATCCCCGGCCATACCCTGCCGGTGCGTTCACGAAGTGCGCCCAGCACAAGGCCGCAGCTAAGCGCCCACGCCATGCCCGCCGGGGTGCCGTGCTGCACCGCAAACAGTACCGCCTGCAGCGCCGCGGCCTGCCATCTGCCCAAGGGCTGCGCCAGCTGCTGGATGACCCCGCGGAACACCAGTTCCTCCACG
>OJSO01001655.1_pt1 | contig 12507 bp, 8 predicted proteins | sample 1599521 | NCBI WGS metagenome assembly OJSO01 (sample SAMN04168659, study PRJEB22393) | human gut metagenome | biome: human gut microbiome; feature: stool | host: Homo sapiens | collected 2014-05-12 | reverse complement strand
AAGTGCGGTGATGATCACTCACCGACGCCAGAACCGGGCGTATTACTCGCCGGGGCGCGACTGCATCATCATGCCGCATCCTGAGCAGTTCACTTCGCGTGAGGATTATTACGGCACGCTGCTGCATGAACTGACGCACGCTACCGGACACGCGTCACGATTGAACCGGGACGGCATCACTGCCGGAAAGCATACCTTCGGCGATCCGACGTACAGTTTTGAAGAGCTGGTCGCCGAAATGGGAGCGGCTTTCCTGTGTGCTCACGTTGGCATCCAGTCGAAGCTACAGCATGACAGTTACATCGCATCGTGGCTGAAGGTGTTGCAGCAAGACAAAAAAGCGATTTTCCGCGCCAGCGGTTTAGCGCGTAATGCCTGTGAGTATCTGCTTGAACGGGCGCAGCAGCCGTTAGCGCTGAGCGCATGACCTTCATATCAACGGCGGAGCATCCTGCTCTGCCGTTTTTCTCCACTCCAATAAATTTGCGCAACCCAATAAACAGTTTTGCCCCAAATCTGACGGCACCAAAAGGCAAAATCCAAAGGGTTAAGGGGAAGAGAGTGAAGGGGGAACGGGCTTACCCGAAAAGGGGCTTCCCTTCGTCTTTCGAGTTGCAGGTGCGTTGGCTTTCCTCGCTCACCCCAGTTACTTACTTATGTAAGCTCCAGGGGATTCACTGCGTCACCGCCTTCCTGCACCTCAAAATCCATTGGGAATAAAGGGCCATTATGCGGATATGGCTGACGCGCAAAAAGCAAAACACCACACCATCCACTGGCGAACCAGACGTCACGGAGGGATGGCTGCATCCTGAATCCGCGCAAACGCTACTAGCTGAAACTACCCGCCAACAGCTGATCCAGTTTATTCGCCAGAGCACCGCCCTTCCCGCCTCACTGTTTGAACGCTTCTGGCTGATACCAATCCACCGCTTCGCAGAACTGGCGCAGTTGTTCCCAGCCTCGGAAAACCACCACCATTCCCACGCAGGTGGCCTGCTCGATCACAGCCTCGAAGCCGCCTGCTATGCCGCACGGCTGCGGCAGAGTTATCTTTTTCCGCCTGATGCAGCGCCGGAAGATCAGGCCGCGCAGTCCGAACGCTGGACCACCGTTATCATCTACGCCGCGCTGCTGCACGATCTGGGTAAACTCATCACCGATATTGAAGTGGAAAATTTTAGCGGGAAACGCTGGTTTCCATGGCATGGCCCGCTGACCCAACCCTATCGATTTCGCTATCTGCCGCAACGTGATTACCTGCGCCATCCGGCTGCGGCAGTTCTCCTGCTTACCCAACTGATCCCTCCGGAAAGCCTCGACTGGCTCGCCGCCGACACCGCTGCATTATCCACCCTACTCCACTGCCTGAACGGACAGTATCAGTATGCCGGGCTGGCGGGTGAACTGGTGCAGAAAGCCGACCGGGCGTCGGTGGCATTTAATCTCGGCGGCGATCCGGTCAAGGCGATCCATCGTCCGCAAACCTCGCTGCCGCAGCAAATTATCACCAGTTTGCGCGACCTGCTGGCGCATGAGTTTCGGCTCAACAACCCGAATGGAGGCTCTGACGGCTGGCTGACGGAAGAGGCGCTGTGGCTGGTCAGCAAGAACGCTGCCGATGCTGTGCGCGGCTGGTTGCTGTGCCAGGGGCTTGATGCTGTACCGCAGCATAACATGCGGCTGTTCGACGAGATGCAGGCACACCAGTTACTCATCCCCTGTGAGGACAAAGCCATCTGGCATTGCCGGATTGAGGCCAGCGGCGGTTGGAGCAGTGAACTCACGCTGTTACGCTTTTCCCCTTCGCTGATTTGGGAAGATCCACAACAGCGGCCCGCTACCTTCATTGGAACCGTCACACCGATAGCGGAAATCCGAAATGAGACAGAAGCGGTGATTGCAACGAACATTGAAGTAGAACAACCATCCCCTCTACCCGAACAAAACGAAACCGCACTATCCGGCGAAGCCTTCTGGCAGTGGCTGGTGCGTAACGTTCAGGCTCAACATCTGGAAGTCAATGAACCTAACGCCCGAATCCATACCGTCGCCGGGTCGGTGTTTCTGGTGACGCCCGGTATTTTCAAACTCTGGCTTAGCACCTGCGGTCAGAATGTCCCAGAAGAATACTGGCGGGAAGTACAGAAGAAGTTCCAGAACCTGAATCTTCACCGAAAACAAAAAAACGGCCTCAACATCTGGCACTGCGCCGTTGTCGGCCCACGCCGTTGTTCACGTCTGAAGGGATATCTGCTTGACGATCCCACGCCGCTTTTTGGAGATGACGTTCCCTTTAATAACCCTCATCTCTTGCTCAGTGAAGGAGAAGACACTCATGACCTTTGAACAGCTCCTGGAAGAGTATTTTTTTGCCCGTCTGCTGCGCCCTGATACCCAGAGCTGCTATTGCACGGCGGTAAATCAGTTTACCCACTGGCGCAACGTCCTACCCGCCGAAGTCACACCGCATATGGTACTGGAGTGGCGCCATTACCTGCTAAATGTGCGCTGTATCAAGCCGGTGAGCTGGAATCACTATATGCGCCATATGCGAGCCTTGTATAACTTCGCCATTGAACAGGGGCTACTGGAGCAGTTCATCAATCCATTCCAGAAAACATCGCTGCGGGAATCTCGTAAGAAAAAGAAAACCCTGACCCGCGAGCAAATCCTCGCATCCCGCAAAGTGCTGAACCAGTTTATCGAACGGGAAAAAATGCAGCGTGGCTATCGTTCGCCTTTATATCCGGCATGGTTTTGGCTGACCGTAGTCGAAACCTTCAACTACACCGCTATCCGGCTGAATCAGCTTATTCACCTGCGGGTCAGGGATATCGATCTGGTCCATGACACGCTGTTTATTCAGATCGAAGGCAGTAAAAGCCATGATGAACATATTGTTTCCATCGCCTCCCGACTGCGGCCCTATCTGGAGCATCTGCTTGAAGAAGCGAAAACAAAGGGAATACGGGCTGACGATCAGTTGTTCAACATCAATCGTTTCAGTCGGCGGACGCTACGCCAGGGTAAACCGATGACAGAAAATCAGGTGAGTTATTTCTTTGCCAAACTCAGCGATGCCTGCCACAGCCGTTTTCCATCACATCGCTACCGTCATACCGTTGCCACAGAATTGATGCAGAAACCGGAGCAAAATTTGTATGTCACGCAGAAACTACTCGGACACCGCGATATTAAGGTGACGCTCAGCTATATTGAACACAATGTCGAGATGCTCAGAAGTTGCGTGGAGAGAGATTGACAAAACAGGGAGTGAGTGAAAAGATCCGGCCCGAGGCTTTATAAACAAAAAAAGCCGGAGATGCGGCCATTTTGTAGTTGCCGTCAACGTCCAGCTTCATTGTACAACGTATTGATTGTTGTAGGTTTTACGATTATCGCAATCGTTTTTGGTGCCGAAGGCCGGACTCGAACCGGCACGTATTTCTACGGTTGATTTTGAATCAACTGCGTCTACCGATTTCGCCACTTCGGCACTGAAGAGGTATGCGGAAAACGTTGTGAATTATACCTGTCACGCACCACCATGCAAGCGCCAGCTTGCTCGCACCTCGCTAAGTGCTGAAATTTTCAGCATTGCATACCGCGATGTGTAACCTTTGTCACACTCCAGGCACCCCGCCCTGCCATGCTCTACACTTCCCAGACAACACCAGAGAAGGACCAAAAAATGTCGATGATAAAAAGCTATGCCGCAAAAGAAGCGGGCGGCGAACTGGAAGTTTATGAGTACGATCCCGGTGAGCTGAAGCCACAAGATATTGAAGTGCAGGTGGATTACTGCGGGATCTGCCATTCCGATCTGTCGATGATCGATAACGAATGGGGATTTTCACAGTATCCGCTGGTTGCCGGGCATGAGGTGATTGGGCGCGTGGTGGCACTCGGGAGCGCCGCGCAGGATAAAGGTTTGCAGGTCGGTCAGCGTGTCGGGATTGGCTGGACGGCGCGTAGCTGTGGTCACTGCGACGCCTGTATTAGCGGTAATCAGATCAACTGCGAGCAAGGTGCGGTGCCGACGATTATGAATCGCGGTGGCTTTGCCGAGAAGTTGCGTGCGGACTGGCAATGGGTGATTCCACTGCCAGAAAATATTGATATCGAGTCCGCCGGGCCGCTGTTGTGCGGCGGTATCACGGTCTTTAAACCACTGTTGATGCACCATATCACTGCTACCAGCCGCGTTGGGGTAATTGGTATTGGCGGGCTGGGGCATATCGCTATAAAACTTCTGCACGCAATGGGATGCGAGGTGACAGCCTTTAGTTCAAATCCGGCGAAAGAGCAGGAAGTACTGGCGATGGGTGCCGATAAAGTGGTGAATAGCCGCGATCCGCAGGCACTGAAAACTCTGGCGGGGCAGTTTGATCTCATTATCAATACTGTGAACGTCAGCCTCGACTGGCAGCCTTATTTTGAGGCGCTGACGTATGGCGGTAATTTCCATACGGTCGGTGCGGTTCTCACGCCGCTGTCTGTTCCGGCCTTTACGTTAATTGCGGGCGATCGCAGTGTCTCTGGCTCTGCTACTGGCACGCCTTATGAGTTGCGTAAGCTGATGCGTTTTGCCGCCCGCAGCAAGGTTGCGCCGACTACCGAATTGTTCCCGATGTCGAAAATTAACGACGCCATCCAGCATGTGCGCGACGGTAAGGCGCGTTACCGCGTGGTGTTGAAAGCCGATTTTTGAAAATCATTCGCAGCGCTGATCTGAGGCGCTGCCCTCTTTCGCACATATTCTGTTTTGTCGTATCGCCAGCACAGCCTGCCGACATTGTTCAGTGACATTGGCAATATCATGGTTGATATCAATGCGCACAATATCCTGTTCATCTTCTTGTGGACGCTCCAGTGCCTCAAACTGACTTTTTAGTAACGCTACCGGCATAAAATGCCCAGCCCGACGCTGCATTCGCGCGAGAATAGTTTCATAGTCGCCATCTAACCAGAGGAAATGAACATGGGGGCTACCCTTGCGTAAAATATCACGATACTGTTTTTTTAATGATGAACAGACAATAAATCCTGTTTCATTCTTTTTATAAAGACTGTATGAAGCATCATTTAAGCGTTCCAGCCAGGGAAGTCGATCTTCATCAGATAATGGAATACCCTGCGACATTTTATCTATATTTTTGGCTGGATGAAGATCGTCACCATCAATAAATTTAGCAGATAATAACGCGGCAACCTTGCTACCAATTAATGTTTTACCACTCCCTGAAACGCCCATCAAAATAAAGCTTTCACCCGCCATTTAAAATCTCCTGAATCATCTTACCTGCTGCGATACTACGCCTGGTGGCATAATAATTTCACGTTTTTTTATTTCTGCTGATAAGAATTACAAGGCACATCACGTTATGCGTAACATAGTAATGTAACAATTTTCTGACGTGATCTTCATCACAAATAATAACAATTAAAACCGCTTAAATGCTTCCGAGGTGTCTACCTGACCAGTGAGGAATTTATGCAAGTGAAAACACAGTCCTGCGTTGTTGCGGGCAAGAAAACTGTTGCCGTTACCGAGCAGACGATAGATTGGAATAATAATGGAACATTAGTACAAATAACCCGAGGTGGAATTTGCGGTTCCGATTTACATTATTATCAGGAAGGAAAAGTAGGTAATTTCATGATAAAGGCACCGATGGTGTTAGGTCATGAAGTTATCGGTAAAGTTATTCATAGCGACTCATCAGAATTACATGAAGGGCAAACGGTAGCCATTAATCCGTCTAAACCGTGCGGTCACTGCAAATACTGCATTGAACATAACGAGAATCAGTGTACAGATATGCGTTTTTTTGGCAGTGCCATGTATTTCCCTCATGTTGATGGTGGTTTTACCCGTTATAAAATGGTCGAAACGTCGCAATGTGTCCCTTATCCGGCCAAAACTGACGAAAAGGTTATGGCTTTTGCCGAACCTTTAGCCGTCGCGATTCATGCCGCACATCAGGCCGGCGAGTTACAGGGCAAGCGAGTATTTATTTCTGGTGTTGGGCCCATTGGCTGCCTGATTGTCAGTGCTGTGAAAACACTGGGGGCCGCGGAAATTGTCTGTGCCGATGTGAGTCCCCGTTCCCTTTCGCTGGGTAAAGAGATGGGGGCGGATGTGCTCGTAAACCCACAAAACGACGACTTGGATCACTGGAAAGCGGAAAAAGGCTATTTCGATGTCAGCTTTGAAGTGTCCGGTCATCCTTCATCAGTGAATACCTGTCTGGAGGTCACTCGTGCACGCGGCGTAATGGTGCAGGTAGGTATGGGAGGCGCGATGGCAGAATTCCCAATGATGACATTGATTGGTAAGGAGATTTCACTCAAAGGCTCTTTCCGTTTTACCAGCGAATTTAATACCGCAGTGTCATGGCTGGCGAATGGCGTTATCAATCCACTGCCTTTACTGAGTGCTGAATATCCCTTCACTGACCTGGAAGAGGCGCTACGTTTCGCCGGTGATAAAACCCAGGCAGCAAAAGTCCAGCTTGTTTTCTAAGAGATAAATAAAGGAATAATACAATGAACGATCTATTTTCACTGGCAGGAAAAAATATCTTGATTACCGGTTCAGCACAGGGCATTGGCTTTTTACTGGCAACCGGCCTGGGTAAATATGGCGCACAAATAATTATTAATGATATTACTGCCGAACGCGCAGAACTTGCTGTAGAAAAACTCCACCAGGAGGGTATTCAGGCCGTTGCCGCACCTTTTAATGTTACTCATAAACATGAAATTGATGCCGCCGTTGAACATATCGAAAAGGACATCGGCCCCATTGATGTGCTGGTGAATAACGCCGGTATCCAGCGCCGTCATCCTTTTACTGAGTTCCCTGAACAAGAGTGGAATGATGTGATCGCAGTAAACCAGACCGCCGTGTTCCTGGTATCGCAAGCAGTAACTCGTCACATGGTTGAACGCAAGGCAGGTAAAGTTATTAATATTTGCTCGATGCAAAGCGAACTGGGACGTGACACCATCACCCCTTATGCCGCATCGAAAGGGGCGGTAAAAATGCTCACCCGCGGCATGTGCGTCGAGCTGGCGCGCCACAATATTCAGGTCAACGGTATTGCGCCGGGCTATTTCAAAACAGAAATGACTAAAGCACTGGTTGAGGACGAAGCCTTCACCGCCTGGTTGTGCAAACGGACCCCCGCCGCACGCTGGGGAGATCCGCAGGAACTGATTGGTGCTGCGGTGTTCCTTTCTTCAAAAGCCTCTGATTTCGTAAACGGCCACCTGTTGTTTGTTGATGGCGGCATGTTAGTGGCTGTTTAACACCTACTACCCTACGTGCAGCGCGAAAGCGCTGCTTTTCTGGCACTAATAAGAGATAAAGACTATGCCATTAATCATTATTGCGGCAGGCGTCGCGCTGCTTCTTATCCTGATGATCGGCTTTAAAGTTAACGGCTTTATTGCCCTCGTTCTGGTAGCTGCCGTCGTCGGATTTGCCGAAGGGATGGATGCACAGGCCGTCCTGCACTCTATACAAAATGGTATCGGCAGCACGCTCGGTGGGCTGGCAATGATCCTCGGTTTCGGGGCCATGTTAGGCAAGCTGATTTCTGATACGGGTGCGGCACAACGTATCGCCACTACGCTGATTGCTACTTTTGGTAAAAAACGCGTGCAATGGGCGCTAGTGATCACTGGTCTGGTTGTGGGCCTCGCCATGTTTTTTGAAGTGGGTTTTGTCCTGCTGTTGCCGTTGGTATTTACCATCGTAGCATCATCAGGATTACCCCTGTTGTATGTTGGCGTACCAATGGTAGCAGCGCTCTCTGTAACCCACTGTTTTCTGCCGCCACATCCAGGGCCTACTGCCATCGCGACTATCTTTGAGGCTAATCTCGGAACGACTTTACTGTATGGATTTATCATTACCATTCCGACAGTTATTGTCGCAGGACCGCTGTTTTCTAAACTGCTAACTCGCTTTGAGAAAGCACCACCGGAAGGCTTATTTAATCCTCATCTGTTTAGCGAAGAGGAGATGCCCTCCTTCTGGAACAGTATTTTCGCTGCCGTGATCCCGGTCATCCTGATGGCTATCGCCGCCGTTTGTGAAATTACGTTACCGAAAACTAACACCGTGCGCCTCTTCTTTGAATTTGTCGGTAACCCTGCCGTTGCGCTGTTTATTGCCATTGTTATTGCGATTTTCACACTGGGCCGACGTAATGGACGCACCATCGAGCAAATCATGGATATCATTGGGGATTCTATAGGCGCTATCGCGATGATTGTGTTTATTATCGCTGGCGGCGGCGCGTTTAAGCAGGTATTAGTAGATAGCGGTGTCGGGCACTATATTTCACACTTAATGACCGGAACTACGCTTTCGCCGTTATTGATGTGCTGGACTGTTGCGGCGCTGTTGCGTATCGCTCTGGGCTCTGCCACCGTCGCGGCCATTACCACCGCGGGTGTGGTGTTGCCGATTATCAACGTTACCCATGCCGATCCCGCTTTAATGGTACTGGCAACCGGTGCGGGCAGCGTGATCGCGTCACACGTAAACGACCCTGGCTTCTGGCTATTTAAAGGGTATTTTAATCTGACGGTTGGTGAAACGTTGCGTACCTGGACGGTGATGGAAACCCTTATTTCTATTATGGGTTTGCTGGGCGTGTTAGCCATTAACGCCGTATTGCACTGAAAGAATAAAATATTGTGATGTAGTTTCGGGGGAAGATTGAAGATTCCCCCGACGTTGGGAGAAGTTATGCGCAATCACAGAATTTCTTTACAGGATATCGCTACGCTGGCTGGCGTAACAAAAATGACCGTGAGTCGTTATATCCGCTCGCCGAAAAAGGTGGCAAAGGAAACAGGCGAGCGCATCGCCAAAATTATGGAAGAGATCAATTATATCCCTAATCGCGCTCCCGGCATGTTGTTGAATGCACAAAGTTATACCCTCGGTATCTTGATTCCGTCATTTCAAAATCAACTCTTCGCTGACATTCTCGCGGGAATAGAATCCGTCACCTCTGAGCATAATTATCAGACCCTTATTGCTAATTACAATTACGATCGCGATTCCGAAGAAGAGTCGGTGATTAACCTGCTCTCTTATAACATTGACGGGATTATACTTTCGGAAAAATATCACACCATCAGGACGGTGAAATTTCTGCGTTCAGCCACCATTCCGGTCGTGGAATTGATGGATGTACAGGGAGAACGGCTGGATATGGAGGTCGGTTTTGATAATCGTCAGGCCGCTTTTGACATGGTGTGTACCATGCTGGAGAAGCGAGTCAGGCACAAAATTCTGTATCTCGGTTCCAAAGATGACACCCGCGATGAACAGCGTTATCAGGGGTATTGCGATGCGATGATGCTGCATAATCTTTCCCCATTACGCATGAATCCACGCGCCATCTCATCCATTCATTTAGGAATGCAGTTAATGCGTGATGCCCTTAGCGCAAACCCGGATTTAGACGGTGTATTTTGCACCAATGACGATATTGCGATGGGTGCGCTTCTGCTGTGCCGCGAGCGAAACCTCGCCGTGCCAGAACAAATTTCCATTGCGGGTTTTCATGGGCTGGAGATTGGCAGGCAAATGATCCCAAGCCTCGCCAGCGTAATTACTCCCCGTTTTGATATTGGTCGGATGGCCGCCCAAATGTTGCTGAGCAAAATTAAAAATAACGATCACAACCACAACACTGTTGACCTCGGGTATCAGATTTATCACGGCAACACGCTTTAGGTTATTTTCTCTTCATTACACGTATTCTCTTTGCCGGACGTTGCCTATACTCCAGGCAGGAAACTGGAGGATATCTCATGAGCGAACCCCTGTTAATTGCCCGCACGCCGGACACAGAACTATTTTTACTGCCGGGAATGGCTAACCGTCACGGGCTGATTACTGGCGCAACGGGGACGGGTAAAACTGTCACGCTGCAAAAACTGGCGGAGTCTCTATCGGAAATCGGTGTTCCGGTGTTTATGGCCGATGTGAAAGGCGATCTGACCGGCATCGCGCAGGCAGGAACGGCGTCGGAAAAACTGCTCGCAAGGCTTAAAAATATCGGCGTAAATGACTGACAACCGCATGCTAATCCGGTGGTGGTGTGGGATATCTTTGGCGAGAAGGGCCATCCGGTGCGGGCGACGGTTTCGGATCTGGGGCCGCTGTTGCTGGCGCGGCTGTTGAATCTCAACGATGTGCAATCTGGCGTGCTGAATATCATCTTCCGCATTGCTGATGATCAGGGGCTGTTACTGCTCGACTTTAAAGATTTGCGGGCGATTACCCAGTACATCGGCGATAACGCCAAATCTTTCCAGAATCAGTACGGAAATATCAGTAGCGCATCGGTTGGTGCCATCCAGCGCGGGCTGTTGTCGCTGGAACAGCAAGGCGCAGCACACTTCTTTGGTGAGCCGATGCTGGATATCAAAGACTGGATGCGCACCGATACCAACGGTAAAGGCGTTATCAATATCCTCAGCGCCGAGAAGCTTTATCAGATGCCGAAACTGTACGCCGCCAGCCTGTTGTGGATGCTTTCAGAGTTGTATGAACAATTGCCGGAAGCGGGCGATCTGGAGAAACCAAAACTGGTGTTTTTCTTCGACGAAGCGCATCTGCTGTTTAACGATGCACCGCAGGTACTGCTGGATAAGATTGAGCAGGTGATAAGGCTTATTCGCTCAAAAGGCGTGGGCGTCTGGTTCGTTTCGCAAAACCCGTCAGATATCCCGGATAACGTGCTCGGGCAGCTCGGTAATCGCGTTCAACACGCTTTGCGTGCTTTTACGCCTAAAGATCAGAAAGCAGTAAAAGCTGCGGCGCAAACCATGCGCCCCAACCCTGCATTTGATACGGAAAAGGCGATTCAGGAACTAGGAACCGGCGAAGCGTTAATCTCGTTTCTCGATGCGAAAGGAAGCCCTTCAGTGGTGGAACGGGCGATGGTGATTGCCCCCTGTTCACGAATGGGGCCGGTGACGGAAGATGAGCGCAATGGCTTGATTAACCACTCCCCGGTGTATGGCAAGTACGAGGATGACGTGGACCGGGAATCCGCCTATGAGATGTTGCAAAAAGGCTTTCAGGCCAGTATCGAGCAGCAAAATAATCCTCCCGCGAAAGGGAAAGAGGTGGCGGTGGATGACGGTATTCTCGGTGGATTGAAGGATATTTTGTTTGGCACTACTGGACCACGCGGCGGGAAGAAAGATGGTGTGGTGCAAACAATGGCGAAAAGCGCCGCTCGCCAGGTGACGAATCAGATTGTACGCGGGATGTTGGGGAGTTTGCTGGGGGGGAGAAGAAGGTAAGTCAGGTGCGATTTGTCTTTGCCTGATGCGACGCTGGCGCGTCTTATCATGCCTACACCACTGCAATATATTGGATTTTCATAATTTTTCAGGAATGAACGAAGCACACTTTGCTAACAATAATAAAGGGAGCTTTCGCTCCCTTTATTCGTTCATTCGGTTACGATTTTCTCATTAACAGCCACAGGCTGATTAAGAAGAAGCTGGCGCTTGGCAACAGTGCGCCGATAATCGGCGGGATGCCGTAAACCAACGTCAGCGGGCCGAAGATCTGGTCCAGTACGTAGAAGACAAAACCGAAGCTGATACCGGTGACCACACGCACGCCCATCGGTACGCTACGCAGTGGGCCAAAGATGAACGACAGCGCCATCAGCATCATCACCGCCACGGATAGCGGCTGGAAGATTTTGCTCCACATATTGAGCTGATAACGTCCGGCATCCTGACCGCTCGACTTCAGATACTTCACGTAGTTGTGCAAACCGCTGATTGAGAGTGCATCCGGGTCCAGCGCCACCACGCCCAGTTTGTCTGGCGTGAGGTTGGTTTTCCAGGTGCCGCTCACCGTCTGCGAACCGGTAATCTGTTTCGAATTGGTCAGATCAGATTCATCCACCTGCGACAGACGCCAGACTTTATGTTCCGGGTCAAACTTCGCGGTAGCGGCATAGCGTACGGATTGCAGACGACGATTCTCGTTAAAGGCATAAATGCTGATGCCACCTAACTCTTCGTCACCTTTAACCCGCTCAATGTAGACGAAGTTGTTGCCATCTTTCGCCCATAAGCCTTGCTGGGTAGAGAGCAACGAGCCGCCGTACATCGCCTGCGCACGGTAGTTACGCGCCATCTGCTCGCCCTGCGGCGCGACCCATTCACCAATCGCCATCGTCAGTAAGACCAGCGGAATGGCGGTTTTCATCACCGACAGCGCCACCTGCATACGGGTAAAGCCAGAAGCCTGCATCACCACCAGTTCGCTGCGCTGCGCCAGCATCCCAAGACCAAGCAACGCCCCAAGCAGAGCCGCCATCGGGAAGAAGATTTGCACATCTTTCGGCACGCTCAGCAAGGTATACATTCCTGCGCCTAACGCGTCGTAACTCCCCTGCCCGGCTTTTTTCAGCTGATCGACAAACTTGATAATGCCCGACAGCG
>OJSO01001621.1_pt1 | contig 12733 bp, 9 predicted proteins | sample 1599521 | NCBI WGS metagenome assembly OJSO01 (sample SAMN04168659, study PRJEB22393) | human gut metagenome | biome: human gut microbiome; feature: stool | host: Homo sapiens | collected 2014-05-12 | reverse complement strand
TACACTAAATCAGTAAGTTGGCAGCATCACCCATTATTATAACAATCCACTAATGCCCTAGCTTTATCTTCCCCTTTGGGTCCATAAACGATCACTATTGGAATATCTGTTTCACTTTGAATTTTTGCTATTAGATTTTCTGCAATCGATAATGAAAATGTACGTTCCTGCGAGCTACCTTCTAAATTGAGCGCAATGTAAGATCCTAACGATCGCATTTCCTCGCGTACCTCATCGAGTACATCATCGCTTAATGGCAATTCATATATTGACCTGACTGCCGGAAAACCCGCCTCACGCATCATAAATGCCCATGTCATGGGTACAGGAGCCCGGAGATTCTGATCCATCCGGGACGCGTTCTTACACAAAGGGGAATAGCACTTCATGGTTAAACCGACGACCTGGAAATTCGTTTTTGCTTTCAACTGACTGATAAATATCATCGTTTTCAGGTTCTTTTTACGCATCGCCTCTATACAAAGATCCGGCGTACCATATTGCAGTGTTATGTTCTTCGCTAAATCTTTTATTTCTTTTAATGTTGCGTGATCCTGCATAGTCATTGTGACTAATGTTAATTTAGTCTGTTCAAGTTTGAGCGCATTAAAGACTTCTAAATTAATTGTCGACGTAACAATTAATAGATGCTTAATTTTATGCAATTCAAGCGCCCGAATAACAGGAAAGATGGCCATAGCATCGCCAATCTGATCGGGAATATGTATGACAACAAAGTCTGTTTTTTCAATATTAAAATTATAAGTTTTATAATCGTAGTAACTAAATGCAATACGTCTCAACAATGATACTAAAAACATAACTAACCTCGCCTCCCTACTGGTTATAATGCAATGCAGTCTATCAGAATCATCAGGTTGCAATTTTGTGCATATGCGGACTTTTATGTTTCATATCTCGAACCTGTGGGCCCTCTGCTTAATCCTTAAACAACACCAGCAACTCCTGCGCTTTCATCTTCCATCGAATTTTTCATGTTGCCGCTAATCAGCCATAAAATCATTTGCAGATGCGCTCTGTCGAGGTAGTCTCATAAGGTTCGTTTATAGATCGACGGCAATGTGAGTTACCTTTTCCATACTAATTATAAAAAGACAGTACAAACAGGATCATTATGGACTCCACGCTCATCTCCACTCGTCCCGATGAAGGGACGCTTTCGTTAAGTCGCGCCCGACGAGCTGCGTTAGGCAGTTTCGCTGGTGCCGTCGTCGACTGGTATGATTTTTTACTCTATGGCATTACCGCCGCACTGGTGTTTAATCGCGAGTTTTTCCCGCAAGTAAGCCCGGCGATGGGAACGCTCGCCGCATTTGCCACCTTTGGTGTCGGCTTCCTTTTCCGACCGCTCGGCGGTGTCATTTTCGGTCACTTTGGTGACCGGCTGGGACGTAAGCGCATGTTAATGCTGACCGTCTGGATGATGGGCATCGCGACAGCCTTGATTGGTATTCTTCCTTCATTCTCGACCATTGGGTGGTGGGCACCTATTTTGCTGGTGACACTGCGTGCCATTCAGGGATTTGCCGTCGGCGGCGAATGGGGAGGCGCAGCGTTGCTTTCCGTTGAAAGTGCGCCGAAAAATAAAAAAGCCTTTTACAGTAGCGGTGTACAAGTTGGCTACGGAGTAGGTTTACTGCTTTCAACCGGACTGGTTTCATTGATCAGTATGATGACGACTGACGAACAGTTTTTAAGCTGGGGCTGGCGCATTCCTTTCCTGTTTAGCATCGTACTGGTACTGGGAGCATTGTGGGTGCGCAATGGCATGGAGGAGTCCGCGGAATTTGAACAACAGCAACATAATCAAGCGGCCGCGAAAAAACGCATCCCGGTTATCGAAGCTCTGTTACGACATCCCGGTGCTTTCCTGAAGATTATTGCACTACGACTGTGCGAGTTGCTGACGATGTACATTGTTACTGCCTTTGCACTTAATTATTCAACCCAGAATATGGGGTTACCGCGCGAACTTTTCCTTAATATTGGTTTGCTGGTAGGTGGATTAAGCTGCCTGACAATTCCCTGTTTTGCCTGGCTTGCCGATCGTTTTGGTCGGCGCAGGGTTTATATCACAGGCGCGTTGATCGGAACGTTGAGCGCATTTCCTTTCTTTATGGCGCTTGAAGCACAATCTATTTTCTGGATAGTTTTCTTCTCCATAATGCTGGCAAACATTGCGCATGACATGGTGGTGTGTGTGCAACAACCGATGTTTACCGAAATGTTTGGTGCCAGTTATCGCTACAGTGGTGCTGGCGTCGGTTATCAGGTTGCCAGTGTGGTTGGCGGTGGATTTACACCTTTTATTGCCGCTGCACTCATCACTTACTTTGCCGGGAACTGGCATAGCGTCGCTATTTATTTGCTGGCTGGATGCCTGATTTCCGCAATGACCGCTTTGTTGATGAAAGACAATCAACGCGCTTGATAGCCTGGCGAAGATCATCCGATCTTCGCCTTACACTTTTGTTTCACATTCCTGTGACATACTATCGGGAGAGCAGTACATCTGTGGAACAAGGAGACAGACATGAACAATAAGGGCTCCAGCCTGACCCCGGCTCAGGCACTGGATAAACTGGACGCGCTGTACGAGCAGTCGGTTAAAGCACTGCGTAGCGCCATTGGTAAGTATATTGAAACAGGGACGCTCCCTGATGTAATCGCCCGCCATAACGGTCTTTTTGTTTACCCATCACTGTGTGTCACCTGGGATGGCATCGCCACCAATCCCCCGAAAACCCGAGCCTATGGTCGTTTTACCCATGCGGGCAGCTACACCACTACGATTACCCGTCCGTCGCTTTTTCGTCCGTATCTTGAAGAACAGCTCACGCTGCTGTATCAGGATTATGATGCGCATATCTCCGTCGAGCCGTCGCAGCATGAAATCCCCTTTCCCTATGTGATTGACGGTTCAGAACTGACGCTGGATCGCTCAATGAGCGCCGGATTAACGCGCCATTTCCCCACCACTGAATTGTCGCAGATTGGTGACGAAACGGCAGACGGGATTTTTCATCCGGCGGAATTTTCTCCGCTGTCTCACTTCGATGCCCGACGCGTGGATTTTTCGCTGGCGCGACTACGTCATTACACGGGAACGCCGGTTGAACATTTTCAACCTTTTGTGCTGTTCACCAACTACACCCGCTACGTCGATGAGTTTGTGCGTTGGGGTTGCAGCCAGATCCTCGACCCGAACAGCCCATATATCGCGCTTTCTTGTGCGGGCGGGATCTGGATCACCGCCGAAACCGAAGCGCCAGAAGAAGCCATCTCCGATCTCGCCTGGAAGAAACACCAGATGCCCGCCTGGCATTTAATCACGGCTGACGGTCAGGGGATCACGCTGGTCAATATCGGCGTTGGCCCGTCTAACGCCAAAACCATTTGCGATCATCTGGCCGTACTGCGTCCTGACGTCTGGCTGATGATTGGTCACTGCGGTGGTCTGCGTGAAAGCCAGGCGATTGGCGACTATGTTCTGGCCCACGCTTATCTGCGTGACGATCACGTTCTGGATGCCGTACTACCGCCGGATATTCCGATTCCGAGCATTGCGGAAGTACAACGCGCCCTGTATGACGCCACCAAAGAAGTCAGCGGTATGCCCGGTGAAGAAGTTAAACAGCGCTTGCGTACCGGTACTGTCGTCACCACCGACGATCGTAACTGGGAGCTACGCTATTCCGCTTCTGCGCTGCGTTTCAACCTCAGTCGCGCGGTGGCTATCGATATGGAAAGCGCCACCATCGCCGCTCAGGGATACCGTTTCCGCGTTCCGTACGGCACGCTGCTGTGCGTTTCCGACAAGCCGCTGCACGGTGAGATCAAACTACCTGGTCAGGCCAACCGTTTTTATGAAGGTGCTATTTCTGAGCATCTGCAAATAGGTATCCGGGCTATCGATCGTCTGCGTGCTGAAGGCGACCGACTGCACTCCCGTAAATTACGTACATTCAACGAACCGCCGTTCCGTTAAGACCTGAAGGTTAACTATGCACAACTCAACTCCTCTTTCCGCCCTGCGCAACCTGCTGATAGCGCAGGGGCTGGATGGCATGATTGTTCCACGCGCCGACGCTCATCAAAGCGAAGATTGTACGCCGCATGACAATAAACTGGCCTGGCTGACCGGATTTGACCAGGTGTGGCTTGACCGACCGGCAGCCCCCTGCGGCATCATTCGTGAAATGCCCATTGAAATCAGCGGGGAAAGCAGCACGCAAAAGCGTGCCCGCGTCGTGGAACAACTCGCTCAACATGAAGCTGACGTACTGGCAATTACCCTGCCGGATAACATTGCCTGGCTGTTGAATGTACGCGGTTCAGATCTGGCTATGGTGCCAGTACCGTTTTCGTTTGCCCTGCTCCATCGCAGCGGTGAGCTGGAATGGTTTGTGGATAGCAACAAAACGCAGCAACTACCCGTATCACTGCTGAACACGCTCACGCTGGCCCCGCAAGAGAGTTTCCTGGTACGTTGCCAGCAACTGGCCAGTGGGAAACGCTTCCTGGTCGATAAAGACTACGCCCCGGTTGCGTTGCGTTTTGCCATTGAAGAACACGGTGGCAACGTCTTATGGGCCCCTGATCCCATCACCTTGATGAAAGCCCACAAAAATGACGTTGAACTGGCGGGCTATCGGGAATGCCATGAACAAGATGGCGCAGCCTGGGTTAATTTCCTTGCCTGGCTGGCCCATGAAGTCCCTTTGCGCGAAGCGGCTGGCAATCCGGTCACCGAACTGGAAGCCCAGGCAAAGCAACTGGAATTTCGCCAGCAGCAGCCGGGATTTATTGAGCAAAGCTTCAGCACGATATCGGCCTCTGCCAGCAATGCGGCGATGTGTCATTACCACTCCAGTGAAAAAACCAATACGCCAATTACCTCGCAGGCCATGTATCTGAATGATTCCGGCGGCCAGTACCACAATGGTACGACGGATACGACGCGTACCTTCGCGTTTGGTCCACAGGATCCGCAACGTCGTCTGCATTACACCGCCGTGCTGAAAGGCTTTTTGTCGCTTATTTCACTGCAGTTTCCCAGCGGCACTCAGGGCCATCAACTGGATGCCTTTAGCCGTCGGGCGTTGTGGGATTTAGGCCTGGATTTTGATCATGGAACAGGACACGGCGTAGGCCACCAGTTGCTTATCCATGAACAACCCCATCGCATTGCCAAGAAAGTAAACCCCTGGCCTCTGGTCGCGGGCAATATCATCACTATCGAACCGGGTTACTATCTGGCCGGGCAATATGGGATCCGTATTGAGAACCAAGTGGAAATAATCAATAGCCGCCCTGGCTTCTGTCGTTTCTCAACGCTGACGCTGGTGCCGATTGATTTGAATCTGGTTGAACTGCATCTGTTGAGTGAAGCTGAAAAGCAATGGATTGATAATTACCACCAGCAGGTCAGAGAGACGTTATCCCCTCGCGTGAATGCAGAGGCTCGTCCGTGGCTGTTCGCCGTCACCGCGCCGATTCGCGTTCAGGCTAATTAATGCAATAAAAAAGGCAGCCCGTAGGCTGCCTTAGTTCTCCCCAATGTCTTACTGCTTAGCTGTTACGGATGTACTCATCCATTTCAGTTTTCAGGTTATCGGACTTAGTACCGAAAATCGCCTGAACACCGGAACCAGCTACCACAACGCCCGCCGCACCAAGTTTCTTCAGGCCAGCCTGATCCACTTTGGCAACGTCAGCCACGCTGACACGCAGACGGGTGATACACGCATCAAGGTTAGTGATGTTTTCTTTACCGCCGAATGCCGCAACCAGAGCCGGAGCCATTTCGCCTGACGCACCTGCTTTGCTGTCTTCGGTGGCATCTTCACGACCCGGAGTTTTCAGGTCCAGCGCTTTGATCAGCACACGGAAGATGGTGTAGTAAACCATCGCATAACCGATACCGACAATCGGGAACAGCCACAGCTTGCTGCTGTTACCAGAAAGAACGATAAAGTCGATCAGACCGTGGGAGAACGACGTACCGTCACGCATACCCAGCAGGATACAGATCGGGAATGCCAGACCAGCCAGAATCGCGTGGATGATGTACAGGATCGGCGCCACGAACATGAAGGAGAACTCGATCGGCTCGGTAATACCGGTCAGGAACGAGGTCAGCGCCGCGGAGATCATGATACCGCCCACTTTCGCGCGGTTTTCTGGTTTAGCAGAGTGCCAGATAGCGATAGCAGCCGCCGGCAGACCGTACATTTTGAACAGGAAGCCACCGGACAGTTTGCCCGCAGTCGGGTCACCCGCCATATAGCGAGGGATGTCGCCGTGGAACACCTGACCTGCAGCGTTGGTGTATTCACCGATCTGCATCTGGAATGGAACGTTCCAGATATGGTGCAGACCAAACGGCACCAGGCAGCGTTCAATGAAGCCATAGATACCGAACGCCACGACCGGGTTCTGGTATGCAGCCCACTGGGAGAACGTCTGAATAGCAGTACCGATTGGTGGCCAAATGAAGGACAGAACCACACCTGTGAAGATAGCAGCCAGACCAGAAATGATAGGAACGAAGCGCTTACCCGCAAAGAAGCCAAGATACTCAGGCAATTTAATACGGTAGAAGCGGTTGAACATATACGCTGCAATCGCACCGGAGATAATCCCCCCGAGAACACCCGTATCAGCAAGGTGTTTAGCTGCGATCTCTTCAGCAGGTAAATGCAGAACCAGCGGCGCAACTACAGCCATGGTCTTAACCATGATGCCGTAAGCAACAACGGATGCCAGTGCAGATACACCGTCATTATTAGTGAAGCCTAATGCAACACCGATAGCAAAAATCAGCGGCATGTTCGCAAAAACAGAACCGCCCGCTTCTGCCATTACGTGCGATACAACGGCTGGCAGCCAGCTGAAGTTAGCGGAACCGACGCCCAGCAGGATACCTGCAATTGGGAGTACGGATACCGGCAGCATCAGCGATTTACCGACCTTTTGCAGGTTAGCAAATGCATTCTTAAACATAATTGAGAGTGCTCCTGAGTATGGGTGCTTTTTTTACGTTCTCACGCGTGGCAAGGGGGGAGTGCCTCGCCGTGTACAGGGCATCTAAGCGCCCTTTATTTATTACACAGAGTAAAATAATTCAGTTTGTTTTTGTTTGACGGCTATCACAGTTCAGTCGTGAATGGCCGCAAAATCCGCACATTCCGATAAAATGCGTTTCTGAATGTGTCAAGCTGGTTATTCACCGCCCATTTTGTGGCGGTGAACTTTACTCGCATTAGTGATTAATTACGAGCTTTAAAAAAAGTCAGTTAACGAACAGATTGCAGGCGAGAAGCGTCGATGTGAAACAGGCGGGCAAAGTTATCAGTGGTTGCCTGCGCCAGTTCTTCAACGGCAACACCTTTCACTACGGCCATGTACTCTGCAACGTCACGAGTCATGGCGGGCTGGTTCTCTTTTCCACGATGCGGTACAGGCGCAAGGTAGGGAGAATCCGTCTCGACCAATAACCGGTCCAGAGGAACATAGCGGGCGGCATCACGGAGCTGCTCTGCATTTCGGAACGTGACGATGCCGGAAAACGAGATATAGAATCCAAGGTCCAGTAGTTTGCCCGCCGTTTCTCTGTCCTCTGTAAAACAGTGTAGTACGCCGCCACAATCCGTCACTTTTTCTTCGCGCAGAATAGACAGCGTATCGGCTCGCGCATCGCGGGTATGCACGATAACCGGCTTCTGTAACTCACGACCGATCTGAATATGGTGGATAAAGGATTCCTGCTGGCGCACCTTTGTTTCCGGCGTGTAAAAATAGTCCAGCCCGGTTTCTCCCATCGCCACAACCCCCTCTTCGGCGGCAAAACGACGCAGCTCCTCAACATCATAGGTTTCATCCTGATTTAACGGATGCACGCCGCAGGAAAAAACCACATTGTCGCGCTCACCAACCAGTTCACGCATACTGCGGTATCCTGGCAAGGTGGTTGCAACGGCAAGACAGAATTTCACATCGCGTGCGGCCGCTTTCGCCAGCACGTCGTCCACGTCCTTATGCAGAGATTGATAATCCAGGCCATCAAGATGGCAGTGTGAGTCGACTAAAAACATAATGTCTCTCTCAAAGATGGGGAACAGGCAGTACGGTGCCTGGTTGCAGGTAATGCTCAATACGAAGAATAAGATCGGTTAATACCAGCTCGCGGTTTACGCCCGTCACGTTCAGCAACTGCTGACGGCAATGGCAAACGTCACCGAGTATCGCCTGTATCTGGGCAACGGATAACCGTTCTGCGATGGAAGATATCAGGTCCAGGGCATCGGGATTGGTTAAATGGGCAATCCCATACGGGCGTTTCAACGCATCCGTAAACAACGTTGCCAGCCAGTGTAAACGGGCGGCAGCCTGATCGTGGTTTAACGCCGCGAGCAAGATATACCAATCACCGGCGTTTAATGTATTCACCAGTGCCGCACAAAAATCTGTACGGTGCGCCCAGCTTTCAGCCTGTAACAGCGTGAGTGCCGCGCCTGGCGAACCGGCACTTAGACGTAACGCGCTAAGCAGCGCTTCTGACGACGCAGTCACTTCACGAGCAAGCCAGGAGATAGCATACGACTCCGGAGGTGGCGCAAGATGATGTAACCGACAACGGCTGCGTAATGTCGCCAGCAAACGAGCTGGCTCTGTGCTGGCGAGGAAAAACCAGGTCTGTGCCGGGGGTTCTTCCAGCGTTTTCAACAGGGCATTGGCGGCAGCATCGGTTAACTGGGCGGCATCAGGGATCCACACGACCTTCGCACCGCCGAGACGCGAATGCTCGTACAGCTTTTCACTGACTTCGCGTACAGCATCAACCCCCAGCGTGCTTTTGCCTTTTTCTGGCAGCAGCGAATAGTAGTCAGGGTGTGTCCCCGCCTGCATCAGCTGACAGCCACGGCACTGTCCGCAGCTTTTATGTCCTTCCGGCTGCTGGCACATTAAATAGCGGCTGAGGGCGTAAATAAGCGCGTCGTCGCCCATTCCGGGTAACGCCTGAATCAGTAACGCATGGTGACTACGACCCGCCTGGTAGCTGGCCACCAGTTTTTCAAAATCCGGTCGTAACCATGGGTACCATTTCATGCGCCCTGCTCCTTCACCCATTGGGTGATGGTATTGCGAATATCAGCCATCACAGCCTCCAGCGGCTGCGTAGCGTCTATAGTGCGAATGCTGGCATCTTTGGCAGCCAGCTCAAGATAGCGCGCGCGGGTACGATTAAAGAAATCGAAAGATTCCTGCTCAATACGATCCAGCTCGCCGCGTGCGCGTGCACGCTTCAACCCGACTTCTGGTGTCACATCCAGATAGATAGTCAGATCCGGGCGAAAATCGCCGAGTACTGCATCGCGCAGGGTTGCCAGCATGTTTTGATCGATACCACGTCCACCGCCCTGATACGCCTGAGTAGACAGATCGTGACGATCGCCAATTACCCACGCGCCTTTCGCCAGCGCAGGTTTAATAACGGTTTCGACCAGCTGTACGCGCGCAGCGTAAAACATCAGAACTTCGGCTTTGTCAGTGATAACCTCGTCACCCACCGACTTAATGTCCAGCACCAGGCTTCTTAGTTTCTCAGCCAGTTGCGTGCCGCCAGGTTCGCGGGTGAAAACCATGTCACGAATACCGAGTTGCTCAAGTGTCTCTACCACTACGTTACGCGCGGTGGTTTTTCCGGCGCCTTCCAGGCCCTCGATGACGATATAGTTACTGCCCATTTTTTTCCTTAAGCACTTTCAGGTAATCCTGCACGGACCGGTTGTGGCTGGCAAGATTGGTGTTAAACGTGTGGCCACCTTTACCGTCAGCCACAAAATACAGATACGGCGTTTTTGCCGGATGTGCCGCGGCCTGCAACGATGCCTCTCCCGGCATGGCAATCGGGCCAGGTGGCAGTCCTGTAATGGTATAGGTGTTATAAGCGGTCGGGGTGTCTAAATCCACGCGCGACAATTTGCCATTATACCGTGACCCCATACCGTAAATCACCGTCGGATCGGTTTGTAAACGCATACCGATACGTAAACGGTTAATAAACACCGAAGCCACCTGGTCACGCTCGCTGGCAACCGCAGTCTCTTTTTCAATAATAGAAGCCATGGTTACCAGCTGATTTTTGTCCTGATAAGGCAGGCCGTCAGCGCGCCCTTCCCAGACAGTATCCACCGCTTTAACCATTTTCTGATGCGCGCGTTTTAGCAACGCTACGTCAGTAGTATTGGCGGTATACATCCAGGTATCTGGCCAGAACCAACCTTCCACCCATTGCGGGTTTTCCAGCTTCAGCGCCTGGGCCACGGTCTCATAGCTATCGTCGCTTAATGTATGTTTGATATACGGGGCATCGCGCAGCTGTTTCAGGTAATCGCTTAGGCGCATCCCTTCAACCAGACGTAACGGGAACTGCGCCTCTTTTCCGCTTTCCAGCAGTTGCAGCATATCCCGAACCGTCATGTCGGGTGTAAAACGGTAGGTTCCGGCCTTAAAATGCGACAGTTCGGGTTCCACACGCAGCAGCCATTGGAACACGCGCGGACGGTTAATAACCTTGTCCGCATACAGCTGTTCGCCCAGGGCCAGGCGGCCCGTCCCCGCTTTCAGCGTAAAAATCGTCTCTTCTTTAATCAATAATTTACTGTCCGCCAGATGGCGAACTTTCCACATTCCCACTCCCGCGGCAATGCCCAGCACAACCAGCAATAACAGGACAACGAGTAACAGTTTTTTCATGACTAATTCGGGTGCTCACAAAGTGGGGCTAAAAAATCGAATAACAAACGTGAAGACAGCAATGTGTCGCCACAGGTACGCACGGGAATAATGGGCATTAACGCGTTACAGACGACGATTTCATCAGCCTGCATAACCTCCTCCAACCCGGCATACACTTCGACAATACTGAACGGTGATTGTGCCAGCATCCGGATACAGAATTGTCGCATAATGCCGTTAACTCCGGCCTGATCCAGGCGAGGCGTGTAAACCACATCACCTTTACGCCAGAACAAATTAGCCGCACAGCATTCCGTAACCCATCCCTCGCTGTCAAGAACCAGTGCTTCATCTGCGTCCATCTGTTCAAGATGAGAGCGAATCAACACCTGCTCCAGTCGATTCAGATGCTTAAGTCCGGCAAGCAGTGGATTACGCCCCAGTCGCACAGGGCTTAGCGCCAGCGAAATCCCCTCTTGCCGCCAACGATCGTAATGATCGGGCCAGGCTGAAACGGAGAGGATGCGTGTGGCGCTGTGACAACTTTTGCCACTGTAGCCCCGGCCTCCACTGCCACGGCTGATAATCACTTTCAACACCCCGCGTACGTGCCCTTTCGCCAGCATTTTCATTTCATTTTGCAGCTCGGACCAATTTTCAAAAGAGATCAGCAGTTTTTGGCAAGCGTCTTGTAAACGCTCAAGATGCGCTGCAAAGAGAGGGATTTCGCCGTCGATAATACAGGCAGTGGTAAAACAGCCATCACCAAATTGGGTCGCTCGATCGCTTGCTGCCAGCATATTCTGCTCGCAGCCATTAATTAAGAACATGGTGGCTCCTTATTTCTGGTCCGCTAGTTTGGCAGGATGAGTAACACAGGACAAGGGCGGAAAACCGAATAAAAAAAGGCCCGACAAGCGGACCTTTTCAATTTGCTATCGATGCTAGCGCATCACCTAACGGGCTTAAATCTTTTTAAAGATCAAAGAGCCGTTGGTACCACCGAAGCCAAAGGAGTTACACAGCGCATACTCCAGACCACTAACCTGACGCGCTTCGTGAGGTACGAAGTCCAGATCACAACCTTCATCCGGGTTATCCAGGTTGATGGTTGGCGGAATAGCCTGATCGCGCAGCGCCAGGATAGAGAAAATAGACTCTACCGCGCCCGCCGCACCCAACAGGTGTCCGGTCATAGATTTGGTGGAGCTTACCATTACACGGCTTGCCGCATCACCAAAGACAGATTTCACTGCCTGGGTTTCAGCTTTATCGCCTGCAGGCGTAGACGTACCATGCGCGTTGACATAGCCAATCTGACCCGCTTCGATAGCCGCATCACGCAGCGCGTTGACCATTGCCAGCGCAGCGCCTGCACCGTTTTCCGGTGGTGACGTCATGTGGTAAGCATCACTGCTCATACCGAAGCCAACGACTTCAGCATAGATTTTTGCACCGCGCGCTTTCGCATGTTCGTACTCTTCCAGTACAACCATGCCTGCGCCGTCGCCCAGCACAAAGCCATCACGTTCTTTGTCCCACGGACGGCTTGCCGCTTGCGGGTTATCATTACGTGTAGACAGCGCACGTGCCGCGCCAAAACCACCCACGCCCAGCGGCGTACTGGCTTTTTCTGCACCACCCGCAACCATCGCGTCCGCATCCCCGTATGCAATGATACGTGCGGCATGACCGATGTTATGCACGCCTGAAGTACAGGCGGTCGCGATGGAGATGCTTGGCCCTTGCAGGCCGTACATGATGGTCAGGTGACCTGCCACCATGTTAACAATCGTCGACGGAACGAAGAACGGGCTGATCTTACGCGGTCCACCATTGACCAGAGAGGTATGGTTTTCTTCGATAAGACCGAGACCGCCAATACCAGAGCCGATAGCGGCGCCAATACGGTGGGCGTTCTCTTCCGTTATTTCGAGGCCAGAATCCTGCATGGCCTGAACGCCAGCGA
>OJSO01001614.1_pt1 | contig 12777 bp, 9 predicted proteins | sample 1599521 | NCBI WGS metagenome assembly OJSO01 (sample SAMN04168659, study PRJEB22393) | human gut metagenome | biome: human gut microbiome; feature: stool | host: Homo sapiens | collected 2014-05-12 | reverse complement strand
AGGAAATTTATCAAGTATTGTATTGCGGAAAAAACGCGCGCGAGGCAGCATTGACTTTACTAGGTCGTGCACGCAAGGACGAGCGCAGCAGCCACTAAACCCAGGGAACCTTTGTTACCACTATGACCCGGCCCGCGCAGAACGGGTCGGTCATTATCTCATCGTGTGGAGTAAGCAATGTCGTGTGAAGAACTGGAAATTGTCTGGAACAATATTAAAGCTGAAGCCAGAACGCTGGCGGACTGTGAGCCAATGCTGGCCAGTTTTTACCACGCGACGCTACTCAAGCACGAAAACCTTGGCAGTGCACTGAGCTACATGCTGGCGAACAAGCTGTCATCGCCCATTATGCCGGCTATTGCTATCCGTGAAGTGGTGGAAGAAGCCTACGCCGCCGACCCGGAAATGATCGCCTCTGCGGCCTGTGATATTCAGGCGGTGCGTACCCGTGACCCGGCGGTGGATAAATACTCAACCCCGTTGCTATACCTGAAGGGTTTTCATGCTTTGCAGGCGTATCGCATCGGTCACTGGTTGTGGAATCAGGGGCGTCGCGCACTGGCTATTTTTCTGCAAAACCAGGTTTCTGTGACGTTCCAGGTTGATATTCACCCGGCAGCAAAAATTGGTCGCGGTATCATGCTCGACCACGCGACAGGCATCGTCGTTGGTGAAACGGCGGTGATTGAAAACGACGTATCGATTCTGCAATCTGTGACGCTTGGCGGTACGGGTAAATCTGGTGGCGACCGTCACCCGAAAATTCGTGAAGGTGTGATGATTGGCGCGGGCGCGAAAATTCTCGGCAATATTGAAGTTGGGCGCGGCGCGAAGATTGGCGCAGGTTCCGTGGTGCTGCAACCGGTGCCGCCGCACACTACTGCCGCTGGCGTTCCGGCACGCATTGTCGGCAAGCCGGATAGCGATAAACCGTCAATGGATATGGATCAGCATTTCAACGGCATTAACCATACGTTTGAGTATGGTGATGGGATCTGATGTCCTGTGATCGTGCCGGATGCGATGTAATCATCTATCCGGCCTACAGTAACTAATCTCTCAATACCGCTCCCGGATACCCCAACTGCCGCCAGGCTTCATACACCACGACCGACACCGCATTGGACAGGTTCATGCTGCGGCTGTCCGGCACCATTGGAATACGAATTTTTTGTTCAGCGGGCAGGGCATCAAGAATGCTCGCTGGCAGGCCGCGTGTTTCCGGGCCGAACATCAGATAATCGCCATCCTGATAGCTTACGGCGCTGTGAGCAGGCGTACCTTTCGTGGTGAGGGCAAACAGACGCTGGGGATTTTCTGCTTCGAGAAACGCGCGATAGTCATGATGACGCGTAACGGCGGTAAACTCGTGATAGTCCAGCCCCGCGCGGCGCAGGCGCTTATCGTCCCAGGCAAATCCCATCGGTTCGATGATATGCAGACGAAAGCCGGTATTAGCGCAAAGACGGATGATGTTGCCAGTATTTGGCGGAATTTCTGGTTCGTAAAGTACGATGTTTAGCATACTGCCCCCTTAGTGCGGGGGCAGGATAGCAGATATTCGTCTAACCCTTAAGCTGCATTCCCTTTCGCCATCGGAGCCAATGCCGCCGGCAACTCTTTACCCAGCCCCTGCACCAGCGAATCTTGCGTAATTTCGCTAATCGATTTCGCGCCAGTCAGCGTCATTGCCACTTTCATCTCTTTTTCGATCAGATTTAGCAGGTTAGCTACACCCGCCTGGCCCGCTGTTGCCAGCGCATACAGGAAAGCACGACCCAGCAGTACGGTGTCGGCACCGAGCGCAATCATACGCACGACATCAAGCCCGTTACGTATTCCGCTATCTGCCAGAATGGCGATATCACCTTTCACGGCATCTGCAATAGCAGGCAGTGCACGGGCAGAAGAGAGCACACCGTCCAGCTGGCGGCCACCGTGGTTAGAAACCACAATTCCATCAGCACCAAAACGTACTGCATCGCGCGCATCTTCTGGGTCGAGGATCCCTTTGATCACCATCGGGCCATCCCAGAAATCGCGGATCCACTCAAGGTCTTTCCATGAGATGGACGGATCGAAGTTATTCCCCAGCCAGCCGATGTAATCTTCCAGTCCGGTCGGTTTGCCGAGGTAAGCCGAGATATTACCTAAATCATGCGGACGACCGTTCAGGCCCACATCCCACGCCCATTGCGGATGCGTCACCGCCTGCAAATAGCGGCGCATTGCCGCGTTCGGGCCGCTCATCCCAGAATGCGCATCACGATAACGCGCTCCCGGTGTCGGCATATCCACGGTGAAAACCAGCGTCGAACAACCCGCGGCTTTTGCTCGCTCCAGTGCGTTACGCATAAAGCCGCGATCGCGCAGCACATAAAGCTGGAACCACATCGGACGTTTGATAGCTGGAGCGACTTCTTCAATCGGGCAAACGGAAACCGTCGAGAGAGTAAACGGAATGCCATGCGCATCCGCGGCTTTGGCAGCCTGAACTTCGCCGCGTCGCGCATACATGCCACACAAACCTACCGGACCTAGCGCCACCGGCATCGACAATTTCTCATTAAACAGCGTCGTTTCCAGGCTTAAGTCAGACATGTTTTTCAGAATACGCTGGCGCAGCGCCACTTCTGACAAATCTTCCACGTTGCGGCGTAGGGTGTATTCAGAATATGCCCCCCCATCCATATAGTGAAACAGGAACGGCGGCAGAATGCGTTGCGCTGCGGCGCGATAATCGCTGGCTGCGGAAATAATCATGCGTTTTTCTCCCTCGAATGCTCATTATGGTCACCAGGCAGGCGGGTAATTCGTGCATGGCGAGCCTGATCTTCATCGAATCGTTTCATGGTGGTGTGAACAAAGCTAAGGTGCGCCATCATTGCTTTACGCGCCCCGTCAGCATCACCGACAAAAATGGCGTCAATGACCGCCTGATGTTGTTCGGTCAGCTGAGAAAAAACCGGGGGTACCAGGTACATCCGCTGGCGGCTATGCTTCACAGAGGATTGCAGGACATCGAAGAAACCGCGCATGGTTTGCAGCAACACAATGTTATGTGAAGCTTCGGCAATCGCCAGATGAAAACGAACGTCCGCTTGTGAGGCGAGATCCGGGTCTTCACTTAGCGTTGCTTCAAAGCAAAGCTGAATCTTTTCTTTTTCGCCAGGTGTGGCGCGCATTGCTGCATGCCATGCGGTGCTGGCTTCAATGGCGTAGCGGGCTTCCAGAATATCGAAACTGTAATCCGGATCATCGGCCATCAGCGTTTTCAGCGGCTGGACGATGTTTTGCTCCGACCATGTGTCATGACGCCAGCGAATAAACGTCCCGCCGCCACGTCGACTGAGCAGCACACCTTCGCTTACCAGTTTCGCCAGCGCCTCGCGCAGTGAATTTCTCGACACGCCGAGTTGCATCGCCAGTTGACGTTCAGCGGGCAACTTCATGCCCGCTTCCAGGTTTTTTTCATCAATCAGCGCCCGCACACGATCGGCAACCTCGTCTGACAGGCGTCTGGGTAAAACAATCATTAAGGAATCATCCACGTTAAGACATAGGCCTGAAGCGTGGTGATCACGCCCACCATACAGGTGAAGATCAGGCTGTGTTTGACAGTAAAGCGGAACAAATCAGACTCTTTGCCCACCAGGCCTACCGCCGCACAGGCGATAGCGATAGATTGCGGAGAGATCATTTTGCCGGTGACACCACCGGTGGTGTTGGCAGCAACCAGCAACAGGTCAGAAACGCCAATTTGTTGTGCGGCGGTAGCCTGCAAAGCGGCAAACAAAGCATTAGATGACGTATCCGACCCGGTCAGGAATACCCCAAGCCAGCCGAGGAACGGCGAGAAGAAGGTGAATGCATGACCGGTGTGCGCCAGTGCCAGCGCCAGTGTTGATGACAAACCGGAATAGTTCGAGATAAAGGCGAACGCCAGCACCATGCCGATGGAGTAGATAGGCAGAGCCAGTTCTTTCAGCGTGCTGCCGAAGGTGCTGATAGCGTCAGATGGTTTCATCTTCAGCCAGACAATCGAGAGCAGGGCAGCAAACAGAATGGCGGTACCGGTGGCAGAGAACCAGTCGAACTTAAACACGGCGGCATACGCTGTCGCTTCGCTGACCACTGGCGGCATACGGGCAACCAGTTTATCGAGGTACGGCACCGGAATGTTGATCACCCACTCATACAGCGCACCGCCTGAAGTGAACAGGGCTTTAAACGGCGGGATACTCCACAGTGTTACGGTGGCGGTCAGGAACAGGAACGGTGTCCAGGCGCGCAGCACCTGACCTGCCGTGTAACCTGTGTGAGCCAGCGTCATATCAACCTGTGACGCCCCTAAGTCACCGAAGCGGAATACGCGCACGGGTTGCCAGCGTTTGAGGAACAGTGTCAGACAGAGCAGCGATACCAGCGAAGAGATAATGTCTGGCAGTTCCGGCCCAATAAAGTTAGAGCTGAGGTATTGAGCGATGGCAAACGACCCGCCCGCAACCACGACCGCAGGCCAGGTTTCTTTGATACCGCGCCAGCCGTCCATAATCGCCATGATCCAGAACAGCACGATAATGGTCATAAACGGCAGCTGACGCCCCACCATCTGACCAATCTCAAAGCTGTCGATGCCTGTTACCTGCCCGGCGACCAGAATCGGAATACCCATCGCACCAAATGCCACTGGCGCGGTGTTAACAATCAGGCACAGCCCGGCGGCGTACAGCGGTTTAAAGCCCAGGCCGACCAGCAATGCGGCGGTAATTGCTACCGGTGCGCCAAAGCCTGCGGCTCCTTCAAGGAAAGCGCCGAAACAGAAACCGACGATCAGCATTTGCAGGCGCTGGTCAGGGGTTATCGAAAGAATAGACGAGCGGATGATGTCAAACTGCCCGGTTTTCACCGAGATCTTATAGACGAACACCGCTGCAATAATGATCCACGCGATGGGCCACAACCCGTAGAAGAAGCCATAAACCACCGAGGCCAGCGCGTTAGCGACCGGCATTTTATAGAACAGCAAAGCCACGGCAAGGGCGATTGCCACCGTCCATGAGGCGGCGACGTATCCTTTCAGTTTGAGCTTAATCAGCGCAAAGAAGAAAAACAGGATGGGAAGCGATGCTATCAGGCTGGAAAGCCAGATATTCCCGGCGGGATCGTAGTTTTGTTGCCAGAGATTCATTGCAGGTCTCCTGCAGTCCACACACGCCGTGTAATGAGTCTGTTGCCCATCTCTTTGTCACACGTTGTGTAAAAGTGGCACTGCCAATTGTGTTGTGTAGGGGTAATGACAATGAATGGTTAACTAAATGTTACGTGTTGGCAACATTGATGTGAGTTTTAATTGGGGAATTGTGAACCAGAGGTCAGATAAGCGAAGAATTGGTAGGGCCAATTCTTGTGGTGGGAGATGTCTGGTAAAGAAAAGGGCAATCCTCATCAGAGAATTGCCCTTAGATTGTTGACCCGGAGTGCCTTATCTTGCCGGATGCGGCGTGAACGCCTTATCCGACCTACAGGAATGTGCTGAATCACCCCGTAGGCCTGATAAGCGTAGCGCATCAGGCAATGTGGCGTTTACCCATTCGTTAATGGATCATTACCACTGAATACCGGCACCGAGTGCGGCGGAGTATTCACCCTGGCTATTGGTACTACCTTGTAATTTGTAGACCCAACGACCATTGGCGCTCACCATCGACACACCTAAAGCAACAGCCGATTCACCGTTGTAAGTACCGCCACCAATAGAGGCCATGCTGGCACCCGGCGTGTAAGCCTGCGGCAGACCGGTCATCGCCATTGCAGAAGCGATACCACCGCTCAACTTGCTTTCGGTTTTGGACAGTTTGTTATCCATCTCAACCATGCGCTGATCGGTGTATTGCTTCGTTTCCTGCACGCTTTGCTTCAGTTGCGCATAGTTCACTGCGTCGTTGTTGTTGACGCCAGCGGAGACGTTGCGAGTCGTACCGCCGTTACCACCACCGAGAGTGATGTTGCTGTAGTCGATAGAGCCATCAGCTTTGGTGTCGTAGCGAACGCCGCCTGCTTCAGAAGACTTCAGTTGCGAAACGTTAACCGCATCGGTGGCATTAACACCGGCAGCAACGTTGGTGATACGGCGCTGGTTGGTAGAAGAACCCACAGAGATCGTATTTTCTTCGTCTGCTACGGAACCCGTGCCCAGCGCGACGCTGTTGTCAGCGGCAGCAATGGAACCAGAACCAATCGCAACACTGTCTTTACCCTGCGCGTTGGCATCTGCGCCATCGGTGTTGGTCTTGAAGTACTTAGTGCTACCGGTGGTTACGATATCGCCAATGCCGTTTTCGATATTGGTCACGCGAGTATCCAGATTAGTGACCTGAGTGTTCAGGTTAGTAATGCTCTGGGTATTCTGGGAAACCTGCGCGTCCGTTACTTTCAATTGACCCACGTTGACCGCATCGGTATCCGCCGACCCCGCTGCGACGTTGGTGATCTGACGTTGACCGTCTTCACTGCCGACAGAGAACTCACCCACGGAGTTCTGCGGCGCGTCCATGTTGTAGGCAGTGTAGTTGGTCTGCGCACCACGGGTAGTCTGAGAACCATTACCCATTGCAATGCTGTCGGCATGATTTGCGCGTGCGTTAGAACCGATAGCAATACCGTTGATCGCATCAGCCAGAACCAGCGTGTTCAGGCCGATACCAATACCCGCATTACCATTAACGATGGTTTTCGCGCCCATTGCCAGCGAGTCTTCACCGACTGCCAGTGAGTCTTCAGCCGTTGAGTTAGCGTGGAAGTATTTAGTCGGCGTGGTAGCGACTGCACCAATGGCATTTTGCAGCTGGCGAACCGTAACGGCGTCATGGGCTTCGGAACCATCGGCGACGTTGATGATTTGACGGTATTTACCGTCATCACCAATTGACAATGCACCGAGCAACTCACCGTCAGTGGTGTCATAACCGATAACTACGCCATTTTCCGTTACACTAGTGTTACGAGAACCTTTAACAATCACGCGACTGGAAACGGAGCTGCTACCCAAGGCAATGCCGGTATCAACGGAGCTGCTGCTACCTTGACCAATGGCCACGCTGCTATCACCTTCGGCAACAGAGTTATAACCCACAGCCGTAGCACCAATACCTGAGGCGCTGGCATCGTTGAACGCTAAGCCGTTGTCGTTGGTACGTACATAGTTAATACCCGCACCGTTTTCCTCGATGTAGGTTTCGCTGGTGTTACCGGCAAGCTGGTTAATCATTTGGCTATTTTGCGTAACCAGAATATTGGTTGCGTTTAACTGGGAACCGTTAACAGCATCGGTACTGGTTGTGGAGAGATCACCTGCCGCAACGTTGGTAATTTTGCTGGCATTGCCATCATGGCTGGCGTTGTAGGCACCTGCGTCTTCATCCCACAGCAGCGCGTTATCATCGAGCGCATCCAGGGCTTCACCTACGCTGTGGTAATCTTCATTAGCGATAGAGTAAGTCGGTGCAGTCATGGTGCCGTCAGCGTTAACTTCTGCGTCACCACCCAGGGCATCAGCAATGTACTTGCTCGTGTCATAGAGTTGCGAGCCATTTACAGCATCGCTGCTGGTAGAGGAAATTGTACCGTCTGCAACGTTAGTAATAATGCTATTGGTACCACCGTGTTTGGCGCTGAATTTGTTCGCTGTAGAATCCCACAGCAGGGCATCACTGATTGAGGTGCTGAATGATGAGTTAATCGCGTTAAGGGCATCACCTACGTTGTTGTACGTTTTCGAACCGATAGTATAGGTCGGGGCTATGAGAACACCCGCATTGTTGATATCAGCACCACCGCCAAGGTATGACGTAAATGAATCAGCTAAACTATAAAGTTGTGAGCCATTAATAGCATCATAACTGTTGGCTAATATGTCACCATTTGCAACGTTGGTAATCTTGCTGGCGGTTTTGAGTGTTCCGTGTGCAGCACTGAATGCGCCAGTATTTGAATTAGCGGTTGCATCCCACAACAGGGCGTCATTGTCCAGAGCGGTAAGAGCTGCGCCAACATTGGTGTAATTCTTACCACCAATATTATATTGAGGACCGGTAAATACGCCGTCATTACTCATTGCCGCGCCGCCGCCCAAATAGGACGTAATGGTGCTTGCAGTGCTTTGAAGTTGTGTACCATTAATGGCATCGGTGCTGGTGGAAGATACTGTGCCTGCCAGTACGTTGGTGATTTTGCTGTCAGTATTGCTGGTGCCATGTTTGGCGCTAAACGCAGTGCCATCCCATAGCAGGGCATCTTGTTTCAGATCATACAACTGCGAACCGTTAACGGCATCTTTACTGGAGGCTGAAACAGCACCATCCGCAACGTTGGTGATTTTGCTGTTAGTATTGCTGGTGCCATGTTTGGCGCTAAACGCAGTGCCATCCCATAGCAAGGCATCTTGTTTCAGATTATACAACTGCGAACCGTTAACGGCGTCGGAACTGGTGGCTGAAATCGTGCCATCAGCGACGTCGGTAATGATGTTTTTCGCCGAGGTGCTTTTAACTGAGCCATTTGCATTAAAGACAGTATGGCTGGCACTGTATTTATTACTTTTGCTGTCCCAGTGCAACGTGTTATTGTCGATGCTCTGGAGAGCCTCTCCCACGTTATTGTATTGGCCACTTTGTAGATAATATGTGGGAGCTTTAAGCGTCCCGTCAGAGTTTATAACATTATCAGGATCATCATGATATCCTCCAAGCCTGTCGGATACAGACTTACTGATGGCATAAAGTTGTGATCCATTGATGGCATCGGAGCTGACATTATTGATGTCACCATTACCCATATTGACAATTTTGCGCTTTAAACTAGAGCTACCTACAGACACGGTATTGTCAGCACCTGCGGAAGAATTTGCACCAATGGCGACTGCGTTATCACCATTTGCGGTGGTGTTAAAACCGAAAGCAAGGCTGTTTTTGCCCCCCGCATTACTGTTGTTGCCCAGTGCAATGGCGTTCTCACCCGCTGACCTGCTGTTACTTCCCAGCGCAATTGAATCAAGTTTGCTTGCCTCGCTGCCTTGACCTATAGCGATGGAGTTGGTTTCACCAGCGCTGGCGTTGTCTCCCAGCGCCAGGCTGGACTTCCCGATCGCATCCGCGTTAAAGCCAATCGCCGTCGCATTTTCAGCAGCTTCGCTCTCTGCACCCATAGCAATCGCGTTTGCTGCGCTGGCGAGAGATAGTCTGCCTAAGGCAAGGCTGTCTGTGCCGTTAGCAGCACTGTCGCGGCCTACGGCAATGGCGTTAGCCGCAGATGCAACGCTACTTGCTCCCAGCGCCATTGAATATTCTTTTGAGGCATTAGCATGATCACCGAGGGCGATGCTCATAATTTCGTAAGCTTGAGCCGTATTTCCTAACGCAATAGTTTTTTCACCATCGGCAAGGGCGGTGTCCCCAATAGCAAGAGATGTAAAACCATTCGTCTTTGCGTAACGACCAAGAGCCATCGAACGACCGCCAGTTGCTACTGAAGATGCACCCAGCGCGACACTTCTGTCACCTATTGCTTGTGCACTAACCCCAAAGGCCATTGATGCACCACCAATCGCATGAGTTCGTGAGCCTATAGCTGAGCTGTACTCACCTTCAGCTATCGCGTCATAACCTAGCGCAGTGCTCGCACCAGAGCCATTGACAAAGGTATTTGCTTTTGAATTTTTACCGATAGCAACCCAGCCGTCACCTGCTGAGCCATTGCCATAATCCACTGGCTGCCCCTCGTAGTTATCAGCCAGTGCCCCAAATGACGATAACAGCCCACCTGCAACCAAGGCAGAAATTAACAGCTTACTGCGCCCGCTCTTTTTGCCACGGCTCTTCGCCGTTTCGCTGGCGACGTTGTAACTGCCTGTCGCCGGATTCCAGATAACTTTAAATATTTTGTTCATTATTGATGCTCTCTATTCCTTGATATAAGCGCAGAAGCTGCATTTATTTTTTGTTTTTCCGCTGCCGGGTTTCAGCAGGTTGAACAGTGTCGAACTGAAGATTAGCCATATTGATGGACAACTTCAGATACTTCAGGTTATTAGGCGAGACGCCTTTTAATGTCAGATTAATGTCTTGCCATTGACCAGGCATTAATTGCAGAGTGGAATTCAGGGTGGTGTTGAATAGTAATTGTTGCCATTTCGCCAGAGCTTTGGCATCGGTGGGTTTCTCATTCCCCCATGTCGCATGAAAGCCAATATTTGATACGGGAACGCTTAATAAGTTAACCAGCGAAATACGAATGACACTGCCATTTTCAACCGCATCAATAGCCAGCACCCGGCCTGCCAAACCGACCGAGCCGTTATTTAAAATGAAGTATTGGGTTTGTAGCGGGTTAAATTCGGTGAAGACAAATTCGTCCTGTTTTTCTTTGACTGTCTTTACAATGCTGGCAAGTATTCTGGTGCTGTTTGTGATATTATTTTGTTGTTTTTCAAACAGTTCTGCTTTATTTTTATATTGTTCTTGTTGTTTCTCAAGCTCCTCTATTTTACTTTTTTGCAACTCTTGCTGTTTGGCAAGATCATCGATCAGACTCGCTTTTTCAATATAATCACAGCCTGTTAATGTACCTAGTGAAAATATTGTTAACACGTTTAAAAGTGTTTTCATGCTCATAGGATGAATTCCTTTTCATAACCCCAATATGTTGATAATTACGCCATATTCATTCTTCTGATGAATGTTTTTTATATATGTATTCGCAATAAAACTTATAAGAGATTTATTGAAATAATTGGTATTACGGACGTTTTATTAAATGACAACTGATTTCAGTTTGTAGCGAATGTTATGAGTCGCGCGAATTTTAATGAGCGGTATCAATCAATGTCAAATGTTTAGTGTCTTAGGCTGGGGAGCGCAGGGAGATTTTATATTCATATAAATGATGTGTTGTGATGAAATTTGCTGTGTTTATGGGGAAAGATAAATAATCATGCATCATAATTCGATTATTTATTTTTATGATTTATATATCACTTGTTGTTGCGCAACAAATTTTCAGATTTTAGCCTGCAAAAATACCTCAAACTCGAGGGGAAACTGAAACAGTTTACGGTAAGAAAGACATCGTATTTAATGAGTGGCACAGGCTCCTGCATGTGCCAGCAGGAGCGAGTAAATCGTGAGTGGCAGTAGTTACAGCGACGAGAAAGGAACTTAAAACGCAGTCTTTGAGAACCCTGTCATCTCTTGCAGGCCCATTTCACGGCCCAGCGCGGTCATTGGGTGCACAACCACCAGTCCGCGAACACTTTTTTTCAGTTTGCCCATATCAGCCTGCTCTTTTTTGGTGATTGCACGCTGGAACGGCATCTTCATCAGTTTCTGCGCTTCTTTGCTGAGTTTCTGGCTGTGAACTTCGCGCAGGCGAGCAATTTCTGCTTCCAGCGTGGCTTTCTCTTTTTCCAGTTCGGCATATTTGTCTGCGGCTTCAACCAGCGATAGATCGGCCTGCTGGTGACGGATGGCGTCCAGACGATCGCTGAGACGTTTGATTTCGTTTTTTTCGACTTCTTTCATGTGATGACTTCTGATAGAGATAAATTTATAGCCTCTAGTATGCGCGACCAGGTGCTTTGTTCACAACTGATGGCATTGTAATAGTTCCAGATTGTAACCATTAATGCGTTAAAAAATCACCCAATACATTGATTAGTTAAGAAATTTAAAGAAAAAAGATAGTCAACAGAAGCAGGTGATTATTGAGGATTGAGCACGTTTTCCTTAATGTCATTTATACCGGGATCTAAACTAAAATTGGCGGCCGCGCATTCCCGGCGCGGGGTAATACGGAGATATCATCATGGGCAAATTAGGTGAAAACGTTCCGCTTCTTATCGATAAAGCCGTAGATTTCATGGCATCGAGCCAGGCGTTCCGGGAGTATCTGAAAAAACTACCTCCCCGTAACGCGATTCCGTCCGGAATACCTGATGAAAGCGTGCCGTTATATCTACAACGTCTGGAGTATTATCGTCAGCTTTATCGTCCGAAACAGGTAGAGGAGAAGTAAGCGAAAGTACTTACTTTTGAAAGGCTTTTTTTAAGCTGATTTTGGAAATCAGCTCTGTCAGTGAAAGGACCATTGTTGATCGTACAGCCTGTTGGTAACGCTGAATTTGCATTGCATACAAACTGGAGTCTGCAGGTTCAAACTGTGGCGGCGGTGGTAACGCCGCCACGCAATGCAGTTCACCAAAGGGTCCAAGGATTTCGTCGTCGGTAAAAGCGTACTCGTTGCCGTCGTGATTTAGCTCTTCACGCAATGCCATCAGCAGTTCCGCATCTTCGTATTCCTGGCGGTTAATGACGCCCAACCCGTAAATGAGTTTTAAACGCACAGAAAGATCGCCCAGCGGACCATCGCCGTCGAGTAACGGTTCTACAGCATACTTCACCGCGTAATCGTCTTTGCGGAATACCTGAAGCACCAGAAGATTTACCGCCTCGGTCAAAAGCTCGACGGCGGTGATCAGAAAGCTTCGCACGGTTTTGCCAGCATTCAGACGCTCAAGCACACGGTTTTCAAAGGCCTGGGTTTGTTCCATTGTTGCCTGCATATCTGACAATCTGTTATTCGGGCGCAGGGTATCCTGCGCCTGGTCCACCATTATTGCATTGCTTTATAAGCGGTTACCGCCTCGGATACAACCTCGCTGTTGGCATCAAGACCGGAAATCTGTGCCAGCGCGGCTTGTGGGCCTTTGTCGGCAATCAGCGC
>OJSO01001590.1_pt1 | contig 12975 bp, 10 predicted proteins | sample 1599521 | NCBI WGS metagenome assembly OJSO01 (sample SAMN04168659, study PRJEB22393) | human gut metagenome | biome: human gut microbiome; feature: stool | host: Homo sapiens | collected 2014-05-12 | reverse complement strand
GCCTTGAGCGCAGCTGCGTGGGGGACCTGCTGGCAGACCCCGAGCGTGAGGACACATTTTACGCGGTGATCCTCGCTGACAAGCAGGAATTTGTAAACGCGGAGCTGACCGGCGCAGGGCACTGCACCGTGCATACTGCGTGCATCGACGCACTGCCCGCCCGTCTGGCCGAAAGCCGAGAGCGCACCCTGCAGGAGGCTACCGTGCCGTCACTGCGTGCGGACGCGGTGCTGGCAGCCATGCTGCACACCTCCCGCACCCGCGCGGCAGAATATATCGCCGCGGGCCGTGTGGAGATCAACCACCTGCCGTTGAAGGCCGCCCACGAGACCGCCTACGCCGCAGATATTTTCACAGTGCGCGGCGTGGGGCGCTTCAAGCTGGCGGCCATCGGCGGCAAAAGCCGCAAGGATCGTCTGTTCATATCCTTTTACCAATATTGAGCGCAGGATCGCCCGCAGCGCTGCGGGCAGGGAATAACGGGGCCGTGTGCCCCGCATACAGGAGGAAAGCCGTCATGATCTCTTCCGAGGATGTCCGCCATGTCACATTTGACAAAGCGTTCCAGGGCTATCGCCGTGAGGATGTGGATGATTATCTCAAGCAGGTCGCCCAGGCAATGGACGACCTGGCTGCCCAGAATGATGATTTGCAGAAAAAGCTCGTCATGCTGGCCCAGCGCATTGAAAAATACCGAACGATGGAAAACTCCCTGAGTACGTCGATGATCAACGCCCAGCGCATGGGGGACAGTATTATCCACGAGTCCAAGCAGAAAGCGGCGGAGATCATCCGCTCGGCCAACATCAAGGCGGAGGACCGCGAGCAGCGCGCCCGCGATGACGTCGAGCTGGCCAAGCAGGAGATCGTCACCCTCAAGGGTGAGGCAGACAGCTTCAAGCGTTCGCTGATCGAGATGTACCGCAAGCATATCAACCTTATCAATAAACTGCCCGATTACACCAGACGGCCCGAGGATGAACCCGTTCCGCCGCCGTCCCCGGCCCCGGAACAGGCCGCTGCCCCTGCGGCAGAGCCGCAGCCCGCTGTGCAGGCCCCGGCCTACACGGCCCCTGCAGCCCAGCCTGTGCCGGAGTCGGCCCCGGTACAGCAGGCAGCCCAGATGCCCGCCATGCAGGAGACGGCCTACTATGAGCCGCCCACAGCCCAGCCCGTGCCGGAGCCGACGGAAAGTGCCCAGGCTCAGGGCGAAAAGGTAGACACGGTGGAATTTGCCATCGCGCCGCACCCGGAGGAGCCGGAGGAAGCCGAACCCGCCCCGATCCCCGTGGAGGAGCCCGCCATCGACGAGACGCGGTTCCAGGATGTCTCCGGCCTGTATGACGAGCCGGAGGCCAAGCCTGCCCGCCGCCGCAAGGCCGGTACGACCAGGCGCACGACCCGCAAAAAGGCAAGTGACGAACCGCAGGAGGAGCTGAGTTCCCCGGCGTTCGATAACTTTGAAGGCGTTGACTTTGACAGCTGACGCCCGATGTGATATAACTAAAGAATCCAATAAATAGAGGAGAGTAGGAAACTTTGGCGCAGAACTACAACGACACCATCCATAAGATGCAGACCCCGTTTGAAATGCGGGCCGGTCTGCCGAAGAAGGAACCCAAAATGCTCGAGGACTGGGAGCAGAACCATGTCTATGAGCAGATGATTAAGAACAATGAGGGCAAGCCGCAGTACATCCTGCACGACGGCCCTCCGTATGCCAACGGCAATATCCACATGGGTACCGCGCTGAATAAGATCATCAAGGACATCATCATCCGCGAGAAGAACATGGAGGGCTTCCAGGCTCCCTATGTGCCCGGCTTTGATACCCACGGCCTGCCCATTGAGCTGAAGGCCCTGTCCTCCGTCGGCGAGAAGAAGAAGGACATCTCCAAGCTGGAGCTGCGCCAGATCTGCGAAAAGTTTGCCACCGAGCACATCGACATTATGAGCGACCAGTTCAAGCGTCTGGGCGTTATCGGCGATTTTGAGCATCCCTATCTGACCCTCAAGCCCGAGTTTGAGGCCCGTCAGATCGAGATCTTCGGCGAGATGGCCAAGAAGGGCTATATCTACAAGGGTCTGAAGCCTGTCTACTGGTGTCCCGACTGCCGCACCGCTCTGGCTGAGGCTGAGATCGAGTACGGCGAGGACGAGTGCGACTCTATCTTCGTCCGCTTCCACGTCTCTCAGGACCCCAACGGCGTTCTGGCAAAGCACGGCATCCCGATGGAGAAGACCTACTTCGTCATCTGGACCACCACCACTTGGACCCTGCCCGCCAACGAGGCTATCTGCCTGAACGGCCAGTTCGAGTACTCCTTCGTCAAGATCGGCGATGAGTTCCACATCATGGCCACCGACCTTGTCAAGAGCGTCATGGATGCCTGCCACATCACCGAGTATGAGGTGGTGGGTGAGCCGGTCAGCGGTGCAGAGTTCGAGCTGATGCGCTACAATCACGTTTACCTGCCCAAGGAAGGCTGGGTCATCCTCGGCGACCACGTCACGCTGGAAAGCGGCTCTGGCTGCGTCCACACCGCCGGCGGCCACGGCGTCGATGACTTCAACGTCTGCCAGAAGTACCCCCAGATCCCCATCACCGTCCCCGTGGACGACGGCGGCTATCTGACCGAGCAGGCCGGCAAGTACGCTGGTCAGCGCGTCTGGGCTTCCAACAAGACCATTCTGGCCGACCTGACCGCCGCCGGCGCTGTCATGGGCCAGCTGCACATCAAGCATCAGTATCCGCACTGCTGGCGCTGCCACAACCCCATCATCTTCCGTGCTACCGAGCAGTGGTTCTGCTCCATCGCCAAGTTCCGTGAGGATGTCTACAAGGCCATCGACACCGTGACCTGGATGCCCGACTGGGGCCATGACCGTATGCACGGCATGGTGCGCGACCGCAACGACTGGTGCATCAGCCGTCAGCGCACCTGGGGCGTGCCTATCCCGGCCTTCTACTGCAAGAAGTGCGGCGCTTACCACATCACCGATGCCACCATCAAGGCTGTCAGCGAGCTGTTCCGCAAGGAGGGCTCCGATGCCTGGTACAAGTACGAGGCAGAGCAGATCATCCCCGCAGGCGAAGTCTGCGAGAAGTGCGGCGCTTCCGAGTGGACCAAGGATACCGACATCATGGATGTCTGGTTCGATTCCGGTTCCACCCACGCTGCCGTGCTGGAGGAGCGCCCGGAGCTGAGCTTCCCGGCCGACATGTATATGGAGGGCGGCGACCAGTTCCGCGGCTGGTTCCAGTCCAGCCTGCTGACCAGTGTCGCCAGCAAGGGCTGCGCACCCTATAAGTCCGTTCTGTGCCACGGCTGGGTCGTGGACGAGCAGGGCAAGCAGATGCACAAGAGCGCCGGCAACGGCGTGGAGCCCAGCGAGATCATCAAGGACTACGGTGCTGACATCATCCGCCTGTGGGTGGCTTCTTCCGATTACACCGTCGATGTGCGTGCCGGCAAGAACATCTTCAAGCAGCTGAGCGAGGCCTACCGCAAGATCCGCAACACCGCCCGCTTCATTCTGGGCAACCTCGACGGCTTCGACCCCAACACCGACTGTGTGGCTGACGACCAGCTGCAGGACATCGATCGCTGGGCTCTGGCTGCGCTGGATGACCTCATCGTCAACACCAACGCCGGTTATGCTGTGTATGACTTCAACAAGGTCTACCACGCTGTCTACAACTTCTGCGTCGTGGCCATGTCCAACTTCTATCTGGATGTCACCAAGGATCGCCTGTACTGCACCAACGGCACTGGCCGCAAGGCTGCGCAGACCGCGATGTACAAGATCCTCGTCGCTCTGGACAAGATCATCGCTCCCATCCTCTGCTTCACCAGCCAGGAGATCTGGGACTTCCTGCCCAAGACTGAGGCTATGAACAAGTACGTCGTCTTCGAGGATATGCCGAAGGCTGGCCAGTACGCAGCTGACGATGCCTTCAAGGCCAAGTGGGCGCAGCTCATTGCTGTCCGCGACGAGGTCAAGAAGGTCCTCGAGCAGGCCCGTGCAGATAAGCAGATCGGCGCTTCTCTCGAGGCTTCCGTCACCCTGTACTGCAATGACGCCGTCTACGATCTGCTCAACAGCATCCCGATGGACGAGCTGGCCGACCTGATGATCGTCTCCCATGTGGAGCTGGTCAAGGGCGAAGGCGGCGCAGCCAGCGCTGTCGAGGGCCTGGGCGTTGCTGCTGCACACGCCACCGGCGACAAGTGCGAGCGCTGCTGGAAGTACTCCGCAGACATCGGCACCCACGCTGCTCATCCCACTCTGTGCGCACGCTGCGCCGCTGTTGTGGAGGGCTAAACCATTTCGTATCTCTGGCGGCGCACCCGGCGCAAAAGGGGGCGCCGCCTTTTTCAAAAAATCAGGAGAAACTATGGCATACGTCATTCTGAATCTGGTCTGTGTGGCCGCGCTGGTGGGCATCGACCAGGCCATCAAGCTCTGGGCTACCCAGTATCTGGCCCCTGTGGAGGCCATCACCGTCATCCCGCATGTGGTGGAGCTGCGCTTCGTGCTCAATCAGGGCATGGCGTTCAGCCTGCTGAGCGGAAAGCAGCTCTTCCTTATCCTCGCCACCAGCGCCGCGCTGCTGCTCGTAGCCTATCTGCTGTTCTTCCGCAGCCGCGGCAAGCTCCTGCAGCAGATCGCCTTCATCCTCGTGCTGGCCGGCGGCATCGGCAACCTCATCGACCGTGTGCTAAACGGTGAGGTCGTGGACTACATCAACCCGCTGTTCATCGACTTTGCAGTCTTCAACTTCGCCGACATCCTCGTCTGCGTCGGTGTGGCGCTCTGGGTGCTGGTCATCCTGCTGGAAGAAGTGGAAGATAAGCCCTCGAAGGAGCGGTAAACCATGGAACAGCGTGAATTTATCGTGGAAGCGGAGGCCGCAGGCCAGCGCATCGACCGCTTTCTCAGCGGGGAGGACACCGGCCTTTCCCGCAGTGCGCTGCAAGGCCTCGTGGCGGAGAGTCATGTGCTCTGCAACGGCAAAAGCATCGCCAAGAGCCTCAAGCTCAAGGCGGGGGACACCATCCTGCTGGAAATTCCTGACGCAAAGCCTATCGAGGCTGTGCCGCAGGACATCCCGCTGGACATCGTGTACGAGGACGACCACCTTCTGGTGGTGAACAAGCCCAAGGGCATGGTCGTCCACCCGGCTCCGGGCAACCCGGACGGCACGCTGGTGAACGCCCTGCTCTGGCACTGCAAGGGCAGCCTCTCGGGCATCGGCGGCGAGATACGCCCCGGCATCGTCCACCGTATCGACAAGGACACCAGCGGCCTGCTGGTGGTGGCGAAAGATGACGCCACCCACATCGGCCTGTCCCAGCAGATGGCGGTTCACAGCGTGGAGCGCGCCTACCAGACCGTCGTATACGGCGGTTTTGCGCAGGACGAGGGCTTCGTGGAGGCAAATCTGGGCCGCTCCAAGACCGACCGCAAGAAGATGGCGGTCTACCCGGCCAGCGAGCCCCACACCAAGTATGCCTACACCGGCTATAAGGTGCTGGAGCGCTTCGGCGGCTTCACCCTGCTGGAATGCCGCCTCAAGACGGGCCGCACCCATCAGATCCGCGTCCACATGGCGTCCATCCAGCATCCCGTGGCGGGCGACCCGGTGTATGGCCCCCACAACTGCATCACCAGGCTCCACGGCCAGTGTCTCCACGCGAAGACATTGGGCTTCATCCACCCCATCACGGGGGAACATCTCCGCTTCGACTCGGAGCTTCCGGAGTATTTCACCCACTTTATTGCATCGCTCAGGAGGGGGACTGTATGACGAAACTTCTCGATTCTACGCTCGTACTCTGCGATCTGGACCATCTCCTTTTGGCCGGTGACGGCAATATGCCGCAGGTCGTGCGGGATGTGCTCCAGCTGTTTTCCAGCCGGGGCGGCAGGCTGACGGTCTTCAGCCAGCGTTCGCCCCGGGCCGTCCGCGCCGTGCTGGGTGGGCTGCGCCTTGCTGCGCCCGCGCTCACCTGCGGCGGTACGCTGGCCTACCGGTTCTCGGAGGGCAGCGGCCAGCCGCTGTGCAGCTTCGCGGGCTGTGAGGAATCCATCTTCAAAAAACTGCCTGCAGCTGTGGGCCTCGGCATCGCGCTGCAGATGGCCGACGGCTCTACCCGTGTGCTGCGGATGAGCACCGCCCTCGAGCGCCATCTGCGCCGGGAGTTCACCCCCTTTACGCTGTGCAGCCCCGCCGACGTCAAGGGTGAGGACGTGCTGCGCATCCTGCTCTATCAGGACCGTCAGCAGTTGCCCATTCAGGCCCTGCTGGAAAAGGCGCTGGGGGACAATGCCGCCATGCTGCGCTCGGAGCGCACCGGCATGGATGTTATGGTGCTGACACCGGGTGCCGTCTCGGCGGAAGCAATGCTGGGTGCGGTCTGCCTGCCCGTCAACTGCACGGCTGACCAGCTCACTGTCGCCGCCGGGTGCAGCCAGATGCTCGAGCTGGTCCGTCAGGCCAAGCAGAGCGTCGTTCCGGCTGATGCTCCGGTGGAGCTGCGCCTTGCCGCCGGCCAGACGACCCTGACCGACCACGACACCGGCGCCGCCGCAGAGTTTTTCTATGGCCTTGTGCGAAGTGCCGAAGCTGCATCGTAAAAATTGTGTAAAGTCTCCTGCAAATTTTCCGCAGGAGACTTTCTTTTTGGAAGGATTTCGAGTACAATGAAAGAAACTATGTTAACACCCCGCGAACGCCGCTTTCTGGCACTGGCGGCAGCAGCGGCGGTCTGTATTGTCAGTCTGGCGTTCTGGTATGCCGTGCCTCCATCCCCGGCGCAGGCTTCGTCAGCGGCAGTCGAGCCTCTGCGGGAGTCCTTCCGCGTGGACCTCAACACCGCCGGGATAGACGCTATGACCACACTGCCCGGCCTCGGGGAGAAGAAGGCGAGAGCCATTCTGGAATATCGTCTTGCCCATGGCCGGTTCCAGAGCCTCGATGAGGTGGCACAGGTGCCGGGCGTTACGCAGGATATGATAGACGAATGGCAGGGCCTCGCCTATGTGAGCTGAGAGGGGAGACCTTCTCGGGAAAAAGGAGTTATCATGAGTGAAGAGAGCATTTTTATCAACCGGGAATTGAGCTGGCTGGACTTCAACCGCCGCGTGCTGGTGCTGGGCAAGGATAAAAATGTCCCGCTGGCCGAGCAGCTCAAGTTCCTGTCCATCTATGGCTCCAATCTGGACGAGTTCTTCATGGTGCGCGTCGGCTCGCTCCAGGAGCGCGCCAACCTCATGTGCGGCAAGAAGGAAAAGCGGGAAAACAAGACGAATATGACAGCGGAAGAGCAGCTTGCCGCCATCATGCCCAAGACCGCTCAGCTCCAGGAGGACTGCGACAAATACTACGCCAAATCGCTGGAAAATCTGGCGGCCTGCGGCTACCGCAAGGTGGATTTTGATAAGCTGAGCAAAGAGGACGAGCACTTCTGGAAAAAGTATTTCCAGAGCGAGCTTTTCCCCATCCTCAGCCCCCAGATCGTGGACAGCCGCCACCCGTTCCCGTTCCTGCGCAATAAGGAGATCTATCTCGGCGTCCTCCTTCACGAAAAGCACACCTCGGAGCGAACCCTCGGCATCGTACCCATCTCGAGCCAGATGGAGCGGATGCATTTCGTCCGGAAGGACAATGAGACCTGCTTTGCCCTGACGGAGGAGCTGGTGCTCCATTATGCGGCCCTCATCTTCGGCAAGGAGAACGTGCAGGAAAAGTGCCTCTTCCGGGTCACCCGCAACGCCGACATCGACGTGAAAGAGGGCATGATGGACCATGACATCGACTACCGCGAGATCATGGCCGATCTGCTCAAGCGCCGCCGCAAGCTGGCCGCCGTCCGTCTGCAGGTCATCCCCGCCGCACCGCAGGTCGCTCAGCTGCTCTGCAGCCGCCTCGAGCTGACCCACAAGCGGGTCTTCGTCCAGAAGAGTCCTCTTGACCTGAGCTTCTTCTACAAGCTCACCTCCCGCATGGAGTCCGACGGCCACCCCGAGCTGTTCTATACGCCTGCCCGGCCTATGCTGCCTCCGCAGGACTACGACCTTGCCGCCGAGGTGGAAAAGCACGATGTGCTGTTGAGCTACCCCTACCAGTCCATCCGCCCCTTTATTGCGATGCTGAAAAAGGCCGCGCAGGACCCCGACGTCATCTCCATCAAGATGACGCTCTACCGCATGGCCCGTGAATCTCAAATCGTACAGGCCCTCGTGGAAGCCGCCGAGAACGGCAAGGAAGTCGTGGCGCTGGTGGAGCTGCGCGCCCGCTTTGACGAACAGAACAACATCGACTGGTCGAAGCACCTCGAAGAGGCCGGATGCACGGTCATCTATGGTTTTGATGACTACAAAGTCCACTCCAAGCTGACTCTTATCACCAAAAAGAGCGCCCACGGCTACTCCTACATCACCCAGATCGGCACCGGCAACTACAACGAGAAGACCAGTGAGCTCTATACCGACTACTCCTTCATCACCGCCGACCTCGGCATCGGCGAGGAAGCGTCCAACGTCTTCCAGAACCTTGCCGTGCAGAAACTGACGGAGGAGAGCGAAAAGATGCTGGTAGCACCCCTCCGCTTCAAGAGCGTGCTGCTGGATGAGATGGATCGGGTCATCAACGCTGCCCGTCTGGGCCGCCCGGCTTCCATGATTTTGAAGAACAACTCCATCTCCGATAGAGATATTATCCTCAAGCTCGAGGAAGCCAGCTGTGCCGGTGTCCGCATCGACATGATCGTCCGAGGCATCTGCTGTGTCCGCGCCGGTGTGCCGGGCAAGACCGAAAACCTCCACATCCGCAGCCTCGTGGGCCGCTACCTCGAGCATGGCCGAATCTACAGCTTCTATGACGGCGTGAACACCCGCATCTATATCGCATCCGGCGACTTTCTCACCCGCAACACCGAGTGCCGCGTGGAAGTCGGCGTCCGGGTGGAAGACCCCGTGCTGAAGGAGAAGCTGGACAGCATCCTCCGCCTCCAGCTCAGCGACAACGTCAACGCCCGCGAGATGCAGCCGGACGGCAGCTACCAGAAAGTCAAGCCCGCCCCCGGCGAGCCGCTGGTGAACAGCCAGATGGGAATGTACGACCTTCTCCGCGACGACTGGACGGCCCGCGACAAAGCGCCTGCACCGGCTTCTGTCGCTGAGACGCCGAAGCCCCAGCCCGTCAAGGCTCCGGAAAAGCCTGCCGCACCGGCAAAGGCGGCACCTCAGCCCGTAGAACCGGAAAAACAGCCAGTACAGCCGGAAAAGGCCGTTCCCGCCCCGATGCCCATTGTCGTCACCGAGAGCCGCCCCCGCCGCACCGGTCTGCTGGGCCGCCTGCTCGAGCACTTCCTGAAATAATCCCCGATGCCGCTGGCCTGCAAGGCCGGCGGCATTTTATATTGTCCTGCCGCATACAGTACAGGAAACAGGAGGGACGCCGATGGGGACAAGACAGCATAGAACAAAAGGGTGGGTGATTTTTGCGGTGTTCTGCGCTGTCCTGTTCTGCGTGGCCGTGCTGCGGGCCTGTGCCGCAAAAGCCGCGCCCGAGGGCTGTTCGCTGAAACGGGTGAGGCCCGCGCAGACGGCCTGCTTCCCGCTGGGTACGACGGCGTGGCGGGTCTCGGACGCCTACGGCTGGCGCACCGACCCCATCACCGGCGAAGAGGCGTTCCATCGCGGCACTGACCTTGCATGTTCGGAAGGCACGCTGGTGCTGGCGGCAATGAACGGCGTCGTCATTGCCGCCCGGCGGAGCGCGACCTACGGCAACTACCTCTGCCTGAGCCACAGCGGCGGGCAGGAGACGCTTTACGCCCATCTGCAATACCTCTTCGTTCGGGCCGGAGAGGTGGTGCAGGCGGGTCAGCCGCTGGGGACAGCGGGGGAGACGGGCCGCTCCACCGGGGCGCACCTTCATTTTGAGCTTCTGGAACAGGGCGTCCGCTATGATGCGGGGGCTCTGCTGGGCCTGCCATGAGGCGGCTCGTCCGGCTGGGGCCGCTGGTGTTTCGTGACCCGCTGCTGCTCTGCGGGGCGCTGTATCTGCTGCTCTGGTCCGATGCCAGCGGCTTCCTGCGCATCGGCCTGTGCGCCGCTGTCCTCCACGAAATGGGTCATATCTTCGTCTATCTGCTTCTGTTCCGGCGCTTTCCCGTCATCGAAGTGACCATGACCGGTTTCTGTATGCGGACATGGGGTCAGACCCTCACCCGGGGGCAGACCTTTCTGCTCGCTGCCGCCGGGCCGGGCATGAATGGCCTCCTGGCCGCCATCTGGGCAATGAGGATGGAGCAGTGTGCAACCATCCGGGGCAGTGCGTTCCTTGCGGCCAATCTGCTCACCGGGGCGTTCAACCTTCTGCCTGTCCCACCGCTGGATGGAGCTCAAATGCTGCGATGTCTGTTGCAATCTTCGCCCAAATAGGGTAAAATATATAAATATGCAATCCGTGTTGTTAAATGGAGGAACTTGATGTTTGATCCGAAACTGAAAGAAGCGCTGTCCCGGGTGCAGAAGCCGGGCCGTTACACCGGCGGCGAACCGGGCAGCGTCTATAAAAATAAAGACGAGGTAGACGTCCGCTTTGCGTTCTGCTTCCCGGACACCTACGAAGTGGGCATGTCCTTTCTGGGCGAAAAAATCCTCTACGAGCTGCTGAACAGCCACGAAAACTGGTGGTGTGAGCGCGCCTTTATGCCGTGGCTGGATATGAAGGCTGAGATGGAGCGCCTGAGCCTGCCCCTCTACACGATGGAGAGCAAAGACCCCCTCACGGCTTTCGACGCTGTGGGCTTTACGCTCCAATATGAGCTGTCCTACACCAACATCCTCGCCATGCTGGATCTGGCGGGCATCCCGTTCTACTCGAAAGACCGCGACGAGAGCTGGCCCCTCATCGTGGCGGGCGGCCCCTGTGCCTGCAACTCCGAGCCCATCGCCGACTTCTTCGACGTCGTCCAGCTGGGCGAGGGCGAAAACCAGCTGCCCGGCATCTGCGCCGAAATCGAAAAGGCCAAGAAAGAGGGCGGCGTCTCCAAGAAAGAGCTGCTGCTCCGCATCGCCAGGATCCCCGGCGTCTATATCCCGGCTTTCTACGACATCGAATACTACGACGATGGCCGCGTCAAGTCCATCACTCCCAACGAGCCGGGCATCCCGGCGGTCATCACCAAGGCCATCATCAAGAACCTGAACGACTTTGCGCCCCCGACCAACTTTGTCGTCCCGATGGTGGGTGCCATCCAGGACCGCGCCAGCGTCGAGGTGCTGCGCGGCTGTGTGCGCGGCTGTCGGTTCTGTCAGGCAGGCTTCCTCTACCGCCCCATGCGCCAGCGCGACGCCAGCCTGCTGAACAAGGCCGCACAGGACCTCTGCGCCAACACCGGCTACGAGGAGCTGAGCCTTTCCAGCCTGTCCACCTCTGACCACAGCCAGCTCGAAGAGCTGCTGGACGATTTGAACGAGTGGGCGCCGAAAGAGCACGTCAGCCTGTCGCTGCCCTCTCTGCGGATGGACAACTTTTCCCAGAGCCTCATTGAAAAAACCACCAAGGTGCGCAAAAGCGGCCTGACCTTTGCCGCTGAGGCCGGGACTCAGCGCCTGCGCGACGTCATCAATAAGAACGTCACCTGGGACGAAATCGAAAAGACCTGCTCGCTGGCCTTCGCCAACGGCTACACCTCCGTCAAGCTCTACTTCATGATGGGCCTGCCCACCGAGACGATGGAGGACATCGAGGGCATCGCCGAGACCGCTCAGAAGGTGGTAGACCTGTTCTACTCCAATCCCAAGCACGCCAAGGGCCGCGGCGTGCAGGTGACCATCAGCTGCGCCTGCTTCGTGCCGAAGCCCCACACCCCTTTCCAGTTCGTCCCGATGGACACCGAAGAGATGCTGCAGGCCAAGCAGAAGCACCTGCTGGAAAGTGTGCGCAGCCGCAAGATCAAGGTCAACTATCACGACAGCACCACCAGTTTTCTGGAGGGCGTATTCGCCAAGGGCGACCGCCGTCTGGCTCCTGTTATTCTGGAAGATGGAAGGCTGTCCTTCTGTGTTCCGGGGGATGATGGTCCTCCGTGGTCAGGGGTGTGGAACCTGACAGGAAAGGTTGTTCTGGACGGGGATGATTATTTTGAGTTCCAGTGTGATGATGAAGTGATGCACAGACGAGGCGGAACATACAAGTTTTGTGCATTGGATATTGCTACATTCAGACGGGAAACCTGCCGGTAGATATCACAGGGAGAAGAAATTGCAGACTGCTGTAAAACAACAGAAGAACTGCATGAATGGTACCTGAAACACTGGACTTACAACAGATAGGATGATTATATTTACGAAGGCATCAGTCACCTGGTTGGCTGGTGCTTTTTTCGTGGGGAAATGGAGGTGGCGGGATGTATCCTGTGTCGGATGCTTTTCTGAGGACAGTCAGGAGTAATACAAGGAAATATTTCTGGACGGGTACGATCGTTACCAAAGGCGGAATGACGTATGAGTTCGGGGCAAAGGAGATTGTGAAGGGTTCCGGGTATATTTCCAGGCAGTGCTGTGGGAGTACGGAGATTGAGCTGGGAACGGTGTATGCTGCGGAGATGGGGATCACACTTCTGAGTGATATTGACAGGTATACGCTGGAGGATGCACTGGTGACGCTGGTGTTTCATCTGGTGCTGGCGGATGGTTCGGTGGAAGATGTGCCGATGGGAGTTTTTGAGGTCAGTGAGGCGAACCGTCTGGCGAAGTGCCTGGAACTGAAGGCGTATGATTTTATGCTGCGGTTTGATAAGAGTTTCAACGGATTTGAGACTGTGGGGACTGCTTATGATTTTATTACTTTGTGCTGTAAGCGGTGTAAAGTGGAGTTTGCGAATAAGAGGGCGGAGATTGATGCCATGCCGAATGGCGGGGTAACGCTTTCTGTTTATACTGAAAATGATATTG
>OJSO01001582.1_pt1 | contig 13036 bp, 6 predicted proteins | sample 1599521 | NCBI WGS metagenome assembly OJSO01 (sample SAMN04168659, study PRJEB22393) | human gut metagenome | biome: human gut microbiome; feature: stool | host: Homo sapiens | collected 2014-05-12 | reverse complement strand
GCCGGCACAGGCTCAATCCCAGTCCGAGCCCCTGCCCGAAGGGATCCTTTTTGTAAAACCGTTCGAAAATACGGTCGGCGTAGCCACGGGGGTAACGTACATCGTGTAGGCGTACAGGTCGTTCGTGGTCGTGCAGGGAGCGTTTTTGGTCGTGTACTGCGTGGAGAGCGAAAGGCCCAGCTGCGTCGACTTGGTAATGTCGATGTCGATGTTCGAGCGGAAGCTGTACTTGTTGAAGTTCATCTGGGCATTGTAACGGTCGTTGTCAGCGACATTGAACATACCGCCTTCCGTGTAGTAGGATGCCGAAACGTAGTAACGGATTTTCGGGGAGCCGCCCGTGACGCTCGCGTGTACGCGGCCGGTCATGGCCAAGTCCTTGAAGATGGTGTTGACCCAGTCGACGTTCGGATAGAGGTCGGGGTCGCGGCCGCTCAGGTACATCTGGCGGGCATAGTCCGAAATCGGCATCTCGGTGCTGCCGCTGTCGCGGTAGAGTTCGTTGTAGTAGTCGATCCACTGCGAAGCGTTCGCCAGCTCGGGCAGCTGGACAGGCTGCGTAATGCCGAATTCGGCCTTGACGCGGATCTGGGGCGCCGTCATTTCGGTGCCTCGTTTGGTGGTGATCAGGATGATGCCGTTCGCACCGCGCACACCGTAGAGGGCGGTCGCCGTTGCGTCCTTCAGGATGGAGAACGTGGCGATGTCGTCCGCGTCGACAAAGTCCATGTCGCGCTCGATACCGTCGACGAGCACCAGCGGGGTGGTTTTGGCACCGAACGTACTCTGTCCGCGGATCCAGAACTCGGCGCTCGATCCGGGTTCGCCCGTACGCTGCATCACGACGATACCCGCCAGTTTGCCGGCGAGGTTCGAGGAGAGCGAGCCGCTTGCCACTTCCAGTTCGCCGGCGTCGATGGTGTTGATGGCGCCGATGATACTCTCCTTGCGCTGTTTACCGTATGCGACTACGGTTACCGCCTCCAGTTCGGAAACCTTGCGCACCAGCTCGGTCACGATGTTGGTCTTCGTTCCGACGGGAATGCTCTGGGTTTCATAACCCAGGTACGAAATCTCGATTACATCGGTCGGCTTTACGTCGATCGAGAAGGTACCGTCATTACCCGTGATGACACCGCGGGTACTGCCCTTGACGATCACGGTGGCTCCCGGTACACCCGCCTTGGTCTCGTCCAGGACGCGTCCGGTCATCTTGACGTTCCCCCCCCTTGCGGGGCGGTAACAGACGATTCCAGGCTGCTTGCGGAATACGCAAATTCGGGATTTGCGCTCAATTCCGTAACCGATATAAGCCCCAGTATCAACACGAATGACCGGAGCATTATTTTACAAAAGAGCTTTTGTATAGTCATTGTCATATTTCCTCATTTATAATTACTTAATGTAGATTTGTACGGTTCGGGCGTCGGTCGGGCGCCCCGGGCCCGTACGTGTTGGATTGATCCTTGCTTGGCTAGAAGCACTTTGGATTAGTGTTTTTCAGGAAGTCAATAGTTCGGGTCTCGTCTGTTTTACCATAGGCACGTTTTAGTTTTTAGGTATGGTGAATAATTAGTCGGTTGTATAATTCGTCTGCCGATATGGCCGTCAATGCCGAAAGAACTTGATATACGACAACATACGGCCTGTGTGGTACTTTTTTTTCTGTGAAATTCAGTTAAAAGTATTCATTATCCGGCAATAAATATAACAATAAAATTATTATCATTACTATTTTTGATGAGTTTTTTTACTTTAAAGGGGTGCGGTACGATTTGCATGTCCTTGGATTTGTGTGTATAATATATTGATTTTCAATATATTGTTGGTGTTTTTAGGGCTGTGAAATATTTGTGAAAAAGTAATGTCCTTTTTATCAGCTACTTGGCTTTGGGCTAACGGATTAAGATGGTCTTGGCTGTTAAAATTGTGTAATACAATATCTTATATTTTTATGTTTCATCTCTTCTCGAATCATTCCTGCCGGGAAATAGTTGCCTCCCCTGATTTTTGCCGCTTCAATGATTCGAAAAGTTTTTTACTGTTTTTGGGTTTGTAAGTAAAATATTTTTGCTTATTTTTGCCCTGTAAACTTTCGGGCTTACCGGCTAACAGGGTATACCTATGTATATTATATTTGCCGTTTATGCCCGCATCCGGCTACGCCGGCCGCACCGCATGGAACTGCGCTGAGTTGAAAATTCAATAAAATACCCGGAATAAATGATGATTAGAAATTGTTGTATGCTGGTGGCGGGCCTCCTGCTACACACGCAAATATTCGCACAGGATAAAACGGCCGCAAGCCGTACCGGCGAAGACTACACCCTGTCGAACGGTGCGGTCGAGGCCGTTTTCAGCGGGAGCGGAAGCTTCGACATCGAGAAACTGGTGCTCAACGGGAAACAGGTCGTCGGAGCAGGCAAGAACGAAACGCCGTGGATCCTGATATACAAAGGTTTCCAGGGAGAAAACCCGGAGTTGAAACCCGAACATGCCGTTTACCGCGGGGTGCAAGTCCGCGATGACGCCCGAGCCAAAACTTTGGTGTTCACGTGGGAGCTGACGTTGGACTACTCGCCGGTGAAATATCCCGTGCGGATGTACGTGACGCTTCCCGACGGCGGCGAGCTGCTGCAATGGAACATAGAGGCCGACCTACCCGCCGGGTGGCTGGTCACGGATCTGAAATTCCCCAATGTCGTGATCGAACGCCCCGAAGACGGCAGGATCATCACCACCGAAGGCTGGGGCGTCGAGAAGCCGCTCGACATCGCTACGTTCGAAGCCCGTTACCCGTCGCATGCCTCCGCCATGCAGTTCCTCGTGGTACACAATGCCGAGGGTGCCTTCTATTACGGGACGGAAGACCGCCGCGGCTGCGGAAAGACCTATTCGGCGCAGTGTACGCCGACGACGGTTGCATTGAGCGATGCCATTCCCGCTTCGGCCGGATGGATCGCGGACGGGACGTTCCGCCTGCCGTGGGTCTCGGTCACGGGTTTCACGCCGAAGGGTTGGGAAGATGCCGTTGTCAGGTGGTACCGTCCGTTTACCTTCACGACCGAATGGGGCAGCAAGCCGCTCGCCTCGCGCAATATCCCGCAGTGGTGTTACGATGCCGACGCGTGGGTGCGTGCCAAGCATGTGACCGACCAGACGTACGATGCCGTCCGGCGTGCCGCCCGGTATTTCGGGCAAGGGCTGGGTGTGCACTGGTATTTCTGGCATCATTACCCCTACGATACCCATTATCCCGATTACCTGCCCGCACAGGAGCGTTTTGCAGGGATGGTGCGTGACGCCCAGCTTCTAGGGGCGCGTGTGACGCCCTATATCAACGGCCGGCTCTGGGATCCGGCGGCCGACAGCTATAAGCGCGACCGCGGTTACGACGCGTCGTGCCGTAAACCCGACGGTTCGCTCTATACCGAGATTTACCCCACGTCGAAAGTCCTCAATACGGTGACCTGCCCCTCGACGGATATCTGGCACCGGAAGATCATCGGGCTGGTGGACAGCCTGCAACACGCGATCGGGGTGAACGGAATCTATATCGACCAGATCGCTGCGGCGGCGCCCGAACCCTGTTGGAACGAGGCGCACGGCCATCCGGTCGGGGGCGGTGATTTCTGGTACGACGGCTACCGCAGGCTTATCGGCGAGATCCGCGCACACCACCTGCTCGAGGACAGGATCCTGACCAGCGAGGAGAATGCCGAGTGCTATATCGACCTGTTCGACATGCTGCTGGTCGTCAATACGCCCCATGAGGAGGACAACTGCATCATCCGGCCGGTGTTCCCGATGGTCTATTCCGACCGTGCCGTCACCAGCGCCTTCACCTATACGCCGAGCGAGGCGGATAAGATGTCGCTGGGCGACTTCCGTTACGAACTGGCGAAGGCATTGTTGTGGGGTTCGCAGATCGGGTGGGTCGACCCCGTCCCGCTGATGTCGGAACAGGCCGTCAGCGAGGCGCGTTTCATGAAGACGCTCATGGATTTCCGCCGCAGCCTGCACGATGTCGTGTACGGCGGCCTCTTCATCCGCGAGCTCACCCCGGCGGGCGACAATCCCATCGTGAAGATCCCCGGGTTCGGCGATGACGCGTCGGTGCTGGCCGCCGAGTGGCGGAAGCCGGACGGCCGCAAGGTCTATATCGTTGTCAATATGGATGAAAAAAAACATAAGGTTTCGTTACCCGGCGTGGACAAGCCCTTCGAGGTGGCGGGTGCGTCCTGCAAGCGTATTGATTTGTAACGGGTAACGATGTCCGGGCAGGGCCCGGACAGGTTGGGTAGGAGAGGGTGCCCGGCGTAACGCACGCCGGGCACCCTTGTTTTGCAGGGGGGCTTGCCCGCCGGAATCCGCGTGATCGACCGCAACCGCATCGTCTTCGCAAGGAGTATATCCCTGTCTGCGGGAATTACAGGCGGCTGTTCCGTGATTTCCTCGCGGCGCGTTCCCCGATGCCCGGGACGAGCAGAGAACCGCGGGTTTATTCCATGTAAGTCATGACGTTGCCGCTGATCTGCTGCAACGATATTTCACAAACCTTCGTATTGTATTTGGCCGTGAGGATGCGCTCTTCGGCATCGAGCAGGCTCTTCTGCGCTTCGCGCATCTCGATGCCCGGCAGGTCGCCCAGCAGGTAACGTTCCATGGCGATCTCGTAGTTCTCCTTGGCGGCGATCAGGTTCTCCTTTTCCAGTTGGATCACCTCGAGGTTGTTGCGGTAGGCCTGCCAGAAGTTCGACAGGTTGGCACGCAGCGACTGCTCGAGCCTTTCGCGCGTGAGCTGCGCATTTTCCACGTCGATGCGGGCGTTGCGCTGCTCCCGGCGGCGGTTGCCGTCGAAGATCGTGATGCCGAGTTTCACCCCGGCGTTCAGTCCCAGCGTTCCGCGCGACCGGGTCGTCCCGTTCCCGAAACGGTTGTAGGTGTAACCGTATCCCGTCGTCAGGTTCAGGTAGGGGTAGTTGCGCGCCTGCACGGTTTTCAGGTCGAGTTCGGCCAGCACATTGTCATGCCCTGCCAGCAGCAGCGAGGCATTCGTGTCGAGCGTCTGCGCCAGCAGCTCCTCCCATTTGAGCTCGCCGTTGACCTCGATCACCGAGTCGCGGATGCAGAGCATTTCGTTGACGTCCTTGTTGGCCAGCAGTTCGTTGATGCGGATGCGCGAAGCCGAAACCAGCTCCTGCTGGGACATATATTTCGAACTGTCGGCATTGAAGTCCACGCGTGCCTGCAACAGGTCGAGGCGCGAGAAATTGCCGACGCTGACCCGCGCTTCGGTGATGCGCAGCCGCTCGCGCGAAAGCGCCACGGCATAGCGGAAATTCTGCAGGCGCAGCGTTTGCTGGACGTAATTGTAGTATTCGGCCGTCAGGCTGGCTACGAAGTCCTCGATCGTGATGCGGGTGCGGACAGTGCCCATCTCCTGCATCTCTTTGAGCTTTTTGTAGTTGGTACGGATGCGGAATCCGTCGAAAATCGTCCAGTTGAGGTTGATCCCGGCGTTGAACGAATAACCCGCCTCGAAGTCGATCGTCGGCACCATGCCGGCATTTGCCGCCGTGGCATTGTTGTCGCTGATGCGCTCCCCATTGCGCACGATGCGTATGTCGTAGTTGTTTTCCAACCCTATTTCCAGGCACTTGCGGAGGGTCAGCTCCTCCTGTGCCGCCGCCGTTGCGAAAATCCCCGCGGCCAGGGCCGATAAAATCACTCGTTTCATTGGGCTTCCTTATTTCTATTTCTTACTCCGGTCTGTCGATACGTAGCTGTATATTGCCGGGACGATGTAGAGCGTCAGCAGGGTGGATACCACCATACCGCCCACTACGGCGATACCCATGGCGATACGTCCGTTGGCACCTTCGCCCGTGGCGACGGTCAGCGGCAGCAGGCCGAGTATGGTCGAGGCGCTCGTCATCAGGATCGGGCGCAGGCGTTGCAGCGAGGCTTCCTCGATGGCGTGCAGTTTGTCGATCCCGGCTTCCTGCTTCTGGTTGGCGAACTCCACGATCAGGATGCCATTCTTGGCCACCAGGCCGATGAGCATGATGATGCCGATCTGGCTGAAGATGTTCATCGTCTGCCCGTTGGCGGCCATGAACACCAGTGCCCCCGCAATGGCCAGCGGCACGGTGAGCATGATGACCAGCGGGTCTTTGAAGCTCTCGAACTGTGCCGCGAGGATCAGGTAGATCAGCAGGATGGCCAGCAGGAAGGCGAACATCAGGCTCGACGAACTTTCACGGAACTCCTTCGAGTCGCCGGCCAGCGCCGTGCGGAAATCGTCGCCGAGCGTTTCGGCGGCGATGCGATCCATCTCGTCGAGCCCCTGCCCGATGGTCTTGCCCTTCGCCAGCCCGGCCGATACGGTCGCCGAGAGGAACCGGTTGTAGTGGTACAATTGCGGCGGGGCGACGTTCTCTTCGAGCGTGATGAGGTTGTCGAGCTGGATCATCTCGCCCTTGTCGCTGCGCACATAGATCGACTTCAGGTCGGCGGGCTTGTTGCGCTGCTGGCGGTTGATCTCGGCCAGGATTTCGTATTGCTTGCCGTTCATGTAGAAGTAGCCCATACGCTGGCCGCTCAATCCGTACTGGAGCGTCTGGGCGATGTTGCGCGTCGAGACGCCCAGCAGGTTGGCCTTGTCGCGGTTGACCTCGATGCGCACCTCGGGCTTGCTGAACTTCAGGTCCACGTCGGCCATCTGGAACACGGGGCTTTCGTAAACCTTGCGCATGAATTCGGGCAGCACCTCCTGCAACCGTTCGATGCCGGTGGCCTGCAGGACGTACTGCACGGGCATGTTGCCGCGGCGGCCGCCGAAGGTGCTCTGCTGCTGCACGAAGGCGCGGGCCTTGGTCTTGGTACGCACGGCCGCCGAAAGCTCCTCGGCGATCTCCATCTGCGAACGTTTGCGCTCCGCGATGTCCGTCAGAGCGATGCGAACGTTACCCGAACCGCTCGATACGCGTGCCGTGACCGATTTTGCCTCCGGCACGAGCGAATCGACCAGGCGGTTGATGTCCTCGGTGTAGTCGCGCAGGTATTCGTAGGTGGCGCCTTCCGACCCGCGGGTGTTGATCGAAATCTGCGAGCGGTCTTCGAGCGGCGCCATTTCCGCCGGGATGGCCCGCCACAGCCAGCCGATCAGTCCGACCATCAGGGCGATGAGCGGCAATGCCACCCAGCGCCGCCGCAGGAACCCGGCCAGCGTGCGCTGGTAAAAGTTGTTCATTCCCACGAAGAAGGGCTCGGTCTTGCTGTAAAACCAGCTCTTGCGCTCCTGCCGCACCAGCAGTTTGGTCGCCAGCATCGGGGTGATGGTCAGCGCAGCGAAGGTCGAGATGACCACCGCGCCCGAGATCACCATGCTGAATTCGCGGAACAGGCGGCCGGTCATGCCCTCCATGAAGACGATCGGGAAGAACACGGCGATCAGCGTGACCGACGTCGAGATGACGGCGAAGAAGATCTCCTTGGCGCCTTCGATGCCGGCCTCCTTGGGCGTCATGCCGCGTTCGATGCGGATGTAGATGTTCTCGGTCATCACGATGGCGTCGTCGACCACCAGCCCGACCGAGAGCACCACGGCCAGCATCGACAGCACGTTGATCGAGAACCCGGCGACGTACATCAGGAAGAACGTGCCGATGAGCGAGACCGGGATCACGATGCACGGGATGAGCGTCACGCGCCAGTTGCGCAGGAAGAGGAAGATGATGATGATGACCAGGATGAAGGCCTCGTAGACGGTCTGTCGCACCTCGTCGATCGAGGCGCGGATGAAGCGCGTGTTGTCGAACCCGTAGGAGGTCACCACGTCGTCCGGCAGGTCTTTCTTCATCGTCTCCATGCGCTGGTAAACCGCATCGGCGATGTCGATGTGGTTGGCTCCCGGCTGGGGGATCACCACGACGCCCACCATCGGGATACCGTTCATCTTCATGTAGCTGCGCGTATCCTGGGGGCCCAGTTCGGCGCGTCCCACGTCGCTCAGGCGGATGATGCGGTTGGAGGCTTCGCGTACGACCAGGTCGTTGAACTCCTGCGTGGTGTGCATCAGCCCCATCGTGCGGATCGTCAGCTCGGTGGTGTTGCCTTCGATGCTGCCCGAGGGAAGCTCTACGTTTTCGCGGTCGAGGGCGTTCTTGATGTCCACGGGCGTAATGCCGTATCCGGCCATCTTGGCCGGGTCGAGCCACAGGCGCATCGAGTAGCGTTTTTCGCCCCAGATCTGCACGCCGCTCACGTCGCTGATGGTCTGCAACTGCTCCTTGACCGTCAGGTCGGCGATCTCGCTCAGCTCCAGCAGCGAACGTTTGTCGCTCTGGATGGTTACCATCAGGATCGGTGTGGCGTCGGCATCGGCTTTGGTGACCGTCGGAGGGTCGCAGTCGCGGGGCAGGTAGCGCTGGGCGCGCGACACTTTGTCGCGCACGTCGTTGGCCGCGGTTTCCAGGTCTACCGAGAGTTCGAATTCGACCGTGATGCGGCTCTGTCCCTGGCTGCTGACGCTCGACATCGAGCGGATGCCCGGGATGCCGTTGATGTTCTGTTCGAGCGGCTCGGTGATCTGGTTTTCGATCACGTCGGCGTTGGCGCCCGGGTAGGAGCACGAGACCGAGATGATCGGGTTGTCGACGCTCGGGAATTCGCGCACGCCGAGGTAACTGTATCCGATCAGACCGAATAGCAGGATGATGATCGTCAGCACCGACGCCAGGACGGGCCTCCGGATGCTCAGTTCGGAAATGTTCATGCGGCGGAGGGTTTATTCGACGGTGTCGAGTTTTACGGGGAGCCCTTCACGCAGCTGGAGCGTGCCGGAGACGATCAGCGTGTCGCCCGGGGCCAACCCCTCGACGACCTGTATCCGCGATTCCGTCCTCAGCCCGGTTTTTATGGCTACGGCGTGGGCTTTGCCGCCCTTGTAGAGGAATACCTTGTCCACGCCCATCTCGGGGACGACGGCCTGGGTCGGGATGGCGATGGCGTCGGGGATGTCGTGCATCCGGATCTTTACGCTTACGAAGCGTCCGGGCAGCAGCCTGCCCCGCGTATTGGGGTAGTGCGCACGCACCGAGAAGTAGTGGGTATTGGGGTCGATCTTCGACTCGGTGGCATATACCTCGGCGTGGAACGTCTCGTTGTACCCCTCGACCGTGAACGTGAGGCGCGTCCCGGGTTTTATCTGGCTGGCGTAGCGCTCCGGGACGGAGAGGTCGATCTTCAGCGGCTTGATTTTGGTCAGCTTGGCCACCACGACGCTCGGCGAGGCATAGGCGCCTTCGCTGACGTTGCGCAGGCCGATCACGCCGTCGAACGGGGCGTGCAGCTCCGTGAGCGCGATGTTCGAACGCACGATGTCGATATCGGCGTTGAGCATCGCCAGTTCGGTGCGTGCCTGTTCGTAGGCTTCCAGGCTGACGGCGTCCTTTTCGAGCAGGGCACTCTGGCGGTAAACACGGTCTTCGGCCAGTTTGAGCTGCGCTTCGTAGCGCGACAGCTGTGCCAGCAGCGGTTTGTCGTTGACTTTGGCCAGCAATTCGCCCTTGCGGACGGTTGAGCCTTCCTGGAAGTTGATCGAGACGATCTTGCCCGAGGTCTCGAACGAGAGGTCTACCTCCTCGTCGGGGAGCAGGCTGCCCACCGAGGTGATTCCGTCCGTGAGGGTTTGCGGCCGCACGACGAGCCCGTTGACGTTCAGGACGCTGCTTTTCCGGGGTATGCTGATTTCCGACGGGTCGGCGTCGGCGGCTGACGAACTGCCGCGGTAGTGGTTGTAAACGACCAGCCCTGTACAGAATACTACGAGGATGACGGACGTGATGATCCATTTCTTTTTTTTCATACCGGAGAGGTTGTCTTTAATGAGGGATATGCAAAGATACGAAAAAACCCGCTATGCCTCCGCTGCCGGAAGGTATAATTGCACCCGTTCGTGGTAAAAACGGGGCCGGTTGCGGGTTCGTGTATGCCCGTTTCCGGCGAAACGGCAAAAAACGCCGGCGAAACGACCGGCACCCGCCGCATTCCCCTACCGTCGGGAGCAATACCTACATGTTATTATTCTGTCCCGAAAATTACCTAAAACAGGGAATTGCCCGGGCTCGGCGGGCACCTTAACTTTGCCACCGCAAACAAAATAAACGGAGAGCCTATGCGTCTTGGAATTTTACTGTTTACCCCTATTTTATTACTGGCGGGTGTTACCCTGCATGCCCAGGAAGCCGTGAACGCCCCCGAACCTGTGGCCGCGGCCGATTCGGCTGCCAATGCCGAGCTGAAGGCACAGCTGAAAGCCGAACTCCTGTCGGAGATCCGGGCCGAGCTCTCTTCCGAAGTGAAGACCGCCGTCAGCAAAGAGGCCGACAAACCCTCACGGCTGACCGTAGGCGGGTACGGCGAGGCCGTCATGACGCGCAATTTCTTCAGCGACAACTACCTGCGTTATATCAGCCCTGACAAGTACAAGAATGACAAAAGCCACGGTCGCTTCGACCTCCCGCACGTGGTCATCTACCTGGGCTACGATTTCGGGCGCGGCTGGTCGATGGGCACCGAGATCGAATTCGAGCACGGCGGCACGGAGAGCGCCTTCGAAACCGAATTCGAGGAGGGCGGCGAGTATGAGTCGGAGATCGAACGCGGCGGCGAGGTCGCCCTCGAACAGTTCTGGCTCCAGAAAAGCTTCAGCCCGGCCTTCAACCTGCGCCTGGGGCATATGATCGTGCCCGTCGGCGGGACTAACCAGCACCACATGCCCACCGAGTTCTTCGGGGTCTACCGTCCCGAGGGCGAGAATACGATCCTGCCCTGCACATGGCACGAAACGGGCATCAGCCTCTGGGGACGTGCCGGTGACTGGCGTTACGAGGTGATGTTCCTGCCGGGACTGGATTCCGACCGGTTCGGCGACAACGGTTGGGTCAGCGGCGGTGCCGGAAGCCCCTACGAATTCAAGATCGCCAATGCCTATGCCGGGGCGTTCCGCATCGACAACTACTCCGTCCCGGGCTTGCGCCTGAGCCTGAGCGGCTATGCGGGCAACAGTTTCAGCAATACCCTGAGTGCCAACCGTACCGGTGCGGACAGATACAAGGACGTGAAGGGTACGGTGATGATCGGCGCCTTCGATTTCCTCTACGATGCCCATAACTGGATCGTTCGCGGTAACTTCGACTACGGGCACCTGACCAATTCGGACAAGATTTCCCAGTTCAACCGCGATATGCCCAACGCATCGCCCTCGCCCAAGCAATATGTGGGTTCGGACGCCATCGCCACGGGGGTGGAAGCCGGTTACGACATCTTCTCGCAGATACGCAAGCTCAAGGAGAGGGGACACCGCTTCTACGTCTTCGGCCGTTATGAGTTCTACGATTCGATGTTCGATACCGCCAAGTCGGTGATCCGCCAGGACTGGTGCGGCCGCCAGCGGGTAGCCGTCGGGTTCAACTATTACCCGATCAAGAACATTGTCATCAAGGCCGAGTACGGCATCGGCCTGCTCCGGTCGTACGACTACACCGACTCCGCCACCGGGGAGACCCGCACGGGGCGTTTCAAAAACGAGCCCTCCCTTTCGCTGGGGATCGCCTATTCCGGCTTTTTCAGACGTTAACCAAATCATAATGAGAATATGAAAAATCTGTTCAAAAATTCCGTTTATGCAGCCGCGGCACTCGTCCTGGCGCTCGGGGCCGCATCGTGCAGCGACAGCGACGGCGATTACACGTTTGCCGACGAGCGTGAAGAGGCGCTCAAGAATGCTGCCGTAGATTTCGTCGACAATAACGTGATTCCGACCTATAAGGCCCTGGCCGACGGGAGCATCGCCTTGCAGGAGGATTGCGAGGCCATGCTGGAGGCTTTCGACGCGGGAACCCTTACGACCCCGCTGGTGCAGGCCGCCTGCAACGACTGGATCACCACGCGCAAGCACTGGGAGCTCAGCGAGGCCTACCTTTACGGCGCTGCGGCCGATTACGACATCGACCCGCATATCGACTCCTGGCCGCTGGACGGCACGGCGCTTCAGAACCTGCTGAACAACAACAGTATGATGGCCGAGATCGAGAGGAATCCCGATTATGTCAGCGCCAATCTGGGTTACGGCCTGCTCGGGTTCCATGCGTTGGAATACATGCTTTTCGAGAATGCGGGCCCCCGCGCCCTCGGCAAATACACCCGTCCCCAGCTGGTATACCTGGTCGGTGTGGCCAACGATCTGTGCAACATGTGCGTACGCCTCGAAGCTTCGTGGGCGGGGCTGGACAATGTCACCGAAGAGAAGCAGACGATCCTGGGCGATGCCGAACTGGAGCCGACTTTCGACTACGGCGCTTCGATGCGCAATTCGGGGAAGGGCGGCAGCAAGTACCGCAACTATAAGGATGCCGCCGAGGAGATCATCCAGGGCTGCATCGACATCGCCACGGAGGTCGGCTCGCAGAAGATCGGCCGTCCGGCCAACGGAACCAGCTCCGAGGATATCAATTACATCGAGTCGCCTTACAGCCAGAATTCGAAGACCGATTTCATCGACAACATCATCAGCATCCGGAACACCTATCAGGGCATGACCTCCGGCGACGCTTCGGTGAGCGACTGGATCGAGGTGGTCGACCCCGTCCTCGATACGGAGGTTCGCAATGCGATTTCCACGGCGATCGAAAAGATCGAGGCCTGCCCGGCCCCGTTCGTCGACAACCGTACGGCACAGGCATGGAAGGATGCCGCCACCTATTGCAATAACGACCTTGTGAACGCGCTTACGAAGGCGCTGACGGCACTGTCGGTCGAAAAATAACCATTTTCAGCAATGAAAAAGCACTTGATTTACAGCCTGTGCATGTCGGCAGCCCTGATGGCTGCCGCGTGCGCTGATGACAAGGGGACGGATCCCGCCCCCGATCCGAATCCCGACCCCGTTCCCGAGGAGTATTACGCCGGCGGCAAGCTCGGCACGGCTTTCAACACCACGTCGGTGGCCTACGAGCAGCCTACGCCGGTC
>OJSO01001567.1_pt1 | contig 13158 bp, 9 predicted proteins | sample 1599521 | NCBI WGS metagenome assembly OJSO01 (sample SAMN04168659, study PRJEB22393) | human gut metagenome | biome: human gut microbiome; feature: stool | host: Homo sapiens | collected 2014-05-12 | reverse complement strand
AAGTCGTTCGCAGCCTGCCTTTCCAAAACATAGCCGCCGCCTATGACCAGCAGCAAGAGCATCCGTCCTGCTGTCTGACTCTCGTTTTTCTGCGCCAGTGTTATGGCAGCTACACACCCCACCATCAGTAAAAATACCGGCGCATTGATTGTCCAGCCCGTAAAGATTTTCAGCAAAATGGCAAGCGGACTGCCTTTGCCTCCCGTGTGCATAAAGACCTGCTGAAAGAACGGAAGCAACGCGCCATTGACGGCAAGGATTCCCATGGCCACGACGAACACCAGCAAAAAGCCAAGTATGACCGCCGCACAATATTGCAGAAAGCCTTTGTCTTTTTTCTTCCAGCAGTAGACACTCAAAGCCAGCAGATAAATAACCCCCGCAGCTGCAAAAATCGTCTGCTTGTTCAGAAAGAGCAGCCCCAGCATAGCGCCGGCAGCAAACAGGTATTTCCCGGCGGCTTTCTTATCTGCCGCCTCTGCAAATCCCAGAACACAATAGAGCAGCAACACAGACAAAAACGGAATCGTCTGGTTATAATCACCGAATAAATCGTAGACAGAGGCCGTGCACAGAATCGCAGAGAAGGCACACGCTGCAAAGGCGGCATATCTATTGAAATACCGGCAGAGCAGCCGAAACATCAACTCATAAATAGCAATCCGCTGTACCAGCCACCACGCACGGTAAATGAACAGGCTGCCAAACGACAGCTTCCAGAGCATCACATCAATCAGGATGTTCAGTGGCGGCAGGTAATAGTAAAAATCGCGGTATGGAAATTTCCCGTGCAATACCAGCTCTGCATAGTTTACATTCCAGCCTTCCGTAATGGGCATCGTGTTGGCGAAATAAATTGAGGAATAGGCCAGAATCACCACACAAAGCAGTGCAGCCAATACCCAGCCTCGCGCGTTCTGGCGCTTATTCGTATGTGGTTTTTCCATTACTAATTGCATCGTGCTTGTTCTCACTTTTCCTTAAATGTCCACAGCTTGTTGATAACAAAGTTCAGCGGGATCGTCACTAACAGATTAACGATGGGCGCAATGGACTTGCTGACACTGAAGAATGCAACTTCGATCCAGAGCAGCACGTTGGACAAAATCGATGTGCCGCCGTAACTGACATAGGTCTTACCCAGCCGCTTGAGCTTGCTGCGCCAGTCATTGGCGTTGCCGGTAAAGACAAATTTATCATTCCAGAAAAAGGCGTTGGCAATGCTCAGAATCGTGCCCAGAATGCTGCCGACCATATACAGGTCCGGGCTGATCCACAGGAAGATATAGTAGACCGCCATGGACACAGCCGTATTGCTTACGCCCACCAGGCCGAACTTGACGAACTGCTTGAACAGCTCCACAAATTCCTCTTTATTTTTTGCGCCCAGCAGGGCCAGCAATTTCTGCATAGTATATGTTTCCTTCCGTTATTCGGTTTCCTCCACAGCGCCCTCACTGGCCACCACTAGGTTTGTCACCGTGAAGGTACCGTTTTTGCGCGAAGAAGCATCATAGACCGCCATCGGGCCGTCATAGCTCACATCAATTTGGGTCTGGCCGGGGGCCACATCTACCGTGTAGCACACGGTCTGCCCCTCATGGTCAATCTTAATATTCGTCTGCTTCTGCTTTCCGGTTGTACCATCAGCATCTTCCAGATTCGGTGCTTCAAACGTCATCGTATAGGCGCGCTTCAAATCCATGCCGTAGCCTGTCTGGAACGTGACCACCATCCTTTGCGTAAATGGCGCGTGGTTGTAAATCATAATATACGCACCGCGGCCGCTCCATGTTACCTCTATCGGGTTGCCGTCGCTGTCCTGCACGTCCTTCTGCTGGATGTCCTCGGCATCCAGTCGGCCGTTGTAGCCATAGTCAAAGCCCCAGTTGTGGGTGCGCTGCCACAGCTGCTGGCCGCCCACACCGGCCACCGCCACACAAACGGCCAGCAGCACCGTGGCTGCCGGGTGTCCGTGTGCCGGCTTGACCGGTTTTTCCGCACAGCGTACACGCACCCCCTGCACTGCCTGGACAAAGCACCAGACAATGAGCAGCAGCAGCATGACATGACAAATCGTGTTGCGCGGTACAAAGGACGGCTCCATCTGGTCCCGCCGAAACAGCGGCAGCGGCAGCACCGGCACCATCAAGGCCAGATAGGGCAGCACGTTGTCCCTGCGCAGCTCACGCTCCTGCTCCATAAACAGGAACAGCGGAATCAAAAACAGGCACCATACATAATCATACTGGGGCTGGAACATCAGCATCGCCAGAATGATTGCTGTAATGCGTTTCCACTCCTTATCCATAAAAAAGCTGCACACCAGCAGCACCGCTGCCAGCACAATGCCCAGCAGTGCGTAGCTGCCATAGCCCAGCTGCGTGCCCAGCAGCTTGTCCACCGCATGTCCGGCCTCTGCCAAAATGTTGGAGAAACCATTGCCGATCCACGGTTCACCTCTGCTGCCGCTAAAATCAAACAGTACACGGAACCACAGTGTGAGGCCAAACAATCCTTCATTGAAGAAGAACAGCGGGAAGCACAGGCAGACAACACCGTACAGCACCGTGCGCACCGCGGCCAGATAGTTTTTATCGCGCAGCAGCAGCACGCCCAGAAACGCCGGGTACAGCTTGAAACCGGCGGCAATCGCCAGTGCCAGACAGGCCAGCTCCCGCAAAAGTGGTTTTTCTGAATTGCGGTACAGGATAAAAAATGCCATTAACGGCCAGCACAGCAGCAGAATATTGCCGCGTTCCAAGCCGTACAGTACCCCATAGCTGAACACTGCACAGAATGCCAGCAGCTTTTTCCGCCCCCCGCAGCTGCGCGTCAGGCGTTCTGTCATCGATACAATTCCTAAGACCACCACGATAACAAAGACGACAAACAGCATCATCGTCGCTTGCTGTAAACGCAAATCCCGTTCTGTTCCCCTCATGTTGAGAGACGAGATATACGATTCCGTCCACGTAGCTGATTGTGTCTTTGGCACAAGCAAATACAACACATAGAAAAACAGATTTGCAAGCGGCGGGTACAGCGTATCGAACTGTCCGTAGGGCATACGTCCACGCATATACTCAATACTATGGAAAAAGTCCATACCGGTATCGGTGACATCATAAAAGAAGAATCGATGCAGCAGCGTACCGCGGCTGGCCAGCAGGGCAAGCAGCAGCACCGCCAGACAGGCCACCGTCGCCCAGCAGTAGATCTGCATAGGCGTCAGCCGCCTGTTTTTGTCCAACCGCAGTCTGGGTGCGCGGGTCGTTTTCACCTTTTGCTGCATCATAGGGGTCTGTACCTCGTTGTCAAAATTTTACTGATTCACAGCCTCGATAATCGTCTTGGCCATGTAGTCGATCATCTCGTCGGTCATGCCGGGGTAAACGCCGACCCAGAAGGTGTTGTTCATGATAAAGTCGGTGTTGGTCAGCTCGCCCGCCACGCGGTAGGCGTCGGTGCCGCGGATCTGGTCAAAGCAGGGGTGCTTGATGAGGTTGCCGCTGAACAGCAGACGGGTCTGCACGTTGTGGCTCTCCACATAGCGGGTCACGTCGTTGCGGTCCAGACCGCTCTCCGGCTTGACGGAGATCAGGAAGCCGAACCAGGACGGGCGGCTGTTGGCAGCCGGTTCCGGCAGGATCAGCTTGTCGGCGGCGGGCTCCAGCGCGGCGCGCAGACGGTCCCAGTTGTGGCGGCGGCGCTCGATGAAGGTGGGGAACTTCTTCAGCTGCTCGCAGCCGATGGCGGCCTGCATGTCGGTGACCTTGAGGTTATAGCCAAAGTGGCTGTAGACGTACTTGTGGTCGTAGCCCTTGGGCAGCTCGCCGAACTGACCGTCAAAGCGGTGGCCGCAGAAGTTATCCTGGCCGGAGGGGCAGATGCAGTCGCGGCCCCAGTCGCGGAAGGAGAGGATCAGGCGGTTCAGCAGCGGGTTGTTGGTGTAAACGCAGCCGCCCTCGCCCATTGTCATGTGGTGCGGCGGGTAGAAGCTGGACGTGCCGATGTCGCCCCAGGTACCGGTAAAACGGGTCTCGCCGTTGATGGTGTACTGGGTGCCCAGCGCGTCGCAGTTGTCCTCGACCAACCACAGGTTGTGGGCGTCACAGAACGCCTTGACGGCGGACAGGTCAAACGGGTTGCCCAGCGTGTGGGCGATCATGACTGCCTTCGTCTTGGGGGAGAGGGCGGCCTCGAGCTTGGTGACGTCGATGTTGTACTGGGGCACGGTCACATCCACAAACACGGGCACCGCGCCGTACTGGATGGCCGGGGTCACGGTGGTGGGGAAGCCGCAGGCCACGGTGATGATCTCGTCGCCCTTCCTGATCTGGCGGTCACCCAGCTCGGGGGCGGTCAGCGCCATGAAGGCGATCAGGTTGGCGGAGGAACCGCTGTTGACCAGATGGGCGAACTTAACGCCGATCCACTTAGCGAACTCCTTCTCGAACCGGTCGGCAAAGCGGCCTGTTGTCAGCCAGAAGTCCAGTGTGGCATCGGTCAGAGCGCACATCTCTTTCTCGTCAAAGACGCGGGCTGCGTAGGTGATGCGGTCACCCTCCTGATAAGGGGTCTTTTTCTCCTTGAAGTCGTGATAATACTCGGCGACCATCGTCTTGATCTGCTCGCGGGCTTCTGCCTCATTCTTCCATGCCATAGGTTTTGCTCTCCTTTTTTATTGCTTTTCGTAGTAGTAATAAGTAATTGGGTTCGTGCCGCCAGCCGATGTGAAGGTCGTCTGCAGCTGGTATCCGAGCATGTCGGGCGTGTAGCCATTCTGCCCCAGATAGACCCCCAGTATGTCATCCACGACAAAGCTCGGCTGGGCCTTCAACTCTGCCAGAATATGAGGGAGTAATTTTTCGGTATCTGCCACGCCGTAATCCGCAGCATCCACATAATGTCCGTAGTTGTCCCAGCCTGCTGCATGGTAGATGATTCCCACATCGCGGCCAACCGCAAAGGTGTTGTCCGGTATATTGGCAGAGAAATTCTCCACCTCCGCATAGATGCCGCGGGTGCCGAACGCACCGCGCTCCTGCAGGATCACTGTATTCATCACGCCGCCGGGCAGCTGTGCCGTAAGCACGCAGAGCACCAGCAGCACGGCCAGTCCCACAGACTGTGCCGCCGTGCAGTACAGGCCGCCCAGCTTCTTGCGTAGCCCCTCCCCGTCCGTCAGCGCCTGCAGCGGGAAGCACAGGCAAAGCAGTGCCTCCGGCAGGCAGATCTCCAGATTCATCCAGGCGGAGCGGTTTGCATAGTAACTGAACGATACCAGCCCCAGTACCGACAGGCAGGCCGCAAATGGGGCAATGTTCTCCTTTTTGGCTATTCTTCCGATAGCGGTTGTCTGGAACAGCGACCATGCCAGCACGGCCAGCATAAGCAGCAGCACAAACACCCATGGGCGCACGCCTAGCTCAAGCGGGTAGCCGATGGAACCATCCATATAATTGCTGCTGTACAGCGGGTAAAAAAACACCTTGAAGATCGGTGCTCCGCCGCAGGCCAGGTTATACAAATTTGTCAGGCCAGCGCCCAGCAGCAGCCCACCATAGCGTTCCCACTGGCCGCGGGCGTACCATGGCTCCTGCTGCCACCAGCGGACGATGCAGCCCGCGCACCAGCCGATGATACAGAACAGACCACTCTCGGTGCTCCACAGCACTGCCAGCATGCACAGAAGCCAGCCGCCCCAGAACCGAGCCGTTTTTTTCGACTGCTTTTTCCGCAAGCAGAACAGCATATAGGCCGCCAGCAACATCGGGAATACCAAACGGTGAGGCTGCAGCTGCCAGTAATTCGTCCGTCTGTATGCAAACGGAATGACCGGCACAACCAGTGCCATCAACAGGCGTACCCAGTTCTTTTTTATCAGGTGATGGATGCAGTACAGCATGGCCAGATCCGTCACAACGCCGACCAGCGCGATCAGGAATTGAATAACAACAGCCTTTGCACCGAAGATCTTCATCGGCAGCAGGAAGAACAGCCCGTAGTGGCCGTAGATGCCTGTCGTCAACTCCTCATAGGGGATGCCGTCAGCCACGTTGTAGATGCTTTCCAAATACGCCTCACCGTGGTACGGGTCTCCCTCAAACGTATTGACGATCCATACGCCCAAGAAGTACATCACTGCCGAAAGGCCGTAGCCGCCCCAGGTCATCCACTGCGGGCAGTCCTTACCCGTCAGCAGCAGATAGATTGCCTCCACAAAAAACAGCACCGTAAGCAGGTAATACAGCGGCACCATCTGCGGCGCCATCAGGGAGGACGGCGAATAGGAAGGCCCCGCAAATTCCTTGGACACCCCAATGTTCGCGTAATAAATAAGGTAGGCGGCTGTCACCAGCGCAGATACCACAAGGGCCGCTGCCGCGCCGCGACCCTGCAGACGCGCGTCGCAGGCCCGCACAAAGCCACGTTCTTGCGGCAGAATGCGGGCAAAAAGGTTGCCGAACAGCAAAAGCGAAACGCCGAACAGTACTAGAACTACGGCATAGTTGACCATGTTGCTGCCGATGGGCCACGGCTGACCACCCCATACATGCGCCAGCCAGGAAACCAGATAGGCTCCACCTACCAAAACCGAAATGACAAAAGCGCTTGTTATACTCCTCTGTTCCTTTGTCATTTCTGCCCCTCCAAGAAGCTGTTAATTTCCTTTTCCATCTCCGCCGGGACATCGCCGTTGGCAAGCCAGATCTTGCTGAAGGCGACGGTCTTTTCCATGCACTCGGCCATGTGCCAGCGCGGCGTCCAGCCGAAGGTCGTTTTCAGCTTGCTGCAGTCCAGCTTCAGGAAGTTAGCCTCGTGCGGGGCATTGGCCTCGGCCTGATTCTCCCAGGCGGCGTCGCCGCCCCAGGCCCGGCAGAACAGATCCACCAGCGTGCCGGTGGTGACGCAGTCGCAGTCGTCGGGGCCTACGTTATAGTAGCCCGCAAAGCGGCTGTCCTCATACTGGCGCTGGGCGATCAGTAGGTAGGCCGCCAGCGGCTCCAGCACATGCTGGTACGGGCGGGTCGAGTAGGGGTTGCGCACGCCGATCTTACGGCCCGCGGCCATGGCGCGGACGCAGTCGGGGATGATGCGGTCATTGGCAAAGTCGCCGCCGCCGATGACATTGCCCGCGCGGGCCGTCGAGACGGCCACGGTCTTATCGGCAAAAAAGCTGTTGATGTAGGAGTGCGTCGCCAACTCCGAGCAGCTCTTGCTGTTGGAGTAGGGGTCGAAACCGTCCAGCGGCTCGTTCTCGCGGTAGCCCCAGGCCCACTCGTTGTTGTGGTAGACCTTGTCGGTGGTGACGTTCAGCACCGAGCGGGGCGCTCTGCCCTGCTGCTGGGCCAGCCGCACACATTCCAGCAGGTTGACCGTACCCATAACGTTCGTCTCATAGGTGTAGCGCGGGTCCTTGTAGCTGTCCCGCACAATGGGCTGAGCCGCCAGGTGCAGCACAATTTCCGGCTGGGCGGCATCAAAGGCCGCTTTCAGGCTGGCAAAATCGCGGATGTCGCCGATCACGCTGGTCATTTTGCCTTCCAGCCCTGCCAGAGAGAAGAGGTTGGGGGTTGTGGGCGGTTCCAGGCTGTAACCCGTTACCACCGCACCGACCCCCACCAGCATGCGGCAGAGCCAGCTGCCCTTAAAACCGGTATGCCCGGTTACAAACACGCGTTTGCCGCGATAAAATTCCAAGTTCATTGTTGGTTCCACACTTCCCAGGGCGCACAGCCGGACGCCCACATTTTTTCCAGCATACTTTTTTCGCGCTCGGTATCCATGCACTGCCAGAATCCGCGGTGCACATAGCTCATCAGCTGGCCTTTGGCTGCCAGCTCGCGCAGCGGGGCCTGCTCAAAAATGGTATCATCACCGCTGATGGTATCAAACACTTCCGGTTCCAGCACCATATAGCCCGCGTTGATAAGCGCGCCGTCGCTGGCCTTCTTTTCACGGAAAGAACGGACAGAATTATCCTCGGCAATATCCAGAACACCCTTCTGCTGCTCCTGCTGAACGGCGGTCAGCGTGGCGATCTTGCCGTTCTCGCGGTGGAATGCCACCAGCTTGGCAATGTCCACATCGCAGACGCCGTCGCCGTAGGTCATCATGAAGGTCTCATTGCCGATGTAGGGACGAATGCGTTTGATGCGCCCGCCGGTCATCGTGTTGAGGCCGGTGTCCACAACGGTGACCTTCCACGGCTCGGTGTGGTGGTTGTGGACGATCATCTCGTTCTGGCCGCGGGTGAAATCAAACGTAATATCGCTGGTATGCAGGAAGTAATCCGCGAACCACTCCTTGATCATGTGCTGCTTGTAGCCCGCGCAGATGACAAAGTCGTGAAAGCCGTAGTAGGAATATTCCTTCATGATATGCCACAGGATGGGCATGTTGCCGATTTCGATCATCGGCTTGGGCTTGTAGACGCTTTCTTCGCTGATGCGCGTGCCAAGGCCGCCAGCCAGGATTACTACTTTCATAATGCGCTCCTTTATTGTTTTGTGAGCCGGTCAGTCCGTCGGTGACCGGTTTGCTCCCGTGCGCTCTGCCTCGTTTGGGCAATTTTACACACTTATTCATAATAGATAGTATAACACACACTCTCTGTAATTGCAACAATTTACGCCCGTCTGCGCCGTGCCAAAATCATCGGTTCAAAGTCAATATTTTTGTCCAGAACCCACAAAAGGCCGTCATTCGCACATTTTTTGCGCTTTTGCGTGCCAGATTTTACATACTGTATTTCCGCAAAAAAATTCCCCGCCGCCGGGGTGCGGCGGGGGGATTTTCATGGTGGAGCTGTAGGGAGGCGGCGTCCTCGGCGACCCGGGCCATCCGCCTTACTGCTGCTGCTTAAAATAATACACTGCACCGACAAGGCCGGCGTCGTTCTGGAGGGCTGCGGCCCTGACCTCAAGGCCCTCGGCGAAGGCGGGCATGATGCTTTTGCGCACCTGCGCGGCCAGCGGGTCGATCAGAAGCGCCTGCTGTGCGCTGACGCCGCCGCCGATCAGGATCAGCTGCGGGTTGAAGATGTGTACAAGGCCCGCAAGGCCCTGGGCGATCTCGTTGATCCAGCCGTTGAGCACAGCCAGCGTGCGGGCGTCGCCCGCGGCGGCAGCCTCAAAAATCGCACGCCCGTCTGGCGCGTCCAGCCCGGCCTTCTGAGCGCTGCGGACCAGCGCCGTTGTAGCAGCGTAGCGCTCATAGCAGCCGATGGCCCCGCAGGTGCAGGCCACGCCGTCCAGCGCGTGCAGACGGAAATGCCCCAGCTCGCCGCCAAGGCCGCGCGCACCCTCCAGCAGACGTCCGCCGGTCAGGATGCCGCCGCCGACGCCGGTGCCCAGCGTCACACCGATGACATCGGTATAGCCCTTAGCCGCACCGACCCAGACCTCGCCCAGCAGCATACAGTTCGCGTCGTTGGCGACGGTGACGGGCAGGCCGAAGGCACGCTCCAGCGTACCTTTAATGTCCACGCCGATCCACCCCGGGAAATTGCCGCAGGTCCCCGCGACCACGCCGCGGCGGCTGTCGATCTGGCCCGTGGCGGACACAGCGATGCCCTCGAGCCTCGGCGTGTCCGCGGTCAGAAATTTGTGGATGGCCGCCTGCACGGTATCCAGGATCGGCGTTTTGTAGCCGTCAAAGCTGACGCTGCGCTCGGCGCGGCGCAGCACCGCGCCGTTTTCGTCGACGAGACCCAGTTTGACCGCCGTGCCGCCGATGTCGACACCCAGATAGGTTTTACTCATAGCGCACCTGCTTATTTGTGGTTGTTGATGGCCGCGGTGTAGCGGGCCGTGATCTCCGCCGGGCGGGTGATGGCACCGCCGACGACGAGGGCGAACGCACCGGCGTAGAGTGCCTGCACGGCCTGCTCCGGCGTGTGGATATGACCCTCGGCGATGACCTTGGCCGGGCACTCCCGCGCGAGCTGGGCGATAAAGCCGAAGTCCACATCGTTGATGCCCGTCGTCTCGGGCGTGTAGCCGCGCATCGTCGTGCCGACAAAGTCCGCACCGGCCCCCGCGCAGGCCAGCGCGTTCTCAATGTTGTCGCAGTCGGCCATAACGAGCTGGTCGGGGTACTTCTCCTTGATGGCGCGGATGAACTCGGCGCTCGTCTGCCCGTTGGGGCGCAGGGCGCCGGTGCCCTGCACGGCCAGAATGTCCACGCCGCAGGCGACGAGCTCGTCAACCTCCTGCATCGTGACGGTGATGTACATCGGCGTGCCGGGGTAATCCTTTTTGATGATGCCGATGACCGGCAGGTCCACGACCTGCTTGATCTGGGTGATGTCGCGCACCGTATTGGCACGGATGCCGACAGCGCCGGACTGTGCCGCCGCCTTGGCCATCAGCGGCATGACGCCGCCCTCTTTTGTATACAGCGGCTCATGCTCCAGCGCCTGGCAGGAGACGATAAGGCCGCCTTGGATCTGGTTGAAGATTTGTTCGTGGGTCATGGGAAAGGCTCCTTTTTGTGAGGTCGCAGGGGTCGATGCTCGTCATCCGCCCCTGCAAATGGGAACGCAAAAAGGCTTCCCCCTCGGGGCTGCGCCCGCAGGCGCGTGTCGAAGCGCAACCGCCGGAGGCGGCTCTTAGCGCGGAGACTGAAGCTGTCGGCGAAGCCGACTGATGAGGGCAGACCTTCCGGCAAGAATCCGTAAACGGGAAATATGGCAGGCTTGCCCCTCATCCGGCGCTGCGCGCCACCTTCCCCCGCGGGGGGAAGGCTTTTGCGATACATACAAAACGGAGGTTTTCCCATGAAGCTGCACGACACCGGCGTATACCTTGTAAACGGCGTGCCTCAGACTTCCGCCCCGGCGGGCGTCACCGAGGCAGACGCCAAAAAAGGCACCATCGCCTACGGCATTTTGAAGGCCCATAATACCGGTGACTCTATGCAGGACCTGCGCATGAAGTTCGACTCGATGACCAGCCACGACATCACCTATGTCGGCATCATCCAGACGGCCCGTGCGTCCGGCATGACGGAGTTCCCGCTGCCCTACGTCATGACGAACTGCCACAACAGCCTCTGCGCTGTCGGCGGCACCATCAACGAGGACGACCACCAGTTTGCCCTGTCCGCTGCCCACAAATACGGCGGCATCTATGTTCCGCCGAACATGGCCGTCATCCACAGCTACAACCGCGAGATGATGTCCGGCTGCGGGCGGATGATCCTGGGCTCTGACTCCCACACCCGCTACGGCGCCCTCGGCACGATGGCCGTCGGCGAGGGCGGCGGCGAGCTGGCCAAGCAGCTCGTGGGCCGCACCTACGATATGAGTTATCCCGGGGTCGTTGCCATCTACCTGACCGGCAAGCCCGCTCCGGGCGTCGGCCCGCACGACGTCGCGCTGGCGCTGGTTGCCGCGACCTACGCCAACGGCTATGTGAAGAACAAGGTCATGGAGTTCGTCGGCCCCGGCGTGGCAAACCTGAGTGCCGACTACCGCAACGGCATCGACGTCATGACCACCGAGACGACCTGCTGGTCCTCCATCTGGCAGACCGACGATACCACGAAGGAATATTTTGTGCAGCATGGCCGCCCCGAGGCTTATAAGGAATTGAAGCCCGCCGACGTGGCCTACTACGACGGCTGCATTGAGCTGGACCTCTCCACCGTCGAGTGCATGATCGCGCTGCCGATGCACCCCAGCTACGCCTACCCGATCCGCGAGCTGAAGGCCAACGCCAAAGAGATCCTGCAGGCGGCGCAGGACCAGGCCAACAGGCAGCTGGGCGGCAAGGTCGAGATGGACCTCGTCGGCAAGATCTGCGACGATGGCCGCATCTACGTTGATCAGGGCGTTGTGGCCGGCTGCTCCGGCGGCACGTATGAAAATATCTGCGCCGTGGCGGACATCATCAAAGGCAAGAGCTGCGGCAACGGCGAGTTCAAGTTCAGCGCTTACCCGGACAGCATGCCCACCTACCTGGAGCTGGTCAAGAACGGCGTGGTGGCCGATATCGTTTCCGCTGGCGGCATCTTCCGCGAATGCTTCTGCGGCCCCTGCTTCGGCGCAGGTGATACCCCGGCCAATGGCGAGTTCAGCATCCGCCACACCACCCGCAACTTCCCCAACCGTGAGGGTTCCAAGCCGGGTAATGGCCAGCTGAGCGCCGTGGCCCTGATGGACGCCCGCTCCATTGCGGCGACCGCGGCCAACGGCGGCTACCTGACCGCCGCCAGCGAGCTGACCGACGTGGAGTACACCGTGCCCGACTACCACTTTGAACAGGGTGTCTACGACAAGCGCGTCTACAACGGCTGGGGTCATCCGGAGCCGGACTACGCGCTGAAATTCGGCCCGAACATCAAGGACTGGCCCGAGCAGCCCGCTCTGACCGACGACCTGCTGGTCAAAATTGTCAGCTACATCACCGACCCCGTCACGACGACGGACGAGCTGATCCCGTCGGGCGAAACGTCGTCCTTCCGCTCCAACCCGCTGCGGCTGGCAGAGTTCACCCTCTCCCGCAAGGATCCGGCCTACGTGCCGAACGCCAAGGCCGTGAAGGCGCTGGACGAACAGCGCAAGGCAGGTGAGCTGCCCGCCGAGGTTGCGCGTGTCTACGACGATTTGAAGAAGCTGGGCTACGCGCCCGACGCGGCCAACACCAACATTGGCTCGGCCATTTTTGCCAACAAGCCCGGCGACGGCTCCGCCCGTGAGCAGGCCGCCAGCTGCCAGCGCGTGCTGGGCGGCGCGGCCAACTTTGCCTGTGAGTATGCCACAAAGCGCTACCGCTCCAACTGCATCAACTGGGGTATGCTGCCGTTCCTGGTGGAGAACCCCGGCGCACTGGACAACGGCGATTACGTCTACCTGCCCGGCGTCCGCAAGGCTCTGCTGGAGGCCGCGGACGAGCTGGACGCCGTGGCTGTCAAGCCGGATGGCGGTCTGGTGAAGTTCACCGTCAAGCTCGGCGCGATGACCGACGCCGAGCGCCGGATCCTGGCGGACGGCTGCCTGATCAATTATTACAAGAATAACTAAAGAAAAACGGCCCGCTGGGAAAAAAATCCTGGCGGGCCGTTTCTGTAGGGGCCGATGCTTGCATCGGCCCGCGGAGGGGTCAAGACCCCTCCCTACAATGTGATTCAAAAGGGGTGCTGTAGGGG
>OJSO01001504.1_pt1 | contig 13682 bp, 8 predicted proteins | sample 1599521 | NCBI WGS metagenome assembly OJSO01 (sample SAMN04168659, study PRJEB22393) | human gut metagenome | biome: human gut microbiome; feature: stool | host: Homo sapiens | collected 2014-05-12 | reverse complement strand
AGCACCTCAAAAACACCATCATACACTAAATCAGTAAGTTGGCAGCATCACCCCATTAAATTACTTTAATGCATTGAGTGCCGTGCGCGATGTTTTGCGCGAGAACCAGGATATTTATTTAGTTAATGAAGGGGCAAATACCCTGGATAATGCACGAAATATTATTGATATGTATAAACCACGTCGTCGTCTGGATTGTGGCACCTGGGGTGTCATGGGCATCGGTATGGGCTATGCCATCGGTGCTAGCGTGACCTCTGGTTCTCCGGTTGTCGCTATTGAAGGTGATAGTGCTTTTGGTTTCAGTGGGATGGAGATTGAAACGATTTGTCGATATAACCTGCCGGTGACGATCGTTATTTTTAATAATGGCGGCATCTACAGAGGAGACGGTGTTGACCTCAGCGGCGCTGGTGCACCATCGCCAACGGATCTGTTGCACCATGCAAGGTATGACAAATTAATGGATGCGTTTCGTGGCGTTGGCTATAACGTCACCACGACAGATGAACTTCGTCATGCTTTAACCACCGGAATTCAGTCGCGCAAACCGACCATTATTAATGTGGTCATCGACCCAGCAGCAGGAACTGAAAGTGGCCATATTACCAAACTTAACCCAAAACAAGTCGCTGGTAATTAAATACTGACATCGTCTCCTCTTGCCAACTTATTATGCGATGGTGAGGGGACCCTTATCGGAAATACTATTATGCTAACATTTTTTATTGGCGATTTATTGCCTATTATCGTAATCATGCTGTTGGGTTATTTTAGCGGCAGACGAGAAACTTTTTCAGAAGATCAAGCCCGGGCATTTAATAAACTGGTATTAAACTACGCTCTTCCTGCGGCTCTATTTGTTTCTATTACCAGGGCAAACAGGGAAATGATTTTTGCGGACACTCGCCTGACCCTTGTATCACTTGTGGTTATTGTCGGATGTTTCTTTTTCTCCTGGTTCGGTTGCTACAAATTTTTTAAACGTACCCATGCAGAAGCAGCAGTATGTGCATTAATTGCAGGTTCACCTACCATTGGATTCCTGGGGTTTGCAGTTCTCGATCCTATTTATGGTGATTCCGTATCAACAGGTTTAGTGGTAGCAATTATTTCTATTATTGTTAACGCAATTACTATTCCTATTGGTCTGTATTTGCTGAATCCTTCCTCAGGAGCGGATGGTAAGAAGAATAGTAATCTGAGCGCATTAATTTCTGCGGCAAAGGAGCCAGTAGTATGGGCACCTGTTCTGGCAACGATCCTGGTGCTGGTTGGGGTAAAAATTCCGGCAGCATGGGACCCAACCTTTAATCTGATTGCGAAGGCTAACTCAGGGGTAGCGGTATTCGCTGCGGGGTTGACTCTGGCTGCACATAAATTCGAGTTCAGTGCCGAAATTGCTTATAACACTTTCCTGAAGCTGATTCTGATGCCACTGGCGCTGCTTCTCGTCGGTATGGCATGTCATTTGAATAGCGAACATTTGCAGATGATGGTACTGGCAGGCGCATTACCGCCGGCATTCTCCGGAATCATTATTGCCAGCCGGTTTAATGTCTACACCCGTACTGGTACAGCGTCATTGGCTGTGAGCGTACTGGGTTTTGTCGTCACGGCTCCTTTGTGGATTTATGTCAGTCGACTGGTTTCATAATTTATCATGTTATTGATTTTACATAAATGCCGAAGTGTCTTTTCACCTTCGGCTTTTTTCAAGGCATAAGCAAATGACAAATAATGAATGCAAAGGGCCGTTTGAAGGCTTATTAGTTATCGATATGACGCATGTCCTTAATGGGCCTTTCGGAACTCAACTTCTTTGTAATATGGGCGCAAGGGTAATTAAAGTTGAGCCACCGGGTCATGGTGATGATACCCGCACATTTGGTCCCTATGTGGATGGACAGTCACTCTATTACAGTTTTATTAATCATGGCAAAGAGAGTGTGGTTCTTGATTTAAAGAATGATCACGATAAAAGTATATTTATAAATATGCTTAAACAAGCTGATGTATTAGCTGAGAATTTTCGCCCAGGTACAATGGAAAAACTCGGGTTTTCATGGGAAAGGTTACAAGAAATCAACCCGCGCCTTATATATGCTTCATCGTCAGGTTTCGGACATACCGGTCCGCTAAAAGATGCTCCTGCCTACGATACCATCATTCAGGCAATGAGCGGGATAATGATGGAAACAGGATACCCTGATGCTCCGCCAGTGCGCGTTGGTACCTCTCTTGCGGATCTCTGTGGCGGTGTTTATTTATTCAGTGGAATAGTGAGTGCACTTTATGGCCGCGAAAAGAGCCAGAGAGGGGCGCATGTCGATATAGCGATGTTTGATGCCACTCTGAGTTTTCTGGAGCATGGACTGATGGCATATATCGCGACTGGGAAGTCACCACAACGCCTGGGAAATCGCCATCCCTACATGGCACCTTTTGATGTTTTCGATACTCAGGATAAGCCGATTACGATTTGTTGTGGTAATGACAAGCTTTTTTCTGCGTTATGCCAGGCACTGGAGCTTACGGAACTGGTTAATGATCCCCGATTTAGCAGCAATATTTTACGCGTACATAACCAGGCTATTCTTAAAGAATATATTGAGCGGACGTTAAAAACGCAGGTAGCTGAAGTTTGGTTAGCCAGAATACATGAAGTTGGTGTGCCCGTCGCGCCGTTATTAAGTGTGGCTGAGGCCATTAATTTACCACAAACTCAGGCGAGAAATATGTTGATTGAAGCCGGGGGAATAATGATGCCGGGTAATCCGATAAAAATCAGCGGCTGCGCGGACCCGCATGTTATGCCGGGAGCGGCAACGCTCGACCAGCATGGGGAACAAATTCGCCAGGAGTTCTCATCATAAATGTAAGATGTGCTGGTAAATAGCTCCCACATTTGAACATTGTGGGAGCCGCTATTTAGTCATTTTGCTGACAGAAAACAGTAATCTCCTGGTCCAGCTCTGCAATGTGTTCTTTTACAGAGTTCAGCAACTGAAGAATTTCAGGCTTACTGTCATCTGAAACAGGTGTTATTTCTAACTGGTGGCTAATATTAATCAACTTTTGCAAATTCAGGATGTTAGCCGCACCGTGGATGCGATGAATACACTGATGGAAAGTTCTGTTATCGCCAGCTTCTAGTGCATGAAACGCAGCGGGTAGATCTTTATGCGTTTCATGCTGGAAAGTCATGAGAATCTCCTGCATCAGTTGTAGATCATTCGCCGTATTATTCTTCAGGGCCTCGATATCAAGGTGGCGATACTGAGGTGCAATATGCGCAACCTGGTGTAACTGACTTAAATGTGTTTTCAGTACATCCAGAGTCAACGGTTTGAACAAACATAAGTTCATGCCGCAATTTAACCCTTTTTCACGTTCGTTAGCCTGTGCGTTGGCTGTAAGCCCCCAGATGGGTAAGGAAGAATTTTGCTCACGGAGTTTGCGAGTCAACTCAAAACCATCCATATTCGGCATATTAACGTCAGTAATAAGCAGATCATAATGTTGCATACTGATTTTGTGTAGCGCTTGCACACCATCAGTGGCTTCATCAACATCATATCCTAATAGATTTAGCTGGCGTTTGAGTAATAGCCTGTTGGTCGGATGATCATCCGCGATTAATATGCTCAACTTTTCAGGTAGTGTTATAGGTTGTTCTGCTTTTGCCTCGACAGCCGCCACTTGTTGGGTAATTTCTACCGGGATTGTGATCGTAAATATCGTTCCTATGCCTGGATGACTTTCTAATGACAAATCGCCCTGCATGTTTTTAATTAATTCTTTGCAGATCATTAAGCCTAAACCAGAACCTGTTTGCTGACGACCTGCACTTGTTTGGCTATAGCGTTTAAACAGTTGTTGTTGTTCTTCCTGCGATAATCCACTTCCAGAATCCATAATCGTCATTTTGATAACAGCGTGGTTGTCATCAATGTGACCCAGGGAGGTCGTAATTTTTACTGCCCCCTCGGTAGTAAATTTGAGAGCATTACTCAGTAAATTAGATAAGACCTGCTTAAACGCCTGAGGGTCGATCTTAACCAGGTAGCGTTCAGGAAGCGTACTGCTGCAACTTAATGCGATCGATTTGCTTGCAGCAATCGCAGCGAAAGAGTGACAAGTGTTCTGGACTAAAGTAGGGATATCGACCCATTGTGGTTGAAGTTGATAGTTACCCGATTCAATTTTGTCGACATCAAGGATTTCACCAATTAAGCCGAGGAGTGATTGTCCGGTGGCGTAGGCAAGTGAAATCGCCTCCACCCGTTGTTCCTTGCTAAGACCAGAACCCGACAGAAGTTCCAGGAAGCCCATAATGGAGCTTATTGGTGTTCTTATTTCGTGACTCATTGTTGCCAGAAACTGGCTTTTTGCGACAGTTGCATTGATCGCTTTATTTCTCTCTACTTCGAGTGCATGAATTAAATCACGCGTCTCGGTAATATCTTGCCAACCACAAATATAAACAGCATGTTCGCTTGCTGGCAGATTACATAAGGTATGCCAGTGATTAATGCATCTTTTCTCGATGCCATTATCAATTTCAAATACCTGTGTGTATATTTTTCGGTTTTCTTTCGTTTCTGCTGTGACTTCATGCGTATTAGAAAAAACATCTTTAAAGGGGGATTCACTGTTTTCTAATGGTAACATTGCATTTTTATAGTAATTAGCAGTGAAATAATGTTCAAATGCACTATTGTGACTAATGACATTACCTTGCCAGTTTACAACATAAGTTGGATTAGGTAAGGAATCCGAGAGCGCTTTCCGGAATGATATTTGGTTTTCTAAATCACCCTGAATAACTTTACGACGACGAACTGAGCGTAACAGGTAGAATCCCCATAAAAGGCTACTGCCAACTAATAAAACGGATAATGTCGTAACAATATAAAATTGCTCGCTATAGAGGTCCCATGTGTCAATGGTCACATTGGGCATTTTAATCCATTTTTCGGTCAGGCGCAGAACTTCGCTTGGGGGAATTGCATTCAGTGCTTTATTAATAATATCCTTAAGTTCCGGTTCTCCGCGAGGAAAAGCGAACGAAAGTGATGCATTCTGAACGCCGGGAATAAGAAAATGATAAAGTTCATTAGGATAGTAATGGTCGATCATGTAACGCGAATTTAACTGTGTCGCGACCAGAGCATCAAGTTCACCTTCCTTGACCTTGTGAAATGCAGCGCTGGCGTTATCGACTTTTATCCACTCTACCTCCGGATACATCTCTTTTAATTGCGAATGAAGCTCATAATAATATGGAATGGCAACTTTCATTCCTTTTTTTAATGTTTGTTCACTGTCAGGCGCTTTTTGCATGACAAAAACGTAAGGCGTTGTTATGAAGACTTCAGCAAATGAAACATTATTTTCTCGATCTTCACTATAAATAGCGGCGGGCAATATATCCCATCCACCGGGGTTAAGCTGTGTCCCAGCATGAATATTGTGTGAAACGGTGATCGGAGAAAAATTTAAACCTGTTTGCAAGGTAATAATATTAAGAATATCACCCATCACGCCCCGAACTGAGCCAGTTTCATCTGTCATAGAATAGGGTGGCGAGTAAGGATTTTCCAGCACCTTTAAATCGGGATGCTGCTTAATCCACTGTTTTTCATGTTCAGTGAGTTCTAATGGTTTGTTCAGAAAGGCCAGGTTTCCTGTATCAAGCCAATTTTGTGATACTTCATAGCGAACTTCATTTGTTAAAGCATCAACAAATCGATTGAGTACTTCATTAAGAACGATTGAATCTTTTCTGGTTAATAAAAAGTTATATTGACGCGGTGAGTTATAATACTTCACTACATTTAAGGAGTGAGTAAAATAACGGGAAATCATACTGCTGGTAATGATGTTACTACCAATAAAGTAATCATTCTGTCCGGCTGAGACGGATGCTAATGCCTGATATAAATTTGTAAAAGAGATAATTGTTGCTTTTGGAAATGATTGATGAATTACCTCGTCTGGGGGATAATTTGCTACTCGAGCAATATTTACTGGTTTTGATGAGGTAAGCGGTCGCATTGAATCGTGAAGGGTAGTGACCAGCGCCGGAAAGGTAATTATCAGAGGATTAGTTGCAGCAATGTCATCATTAAGAGGCGGCGAAGCAACTAAATGTGATAACACTATATCAACTTCACCGTCTTCCAGCGCGTCCATTGCTTTTTGATGATCTGCGTATTCCCGGAGTGTTAATTTGATATTTAACGCTCTTTTTAAAAGATTTAAATAATCAGCATTAATACCACGAATCCGTTGCTGCGAATCGGTATGCAACAACGTAGCTGTTTGGGACTTGTGTACTGCAATCACAAGATTTTTTTTGCTCGCTAGCCAACGTAATTCCTTGTTGCTCAGACGTAGTGGATCAAGTGTGACACGGTTGTTACTACTGATGCCACGATATTCGATGTAATCTCCGTCTGCGAAACTTATGGTCGACCAAAGACCACAACAGAGAAGAAAAATATAGGGTAAAAACTTCATGTGGTTAGCCGATTTTGTTACGTTGTGCGAATGTGTAAAGATCCATCAGTGATTTGCATTCTAATTTTTCCATCAAGCGACTTTTATAAGTGCTGACAGTTTTGTTGCTGATGAACATTTTTTCAGCAATGTCATTATTATCCTTGCCATCAAGAATATACCGCATGACACTAATTTCTTGTTTCGATAAGGAGTCGAGTTTTTGCTGGTCGGACGTTAAACTTCCAACAAACCGGTTGAGAGAGAAGGGGAAATAGCAGTAGCCATTTTTTGCAGCTTCAATAGCTGCAATGATATTGTTCATGCCTTCTTTTTTACTCACGAAACCATTAGCGCCAGCATCAGCACAATGTTTCCCGTAAAAATGGTCATTTTTAGCGGAGACAATAATAATAATTCCGCTATATTGGCGCTTTCTCAGCGTTTCTAACACCTGGATACCGTTAACTCCGGGGATATCGACATCAATGATGACGATATCAGGCTTAAGTGTTTCCACCCGCTGAACGGCGCTTCCGCCTTCAGTCAACTCTGCTAAGATTTCAATATCGTTTTTGATCAATAAATTACGAATTGCTGCGATAGCAAGAGGATGGTCATCAATAATTATTGCGTTCATAGATTATTCCCTTTGCAATGAAGCATTTCCCTTCTCCCTGTAGTAATACAGACATAAGGTATCATCTCATTTTCTCAATAAAAATAAGAAAATTTGAGCTTCCTTTAAGATAATTCGACAAGTATACCATATAAATAGTCGGCATAAATAAAATGTCAACAATAAAATCAGGGATGATACCGATGATTTATAGTTTCAAATGAGCACTATAAGTTTTCTCACTAATCCTACAGGCGTAAGAATTGTATTGCAAAAGCCGCGGTTTAGTCCTCTGTTGTTTTTTTTGCACCTCATTTAAATTAGCCCTCCAACGTTCCTGGGATAATGTGCAAAACATGCACTGTGTTTGATATGAGGAATGAATACTCTTTTCATTCAATTCATAAATTTCATCTATGCGAAATGAGAGATAATAGTGGAACAGATTAATTCAAATAAAAAACATTCTGACAGAAGAAAATATTTTGCTTTGTTAGCGGTAGTTTTATTTATTGCGCTTTCAGGTGCCTATGCCTATTGGTCAATGGAATTAAAAGACATGATTAGTACAGATGACGCCTATGTCACGGGAAATGCAGATCCAATTTCTGCACAAGTCTCAGGCAGTGTCACTGTCGTTAATCATAAAGATACGAACTACGTTCGACAAGGTGACATTTTAGTTTCACTGGATAAAACTGATGCCACTATCGCACTCAATAAAGCTAAAAATAATCTGGCAAATATTGTTCGGCAAACGAATAAACTATACTTACAGGATAAACAATACAGTGCCGAAGTCGCTTCAGCACGTATTCAGTATCAACAATCTTTAGAAGATTATAACCGTCGTGTGCCTTTAGCGAAGCAAGGGGTTATTTCAAAAGAAGCGCTGGAGCATACCAAAGATACGTTAATAAGTAGCAAAGCGGCATTGAATGCTGCTATCCAGGCTTATAAAGCGAATAAAGCTTTAGTAATGAACACACCATTAAACCGTCAGCCACAAGTCATTGAAGCTGCAGATGCAACCAAAGAAGCCTGGTTGGCGCTTAAACGTACGGATATTAAGAGTCCGGTTACCGGTTATATTGCCCAGAGAAGTGTTCAGGTCGGCGAAACAGTGAGTCCCGGACAATCGTTAATGGCTGTCGTACCGGCGCGTCAAATGTGGGTTAATGCCAACTTTAAAGAAACACAACTCACGGATGTACGGATTGGTCAATCGGTCAATATTATCAGCGATCTTTATGGTGAAAATGTTGTGTTTCATGGTCGGGTGACAGGGATCAATATGGGAACCGGCAATGCGTTCTCCTTATTACCTGCACAAAATGCGACAGGGAACTGGATCAAAATCGTTCAGCGTGTACCGGTTGAAGTTTCTCTGGATCCAAAAGAACTCATGGAACACCCTTTGCGCATTGGTTTATCGATGACTGCAACTATTGATACGAAGAATGAAGACATTGCCGAGATGCCCGATCTGGCTTCAACCGTGACGTCCATGCCTGCTTATACCAGTAAGGCTTTAGTTATCGATACCAGTCCGATAGAAAAAGAAATTAGCAACATTATTTCGCATAATGGACAACTTTAATGGCAATCACTAAATCAACTCCTGCACCATTAACCGGTGGGACGTTATGGTGCGTCACTATTGCATTGTCATTAGCGACGTTTATGCAAATGTTGGATTCCACTATTTCTAACGTCGCAATACCGACAATATCTGGCTTTCTGGGAGCATCAACAGACGAAGGTACCTGGGTTATCACCTCGTTTGGCGTAGCAAATGCCATTGCGATCCCTGTTACCGGCAGGCTGGCACAAAGAATAGGCGAATTAAGGTTATTTTTACTTTCAGTAACCTTTTTTTCGCTGTCTTCATTAATGTGTAGTTTATCGACCAATCTTGATGTGCTGATATTTTTTAGAGTCGTTCAGGGGTTAATGGCGGGGCCGTTAATTCCACTGTCACAGAGTTTATTATTAAGGAATTATCCACCAGAAAAAAGAACATTTGCTCTGGCATTATGGTCAATGACCGTGATTATCGCTCCGATATGTGGGCCGATATTGGGCGGCTATATTTGCGATAACTTTAGCTGGGGTTGGATATTTTTAATCAATGTCCCTATGGGGATTATCGTCCTGACATTATGCTTAACCTTACTTAAAGGACGAGAAACTGAGACTTCACCGGTCAAAATGAATCTACCAGGACTGACCCTGTTAGTGCTCGGTGTTGGTGGCTTGCAAATTATGCTTGATAAAGGGCGCGATCTGGATTGGTTCAACTCGAGTACAATAATACTACTAACAGTAGTATCAGTTATTTCTCTGATCTCTTTAGTCATTTGGGAGTCGACCTCAGAGAATCCGATTCTTGACCTCAGTTTGTTTAAGTCCCGTAATTTCACCATTGGTATTGTGAGTATCACATGCGCGTATTTATTTTACTCTGGAGCGATAGTTCTTATGCCGCAGTTACTCCAGGAAACGATGGGGTATAATGCGATATGGGCCGGACTTGCCTATGCGCCCATCGGTATCATGCCGCTATTAATATCACCTTTGATAGGACGTTATGGCAACAAAATTGATATGCGGTTGTTGGTGACATTTAGTTTTTTGATGTATGCGGTTTGCTATTACTGGCGTTCTGTGACATTTATGCCAACGATTGATTTTACAGGCATCATTTTGCCACAGTTTTTTCAGGGATTCGCCGTTGCCGGTTTCTTTTTACCCTTAACAACGATTTCGTTTTCAGGCTTGCCAGATAATAAATTTGCCAATGCCTCGAGTATGAGTAATTTTTTTCGCACCTTGTCAGGATCAGTTGGTACGTCGTTGACAATGACACTGTGGGGACGCCGCGAATCGTTACACCATAGTCAGTTGACAGCAACCATCGATCAATTTAACCCCGTGTTTAATTCATCGTCACAAATTATGGATAAATACTATGGTTCGCTTTCAGGAGTTCTTAATGAAATTAATAATGAAATAACTCAGCAGTCACTTTCTATTTCTGCAAATGAGATTTTCCGTATGGCGGCTATTGCTTTTATCTTACTTACGGTTTTGGTTTGGTTTGCGAAACCGCCGTTTACAGCGAAAGGCGTTGGGTGATGGAAAAAGAGGAGGCTATAGCAGGTAAAACGGCAGAATCTTAAGTCTGCGTCATCGGCAGCATCGCTCACCCAGGGAAAGGATGGTGATGCTGCGTTGAAACGTTATTAACGGCCTTTTGCCAGATATTGATTCATCTCTTCTTCCGGCACCATTCCACCTCCCGTCGCCCACACCAGATGAGTGGCATTACGCAGTTGTTCTGCGCTGAAACCGTGCATCTGTTGGTAACTTACTGATGCGCACACGCGCTGAGGTCCGGCCATACCCGCCAGTGCCGAAGGTTCAAGACGAATACCTTCTTCCTGCGCCAGCCAGCCAAGCATGTCATACATGGTTTGATCGCTAAGGGTATAGAAGCCATCCAGCAGACGCTCCATCGCCCGCCCGACAAAGCCCGATGCGCGACCAACCGCAAGGCCATCGGCAGCGGTAAGGTTGTCGATGCCAATATCCTGAACAGAAATCTGATCGTGTAATCCGGTATGGACGCCTAATAACATACACGGGGAGTGTGTTGGTTCGGCAAAAAAGCAGTGAACATGATCGCCAAACGCCAGTTTAAGTCCGAATGCGACGCCACCAGGACCACCGCCAACACCACACGGCAGATAGACAAATAGAGGGTTATCAGCATCGACGATACGGCCTTGCTGGGCAAATTGCGCTTTAAGACGCTGGCCAGCGACGGAATACCCAAGGAACAACGTGCGGGAATTCTCGTCATCAATAAAGAAACAGTTCGGGTCAGACTGCGATGCTTTACGTCCTTCCTCGACAGCAACACCATAATCTTGCTCATATTCCACGACCGTAACGCCATGGCTGCGCAGTTTCGCTTTTTTCCATGCCCGGGCATCAGCAGACATATGCACTGTCACCTTAAAGCCAATGCGGGCGCTCATAATACCGATTGATAACCCCAGATTTCCGGTTGAGCCCACAGCAATGCTGTATTGGCTAAAGAACTGTTTAAACTCCGGAGAAAGCAGTTTGCTGTAGTCATCTTCAAGCGTCAGCAACCCTGCTTCCAGAGCCAGTTTTTCTGCATGTGCCAGGACTTCATAAATCCCGCCGCGTGCTTTTATGGAGCCGGAAATAGGCAAATGGCTATCTTTTTTCAGTAACAGTTGCCCGCTGATCGGTTGCTGATATTCCTTTTCCAGCCGTTTTTGCATAGCCGGAATGGCAACCAGTTCTGATTCAATAATCCCCCCAGTGGCAGCAGTTTCAGGAAATGCTTTTGCCAGATAGGGGGCAAAACGAGATAAGCGCGCATGGGCGTCCTGAACATCCTGTTCGGTCAGGCCAACATAAGGTAAACCTTCAGCCAATGAGGTCGTGCCAGGATTGAACCAAGTGGTTTCTTTAAGAGCAACCAGATCCTTTACCAACGGATACTGGGCGATGAGCGAATTCATTTTAGCGTTTTCCATAGTACGTCTCTTTGCGCTTAGATGATAAATGACAGCAGGAATGTGCCCGCCAGAGCGATGACCGAAGCGATAAATGTCGCTGTCGTATAGTATTTAAATGTTTCATTGAGCGTAGCGCCGCAATATTGCTTCACCAGCCAGAAAAGCGAGTCCGTAACGATCGTGCAGCCAATCGCACCGGAACCGATAGCAATCGCAATAATTTCCGGGCTGATGTCGGGATACAGCGGCAGCATGGGGGCAACAATTGCCGTTGCCCCCATCATTGCCACCGTAGCGGAGCCCACTGCAGCATGCAGAATAAGTGCCACCAACCAGGCCAGAAGAATCGGGTGCATATGCATATTGGAGAGAATAACTGCCAGCGTATCAGCGAGACTGCTGCTTTTTAAAATGGCGTTGAATGCGCCTCCGGCCCCGATAATCAGCAAAATATTAGCAATAGAACCGAAACCATTTTCCGTATGTGTGAGCATCGTCCCCATGCTCATATGCTGACGTATACCCAACACATAATAGGCGACAAACACGGCGATAAACATGGCAGTGATAGGGTTGCCAATAAACTCAAGCAAGGTATACAAACCACTCTCACGCGCCATATTCAATTCGGCAATCGTTTTAACCAACATCAGCGCAATGGGTAGCAGTATGGTGAATAACGTTGCGCCTAATGAAGGTAGTGTTTTTTCATCGCGAACTTTGAGATCGGCAAACTCTGTGGGTACAGGTTTAAAGGGCAGTCGTTGCCCCAGAAATTTAAGGAAAAGTGGGCCACCGATCAGTGATGCCATCAGCCCAACCAGCAAACCGTAGACGATCACCGAACCGATATCTGCGCCCAGCTTATTGGCAACATATAAAGCAGCCGGATGTGGGGGAACCACGCAGTGCACAGCCATCAATGCGGTACACAGCGGAATGGCCAGCTTTAACAATGAGGTATTGGTTTTTTTGGCAATTGAAAAAGCCAGAGGAATCAATAGCACGACGCCCACTTCAACAAACAGCGTGATGCCGCAAATCAGGCCAACCAGCACCATAATGACATCAGCCGAAAGCCACCGGCAGCGTTGAAGTGTCAGACCAATTCTTTCTGCGGCCCCGGATACTTCCATCATTTTTCCCAGTATCGTGCCAAGGCCGATAACCGCAGCGAGGAACCCCAGCGTTCCGCCAATTCCACTTTCAATAGCATTTACCATATCCAGTGGCCCCATACCCATCATCGTTCCCACGAAGAAGCTGGCCAGCAACAGCGCCAGAAACGGGTGGAATTTGAACTTCACGATGGTCAGTACAATTAACACGATGCTGATAAGCAGCGTGCTCACAACCCAGATTTGAGAGTGCATATCTCACCTTCCCCTGTGATTAACCTGATGATATTGGACAAAAAAACAACGCAGGCTGACAAACGATAAAATTTGCCTTTCACATGAGCTAAATTGCATCAAGGGAGTGATTTACATCTAAAAATGAAGGTGAATTGAGATATGGTTCACTTTAGCTCACCTTACAGCTGAAATTTTGCCGCTATTTTTTTACACTTAATAGAAAAATGAGGTGATTATGGAACCCCTTCGTGAAATAAGAAATCGACTGCTTAACGGCTGGCAACTATCAAAACTGCATACTTTTGAAGTGGCTGCCAGGCATCAGTCTTTCGCCCTGGCGGCAGAGGAATTGTCGCTGAGCCCCAGTGCGGTAAGTCACCGTATCAATCAGCTGGAAGAAGAATTAGGTATTCAGTTGTTTGTTCGTTCCCATCGCAAAGTGGAATTAACGCACGAGGGGAAACGCGTTTATTGGGCGCTAAAATCGTCGCTGGATACCCTGAATCAGGAAATTCTGGATATCAAAAATCAGGAGTTATCGGGAACGTTAACTCTGTATTCCCGGCCCTCTATCGCCCAATGCTGGTTGGTGCCCGCATTAGGTGACTTTACACGCCGATATCCGTCTATTTCGCTCACCGTGCTCAC
>OJSO01001483.1_pt1 | contig 13886 bp, 13 predicted proteins | sample 1599521 | NCBI WGS metagenome assembly OJSO01 (sample SAMN04168659, study PRJEB22393) | human gut metagenome | biome: human gut microbiome; feature: stool | host: Homo sapiens | collected 2014-05-12 | reverse complement strand
AATAGTACTAACGGCATCCATTTTGCATTTTTGTAATGTACTATCAATATTTTGCTTCAGTTCTTCAGCAGAGGCTGATAAACACAATAGTAAGCTTGAACTTATAACCACCGCTTTGAAATACATAATACTGAACCCATTTCAATTATCAGTTTGTACTGTAACACGATGTTCTATCTCGTTAAGATGAGCTATACCACAATTTTCTAATTGAGAACGGGCAAATCTAATATCATTGCTGGTTCTCTGGATATCTGGATCGGTTGTAGGACTCCTCCCCCCTGCAAATGGCGAAATACCCGACCGGGTTAAAGAATCAGAGGTTTCATTCCAGTACTCAATGGCTTGCTCAGACGCTGCATTAGCAGCTAACAATCGATTGAATTCACGTGAGCATGACTTCTTTTGAATAGCAATGTAATCATCGACCCAAACACCATGTTGCTTGTAGATATTTTCAGCTACTAAGTACTTACCACTACTCTTGTCGAGACTATTAATCTTACTTTCGATGTAGTCTTTGTTCTTTTTTTCTAATGCTACAGCGGCGGCATGTTTATCGGCTAATTTCATTGACTCATCTTGCTTAGCTTTAACCTCAATCCACTTTTCTCTGTTAAAGATCCCGGCACTCTTCGCTTCAGAGAATTGATCTTCGATCATAAAACCAAGATTCTTTCCTTGCAGATTCATCATATGAACATTAGCTTGCCCAGCTATTAATAATAAAATTACAATAATGACAGGTAGAAGAAAGTTATTAAAAAACTTTGGAAGTTTTTGTATTAATGCGGGGTAATTTTCTTGCACAGATGGAATGGCTATAATTGACCACCAAAATGAAATGATCATAACCATACTCCAAAATGCTAAAGTAACTAATGCAAGTAATACTGTAGCAAATGACATCCCTGGTTCATTGAATGTACTAAAATAACTATAAACCATGAACACCATGATTAAGCCGAATCCCATATAAACAAAAAACTGTATTTTCTTCATTTTTATTTTCCCTTGTTATTTTAATACTCGTTTTATATTACCGAGAGAGTCAACTTCTACTCTGACAAGTTTTCTACATGCTCCGCACGAACCTACACCTGTACCACTGCTTTTTATTCCGGTGTTAACTGTCGTAGTACTTCCACAATGCGGACAAACCACTGTATATGTTGCGTATGCCACAATTTATTCCTCACTATTGCTGTAACGTTCTGGCCAGATTTCTTCTCGGGTCACCCCAATATAATCGGCAATAATCTGCTCACCTTTTGGCCAATGTCTCTCAAGGGCGTTGTATAGCGTTCGTTCATGCAAGCCGTTGTCTCGGGACAACTTAGCCAACGAGCTACCTCTTTTGCGTATAGCTGCAAGCACATCGGCTCGATGCCAGTTTCGAGTACTGGCATTTGATTCCTTTTTTTGAGATCCTTCTTGTTTATGATTCTTCATTATGATCACTCATTACTTAATCATGAACATGATTGATCAATAAAATGAACAAGTCAAATCGAATTAGGAATACAATTCCTTAAGTTGAATGGCGATAGAATGATCAATAAAAAGCAAAGTACTAAAGAGTTCAGTGAACGCTTAAAGCACGTCATAGCAGCACTTGGAACAACGGGTAGAGAGTTCTCAAAACGTGCGGGTATTGGCTATAGCACTGTTCACAACTACATGCACGGTTCATCAAGCCCTACACTGGATAACTTAGTACTCTTGGCAAAAGCAGGCAATGTATCTATTGAGTGGCTGGCAACAGGCCAACAATCGAGCATGGGCAGTACTGATTCAGATGTCATATATGTACCTTTTATTGATCATGCCGATGAAATGCTGAAACTTGATGTTCAACTGCTTGATGTGAAGGATTTACACTCTCTCCGTGCTATCAAGGTCAATACCGATGTAATGACCCCTACTTTTCTTACGGGAGGAGTAATCATAATTGATACTAACGATATAAATTTAACCGATAACAAACTTGTTGTATTAAAACAGAGCGGGAATTATTTGTTTAAGAGAGTACAGGTGCTCATAGATGGAGTACGCTTATTGAGTGATAATGATAGCTATCCACCAATCGCAGTACCTTTTGAAGATATGAAAAGTATCAATGTCGTTGGTGCTGTAGTGATGATTATTAACAAAATTAATTAGCATAATTAGTACTTCCACCAATTACCGTTAACAAACCTACCCAAGGTAGTGAAAGGTGGAAGTTGTAACTATTATAGTACATGACACAATTAATTAGGAGATCATAGCAAGAGGTCGCTACAAGCCGAGATCATTACCTTCAATCCTAACGATATCTAATTGAATTAATATTTCCATTTAATGTTATTTTTTGACTGTCCCGCTTTACAAGCGAGCCAGGAATTTCACTCGATTGAATCTCACGGCGTTCGCTTCAACTCGAATATCAATTCATTGGATATTAATTTTTTGATAGGACATTTATCAAATATTGATTAGCTTTAGCAGCGTTACCCCTTGACGGGATTTCTTGGATACATTTCGATCCCCCACTGCGGGGGGAAGATACTCAAGATATACAATTAATTTGTACTTCTTGACGCTGATACTCATCAACATTTCATACAGCGAATTTTGGATACAACTATATTGTACTCAAGCGGAAGCGGGTTGCCCTGTTTCTTCCTATCGCCATTCTTTGCAACGGTCGTAGCTCATCACTACTCTTCTTATAAAAGCTGTATGAATAACTCCTATAAGCGTCTAAGTACATCTCAAATTCTGGACGGATCTATATTGTATAAATTCGTCACTGAATCTATTAGAAGTAATAGACTCCCTTATACCATTTGGTAAGGATTGGCCTTATATGTCTATCAAGGGAATCTACGGGGTATTATCCGATTCCTTTATAGTGCCACATTGCCGTGACTCCTGCGTTTTCGTCTTTTTTGTCTGGAATTTACGCTCGGGAAATTTGCACGGGTTTCATTTGCACTGCGTTCTGTTGAACAACTCATCTGCCATCTACTTGTCGATAGGATCAGGTTTTAATTTATTATACCAAGGATAATGACGCTCTTATCATTACCCCACGACTAACGGGTACACCAACAGGATTTTAACTATACATATAGTATAGGACATAATTTAAATTCATTTCATTTTTTTCTTCTCTCCCTATAAATATCTACCGATATTTATAGGTTAGAAAAAACAAATCTAAATCATTATTTTTTGATGCTTAAAAAGCCATATTATAAGATAAGCTTCGCTAAAGAACCCGCCTTTAGGTTTGTAATAATAATCATATGTGGACTATTACTTCTTCAATAACAAAATTAAGGTTCCATTCAACAGTAAAAAAAATGAGCTTTGTTTTTTACTGAGTAAAATTTATTCCAATCTACATGGATACTTCAACTACGCTCAAAAAAAACCAAGGTGCCTTCCTAACTAAGTCAATCAAATAATGCATATGCATCTTCATTACTAATCGGTTTAGAATTTAAATAATACTGTTTACTTTCAATATCGTATGTCATTATTTCATTGCCAAGTGTAACTACTAAAACTTTGTTTTCTACATATGTATTACTTAATAAAAGCCCTTCTTTAAGACTAATGGTTATCCATTGTACATCATTGCTAACATAAAATGACACCGATACTAAAACAATGTTTTTCTGTATTTTCAGTATTTGAATCTCTCTAATGATCTTTCTTATTTTTATGTTAAATTCTTGTCTAACCTCAATATTACTAACATCCATCAACTCATTATTAATTTTTTTTACTATCTCTTCATAACTAACACTAACATTCTCTAATGCTTTTATATCATCAATTTTACCTTGTAATTCCCTAACTTTTGCCTCAAGATTTTTTAGTACCTTATAATCAGTTTCACTTGGAATATCCACAGAGTCTACTGTTCTTTGGACATTTGCCAAATAGTTAGAGTAATGAATTAATTCACTACTCAAATTTTCAAGTTCTACCGCATGAGATGAATTGTTAAGACTGCCAAAATCTAAATGCCTCAAATACTTTATTAGTGTATTCTCAACGACATTATACTTGAACCCGTTAGCAACACATCGTTTGTTCCCCGCGATAGCAAAGCGATTTCCATTTTCATTATTAATTAAAATATGGCCTGCCTTGCATAATCCGCAAATTAACACCCCTGAAAATAGCGTATTAGCTCTACGGTTTATTTTTTTATCACGACCTGGCTTTGTTAATCGCTGCTCAGCTCTTTTGAATTGAAGCTCAGTAATAATAGCAGGATACATCATAATCCCATCAAAATTATTGCGTAGTGTTGATTGAGTTCTATGTTTACCTGTGACTCTCTCATCTTTTAGTACTCTATGTACGCTCCAATTACTCCAAGTTTTACCATTGTATTTGTATCCTTCACTATTAAGTCTATCTCGGATATATGCCTGACCATAACCATTATTATACCATTCAAAAATGAGACGAATTGGTGCAACTCTTTCTGGTATTTCTTGGTATAGGTCATTTTCAACTTTTAACCAACCTGGGCAACGACCTGTTAAAGGAACATGTTTTTTTACTGTTTTTTCAAAACGTTCATCCCAATTTTTAATTGAAAGCTTTTGCTTTCTGAGTGATTCTTTATGGCTACGAGTTAATCCTGCTGATATTTGATTTAAGTCACTACATCTATGATGTACTGTCTCTGTATCAATTTCATGTACATCACACCCTTTATTAATCAAACCTAAAAAGAGTTCAGCTGCTTCATTGGGATTTGCTCTTGAAAACCGATCTATGTTTTCAATAATCAATACAGCATTTTTGATCTTTCCGCTTTTATAATCAGCTATAAAGGAATGAAGTACAGATCCTTTTTCAATATTTTTCCCACTAAAACCACTAACTCCTTCAGCTTTTAAGAATACTATATTGTCAACATTTAATTCGTACCCTAAACCATCCTTGTCCTCATATTCTTCGACATAAGTCGTTAGCAAGGCTTGCTGACGACTCATACCAAATCCACCTTTCTCAGTCTTTTGGCGTCCTGAACTTACACGGCAATAGCAGAAGGCTGTTTTGATACCCATGATGAAAAATCCTTCAAATTTTTTACTATATAATAACACGTATAATGGTGGTGATTGGCATTATTGCCATTCTTAGCGCCATCGGTATTCCGGCATATCAAAACTATCTGCGCAAGGCCGCGCTGACAGACATGCTGCAAACCTTTGTCCCCTATCGCACAGCGGTTGAGCTCTGTGCACTGGAGCATGGAGGAACAGATACCTGCGATGCCGGAACGAATGGTATTCCCACGCCAACAACTACCCGTTACGTCTCAGCCATGAGCATTGAAAAAGGCGTTGTCAGCCTTAGTGGGCAGGAAAGCCTGAACGGGTTAAGCATCACCATGACGCCGGCTTGGGACAATGCCAACGGCATTACCGGTTGGAACCGTAACTGCATCATCCAGAACGACAGCGCATTGCAGCAGGCCTGTGAAGATGTTTTCCGCTTCGATACCCACTAAGGAACAGAGATGAATACCACCCAGCTTACAGCGCTATGCCAACGTTATCAGGGAATATTACTGGATGCAGACAATGAAGTGGTGCATATCGCCGTCGTAGACGCCCCATCACACGAACTGCTGGATGCACTGCATTTTGCCACCACCCGGCGCATCGACATTGTCTGCTGGACACGTCAGCAAATGGAAGGCCACACGCATACACCGCAGAAAATGCTCCCGGCAGTAGTCACGAAAAGTAGCGCCAGCGCAGCAGACTTGCTGAATCAGACGTTTCATTCCGCTCTGGAGAAACGGGCTTCTGATATTCATTTTGAGCCAGCGGAAAATCACTATCGGATCAGATTACGTGTGGATGGAGTACTCCACGCTTTACCGGAAGTCACGACCGAGATGGGCATTGCCATCACCGCGAGGTTAAAAGTATTAGGCAGTCTGGATATTGCCGAACATCGGCTTCCACAAGACGGACAATTTACCGTTGAGATTTCAGGAGAACCTATCTCGTTTCGCATCGCCACCCTGCCCTGTCGCTACGGCGAAAAAGTCGTGTTGCGGCTACTTCATCAGGTCGAGCAGTCACTGGAGATCGCCGCACTGGGAATGCAAGACGCGCAGCTGGCCGCATTTTCGCAAGCCTTGCAGCAGCCTCAGGGGCTGATTCTGGTTACCGGGCCTACCGGAAGCGGTAAAACGGTCACACTGTACAGTGCGCTGCAAACCCGAAACACGCCAGATGTTAATCTCTGTAGCGTGGAAGATCCGGTAGAGATCCCGATCGCAGGCATCAACCAGACGCAAATTCACCCACGCGCCGGTTTGACTTTTCAGGGAGTCTTACGTGCTCTGTTGCGTCAGGATCCCGACATTATCATGGTGGGTGAAATCCGCGATGGAGAAACAGCAGAAATAGCCCTTAAAGCCGCACAAACCGGTCATCTGGTTCTTTCTACGCTGCATACCAATTCCACCAGTGAAACGCTGGTGCGTCTGCAACAAATGGGGGTCGCACGCTGGATGATCGCCTCCGCGCTGACGCTCGTCATTGCACAGCGATTGGTCAGAAAGTTGTGCCCCCATTGCCGACAACGTCAGAGTACGCCTATCACACTCCCGAAAGCTGTCTGGCCTACACCACTACCGAATTGGCAGGCCCCTGGCTGCAAACATTGTTATCACGGATTTTATGGCCGTACGGCATTGTTTGAAGTACTCCCTGTTACTCCGGCATTACGTCAGAGTATTGCCAGTGACGCCCCCGTAGACGGAGTGGAACCTGATGCTCAGCTATCAGGGAGAACGCTTTTCGAGAATGGCTGTCAGGCCGTCGAGCAAGGATTAACGACATTTGAAGAGCTGATTCGTGTACTGGGCATGCCTCATGTCCGCTAAACAGCTTTGGCGCTGGCAAGGCATTAACAACAAAGGTAAATCGCTGGAAGGTACACTATGGGCCGATACCCGACCGTCATTAATTCTGGCTCTTGAGAAACAACAGATTACGCCGCTACGCATTAAGCGTATGCGTGTCAAAACCTCGCACTGGAGCCGTACAAGAAGTGCCGAAACCATACACCAGTTGGCGACATTGCTAAAAGCAGGGTTAACGCTCTCAGCAGGGCTAGCTCTGCTTGCTGAACAGCATCCCAGCAGTCAATGGCAGGCGCTACTGCGTACGCTGGCTTACGATATGGAACAGGGCATTACCCTCTCCACCTCGCTATCACAATGGCAACACGTTTTTCCGCCCCTTTACCAGGCAATGATCCGCACCGGAGAGCTTACGGGTAAGCTGGACGACTGCTGTTTTGAACTCGCCTACCAGCAAAAGAAACAACAGCAACTTGCTGATAAAGTTAAAAAATCCCTGCGTTATCCGCTTATCATCATCACAATGGCGGTGTTGGTCGTATTTGCGATGTTGCAGTTTGTACTCCCTGAGTTTGCCGCCATCTACCAGACATTCAACACCCCGCTACCGGCCCTCACTCAGTGGATTATTACCATCGCACACTATAGCAGCCAATGGGGATGGCTGGCGGTAGCACTTGGCCTGGTAGCGGTTGCGGCACATCATTTGATAAATCAGAAACCGTACTGGCTCGTTCTGCGCCAGAAATTGCTGCTCAGCCTCCCGGTCATAGGGCCGATGGTGAGAGGGCAAAAGCTCACGCAGATCTTCACCGTTCTGGCGTTAACGCAAAATGCGGGCATTCCCTTTTTGCAGGGTCTTGAGAGCGTTACCGAAACGCTGGCTAACCCTTTCTGGTCGCAGCGTTTAGCGCTGGTTCAGCACGACATTAGCGCCGGAAAGCCGGTCTGGTTAGCGCTTAAAAATAGCGGTGAATTTAGCCCATTGTGCATACAGCTGGTCCGAACTGGTGAAGCTTCCGGCTCGCTGGATGCAATGCTGCGCAATCTCGCGCATCACCATGGTGAGAAAACCCTGGCTCAAGCTGAGAATTTGGCTGCATTACTTGAGCCTGCGTTGCTGGTCATCACGGGGCTTATCATCGGTACGCTGGTTGTCGCGATGTATTTACCGATTTTCCATTTGGGAGATGCGATGAGCGGAGTGGGATAAATTCAAATGCCGGATGGCGACGTAACGCCATCCGGCATTTCACAGAACGACCTGTTTTACAGGCTATTGAATACGCGGTTCTCTTGTTCCTGTACACGAATAAACGTTGTACGTTTGGTCAGCTCTTTCAGACGGGATGCGCCTACATAGGTGCAAGCAGAACGCAAACCGCCGAGAATATCGCGAGCGGTATTATCAACCGGGCCGCGCAGTGGCAGCTTGACGGTTTTACCTTCTGCAGCGCGGTACTGTGCAACACCACCAACGTGACGCGTCATGGCAGATTCTGAGCTCATACCGTAGAACAGCATGAATTTCTCACCGTTTTCTTCAACAATTTTGCCGCCGCTTTCTTCGTGACCGGCCAACATACCGCCGAGCATAACGAAGTCTGCGCCGCCGCCAAACGCTTTTGCAACGTCACCCGGCATTGTGCAGCCGCCGTCGCTGACAATCATGCCGCCCAGACCGTGGGCTGCATCGGCACATTCAATAACCGCAGAAAGCTGTGGATAGCCAACGCCGGTTTTTACACGCGTGGTGCATACAGAACCTGGGCCAATACCTACTTTGACAATATCAGCACCGGAGAGCACCAGCTCTTCACACATTTCACCGGTGACCACATTGCCCGCACAAATCGTTTTTGTCGGCCATGCTTCACGCGCTTTCGACACAAACTGAACAAAATGCTCTGAGTAGCCATTTGCCACATCAATGCAGATAAAATTCAGCGCTGGGTTGAGCGCCAAAATCTGTTTGGTTTTTTCGAAGTCTGCGTCAGACGTGCCAGTTGAAACCATTACGTGTTTGAGTACATCGGCAGAGCTCTCTGCGATGAAGGCGGCCCAGTCTTCAACAGAATAGTGTTTGTGCACAGCGGTCAGGATGTCGAAGGATGCCAGCGCCGTTGCCATGGCAAACGTCCCGACAGTGTCCATGTTCGCGGCAATAATAGGTACGCCGGACCAGGTCTGACCTGAATGCTTAAAGGTAAATTGACGTTCCAGCTCAACATCGGAACGGCTTTTAAGAGTAGAACGCTTAGGGCGGATAAGAACGTCTTTGAAACCTAACTTCAGATCTTCTTCGATACGCATGTGCGGATTCCTGGGGTTAATGGCGAAAAATCGAAACTCACAACTCCAGTGACGCTATCATACGCACTAATCAATGCCGCGCAAGACTGCGAAATTCTCTTTTTTTACGCTACAATCCCATAAATTTACCTGGCGAATAGTAGGTTAATCCTGCAACAGCCTCGCCTTCGCACGCTTAACTTTTAACTGTTTGATAATCAAACTTAAACTCCAGGATCGGCATCTATGAGGTATACGGTAGCCTTAACCGGCGGCATTGGCAGTGGTAAAAGCACCGTTGCAAATGCGTTCGCTGACCTCGGAATAAACATCATTGATGCAGATATTATTGCGCGCCAGGTGGTTGAACCCGGCACACTTGCTCTTAAGGCGATCGAAGAACATTTTGGTTCCGAGGTTATCGCCGCAGACGGATCGTTGCAGCGGCGCAATTTACGCGAACGCATTTTTTCCGCCCCAGAGGAGAAAAGCTGGCTGAATGCCCTGCTCCATCCGCTTATTCAGCAGGAAACGCAGCGCCAGTTTCAGCAAGCGACCTCACCTTACCTGTTATGGGTTGTCCCTTTGCTGGTGGAAAATTCGCTGTATAAAAAAGCCGACCGCGTACTCGTGGTGGATGTCACGCCCGAAACCCAGCTCAGACGCACCATGCAGCGTGATGACGTCACACGTGAGCATGTTGAACAAATTCTTGCTGCCCAGGCAACGCGTGAAGCGCGGCTGGCCGTGGCAGACGATGTTATTGATAATAATGGCGCACCGGAAGCCATCGCCTCGGATGTCGCCCGCCTGCACGCGCTCTATTTGCAATGCGCGTCGCAGTTTGTCTCACAGGAAAAACCGTAATGCACACCCAGGTCCTTTTTGAACACCCTCTCAATGAGAAGATGCGTACATGGCTGCGCATTGAGTTTTTAATCCAACAGCTCTCCGTTAATTTGCCCATTGCTGACCATGCCGGCGCTCTGCATTTTTTCCGCAATATCGGAGATTTACTGGATGTATTTGAACGCGGCGAAGTCCGTACCGAACTCCTCAAAGAACTGGAGCGACAGCAGCGAAAACTCCAGGCCTGGGTCGAAGTTCCCGGCGTCGATCAAAGCAGAATCGACTCTTTGCGCCAGCAGTTAAAAAGTGCAGGCAGCATTCTGATTTCTGCCCCGCGTATTGGACAGACGCTGCGCGAAGATCGTCTGATTGGTCTCGTACGTCAGCGTTTAAGTATTCCTGGCGGGTGCTGCAGTTTCGATCTGCCGACTCTGCATATCTGGTTACACCTGGCGCAATCGTATCGTGACGCGCAGGTTGAAACCTGGCTTGCCAGCCTGAATCCGCTCAATCAAGCGCTGTCGCTGGTGCTGGATTTAATTCGCAACTCAGCGCCGTTTCGTAAGCAAACCAGCCTGAATGGTTTTTATCAGGATAACGGTGGCGATGCCGACTTGCTGCGCCTGAATCTGTCGCTCGATTCACAGCTTTATCCGCAAATTTCTGGTCATAAGAGCCGTTTTGCCATTCGTTTTATGCCGCTGGACAGTGAAAACGGACAAGTACCAGAACGTCTGGATTTCGAACTGGCCTGTTGCTAAGGAGTAAAAATGTCAGAAACTATTACGGTGAATTGCCCAACCTGCGGGAAAACGGTGGAGTGGGGTGAAATCAGCCCGTTTCGGCCATTTTGCTCCAAACGTTGTCAGCTGATCGACCTCGGAGAATGGGCTGCTGAAGAAAAACGAATCCCCAGCAGTGGCGATCTTTCCGAAAGCGATGACTGGAGCGAAGAGCCAAAGCAGTGACATTCTATCTGATGCGATGCTGGCCTGATAAAACGCGCCAGCGTCGCATCAGGCATCATATGCAAATGTCGGATGCAGCGTGACGCCTTATTCGACATACACACGCTTAAGTTTCGCAATTACCGGTTCATTGGCTGGCGGAAAATCATCGGCATTAAGACCGACCAGCGACATCCACTCACCGGGTTGCCCTTCTTTACCCCACGGCTCCCCTTCCCAGCTTTCGACCAGCCAGAACCACAGAGTTATATGCCTGTCCGGGAATTCATATTCCAGTTTTTCAAATAGCGAAAAATGTTGTGGGGTAATCCCGACTTCTTCCTGAAGTTCACGTACCACTGCCTGTTCCGGCGTTTCGCCCATTTCAATTTTACCGCCGGAAAACTCCAGTTTATTCGCCATGTGCGCATCTGCTGCGCGACGCGTTATAAAGATTTCATTGTTCTCGTTGCGAATAATACCTACCGCAATTTGCAGCTTTTTCATTGTCTTAAACCTATAAAAAAGGCGCAGAATCCTGCGCCTTTTACTTCAACAGTTAGCTTTTATTGCAGGCGGCCATGGCACTGCTTGTATTTTTTACCAGAACCACACGGGCAAGGATCGTTACGTCCTACTTTTCGTTCACCGGTTTGCGCCGCCAGTGCAGCTGCGGCTGCAGAGTCGTCATCCTGATGGCTAAGCTGCTGCATTTGCGCTAAACGCTCGGCTTCCATACGACGCTGTTGTTCCAGCTCCTCAACCTCTTCAGGCATACGCACCTGAACTTTGCTCAGCGTGCTGATAACTTCATATTTTAACGACTCCAGCATCGCTGCAAACATGGAGAACGATTCACGTTTGTATTCCTGCTTCGGATCTTTCTGTGCATAGCCACGCAGGTGGATACCCTGACGCAGATAGTCCATCGCAGCCAGGTGCTCTTTCCACAGAGAGTCAAGCGTTTGCAGCATGACGCCTTTCTCGAAGTGACGCATCATCTCAGCACCAACCACTTCTTCTTTACGCTGATACACTTCGATGGACTGCGCCAGAATGCGCTCACGCAGCGTCTCTTCATGCAGTTCTGGTTCTTTATCCAGCCACTCGGCAATTGGCAAATCGAGGTCGAAATCGTTCTTCAGACGTTCCTGCAGCCCCGGAATATCCCACATTTCTTCCAGCGACTGTGGCGGAATGTAGGCATCAATGGTCGCTTTGAACACATCTTCACGAATGCTGTTGATGGTTTCGCTCACATCGCTGACATCCAGCAGTTCGTTACGCTGGGAGTAAATGGCGCGACGCTGATCGTTAGCCACGTCATCATATTCCAGCAGTTGCTTACGAATGTCGAAGTTACGGCTTTCAACTTTACGCTGGGCGTTGGCAATCGCTTTGGTCACCCACGGGTGCTCAATGGCTTCGCCTGGCTTCATACCTAGTTTACGCATCATGCCGGATACTCGGTCGGAGGCAAAAATACGCATCAGCGCATCTTCCATCGACAGATAGAAACGGGAAGAACCAGCATCCCCCTGACGACCAGAACGACCGCGCAGCTGGTTATCGATACGACGGGATTCGTGACGTTCAGTACCGATGATATGCAGGCCACCTGCTGCCAGTACCGCATCGTGACGTACCTGCCAGTCGGCTTTAATTTTTTCAATTTGCTCTGCAGTCGGATTTTCCAGCGCGGCAACTTCTGCCTGCCAGCTACCACCGAGCACAATATCGGTACCACGACCCGCCATGTTGGTCGCGATAGTCACCGCAGCCGGATAACCTGCCTGAGCAACAATCGCCGCTTCGTTGGCATGGAATTTGGCGTTCAGGACGTTGTGCTTAATACCGGCTTTGGTCAGTTCATTTGACACCAGCTCCGATTTTTCGATGGAGATTGTACCCACCAGCACCGGCTGGCCTTTCGCAGTACGTTCTTTGATATCTTCAATGATCGCCTGAATTTTTTCCGCTTCAGTCATGTAGACCAGGTCCGGCAGATCTTTACGAATCATTGGACGGTTGGTCGGAACAACGACAGTATCCAGCTTATAGATGGAGCTGAATTCGAAAGCTTCGGTATCAGCAGTACCAGTCATCCCCGCCAGTTTTTCATACAGACGGAAGTAGTTCTGGAAGGTGATCGAAGCCAGCGTTTGGTTTTCGTTCTGGATCTGCACACCTTCTTTCGCTTCCACAGCCTGGTGCAGACCATCAGACCAGCGACGCCCCTGCATGGTACGACCAGTGTGTTCGTCAACGATGATAACTTCACCATCTTTAACGATGTAGTCGACGTCACGGGTAAACAGCGCATGAGCGCGCAGCGCCGCCGTTACGTGGTGCATCAGCATGATGTTGGCCGGAGAGTACAGAGACTCCCCTTCATCCATGATGCCTTCTTTCACCAGCAGTTCTTCAATCAGCACCAGACCACGTTCGGTCAGGTGTAGATAATGTTTTTCGTCTGTTGTCAGAAAGCCGCCCTCCCGTAAAGTTCCTACTGCGTAACATACGCTGGGTTTTGAAACTTCCATGTACCGGGCAACATCCACAGAGCGCACCATACCCTTTTGCTTTTGGAGTACCAGCACGGCCTCCAGATAGTCTTCGCCAGAGGCATGAAGTGATGTGCCGTGTTGCCGTTTCACTCTTTTCTTCACGCCAATCTCCAACCCTCGGCCTGCTCCCGGATCTCAATAAACCGCCGGTACAAGCCGCCCTGGGCCATCAGTTCCGCATGAGTACCCCGCTGGGCGATACGGCCATCCTCCACCACCAGGATCTGATCGGCGTGCTGGATGGTGGCCAATCGGTGGGCGATAGTGAGGATGGTCTTTCCTTTCGTCAGGGCGGACAGGGCCTGTTGGATCAAGTGCTCGTTCTCCGGATCC
>OJSO01001466.1_pt1 | contig 14033 bp, 15 predicted proteins | sample 1599521 | NCBI WGS metagenome assembly OJSO01 (sample SAMN04168659, study PRJEB22393) | human gut metagenome | biome: human gut microbiome; feature: stool | host: Homo sapiens | collected 2014-05-12 | reverse complement strand
CGCCGGCGCCGTGCCGACCGTTTCATTTGGGTCGCCGCCATCGCCGCCGCCATCGCCGTCGCCGCCATCGCTTTCGGCTATCTGCGTGAAGCGAACGACAAGGAGGCCGAAATGCAGTACCTCGAACAACCCGCCGACCCGCAGCCCGCAACGGACACGGGCGCGGCGACGCCCGAACAACCCATAACGGAATAAATGACGGACATCACCACAGTCAAGCAGCGCTTCGGCATCATCGGCACTTCGGAACTTTTAGACCGGGCGCTGGAGGTCGCCGTGCGTGTGGCTCCCACCGACCTGACCGTCCTTGTCACGGGCGAGAGCGGCGTGGGCAAGGAGTTCTTTCCGCAGGTCATCCACGCCTATTCGGCGCGCAAACACAATAAATATATAGCCGTCAACTGCGCGGCGATTCCCGAAGGTACCATCGATTCGGAACTCTTCGGGCATGAGAAAGGCTCCTTCACCGGGGCGCTCGAAGCCCGCAAGGGCTATTTCGAGGAGGCCGACGGGGGGACGATCTTCCTCGACGAAGTCGCCGAGTTGCCGCACCCGACCCAGGCGCGCCTGCTGCGCGTGTTGCAGACGGGCGAGTTCATCCGCGTCGGGTCGTCCAAGGTGCAGAAAACCGATGTCCGCGTCGTTGCCGCCACGAATATGAACCTCCAGCAGGCCATCGCTTCGGGGCGTTTCCGCGAGGACTTGTACTACCGCCTCAGCACGGTGCCGATCACGGTGCCTTCGCTGCGCGAGCGGCCGCAGGACATCCCGCTGCTGTTCCGCAAGTTCGCCGCCGACGTGGCCGCACAGTACCGTATGCCTGCCGTGACGCTCGATGCCGCGGCGCGCGAGATGCTGATGCATTATTACTGGCGGGGCAATATCCGCCAGCTCAAAAACGTGGCCGAGCAGATCTCGGCCATCGAACAGACCCGCCTTATCACGGCCGACGTGCTGTCCCGCTATCTTCCGCCGCAGGACGGCGGGACGCCCGCACCGATGGGCGGGATGCGCGCGGATGACACGATGTCCACCGAACGCGAACTGCTCTACAAGGTGCTGTTCGACATGCGGGCCGACATCAACGACCTCAAGCGGATGATGTCCGAGTTGATGCACAACACCCAGGCACCCTGCGGGCCTGTGCACGACGTCAAGGCGCTGCTGCCGACCACGGCCCAGAGCTCCGCTTCGGCCTATGCCCCTGCGGCGGTCTATGCCGAGAGCGAGGATGTCACCGACGAGCCGCCGCGCGAGATGACCAAGGCCGACATGCAGCGCGAGCAGATCATCCGCGCCCTGCGCCGCAATAACGGGCGCCGCCGCGAGGCTGCCGCCGAATTGTTCATGTCCGTACGCTCTACCGCAAGATCAAGGAGCTGGGCATCGAAGAGAATTGAATGGACATGTATTGCATGCAAGTTTAATAGATTTTATTTATGCTGCCACAAAAATATATCATTGCCGTTCTGGGTGATGCCTATGAAGGAAAAACAACGACAATCAATAAGACTTTCAATAAATTGGCAGGCAGTAAAATAATCTCTGGCGTTACATCGGTGTGGGGGCCTTTGCCGTCTCCTTCCAATGTGGTCGATTTTTCTCTTACGGGGATTACCAAATACGGGCTTACAGGATTTTTAAGCCAGGGAGACCAAATATGCTACACTTATGTAAATTTGGAAAAATTAGTGCAGATGGGGTGCCAGGTGATTGTATGCGCTTGTAGGAAGCGTAATCCAGATACGTTCAATGCCGTAGCGAAAGTAGCGTGGGAATATGATTTTTCGATTATTTGGATTAAGTTTGATCGACCGAAAGATGTTTCTAAAGACGAATATACGGATGAATTATCCAACAAGATATTCTACTTATTCAAATAGTGCCATTATTTCGACGAGCGGTTGTTTTGCTGATAAAGAGCCGAATGACCTTCTGATGGTATTTTCGATGAATGAAGTTTAAATAAAAAAGAAGTGGCTTCCTTGCGGGTGCCAGAACAATCGATATGATTTTTAAGATGAAGATAAAACTTGCAATCACGGCCCTCTGTGCCGCCCTGCTGACCGGGTGCGGCGTGGCCATCAAATATTCGCTCTCGGGCGCCTCGATCCCGCCCGATGCCAGGACTTTCAGCGTGGCCTATTTCCCCAACAACGCCACGATGGTTGCGCCCATCCTCAGCTCGACGCTCACCGATGCACTCGTCGACATGTTCACCCGCCGTACCCGCCTGATGCAGGTCGAAGAGGGCGGCGACTTCGCTTTCGAAGGCGAGATCATCAACTATACCTCCACCACGGCGTCGGTGTCGAGCGACGATTACGCCCTGCTGAACCGCCTGACGATCACCATCAAGGTGCGTTTCACGAATGCCCTCGACGAGAAACAGTCCTGGAACAGGACTTTCACGGCCTACGAGGACTACGAATCCACGCGCCTGCTGACCGAAGTCGAGGGGGAGCTCATCCCGCAGATCGTCGACAAGCTGGTGACGGACATTTTCCAGGCTTCGGCTTCGAACTGGTAAACCTTCGCGGCAATGGCTGACCTGAAACAATATATCGCATCGTCCGGCGCGGGTGAACTTCCCGCAGAGGCGGAACTCGACGCGTTGCTCGCGCGCTGCGAGTGGTTCGACCTGGCGCGTATCGTGCGCGAAATCGCCACGGGCAGGCCCGATCCCCGGCTGGACGTGACCGCCCCGTGGCGTGCGCAGAGTTCGCTGCGCATGGCTGCGGTCGATGCCGATGCCCTGTGCCGGCTGTCGTCCGACGACATCATCGACCGTTTCCTGCGCGAGGAGGATCTGCGCATCGTGGCCGCCGACGGCGAACCCGAGGAGGAGGTGTGCACCGAGGCCGTGCTGGACGACGACGACCAGGTCGTGAGCGAGGAACTGGCGGAAATCTATCTTGCCCAGGGGCTTCGGGACAAAGCCATAGCGATTTATCGCAAATTAAGTTTGCGAAATCCCGAAAAAAGTATTTACTTTGCCGAGCTAATTGGCAAATTGGAAAACAATAATTAAATTTCAACGATATGTTATACACGATTTGCATTGCCTTGATACTCATTGCCAGCGTTCTGGTGATCCTTGCGGTATTGGTGCAGAACCCCAAGAGCGGCATGGCCGCCAATTTCGGCGCGTCCAACCAGGTCATGGGTGTGCGTGAAACTTCGGATTTCCTCGAGAAATTCACTTGGACGATGGCTATCGCTATCGTTGTGCTGAGCCTCGTGGCTACGCTCGCCATGGACAAGGGGCGCGTCGCAGAGAGCAACAGCGAAATTTCGAAGGACGCCAAGGCACTTCAGGAGCGTGTCCTTGAGACCGAGGCGCCCGCCACGATGCCCCAGGCCGAGATTCCGGCACAGGCTCCGGCCGAAACCCCTGCGGAGCAGCCCGCCGAATAGGGTAGTATCCCGGAGGCTGCCCCTGACGACGGGGAACAGAAGACAAAAGACTGCGGAAGCGATTCCGCGGTCTTTTTTTTGTATTGTGCATTTCCTGTATACATTTCCTGTCTTTTCTGCTTCCACCGCCTGTTCCCCGCGTTCCCGGTGTTCCCGGTGTTCCCGGTGTTCCCGGTGTTCCCGGTGTTCCCCGCATTTTCTCCGTTCTTCTCCGTTCTCTGCCCCATCTGCCCACCCCCATCCTCCTCTGCTTCTGCCTTTGGTTTTTTCGTCTGTCCCTGTCTGTCCCTGTTTGCTCCCTCCTTCCTTTCCGGCTTTGCCCTTGCAGCCTGTGCTTCTTGTTCCGCGTAACTTGTTCATGTGCGATCTTTCATTTTTTTGCTATCTTCGTTTGCCGTCCTACTACTGCATCCTCTTCGAGCCTCTTCCTGGGGCCTCCTCTTCCTGGGGGTGTCCACTTTTTGCTTCCTCTCCGCGTTCCACGCTTCTGCCCCTCCCCTTTTCCTCTGTGATAGCCTCGGAATCGTAATAAATGTTTTTAATGGCTTTGAATATTTGAAAATAACTTTATCTTTGGTGGGTTGTAAAATAATTTTTATCTTTGTAGGTCAAGAGTTTTAATCAATATATTGCGTATATATGTATATTTATTTTAAATATATTTCTGAATGAAAACCAAAACTTATGTAAAAGGCGTTGCCGCATTGTGCGCCCTCGCGGCGGTCGCCTGCACGGGCGTCCAGCAATCCCGGGGCGATGTGGCCGTCTATCTGGACGAGTCGCAGCCGCTTGAAAAGCGTGTCGAGGACGCTCTTTCGCGCCTGACGCTCGAAGAGAAGGTCGGGTTGCTGCATGCGCAGTCTAAATTCTCGTCGGCGGGCGTCCCGCGGCTGGGCATCCCCGAAGTGTGGTGCACCGACGGCCCGCACGGCATCCGCCCCGAGGTCTTGTGGGACGAGTGGGATCAGGCCGGCTGGACGAACGACTCGTGCACGGCATTTCCCGCGCTGACGTGCCTCGCCGCGACGTGGAACCCCGAAATGTCGGCCCTCTACGGCAAGTCCATCGGCGAGGAGGCGCGTTACCGGGATAAGGACGTGCTGCTGGGCCCCGGGGTCAACATCTACCGCACGCCCCTGAACGGGCGCAACTTCGAGTATATGGGCGAAGACCCCTTCCTGTCGGCCCGCATGGTCGTGCCTTACGTGCAGGGGGTACAGCAGAACGGGGTTGCCGCCTGCGTGAAGCACTTTGCCGTGAACAACCAGGAGCTGCGGCGCCATGAGGTCGACGTGGTGGTCGACGACCGTGCCCTGCACGAGATCTACCTCCCGGCCTTCAAGGCTGCGGTACAAGAGGGCGGCGCCTGGGCCATTATGGGCGCCTACAATAAATACAAGGGCGAGCATTGCTGCCACAACCAATACCTGCTGAACGACATCCTCAAGCGCGACTGGGCGTTCGACGGCGTGGTCATATCCGACTGGGGAGGCGTGCACGATACGCGCGAGGCCATCTTCAAAGGGCTCGACATGGAGTTCGGCACATGGACGGACGGCCTGAACTGGGGCGCGACCAATGCCTACGGCAATTACTACCTGGCGAATCCTTACCTCGAACTGCTCCGCAAGGGCGAGGTGGGTACCGGGGAGCTCGACGACAAGGCCCGCCGCGTGCTGCGCCTGATTTTCCGCACGGCGATGAACAGCCGCAAACCCTTCGGGTCGCTCTGCTCGCCGGAGCATAATGCCGCGGCACGCCGCATTGCGGGCGAGGGTATGGTGCTGCTCAAGAACGACGGCGGGGTGCTTCCCGTCGACCTTTCGAAAACGAAGAAACTGCTTGTCGTGGGCGAGAACGCCGTGAAGATGATGACCGTCGGCGGCGGTTCCTCGTCGCTCAAGGTGAAACACGAGTGTACGCCGCTGGAGGGTATCCGTGCGGCCGTCGGCGACAAGGCCGAGGTGCTCTACGAGCGCGGTTACGTCGGCGACGTGACGGGCGACTACAACGGGGTCGTGACCGGACAGGATCTCTCGGAAGGACGCTCCGGGGCTCAGCTCCTCGCCGATGCCATCGCCGCAGCCCGCAAGGTGGATGCCGTGGTGTTTATCGGCGGCCTGAACAAGGGCGACCATCAGGATTCCGAAGGCGCCGACCGTTTGCAACTCGGGCTGCCTTACGGACAGGATGCCGTGATCGGGGCTTTGGCCGAAGCCAACCCCAACCTTGCCGTGGTGTTCGTCTCGGGCAATGCCGTGGCGATGCCGTGGATCGACCGCGTGCCCGCCGTACTGGAGGCATGGTATTCGGGCTCCGAGGCCGGCAATGCGCTGGCCGACGTATTGTTCGGTGCCGTCAACCCTTCGGGTAAACTGCCCTTCACCTTCCCGGTGCGTCTGGAGGATTGCAGCGCCCACTCCGCCGGGGAGTATCCCGGCGAGGGGCAGGTCGTCTACCGCGACGGGATCTTCGTCGGTTACCGCTGGATCGAGAAGGAGCGGATCGAACCCCTGTTTGCCTTCGGCCACGGCCTGAGCTATACGACGTTCGACATTGCCAACGTGCGGGCGGATCGCACGTCGCTTGCAACGACGGGCAGGCTCCGGGTCTCTGCCGACGTGACCAATACGGGCGGACGTGCCGGCGCCGAAGTCGTGCAGCTTTATATCGGCGACAAACTCTCGTCGCTGCCGCGTCCCGTGAAGGAGCTCAAGGGCTTCGAAAAGGTATACCTCGCGCCTGGCCAGAGCCGAACCGTCACGTTCGAAATCGACCCCGGGATGCTCGCATGTTACGACGATGCGAAAGGTGCCTGGGTCGCAGAGCCCGGTGAATTCACCGCCTATGTCGGCGCCGCGTCGGACGACATCCGCGGAACCGTCGATTTCGTGCTGAAATAATCCCCGCTGCGTGGGCGTCGCGGAACCGGCGCTGCGGAATGAGCGGGTGCGGCGGACAGGCTACGGCCGCTGCCAGCGGTGAGCACCACCCTTGAGGCGGCTCCTACCTTGTGCCCGAAATAGCAACAACCCCCGCAAACTCGATGGTTTGCGGGGGTTGTCGTTGCCGGGCTTTCGCGGCCCTGCGATATCCGCCGCAGCGTGAACTGCGGGGCTCGCCCGTTGCCGGAACCTATCCTTTGATCCCTGTCCAGTAGAGCACATGCCGCCGCAGGGGGTGCCCCTCCGGCAGGGCTGGGTGGTTGAACTGACCCACGCACTCCATGCCGATTTTCTGCATGACCCGCTGCGAGCGCAGGTTGGCGACGGCGGTGAAAGCAATCACCTCCTCGATGCCGAGTTTTGCCGCGAGCGCAAGGCACGCCTGCGCGGCTTCCGGGGCGTAGCCGTTGCCCCAGGCGTCGGCACGCAGCCGCCAGATAACCTCGATCTGGCCGCACAGTCCGTCGAACGTCACGCGGTGCAGCCCCGTGTAGCCGAGCTGCGATCCGTCCGAAATCCTTTCCACGGCGTAAAGCCCGAACCCTTCCGTTTGGAACTCTTCGCGGATATGCCCGAAGAATGCTGCCGACTCTTCCCGGGTCAGCGGGGCGGGGAAATACTCCATCACGCGCGGGTCTGCGTTCATGGCCGCAAACGCGTCGAAATCATCCTCCCTCCATGCACGCAGTACGAGGCGGGATGTCTGTGCCGGAAAAATCATGGTTTTTAATCTTTATCATGTGAATGTTGCGTCTCGAATAGAGGCGGAACCGAGCGCAGACCCTGTACCGTCGTTTTGAGCCTGCCGGGATTTTGCCGTGCCGTCCGGTCGCTGTTTCCCGTTAGCGTCATCTGCCTGCCGTTATCCGGTTACCTACCGTTATCCGGTTACCTACCGTTATTTGGTCGCCGCAGCCGGGCTTTGTCGTCGCTTGCCGGATATTGGCCGGGTAATCCGACCGGGTTTGTATATCTTCCGCCGGCTTTGCCGCTGTTTTTGAGGCCCTGCTGCTTCTCCCCGGCTCCGGCCTTACTCGGCCACCTCTTTTTTCGAGCGCTTGCGGGTGTTGATCGTCAGGTAGCGTTGCAGGGTCTGTTGCAGGCGCACGGGGTCGATGTTGCGGCGGAGCTCCCCGCCCTGCGCGATCGAGATGCCGCCCGTCTCCTCCGAAACGACGATGATGATGGCGTCCGAGATTTCGCTCATGCCGATCGCGGCGCGGTGGCGGGTGCCGTAGGATTTCGGGACGTCGCTCTGCGTCACCGGCAGGATGCACTTTGCGGCCACGATGCGGTCGCCTTCGATCAGTACGGCGCCGTCGTGCAGGGGGGCGTTCTTGAAAAATATGTTTTTTAACAACGACGTCGAAACCTTGGCGTCGAGGGCGATGCCGCCCTCGGCGATCAGCCGCAGGTCGCTCTGCTGGCCGATGACGATCAGCGCACCGGTTTTCGTTTCCGACATTTCGCGGCAGGCCGTGACGATCGGCACTACGTTGGTCTGCACCGTATCGTCGCCCGTCGAGAAGATGCGGGTGATGAAGTTGAAGTGCTTCTGGCGCATCCCGATCACCTGCAGAAACCGCCGCAGTTCGGGCTGGAATACGATGATCAGCGCAATGGCCCCGACCGAGATCAGCTGTCCGAGTATCGTCGACAATAGTTCCATGTTGAGCGTCCGCACCACCACCCACAGCAGGTAGATGGCGATGATCCCCGAGAGGATATAGGGCGCGTTGGTACCTTTGGTCATGCGATAGATCCAGTACATGATCACGGCGACCAGGATGATGTCTATGAAATCGACGAATGTGAACGGAACGAAACCCATTGCTTGTGTGTTGCTGTTAGTTTGCCTGCAAATGTATAAAAAATTACGGACATTCCGCTTTTGCGCTCCGATTATGTCTCCCGGCTGCCCGCCGCCTGCGTACCACCGCCCGTTACTTGGTGTGCCTGCCGTCGCCCGTCGCAGCATGTTGCCTGCTCTGCCGCCCGAAAAAAAAAGCCGCCCCGGATCGGATCGGGACGGCTCGGCGGGGAGGGCAACGCACACTCCCTTATTTCTTGACGGCTTTCTTGTCCGCTGCGTAGAGCTCGTTGACCTTCGCAAGCACGGCGGGCGTGATGTCGAGCGTCGAATCGGCGTCGATCAGTGCCGTGGCGTTGATGATGAGCTTGTATTTCTTGTCGCCGTTGATCTCCTGCACGGCGCGGTGCAACAGATCCTGCGCACGGTTGGTGAACACGTAGTTCTCTTCGTCGAGCGCCTGGGCCTCTTTCTGTGCGGAACTCTGGTATGAAGCCACACGCTTTTCGATGCTCTGCTGCTGGGCCTGTGCATCGTTGGTGGTAATCAGCCCTTTCTGGTATTTTTCCTGCAACTGGGCGGCTTCGGCCTGCAGGTTTTGCTCTTTCTGAGCCCAGCTCTTCTGAGCTTTCTGGGTCTTTTCCTGCAGGGCTGCGCCCTCGTTCAGGAAAAGGTCGCATTGTGCCAGCACGGCTTCAACCTGCACATAAGCGATATCGCTTGATCCGACTTCGCGGGCAACCTCCTCGGCGGTGGCCGTCTCGGTGGTCTTCGTACCGCAGGCTGTCATGGCGCAAGCCGCAACGAGCGCCGTAAAAAGCATTTTTTTCATGTCGTTTTTTATCTGTTTTAGTTAAATATTCGGCTTTTGAACCACAAAGGTAAAAAAAAATCTTTATTTTTGCCCCACGCCTTGTAAATTTTGAATTTCATGTACGAATACATCAGCGGAACGGTCGCCGAGGCGACCCCGGCCTATGCGGTCATCGACGCCGGAGGTGTCGGTTACTACCTCCATATCTCGCTCGAAACATTTTCGGCCGTCGAGCATGCGCAAAACGCCCGTTTATACGTGCACTACATCGTGCGTGAAGATGCCCAGATCCTGTACGGTTTCGCAACGAAAGTCGAACGCGAATTTTTCCGCCATCTGATCAGCGTTTCGGGCGTGGGAGGCAATACGGCGCGCATGATCCTTTCGACCTATTCGCCGCGTGAACTGCAGGGGATCATCACCTCGGGCAATGCCGTGCTGCTCAAAAACGTCAAGGGACTGGGGCTGAAAACCGCCCAGAAAATCATCGTCGAGCTGAGCGGCAAGCTCACCGGACTGGGCGACGCCGACGCCGCTCTTCCGGCTGCCGGCAACGGCGAAAAGCTCGAAGAGGCGCTCGCGGCGCTGGTCATGCTCGGCTTTGCCAAAACTGCCGCCGAGAAGGCTCTTCGCGGCATTCTGCGCGAAAATCCGGGGGCTTCGGTCGAGGATTTGGTGCGAATGGGCTTAAAAAGCCTATGAAAAGTCTTTTTTCATCAACGAAATCGAATAATTCCCCCCCCCCGTTTGTTTGGTTTGGTAAGATATTTGCTATACCTTCGCACCCGTTACTTGATATTATTGATTTATGGAAGAACAAATCCCTCTTGGCTTTATCGGTATCCTGCTAGGGGTGTTCGCCTTTGCCTTCCTGATCGGTGTAGGCGTCATATATCTGAAGCAACGGCGAATTCAACGTCTCAAAAATCCCCGGAAAGACTATTATTGGTAGCATAATCGACGGCTTCGGCCGTCTTTTTTTTGCCCCGGCATGCTAACCGGGGCTTTTTTTGCGTTTCATGCTGTAAAATCGGATTGTTTTTGTAAATTTGCACGATTATATGCCGATGAAACGAATATTCGCCACATTGATTTTCGCCCTGCCCCTGCTGTTCTGCGGTTGCTCGGAGGAGGAGGACATCCTTCCCGAACAGCGCCAGAAGATCGTCTCGTATCTTGAGAGGACGCACTCCCCGGCGCTGATCCCGGAGTCGCAGGTCGAGGCTGGGAGTCAGCAGCGGTTCTACTCCATGTCGGGCAGTACGGTTTACCGGTATATCGACAATTTCTACCGGGACGGGCGGAACGAGCTTCCGGAGATCACCGCCGCCGCGAAAGCGACCATCACCTTCCGGGCCTACGTCTTCGCCTTCTCGAACATCACCGATTCGACCTTTCCGTTCTACTCGAACGATCCCGCCTTGCAGCAGGCCTACGAGGACATGGGGCTGACGCCCGGAGCGTGGTCGTTCGAACCGCTGACGCTCGATATGCGCGGCGACATACTAAACGGGCTGCGGCATGCGTTACTTGGTTGTCGCGAAGGCGACGTCGTCGAAGCCTACATGACCTACAATATGGCTTACGGGGACAAATATGTGAGCACGATTCCGAGAGAAAGCCCCGTCGCGTGGTTTTTCACGGTCGAAAGCGTGGAGTACGACGAATAGACAGAACACCGAATTTATAGAATTGTATAACAAGATATGAAGTTGATCACCCGTTTTCTCTACCTCTCGGCAGCCGGCATCATGCTGCTGACATCCTGCGCCAAGGAGCAGACCGAGTCGTATGACAAATTCGAGAACCAGGCCCTTGAGGCGTGGATGACGCAGAACCGCCGGGAGCTGCTGAAGGCGGCTATTACGTCGAAATCCTCGCTGCCGGGAATCCCGACGCCAAGCCGGTGAACGACACTGCCTGCTGGGTGAAGTTCGACTTCTCGGGCCGCGATTTGAGCGGCAACATCGTGCTTACGCGCCGTGCCAATGAAGCCCGCCAGCTCGGCACGTTCACCAAATACACCCACTACGTTCCCTTCTACCGCTACTGCGGCACGGAGAATACGAGCCTGATGGAGGGCACTTTCCTGGCCATGCGCAATACGCTGCACCTCGATCCGGACTATGCCGCCGGCAAGGGAGTCGATCCCGAGTTCCTGCTGCGCGAAGGCTCCAGGGTGCGGCTCTACCTTCCCTCGCGCATCGTCGGCAACGGCGTGGAGGGCGACGGCGGCTACGAGGGGCAGTTCGACTTGAGCGCCAAGCGTCCGCTCATCGTTGATATGGAGATCTGCGATACGGTGAAGAACCCGCTGGAGGCCGAAGGCTCCTTGGTGGACGCCTTCTGCGAGGCCAACGGCGGAATGGTGATGTTCACCAAAGACGGCGAGGACGATTCGGAGAAACGCCCGACCGATCCCGAGGATGCGAAACATCCCTACAACCGTGCCGAGCGGTGGGTGAGCGCCTGCGATACCGTGGCGCAGCTCTATGTCGACGTGCGCTACGACCCGGCCAAGGAACTTGCCGGCGACAGGTTCACCTTCTCGTTTCCCGTCGGCAGCGAACGCAACGAGCCGTATAACGTCGGGTTCGAACCCTACAACGGCTCCGATCTGGAGAAGAAGATCGCCGAGGCGCTCGTGAAGCGTTTCCACGGCGAGGGCGACGACTACGAAGCCTACAAGGGCGTTGCGGACCTCGACGCCGATTCGGTCGGCATGGAAGGTACGGCCAAGATCTGGTATATCGGCCGTTTCCTCGACGGGTTCATCTTCGACACGAACATCGACGAGGTGAAGAAGATCATCTACGGCGAGGTCGCGCAAAAGGGCACGGCACTCGACTACACCCCGTCGAGCGGCGGGATGATCCAGGCGTTCTACTATACCATTCCCAACCTCAAGTTCGGTCAGTGGGCGGAGCTCATCACCACGTCGACCAACGCCTACGGTTCGTCGGGCAAGAGCGGCTCGTCGAGTTCGTCCACTTCGGGGTCGAGCGGTTATTCGTCGAGCTACCTCGATTATCTCAACTACCTCAATTACGCCAATAGCTACTACGGCAGCGGCGGCTACTACGGGGGGTACTACGGCGGCTATTACGGCAACTACTACGGCGGTTACTACGACAGCATGTACGGCTACGGCTACGACAGTTCCAGCACGGGTACCACCGTGACGACCATCACCACCGAGATCCCGTCGTTCACGCCCCTTATTTTCCAGCTTTACATCGAACCGGAAGATTGATCCGGCTTCGCTGCCGGTGTGGAAAAACCGTCCTTTCGCAATAGAAGGGGCGGTTTTATTTATGTTCCGTTCTTGTTACGTTTTTATTTCACTTTTTAAGGCAGAAATTTTGCAGTTCCGCAAAATTGTATTAACTTAGTGATGCAGAACTTCAACTTAAAATTCAACGGATATGATTATCACATTTAACGAGTTGCGCCGTATCAAGGACAGGTTGCCCAGCGGCAGCTCGCAACGCATTGCAGATGAACTGGGACTCGACGTAGAAACAGTACGTAATTATTTCGGTGGAGACCATTATGATGAGGGCAAGGCTGTCGGTTTACATATCGAGCAAGGTCCGAATGGGGGCATAGTAAAATTAGACGATACTACGATCCTGGAAAAAGCCAAAGAAATGCTTGAATGTTAAATAAAAGAGCATTTTGTATTCTTTTAAAAGTCAGCACATATACCTCCGGCAGATAAATACATACGATAGTCTATCGTTTTGAAGATATCAATATCTCTACCCCATCGGTATCCTGACCCGAGGTATATGACTTTCAGAATACAAAATGCTTTTTTACTCCAGACTTACTTGCAAATCTGTAAAGATCATCGCTTCCGGCGCATGATTGATAATATAAGCTGCAGGGAGGACCGAGTTTTCTTCTGCATTGATCACTCTTTGTAAAATGCTTGTCTTTGCATTTCCCAATACAGGGATAAGAAGTAGTTTCGCATTCAATATCAAACTACCTGTCATTGTAATTCTTTTCTGTCCACTTTCCGGATGTTGGGATACTTTATAGCAACATTTTGCCGTTAGTAATTCCGGCGTTGAAGGAAAAATAGAAGCAGTATGTCCATCCTCTCCAATTCCCAGAATGATTGCGTCAAAACGAGGACAAGAGGCATATCCGGGTAGTTCCCATTTCACCAATTCCGAATAATGTTCGGCCTCTACTTCAGGCTCCCGTTCGCCATGAATACGATGGACATGGGCATGTGGAATATCCAAAGGCCGGAACAACAATTCATCCGCATGTTTGAAATTACTCTCCTCATCATCAGGAGAAACACATCGCTCATCCACCCAATAAAACCTCAATTGCTCCCATTTTATTTTCTCCCGGTATTCCCGAATCCAAAGCCCGAACATTTGTTGGGCCGTACCGGCACCCGACAATGCTAAATGGAACGGAGAGATTCCCCGCATATTCATCTTTTCTATCAATTGTTCTGTCATTGCACGCAAAGCATCTTCAGCAGAACCCAATACTTTAAGTCTCATCTATTTGTATTTATCGTATTAAACTTCTTAGGGGGCACTTCAGCTCAAAATTACATACCCCGACAATATTCGCAATTTATGAATTTTTAAGAACTTTTCCAACAAAAACAAGAAACTATCTCTCAAATATTCTTTGTGTATTACGCAATCGTTCGTTTTAGGGTTATAATATCGACTTTTAAAGAAACAGATCAAAGTTTTTTATCTATTTTTGCAGTCCAGTAATCAGTTATGCTTCATCTCATGAATAAAATCATACTAAAACCAGGAAAAGACCGTTCGGTATTTCGTTATCATCCTTGGATATTCTCAGGGGCAATCGCCAAAACAGAGGGGAAATTACAGGAAGGAGACCTGGTCAGAGTCTATAGTTCGGACAATCAATATCTGGCGACAGGGCATTACCAGATCGGTTCTATCGCAGTCCGAATTCTCACTTTTGAAGATGAAGAAATCGGTTATTCTTTTTGGCTACAACGAATTACAGCAGCCTATCACATGCGCCGAGCTATCGGTTT
>OJSO01001462.1_pt1 | contig 14130 bp, 7 predicted proteins | sample 1599521 | NCBI WGS metagenome assembly OJSO01 (sample SAMN04168659, study PRJEB22393) | human gut metagenome | biome: human gut microbiome; feature: stool | host: Homo sapiens | collected 2014-05-12 | reverse complement strand
TCCTCCTTCAGGAAGGAGGAGTACCCGTAGGGGGAGGTGGTAGGTGAATACATAATCCTGTCATTTACAAAGAAATAGGTATAAACATTGTTTTTCCTACCACCTCGGTCTTCGACCACTCCTCCTTCCCGAAGGAGGAGAATGGAGTTACTATTGTGTACTACTGTTTAGTTCATTCCTTTGCAGTTTTCAGGAATCTGATGATGGAAGAAAATAATAAACTGAAGAATATAACCATGACTATAATGCTTTTTCTATAACTCCCATAAAAACTTATTAAAAAAAAGGGAGCGAAGCCCCCCTTGACTTCACTCCCCCACAATCTTTCTCCTCTACTTTTTGCCTAATACACGGAGAAAACAAGTTTGAATTAAAAAAAGTTACACCTAATATTTATAAACCTCTAGAAATTTCTACCAGTATCCCACCAAAGGCGAGTTCCACCGTTATCTTCGCCTCCCAAAGCTTTCTTCAAAGCAGAATATTGAGTAGGATTGTTTTTTTGAATGTCTGACGGATATGGCAAGCGACGAATACGTATGTTGGTATCGATAGCTCCACCACTATTGTTCACAAAGACTTTGAACAACTGCGGATAACCTGTACGGCGTTGTTCTGTCCAAGCCTCATAGCCTTCAGGATAACAAGCAATCCACTTCTGTGTAAGGATTCTTTCCAGTTGCTCTTCCGGAGAAGCACCTCCATCCCACTTCGGAGTCACTTTAATCAGCGCTTTCACATCATATTTTGCTTCGAAGGCATCGACATAATCGGAAGGAGTAGCATCACTTGTGAGATAATCGCCTACATTCACTCCCCATTGCTGACAGGAAACCGTAATACCTTTCTCGTAGCAGTCTTTCACGTTTTCGGAAGTAAATCCACGCAAGGCAGCCTCAGCACGAAGGAACCATACTTCGGCAGCAGTCATCAAGATAGCATCGGTCTGTTTGGTTATCGTACTCTTGGAATGCAGACGGTAACGGTTCTCGTCTTTTACAGTAACTCCTGTTCCTTGGGGAACACCTTTATAAGTACCGGCAATCTTATTTCTTTCGGCAATAATCAAATTACCCTTTTCGTCTTTTATATCACCACCTTCCGCTTTCGAGTAATACTTAATCAGTCGCGGATCATTATATCCTACCAAAACAGACTCCATCGTAGCACCCATGAATACTTCTCCCCAGCCTTCATTGACTGTTCCCAGCGGATTCTTATAACCGCTTTCGGTAGAAACGGCAACTGTTTCATCCGCACTCTCCAACACGCCACCGGCAGTTGCATCCATCGCTTTGGCAACTTCTGCTCTCGCCAGATCAGGGGCACTCATCGATACACGGATTGCAAGCCGCAAGCGGAGAGAGTTTGCAAACTTCACCCACTGTGACAGTGTACGTTTGCCTGCCGGCATCAGAATATCGGCAGCAGCAAAAGGTTCGAGAGCGGCATTGGCTTTCTTATATTCGTTGATCAGTTTGACTCCTTCGTCCAAATCTTTGAAGAACTGACGGTAAGCGGCTTCCTGACTATCGACATTATCACCCTCTTCCTGTCCGAATTTAGTGTAGACAATAGGGCCATAAGTATCAGCTATACGGTGCATCAACTCGACTTTCAGGATTTTGGTCACTCCCAGCAAACCTTTCTGTTCCTGATTGATCTTCTCCGATTTCTGAGCGGCGGTCATTATATATCCATAAGTATATGTCCATGCCGAGCCTGTCCAGCCGTCATTCAAAGCATATACAGAGTTCTTGTCATTGAAACTGTTGTTCATATCGTGAAAATATCCGGCAAACATATCATGACCCAGATTCTGTATAGTCTGGAAAGTCCAGTCGGTACCTTTTCCCCAATCGTAGTTGAAGTAAATACCCTGTTGCATGACTCCGAGGTTCAGCACATATTTCTGAAGATCATATTCCTGAAGTTCAGGCGTATATCCGGCTTTATTGGCATTATCTGATTCAAAACCATCCGTACATCCGGTAAATGTCATCAGTCCGGCTACTAACAGATTCGCTATATATAGATTTTTTTTCATAATTCGCTTGCTTTAAAGTTAGAATGTAAATTTAACGTTGAAACCAATGTTACGGGTTGTCGGCATACCGAATACATCAACTCCCTGATTAGTGTTACCTACAGACAAGATAGCATCCGGATCGAAAGGAGCATCTTTGTAGAAGAAGAACAGGTTACGTCCCACCAATGATACATCAATACCGGTGAATACCTTAGTCTTGGCCAGCAAAGTAGACGGGAACGAATAGCTCAGAGATAATTCGCGTAAACGAATATTGGTCGCACTGTACATATAACGCTCGGAGATACCGTTACGGTCACCTACTACTGAATAGAAACCTTCTACATTCTCAAATCTTGTTCCGTCAACTTCCACATAACCTCTGTCACGTGCTTCAGCTGTAGCCTTCGTTACCCCTCTGCCGTCCAATGTAGCTTGTGTCAGAGACATGACATCACCGCCTTTGCGCATATCGATCAGGAAATACAGAGAGAAACCCTTATAAGTGAAGGTATTAGCCCAACTCAACAGAAAGTCCGGATTACAATTTCCCAGATATGTTTTATTACCTGACTCTGAAATAGGTTTGCCTTCATCGGATACCTTAATCTTACCTTGTTCGTCACGTGCGAACGTATTTCCATAGATGTCTCCCAAAGAGCCGCCTTCTTTAATCTGCATCATATATGCCATAGAGAAACCCGGGTCACCATATACGAAGGAAGTATAATTCGGAGCCAGTTCGACTACCTTATTACGGTTTTGTGAATAATTGAAAGTCGTTTTCCAACGGAAATCTTCGGTCAGCACCGGAGTAGCTCCCAATGTGATTTCAAATCCTTTGTTGCGAATCTTACCTGCATTGATATAACGGTATGCATAATCTTCACCCGCACTGGTCGGAACTTTCAGCAACTGATTCTTAGTATCTGTCTTATAGTAAGTAAAATCAAAATCAACACGGCTGTTGAACAGTCTCCATTCCAGACCAAATTCAATAGAGTTACTGATTTCCGGTTTCAGGTCACCTCTGTTATATACGTCTACTGCCTGCAACTTTCCTCCGGCCCCGATGATATCGGACAAATCGGTAATACCAATCGGTAAGTCGTTACCTACCTGCGCCCATGATCCGCGAATCTTTCCGAAAGAAATCCATTGCGGTAATTTAAAGCTTTCGTTGATCACCCAGGAGAGTCCTACAGAAGGATAGAAGAATCCTTTGTCCACACTATTGGTATGTGACAACGTGGACGACCAGTCATTACGTGCTGTCAAGTCGAGGAACAATGCGTCTTTCCATCCTACCTGTGCTGTTGCGAATACGGATTGAATTGTACGTCTGCGGTCAATCACCTGCTCGGCAGAAGCACTGGTGTTCATTACAATATTGGGAACAGTGAATAAGTTGGGTTTGTACAAAGAAGCTGTCTTGGAATCCAATGTCAATGAATTCTCGGTCTGCACATTAATACTACCACCCAAAGCGGCATTCACGGAGAAATCACCGAAATGCTTGTTGAACATAGCCATCACGTCACCATAAATCAGGAAGTTCTGTGTGTCGGCATATACATAGCGGCCGTTATTTCCTACAATGGCAGGAGAAGTGCTCGCATACATTTTCTGGTCAAACTTATCGCTGACGTAATCCACATTTCCACGAGCTTGCAGGTTGAGCCAGTCGGTTGCTTTCAGATTAGCAGTCAGGGAGGCCAATGCACGGTAGCGCTTATTGTTGTTCAAGATACGGTTCTTTACCCAATATGGGTTTTGTGTCCATTCGCTCGGAGTGGTAAACCAGCTCTGTACGGGCATATTACGATTCTCGTCGAACTTTTCGAAATTAGTGGCATATTCGCTCAGGTCCTGTCCGCGCGGGAAACCATAAACGTCCACCAACGGATTGAGATAGATACCTCCGGAAGTAGGAGAGTTTTTAATAGTCTGCACCATCAGGTTAGCATTGGCGTCCAGTTTCAGACGGTCATTGAAAAGAGAAGCACTCTCACGCAAAGTCAGATTGTGCTTACGCAATTTGTTGGAGTCGACAATACCTTTGGCGGTCGTGTTGGCATAAGAGAAGTAAGTCTGCAATTTCTCATTACCAGTCATCACAGAAACCGAGTTGATAGCGGTCACTCCATTGCTGAACCAGTTTCCGGCATTATCATAGTCCTTCACATTTTCCTTTTCTCCCCAGCTTGAACCGGCTTTCGCTCCATAACTATTTTGAAATTCCGGCAAACTGATCGCATGATCAACTGTCAGACCGGATGAGTAAGTAATTCTCTGGATTCCTGCTTTACCTTTCTTAGTCGTAATAAGAATCACCCCGTTGGCTGCCTGCGAACCGTACAATGCAGCAGCAGAGGCACCTTTCAGAATACTCATGCTTTCAATATCATCCGGATTCAGATTGGAGATACCGTCACCTGCATCACGGTTGACACCGTCATTCTTACCACCCATAACAGTAGATACGGATTCTGTGGTGCTATTGAGCATAGGCACACCGTCAATCACATACAACGGCTGGTTATTTCCGTCTTCGTTGGCCGAACGGGTACCACGGATAGATACTTTGGCCGAACCTCCCAGACCGGAAGCACTCTTGCTGATCTGCACACCTGCCGATTTTCCGGCAAGGGCGGCAATCATGTTGGGGTCTTTGGCACGGGTCAGTTCGTCGCCTCCGAGCTGTTGGGTAGAATAAGTCAGCGAGGCGGCTTTTTTCTTGATACCCATAGCAGTTACCACTACCTGCTCCAGTGCCATCGACTCTTCTTCCATCTTGATCTTGAAAGTGGTTTGTCCGCTGACAGAGAGGCTCTGTGGTTGGTAACCTACATAGGTGATATTAATGATAGCGTCGCTTGGCACTTTCAAAGTAAAGTTACCGTCCAAATCGGTGATTGTACCATTCGTCGTACCTTTTTCCACGACACTGGCGCCAATGATAGGCTCGCCTCTCATGTCGGTCACGACACCTTTCACCGTAATTTGTTTCTGTTGCTGTGTGGATGCATGTTCCGTTATGTTCTTGGTCAGCACGATATTATTGCCTTCTACCACATAATGGATACCTATTCCTTCAAAAGCCTTATCGAGTATTTCGGATACCGGCTGATTGGTAGCATCTACATTAACTACCCGCTTGGTATCGACACTTTTTTTATTGTAGACAAACAAATAGTCGGTCTGAGACTCAATCTGGGTAAGCAATTCGCTTACTTTCAGAGTCGAACGCGGAATGCTTATTTTAGCACTCTGAGAGTATCCATTCTCACAATAAGCCTGGAATGTTACGAACAGAAGAAGGAATAATGTGATCTTCATAGTCAGTATTATTTGCTTAGATTCTAAACTTTTTGGGCAAAAAAGCCCTTTCAAAGAAATTTTTCTCATATCTTTGCAACGTGTTAAGTTAATAAATTGATTAAGGTCGATTTTTGACTGTTTCGAATCGGGAAGTATGGGGGTACTTTCCGATTCTTTTTCGGTAAGGGGTATACTTATTGACTGTTATTCATAATCATTATGCTTTTAAAGGGTTAGTACTAATTTAAGGTGTATATCATTGAGCTCAGTTATTCATCTTAATTTTTATTCTGGCTTTATTCTATCCGGATGCTGTCTCCTTCTTCACTGATCGAATAAGTAAACGGGTGATCTTTCTGGATAACCTTGAGAATGTGTTCAACGCCGTCCTGTTCCTTGAACTTGCCCGTACAGCGATAATTCAGCACTTTCGGATTCTCTACGGTGATCTTCACATTATAATATTTCTCCAGCTTGGTGAGGATGCAACTGAAAGGAGAATCGTCGAAGCAATACAGTCCTTCCCGCCAGCGCAGATAATCATAAGAAGGCAGAACGGCTTTTTTATATTTTCCCTGATAGGAACCGAAGAATTCATTCTTAGTCAGGCGGGTCAGCGGACGTTCATTGTCATAAGCGTAAATATCAACGATGCCCTCTACCAAGGTAGTCTCAAATTCATTGCTTCCTTTATAAGCGCAGACGTTGAAATGAGTGCCTACCACTCTGACCTGATTGGTCTCCGTATTTACGTAGAAAGGTATCTTCTTATTCTTCGCTACTTCGAAATAAGCCTCTCCGTCCAGTTCCACATCTCTGTCGCGGCGCCCGAAGTCAGATCTGTAGCTCAGCGTCGATTCAGAATTCAGCCAGACTTTGGTTCCGTCCGCCAGCGTAATCTGTGCCCGTTGACCGGCAGGAACAGTGACCGTCTGCAACTGTGCCAATTTATCATACCGATATTCATTAATCAGAAATCCACAACTGACAGCTACAATTACAGCAGCAGCTATACGGGCACTCCACCTTAACATGGGAATGATGCGAGCGCCCGCGCCTGCTTTCTCTCTCATTTTTCTCTTAGAGTCAGTAAAAAGGGCGATGTCAAACAGCATACGTTCTTTCTGCAATGTCTTCCGGTTTTCTTCCGATTCGTCCACCCAGTTAAGAATGCGTTTTTCTTCGTCGACAGAAGTCTCGCCCTTAAAATATTTATGTAGTAAATCCTGGTTCATAGATATTGGCTTTTCCTATTTATATTTATAGAAAGGCTTTTTCTCTCCCTTCTATATATAAAACAGGTCAGCCTCGAACAACCCTAACGAAAAATGCGATTATTTTTAAAAAAGAATAGAAACCAGGTAATCTTTCAGTTCGGTACGCAGAATTTTCAATGCTTTGGTGATGTGGAACTCCACACTTTTGACGGAAATGCCGAGTTGTTCCGCTATCTTTTTGTTCGGAGTATTTTGATAACGGCTCAATATAAAAATCTGCCGGCTTTGGTTCGGCATACGTTTCAATGCTTTCTGTACGATATGCTGTATTTCCGAATCAAAGATCGCATCCGGTTCGCAGGCTTCCAGTGTAGAGATTCTCAGGTCCAGTTCCCGCTGGCTATGGCTATTTATCTCTTCTTCGGCCCGAAGACGCACCTGCAGATGTGCCAGATAGTTGAGCGCTTTGTTTTTGATGATAGTCAGCAGCAGACCGTGCAGATTGGAATCTTCTTCCCACTTATCCCTGTTTTCCCACAGAGTAATCATTGACTCCATCAATATATCTTCCGCCTCCTGCCTGTCTCTTATATAAGAATAGGCAAACGACAAAAACTTCTCTTGATTCTCATGAAAGAATTCAGAAAAAAGTTGAATAGAAGATATGTTGTTCGTTTGGTGCATCACGCATAAGATTTACAGGCTATTTTCATTAGTTCGTACAAAAGAACACATATTTTCGCAGAAAAGCAAAATAATAGACAAAAAAAATAGCCCGAATACTGAGTAATCGGGCTATCACATTATCTAAAAGCTATCTGCTTTTTTACTTCTTTTCCGGTCTTGGCATCAATACTTTTCTTGAAAGTTTGAATTTTCCTGTCTTCGGATCGATGTCGATCAGTTTCACTTCGATCTCATCACCTTCCTTGATTCCGGCTTCTTCCACTGTTTCCAGACGTTTCCAGTCGATCTCGGAAATGTGCAGCAAACCGTCTTTACCCGGCAGGAATTCAATGAATGCACCGTAAGGCATGATAGAGCGAACTTTACCTTTATATACTTCGCCTACTTCAGGAACAGCAACGATTGCTTTAATCATGCGCATTGCATCATCAATACATTTCTTGTTTGTTCCGGAAACTTCGATGCGTCCCATACCATCAATTTCTTCGATAGTAATCACAGCACCGGTTTCTTCCTGCATACCTTGGATGATTTTTCCACCAGGGCCGATTACAGCACCGATAAATTCTTTAGGAATTGTCATCGTTTCAATGCGTGGAGCATGTTCTTTCAGGTCAGCACGTGGTTCAGCGATTGTTTCAGTAATCTTACCCAGAATGTGCATACGTCCTTCTTTTGCCTGATTCAAAGCACGTTCCAGAATTTCGTAAGACAGACCGTCTACCTTGATATCCATCTGGGTAGCCGTAATACCATCTTTTGTTCCCGTTACTTTGAAGTCCATATCACCCAAGTGGTCTTCGTCACCCAGAATATCAGACAATACAGCATATTTTTCTTCGCCCGGATTCTTAATCAATCCCATAGCGATACCCGATACCGGTTTCTTGATCTTCACACCTGCATCCATCAATGCCAATGTGCCGGCACATACGGTAGCCATAGAAGAAGAACCGTTAGATTCGAGGATATCTGAAACCACACGTACTACATACGGATAGTCAGCAGGAATCTGTCCTTTCAAAGCACGCCAAGCCAAGTGACCGTGACCGATTTCGCGACGACCTACACCACGTTGTGCTTTTGCTTCACCTGTAGAGAAAGGAGGGAAATTATAATGCAATAAGAAACGTTCTTTTCCGTGTTCCAAAACATCGTCAATGATCTTCTCATCCAGTTTGGTACCCAGAGTAACAGAAGTCAGTGATTGTGTTTCACCACGAGTAAAGATAGCAGATCCGTGAGGACCAGGCAGAGGACCAACCTCACACCAGATCGGGCGGATTTCAGTAGTCTTACGACCATCCAAACGCTTACCTTCGTCAAGGATAGAACGGCGCATGGCTTCTTTTTCTACATCGTGGTAGTAACGGTCGATCAACGCACCCTTTTCGTCCAACTCTTCTTCAGAGAATTGAGCTTTGAATTCTTCACGGATAGCTTCGAAAGCAGCAAAACGTTCGTGTTTGTTATTGTTTCCGGAAGCGGCAACAGCGTAAGCTTTTTCGTAGCATGCTTCACGAACAGCCTTGCGCAAATCTTCGTCGTTCACTTCATGGTTGTATTCACGTTTCACTGTTTTTCCAACCTCTTCAGTCAACTCCATCTGTGCTTTACAATGAACCTTGATAGCTTCATGAGCTACTTTCATTGCTTCCAGCAATTCAGCTTCGGATACTTCGTGCATTTCACCTTCTACCATCATGATGTTCTCATAAGTAGCGGCCACCATCAGATCCATATCAGCTTTTTCCAGTTGTTCAAAAGTAGGATTGATAACGAACTGACCGTCGATACGTGCTACACGCACTTCAGAGATCGGTCCGTTGAAAGGAATATCTGAAACGGCAAGTGCTGCAGAAGCGGCAAGTCCTGCCAATGCATCCGGCATATCCACACCATCAGCAGAAAAGAGGATGATGTTCACATATACCTCTGCGTGATAATTATCGGGGAATAAAGGACGGAGAGCACGGTCTACAAGACGGCAAGTAAGAATCTCATAATCAGAAGCTCTACCTTCTCGCTTGGTGAAACCACCAGGGAAACGGCCGAATGCCGCAAATTTTTCTTTGTACTCTACCTGTAAAGGCATAAAATCTGTTCCGGGAACTGCATCTTTAGCGGCACAAACAGTAGCTAACAACATGGTGTTGCCCATGCGAAGCATTACAGAACCGTCTGCCTGTTTTGCCAACTTTCCCGTCTCGAGTGTGATGGTTCTTCCATCAGGTAACTCGATTGTCTTAACAATTGGGTTAATCATAAAAATTGTTTTATCTATACTTTTTCTTTCAAAATTCCTGCAAAGATATACATTTATCGTGGTAATTAGGTGGAAATGAGGTAAAAAGTTAGTGGCGAACTGATTTTTTTTCAAAATTAGGATGAAGAACACAGCAAAATGCTTTGACTAATCTCGAAAAGAAGTATATTTGCATCTCGTTAATAACACACACTATATGAAAAAGGTTACTTTTGCAGCGCTCGCCGCACTTACTATTACTGCTTGTAGTTCCGGTCCTAAATTCCAGGTGAACGGGGATGTATCAGGAGCCGACGGTAAAATGCTTTATCTCGAAGCTTCCGGTCTGGAAGGTATTGTTCCACTCGATTCAGTGAAGCTGAAGGGGGAAGGTACATTCAGTTTCAAGCAGCCTCGTCCCGAATCACCCGAATTTTATCGCTTGCGGATTGACGACAAAATCATCAATTTTTCTGTAGATTCTATCGAAACAATTCAAATCAAAGCTCCGTATGTGGATTTCTCTACTACTTATACGGTGGAAGGTTCGGAAAACAGCAATAAGATAAAAGAACTGACGTTGAAGCAGATTCGCCTTCAAAAAGAGGTGGACAATTTACTGGCATCCCTGCGCAGCAACGGAATAGGGCATGATGTATTTGAAGACAGCCTGGCAACATTGCTCAACAACTATAAGGAAGATGTCAAAGTGAACTATATTTTTGCTGCTCCCAACACGGCTGCAGCTTACTTTGCCCTGTTCCAGAAGCTCAATAATTATCTGATATTCGATCCGTTGAACAATAAAGACGATGTGAAATGTTTCGCAGCTGTTGCTACGAGCCTCAACAATGCGTTTCCTCATGCGGTACGTTCCAAGAACCTTTATAATATTGTAATCAAAGGAATGAAGAACACGCGTCAGCCGCAAACAAAAGCTCTGGAAATTCCACAGGACAAAATCGTAGAAACCGGTATTATCGACATTGCCTTGCGTGATGTGAAAGGAAATGTGCGCAAGCTGACCGACCTGAAAGGCAAAGTCGTTTTGCTCGATTTCTCTGTATTCCAGTCGCCTGCCGGAGCTCCTCACAACCTGATGCTTCGCGAACTATATAATGAATACGCAAAACAAGGACTGGAAATATACCAAGTATCTCTCGACGCGGACGAACACTACTGGAAAACAGCGGCAGATAATCTTCCATGGGTCTGTGTGCGCGATGGAAACGGAGTTTACTCTACCAACGTAGCCGTATATAATGTTCGTCAGGTTCCATCTATCTTTTTGATTAATCGTAACAACGAATTGAAGCTTCGTGGCGAAGACATTAAGGATTTGGAAGCAGCTGTCAAGTCATTGCTCTAAGTTGTTATAATTTAGCATATTTCATTTAAATATGTTACATAGCATCTTTTTTCACTTGACACGTATCACTTAAAAGTCTATCTTTGCAAAGAAATAATGATAAGAGGGTTCCAACATGGCTCATGTTGGAATTCTTTTTTGTTTATATGACCATTTAAAACAATTAAAGGAGGAAAACATCATGGCTTATATGTCAGAAGAAGGTTACAAGAAACTGATGGCGGAACTGAAGGAACTGGAAACAGTGGAACGCCCGAAGATCTCTGCGGCAATAGCCGAAGCCAGAGATAAAGGAGACTTGTCTGAAAACGCTGAATACGATGCAGCAAAAGAAGCGCAAGGTATGCTCGAAATGCGTATCAACAAACTGAAAGCTACCATTGCAGATGCCAAAATCATCGATGAATCTAAATTGAAAACAGATTCCGTACAGATTTTAAATAAGGTGGAACTGAAGAATGTAAAGAATGGCATGAAGATGATTTATACCATCGTTTCAGAAAGTGAAGCTAACCTGAAGGAAGGGAAGATTTCCGTTAATACCCCGATTGCACAAGGTCTGCTTGGCAAGAAGGTGGGTGATGTAGCAGAAATTACTGTTCCACAAGGTAAAATTGCACTGGAAGTAGTAAACATATCAATTTAACGTAAAGGCAGGTCTCCATGTGAGGCTTGCCTTAATTTATCAATAAAAGTTATGGCAACAATATTCAGTAGAATCATCGCAGGAGAAATCCCCTGCTACAAGGTGGCAGAAAACGAAAAGTTTTTTGCTTTTCTCGATATCAATCCATTGGTAAAGGGACATACATTGGTAGTGCCCAAACAGGAAGTAGACTATATTTTCGATTTGAGCGATGAAGACCTGGCTGCTATGCACGTGTTTGCAAAGCAAGTAGCCTATGCCATTAAAAAAGCATTCCCTTGCCAAAAGGTAGGCGAAGCTGTTATCGGACTGGAAGTACCCCATGCACATATTCATTTAATTCCTATTCAAAAGGAATCGGATATGTTGTTTTCGAATCCGAAACTGAAATTGTCGGATGAAGAATTCAAGTCCATAGCGCAAGCAATCAACTCCTCTCTATAAAACATGATGATGAAATAATGAAAGGCATTCCGTGATGGAATGCCTTTTTTCTTTACTTTTCTTTACTTTCGGCCACTTCAACCAGGTAAACTCCAATACAGATAAAAATGATTGCAAATGTCTGCGTCCAGCTAAAACGATCTTGTCCTAGAGCAAGGGAAGCAATGGTCGCCACAATCAGAATCAAATAACCATAGATAGCGACTACCGTCGTCTTCAGATATTTCAAACCGACAGGCAGCAGCATATAACTGATAGTGGTCGGGAAAATCAATACGAACATCAGAATAAGGAAAGGCGTCCAATGGAACGGCATGGAGAATACCGGGGCATCAAATCCTGTAATAAACGTGACTATAATGGCAGACACGGCAGCACCGGAAAAGGTATATCGCAACATCGTTATCGCTCCAATGGCCGTGAGGATGCGCTGACTAAGAATCAGATAGACAGCATACACCACAGAACTTAGAAGACAAAGCATATTCCCCGTAAAAGCATCAGAGGCCAAATCATCGCTTTGCTGGGTTAGGATGCAAACCAACGCTCCTATCAGACCGATAGAAATTCCTATTATTTTTTTAGCGCACGCCTTCTCCTTATAAAAGAATATCATGATAAGAAAAACCCAAATAGGCTGGAGACTGGTAAATATGGAACTGGAGACAGGAGTTGTTTTACTCAATCCGGCCAGATAGAGAAACATAAAACCGTAAAGTCCCAAAGCCCCCAACAGAAAGAGGAGCCATTTATCTCTGGTTGACGATTTCTCCGGAGGCATAAACCACCCGATCACCCAAAAAGCAGCTGCTGCAAATGTGCAACGAAGCGTGGCTCCTGTCAATGGACTCATCCACAAAGGCAGAAGATACTTTAAGGCATTCATATTTAAACCGCTAAATACTTTCGAGACAGCCATACTAAGATTGGCTTCCAGTTTCTTATTCTTCATTTTCTATTTTAATTGGTCGTTAAACAAAAAGGTATTACGGCGCCGATATGCCCAGAAAAGAGTAACAATAGTTATCAGAAGATTAAAGATAAAAGGAAACTCCTGTGATTGGGTATGGAATATCCACTGGAAAAAATCGACAATAAAGGGATAAAGCAAGATAGCCAGATAATTCATCATCATCACAAACGCCAAAGCCAATGTGGTCTTTTGCGGCAGTGCGGTCTGGGTGGTCTTATCATAAAGCATAGGTTGAATAATGCCATATCCCAAACCAACCAGGATACATCCGGGAATAATCAGCCATTCGATCGGAGCTATCCAGATTAATAACAATCCCAATGCCATCGACAGCAGGCTGTATGCTTTTGTACGTCCTTTCAGCAGGGCTACAATCTTGTCCAGGCAAAAACCCGGAGCAGTGATGGCCAGAAAGAAAAGCGAAATCATCAATCCGGAATTGCCACTGGAGAAGTGATGCTTTTCCATTAAGAAAGGTAGATTGAAGATCACCACTACCACGATATATGTTATCACGCCATAGAAGAGCATCAACTCTATCAGATGTTTGATGTGAATACCGTACTTGCTGCCTCCTATATCTATGGAAGTAGATTGTTCGGAGGATTCGTTGTCTTTTGTAGTATCTGCAGAAGAAGAAGGTGTAAAAGCGACTTCTCCCGTCCGGTCTTCTTTTAAATGTCCTACCAGCAGAATGGAAATCAATGGGAGGAGATAGACCAGGAAAGGCAGATGCCAGCTGACTTCTGCAAGATAGCCCGTTACGGCAGTTGCTATCACTAATGTGAAATTAGTAATAGCGGAGCTTAATCCGAACTGTTTCACCCGATAGGTTCCTACAAAGTATCTGGAAACCAACCCGGTAGATAAAGGGATAATCAGACCGGAACCGATACCGAGCAAAGCACTTACCACAATTAATTGCCACATTCGATTGGAAATCAGATACAAAATACCGCTCGCGGCAAAAAGCCAGAGTCCGACCTTTAATACACGGACATAATCGACTTTCTCTGTCAGTTTACCACCCAGCAATATAAAAGGAATAATGAGCAGTGATGGCAGCGAAGTCAACATCTGTATGTCCAGATCCGTAGCTTTTGGAAATATCTTCGTAAGATCACCCAATATAGGTGAAACAGCCAGTCCCGGCAATGAAGTCAATGCCGAAATAGACCAAATGGCAATTAAAGTGATAA
>OJSO01001444.1_pt1 | contig 14302 bp, 9 predicted proteins | sample 1599521 | NCBI WGS metagenome assembly OJSO01 (sample SAMN04168659, study PRJEB22393) | human gut metagenome | biome: human gut microbiome; feature: stool | host: Homo sapiens | collected 2014-05-12 | reverse complement strand
AGATAATTCATAACTTCGGAGCACGCAAATTATTTAGAATGTTTTTAAATAGCAGGATTTTCGTATACTGACGGTATCTAAATAAACCCATCAAAAGTCCAAGTCACAACAGGTAACTAATTCCCTGCCTACATCTATTGAATTTACATGCAACAATTAGTTCGTGCCACTATAGTGGTACGCAAGAAGTACTATAGTTCCCCTTACGTCCTACTATAGTGGCACGAAAGAGGAACTATAGTAGGACGAATTAGAAATCGCTAAAGAAAAAAATAATTTATGGGAGTTTTTTCCTTAGTCAGTCCGATAAAAACAATTAGCATTCACTTGAGATACCTCAATAAACTATTATCTTTGCAGATATGATACAACAACGGGTTATACGATATATAGAGAAAGAGCATTTATTCTCGCCGGATGATAAACTTTTGGTTGCCCTGAGTGGTGGAGCCGACTCAGTTGCCTTGCTGCGTGTACTCCACACAGCAGGTTATCAATGTGAAGCTGCCCACTGCAATTTCCATTTACGCGGTGAAGAATCAAACCGTGACGAACAGTTTGTCCGGCAACTTTGCCAAAAATACGGCATCCGCCTGCATACCATCGACTTCAACACGACTCAGTACGCAACTGAAAAACGGATCTCGATAGAAATGGCAGCCAGGGAACTCCGCTATAACTGGTTCGAAAAGATAAAAGAAGAGTGCGGAGCCCATGTAATCGCCGTAGCTCACCACCAGGACGACAGTGTAGAAACGATGCTGCTCAACCTCATTCGGGGTACAGGCATTACCGGTTTATTAGGAATCCGCCCCCGAAACGGAGCAATCGTACGTCCGTTGCTCTGCATCAACCGGGAAGAAATCATCCGCTACCTGCAACAGATCGGACAAGACTTCGTAACAGACAGCACCAATCTGGAAGACGAATATACCCGCAATAAAATCCGCCTCAACCTGCTCCCACTGATGCAGGAAATAAATCCGTCGGTCAAAAACAGTCTGATAGAAACAAGCAATCACCTGAATGATGTAGCTACTATATATAATAAGGTAATAGACGAAGCCAAAACACGGATTATCACTCCGGAAGGTATCCGAATCGATGCTCTACTGGACGAACCCGCTCCCGATGCTTTCTTGTTTGAAACATTGCATCCACTGGGATTCAATTCGGCACAAATCAAAGATATAGCCAATTCGCTTCACGGACAATCAGGGAAACAATTCGTCAGCAAAGAATGGCGAGTCATTAAAGACCGGAATTTGCTGCTACTGGAAACCATCCAGCCGGAAGACGGCCCTGCCCTTCCCTATCAATTAATAAAAGAGGAAAGAGAATTCACACCCGATTTCCGGATTCCACGGGAAAAAGAAACCGCCTGTTTCGATGCAGACAAATTAAATGAGGAAATTCACTGCCGCAAATGGCAAGCGGGAGATACATTCATCCCCTTCGGCATGACGGGCAAGAAAAAAATAAGCGATTATCTGACCGACCGCAAATTCTCCATCAGCCAAAAAGAACGCCAATGGGTTCTCTGCTGCGGTGAACGCATTGCATGGCTGATAGGCGAACGGACAGATAACCGCTTCCGGATAGACGAAACGACTAAACGAGTGATTATCTACAAGATAGTCTGAGGCAATTTCTGTTTCTTGAAACACTCGGACAGCAAAGAAGCGAAAGGAGTATCATATTTCCTTGCCTTGTTTGCACAGGCTTTCACACAGGCGCAGCATTTGATGCATTTTTCAGCATTCGTGTTCAGTTCGTCCCCTTTGGTAATCGCTCCTGCCGGACAACGAGCCGCACAGATGCCACAATGAGTACACAAGCTCTCATCTTCTATCCAAGGGGTACGGGGAAGCGGAGTTCCGCTTTTACGCAGTTTGACCACCTTCCTCAAAAAGCGGAACAAGGGGAAGAACGGCTGACTGGGACGTTTGATGGCACGCACATCCACCTGATAAAGGGTATCGGATCCGGCAGCTGCCTGAATTTTCTCCATTATTTTTTTTCCGAAATCTTCCGCATAATCCAAATCCGATTCATTCGGGCGACCGTCCGCAATAGGACATTTGTCAGTGCTATATGAATGTTCACCTATGAAGGTTGCTCCGGCAATCACCTTCAATCCGTGAGGGATGGCAAAAGCGTCCAGTTCCATCAACGCCTTCTCGTAGGCACGGTTTCCGTAAACCACGACCAATACGGCAGGAGTATCCAGACCACGAATACTTTCCAGACGTTCCATAGCCAAAGGAGCCACATGGCCTCCATATACAGGCACTACGATAACAGCTAATGCAGACGTAGGAATAACGGTTTCCTCGACAGTCTGCAATGTGAGATTCATCGAAATGACATTTTTTATACCGGTTCCGTGAACAATTGCTTCGGCTACTTGTTTTGATGTGTGTGTAGGCGAAAAATAAATTAAATGAGCTTCATTTACTGTCATACTATTTTCTTTTATGTAGCAAAGATACACTTTTACGTGGAAAAAAATGTTTGATTGTTCATGAAACCAAAAAAAATTATTATCTTTGCCCCGTTGAAACATTCTACGATTCAACATATACATCCCTAATTCAGAATAAAAAACAAAACGTATGCTCGCATATCTGTAGCCATGAGCTGTAGTAATGCTGTCCATAATTCAGCAAAAAAAGAAATATTAATAACTTACCATACTATATGTATAACATTATCCAATTAAACGACAAAAATCTGTCGGAACTTCAAGTTATTGCCAAAGAGCTAGGCATCAAAAAAGCAGACTCATTTAAGAAAGAAGAACTTGTATACAAGATTCTTGATGAGCAAGCCATAGCCGGAGCCACTAAGAAAGTTGCCGCAGAGAAATTAAAAGAAGAACGCAAAGGAGATAAAAACAAGCGTTCGCGCACAGCCGCACCTAAAAAAGAAGAGAAAGTAGCACCTGCAGCCAAAAATGCGGAAGTTACTAAAAATAAAGAAAATGCTCCTGCAGCCAAACCTCAGCAACAGCCTAAAGAAGAGGCTGCCAACAAAGCCAAAGAAGCTCCCGTTGCTGAACCGAAGGCAGAGAAAGCTGCTCCTAAGCGCAAAGTAGGCCGTCCCCGCAAAGACGCCAATATCGCTGAAAAAGCAGAAAACAAGGAGGTGGAAAACGCAAAACCGATAGTGAAACCAACAGAAGAAAAAGCTGTTGCGGAAAAAACGGTAGTTGCACCGGCGGCTGAAAAAGCAACTCCGACACAGGAGACAGAAAAGAAAGTAAAAGAAAACAAACCTGCCGTTGCAGAAAAACCGGTAATAGCCAAACCGCAAAAGAAATCGGCACCGGTGATCGACGAAGAAAGTACCATCTTATCCAGCGAAGACGATGATGACTTTATCCCAATCGAAGACCTGCCTTCTGAAAAAATAGAGCTTCCTACCGAACTCTTCGGCAAATTCGAAGCGACCAAGGCAGAAACAGCACAAGCCGCCCCCGAGCAAGCTCCACAACCACAGCAACAACAGCATTCACAACCACAACAACGCCAGCGCATTGTCCGCCCGCGCGACAACAACAATAACAACGCCGGCAATAACAATGCAAATGCTAACAACAATAATAATTTCCAGCGTAATAATAACAACAACCAGCGTCCTCTGATGCAACAACGTCCTGCACAACAGCAGAACAACGCTGCCGAGAACCTTCCGGCTGTACAACAACAGCCGGAACGCAAAGTGATCGAGCGTGAAAAGCCTTATGAATTCGATGATATCCTCAGCGGAGTAGGCGTACTGGAAATCATGCAGGATGGATACGGATTCCTCCGTTCTTCCGATTACAATTATCTTTCTTCTCCGGACGATATTTATGTATCACAGTCACAAATTAAGTTATTTGGTCTTAAGACCGGTGACGTGGTAGAAGGCATCATCCGTCCGCCAAAGGAAGGAGAAAAATATTTCCCGTTAGTAAAGGTGTCAAAGATCAACGGACGTGACGCAGCTTTCGTTCGCGACCGTGTTCCTTTCGAACACTTGACTCCGCTCTTCCCGGACGAGAAATTCAGACTCTGCAAAGGCGGTTATTCAGACTCCATGTCTGCCCGGGTTGTAGACCTTTTCGCTCCTATCGGTAAGGGACAGCGTGCACTGATCGTAGCACAGCCGAAGACAGGTAAGACCATCTTGATGAAAGATATCGCCAACGCCATCGCAGCCAATCATCCGGAAGTATATATGATTATGCTGCTGATCGACGAACGTCCGGAGGAAGTAACCGACATGGCACGCAGCGTCAACGCAGAAGTAATCGCTTCTACTTTTGACGAACCGGCAGAACGCCACGTAAAAATCGCAGGTATCGTACTCGAGAAAGCAAAAAGACTGGTAGAATGCGGACACGACGTAGTTATCTTCCTGGACTCTATCACACGTTTGGCACGTGCTTACAATACAGTTTCTCCGGCATCGGGTAAAGTATTGTCCGGTGGCGTGGATGCAAATGCATTGCATAAACCCAAACGGTTCTTTGGTGCTGCACGTAATATCGAAAATGGCGGTTCACTAACCATTATCGCGACAGCATTGATCGATACCGGTTCAAAAATGGATGAAGTTATCTTCGAAGAATTCAAAGGTACAGGTAATATGGAATTGCAGCTTGACCGTAACTTATCCAACAAACGTATCTTCCCGGCTGTCAACATTGTGGCTTCAAGTACGCGTCGTGATGATTTGTTGCTTGACAAGACAACACTTGACCGTATGTGGATCCTGCGCAAATACCTTGCAGACATGAATCCAATAGAAGCAATGGACTTTGTAAAAGACCGTCTTGAAAAAACAAAAGACAATGACGAATTCCTGATGAGCATGAATAGCTAAAAATATTTATTCAATTTACAATTAGACGATTTACAATTTACGATTGAAATGTGATAGGCTTTACACAAAAGTTCGTATCATTATACAGGAGTAGTAAATGTTGGCGTAACCATACTCCCGGTCATCCCAATCATGGAGGTCCTGGAGCACGGGATATTATAAACAGAAAATAAATAAGTAAAAAGAGTGGAGATTACATGTTATCTTCACTCTTTTTACTTATTTTTGCAGCAAACAATGCGAACAGAACGTTAAACAGTGAGAATTTATATCTATTACATATTAGGAATGCTGGCCGGTTTTCTATATTCTGTCCCAGTCTATTCTGCGACTACGACTTCAGAACATCTTACCAATTTACAAATTCTCATAGACAACAATTTACCTTATACCCAAAATATAACAGCAGACAGTATCATTTTATGGGAAAAAGAGCTTGAACCACAATTGGAAAAAGACAAGCAATACAGCACTCTTTTCCATTTGAAACAACTCGTATCCGGTGCATATGCAATTCGTGGTGATATTACAATAGCTGTAGATAAAGCCCACATCATGTATGAGAAAGCCAAAGAAATGGACTATGATAAAGGAATAGCCCTTTCTCTTCGTGCTATCGGTGATGCCTACCTGGGTGCAAACATGAGGCAACAAGCCATCGATTTTTATATAGAAGCATTTAATGTTCTAAATACTTTAGAAGGTGCAGATCATCTGAAAATACATATCTCTCCGAATCTGATCCTCACATTGTTAAAGATAAGAGAAACCGACAAAGCACTTGTATACTTAAAACAACTTGAAGTTCTTTTCGATAAATATCCAACGACTTCCACTCTCTTTTATGTTTCGATATGCCGTGCCTACTATTATGTAGTAACCAATCAGCCAGACAAGGCACTTATATATATCACAGAGGCCACAAAAGCCAATTCAGAACATGATTATCCTTATATGCGTTTTGTTTTGGATTATTTGTATGCCAGTTACTATAAACAAAATAAACAATATGATCGGGCTTTGGAAAAATATGGTAACCTTATTAAAGAGATAAATCCGGCCTACTCTCCTAACCAGCATATACAGCTCAATCTTCAGCAAGCCCAACTTCTGTCTAAATTAGGACAAACAGACCAAGCATGTCTCATTTATCAAACGGCAAATGTGTTGCAAGATTCTCTGGACAACCTTAGCTATGTACGTCAGATCAACGAACTGCGAACCATCTATCAAATCGATCAAATGGAAATCCAGAACCAGCAGGAACGTAACCAGACTATCTTATGGGGTATTCTAACAGTATTTTCTTTATCAATCCTTATCACCATACTCATTTTCCATATACGATCAGAGAATAAACGTTTGCGCCATTCAAAAGAAGAACAGGAAAAAGCACAAAAGCGTGCAAGAAACTCCATTAAAACCAAAAGTCTGTTTCTTTCAAATATGAGTCATGAGATCCGTACCCCATTGAATGCGCTTTCAGGTTTCTCTGCAATCCTCACGGATGATTCAATTGACAATGAAACACGGCGACAGTGCAATGACATCATACAACAAAACTCTGAATTATTATTAAACCTGATCAATGATGTAATAGACCTTTCCAGCCTGGATATGAGTAAATTGGTATTTAATTTTAAAAAGTGCGATGCAGTAGTTATATGCCGTAATGTTATTGATACTGTAAGAAAAGTAAAGCAAACACAAGCCGATGTTCATTTTGTCACAACTCTTGAATCGCTACCGCTATTAACAGATGATTCACGCTTGCAACAGTTGCTTATCAATCTGCTTATTAATGCCACGAAGTTCACTACGGAAGGCTCCATCACACTTGAAATACGAAAAGAGTCGGACGACACCGCCGTCTTCTCTGTCACTGACACCGGTTGTGGTATTCCTCCGGAAAATCAAGGCCGGATATTCAACCGTTTTGAGAAACTAAATGAAGGTGCACAGGGTACAGGGTTGGGACTTTCTATCTGCCAGCTTATTGTTGAACAGATCGGAGGAAGAATATGGATTGATCCGGAATATACAGCAGGCGCCCGCTTCGTGTTCACTCATCCTATCAAACCGGATGCGGCAGCAGCCAAAAATGAAAAGTTACAATGAAACAACTGATCTTCATACTCGCCTTATGCTGCCATTTCCTGATAAGTCTGGCAGCTCCATCAGGAGTCCGAACTGATAGTTTGGAAAGATTGTTGTCTGCTATGCCGCATGATTCCCTACGCCTACAAACCATACAAAGTATCACGCGGATGGAGCAGACAACCCCCAAATGCATCTATTATTCAAATATGCTGTTAAAGGAGGCTGTTGCGCAAGACAACCCCAAGTACGCCGGAATAGCACTCTACTTCCAGGTTATTTATTACTATAATCAAAATGAACTGGATAGTGTAATCCAAAAAATATCAGACCTGGAGCCCTACGCCCGAAAAGCCGGTTTGTGGGATTATTACTTCGATTCACAAAGATGCCAGATAGATCTCTACTCCTATAGAGAACAAATAGAGCTTGCAATCAACAAATCACTTGAAATGTATAAGAAAGCGCAAGAAGCCAACAACATACGTGGTCTGATAGGTGCCAAGCAGTGTCTGGCCAATGCTTATATGGGTACTGGCCGTTGGAAAGAAGGTAAACAGGCTTTGGAAGAAGCTCATAAGCTTCTTCCTCAAATGAACAATGTAATTGTAAGAAATTCCGTACTTTGCCAACTGATCTCACTCAGTAAAGCCAACAAAGACCTTCAGGATCAGAAAAAGTATCTGGATGAACAAAAGAAGATTCTTTCTGATTATATCGCAGAAAATCCAACGATGAAAGAAGCTTTTCAGGATCCGATGATTTTCAATGACATCTACTATACCTATTATTATGTAGAAATGGAGCAGCCTCAGCTGGCTCTCCAACATCTTAAAAAAGGAAACGAGTATCTCACCCCCAATACTTATTTTATGTATCGGGTGCTTTATCATGATGCACACGCCTCATATTACCGCCTTTGCAAAGAATATAATCGTGCTATCAGTCAACTGGATTCTACTGTTATACTGTTAAAAAACGCTTTTAGCAGCGATTACGTCAACCAACTGTCTATCAAAGCTGATATTCTGACCGAGGCCGGACGTAGCCTGGAAGCAATACCAATCTATGAAAAGGTTATACAGATGAAAGATTCGTTGGTTACCGAGCTATCTGACAAACAAATGAATCTGATACAAGACAACTACCATGTAGATAAAATGAAACTTGAAGAAGAACAGTTGAAAAGCAAAATTCAACTGCTCGTATTCTGTATTATCGCTATTGCCCTGCTCGTATTAATCTTCTTCACAATACGTGCCTATCAGGTGCGAAAAGCCTTAAAGACGGCAGAAAGTGAAACTCGTAAAGCCACCCTGATGATTGAGAAGGCCAATGAGACCAAGAATCATTTTCTCTCTAATATGAGTTACAATATCCGTATCCCTCTCAACGGAGTTGTAGGTTTTTCACAACTCATAGCCTCGGAACCCAATATGGACGAAAGTACACGACAAGAATATTCAGCCATCATCCAAAAAAACTCCGAAAAGTTGATACAATTGGTAAATGATGTACTCGATCTGTCTCGCCTGGAAGCCAATATGATGAAATTTCAGATACAGACTTATGATGTAATAGCTCTTTGTAACGATGCCATTTATATGGCACAGATGCACAATGAGGGAGCTATATCAATTCTGTTCAGCACTAATATTGACGCACAGAACATCACAACAGATACCGGACGAATAACGCAAACCCTGCTCAGCACATTGGTCTATCCGGACAAAAGTAAAGAGAAAAGAGAAATAATCTTTACGGTCAACCGGGATGATACGTCAAAGATCATTCATTTCCAAATTATCAACAGCCCACTGGCTGATCCGAAATACCACTCACAACAAGTAAGTATCCGCCATGAAATAAATGACTTGTTATTAAAGCACTTCGGAGGTAGCTATGCCGTCACCACCGACAAACAGGGCAGACAGGTCATTGATTTTACTCTCCCCCCCGACAGTATATCCGGATAAAAGCGTTATCTTTGCAAATTGTAAACCTAAACGCTCATTTATGTACACTAATAAGCAAATTTGGAGTGTCAGTTACCCGATACTTCTTAGTTTACTGGCACAAAATGTTATTAATGTCACTGACACCGCCTTTCTCGGACGTGTTGGCGAAGTAGCACTCGGAGCTTCGGCTATGGGTGGACTTTTTTATATCTGCGTTTTTACTATTGCTTTCGGTTTTAGCACCGGTTCGCAAATTGTGATTGCCCGCCGCAATGGCGAAGGTCGCTATTCTGACGTAGGACCGGTAATGATACAAGGTGTTATGTTCATGTTACTGATGGCATTGCTATTATTCAGCTTTACAAAAGCTTTTGGGGGCAATATTATGCGGATGCTGGTTTCTTCCGAATCCATATACGATGCCACAATGGAATTTCTGGACTGGCGTATCTACGGATTCTTCTTTTCGTTTATCAACGTAATGTTCCGGGCACTTTATATCGGCATTACGCGTACAAAGGTACTTACCATCAATGCCGTCGTCATGGCACTGACAAACGTAGTGCTGGACTATGCAATGATATTCGGACATTTCGGCTTCCCGGAAATGGGTATCAAAGGCGCTGCCATTGCCTCTGTAGTAGCAGAAGCCAGTTCCATTCTGTTCTTCCTCATTTATACGTATATCACCGTCGACCTGAAAAAGTATGGCCTGAATAAATTACGTTCTTTCGATCCTCAGTTACTGATGCGTATACTTAGTATCTCCTGCTTCACTATGTTGCAGTACTTCTTGTCAATGGCTACCTGGTTCATATTCTTCGTAGCTGTAGAAAGGTTGGGACAACGTGAACTTGCCATTGCCAACATTGTGCGAAGCATATACATCGTAATGCTCATTCCGGTAAACGCACTGGCCACCACCACTAACAGCTTGGTCAGTAATGCCATTGGTGCAGGAGGCATACAATATGTGATGACACTTATCAATAAAATAGCCCGTTTTTCATTCTTTGTTATGCTGGCATTAGTCGCTATCACCGCAACATTCCCGCAAGCCATGCTCTCCATCTATACAAATGAGGCTGCCCTGATAGCCGAATCAGTTCCATCTGTCTATGTTATCTGCGTTGCCATGTTGATAGCCTCCGTAGCCAATATCGTATTTAACGGAATATCCGGTACTGGTAACACACAAGCCGCCTTGTTACTTGAAGTTATAACTATCGTCATCTACGGTTCGTATATAATCTTCATCGGAATGTGGCTGAAAGCTCCCATTGCATGGTGCTTTACCATTGAGATTGTGTACTATACATTGTTACTCACCACAAGCTATATTTACTTCAAAAAAGCAAAATGGCAGAATAAAAAGATATAAATACAAGAGATTTTTGTACATTTGCATCCCGGTTTACCACAGAAGATACAGAGGGGACAGTTTTTTAGTGAGTAGCGATAAGTGATTAGTGATTAACAGGCTGCACTATCATGCTGCATGATACTAAATTACTTATCGCTATTCACTACTCCCCTAAAATTTTGTATCCTCTGTGGCAAACTGATCTATAAGTTTAGTAATCAGTAATTAGTATAAAATATGTTCGATAATTTAAGCGAGAGACTGGAGAGGTCGTTTAAGATTTTAAAAGGTGAAGGTAAAATCACTGAGATCAATGTAGCAGAAACACTGAAAGATGTGCGTAAAGCCCTGTTGGATGCCGACGTTAACTACAAGGTAGCGAAAACTTTTACCGATACAGTAAAAGAAAAAGCGTTGGGACAAAACGTACTTACTGCTGTGAAACCAAGCCAGTTGATGGTGAAAATCGTTCACGACGAACTTACTCAGTTGATGGGTGGAGAAACCGTTGAGATTGATACAGATGGTCATCCGGCTGTTATCCTGATGTCCGGTCTGCAAGGTTCGGGTAAGACTACCTTCTCCGGAAAGCTGGCCCGGATGCTCAAAACTAAAAAGAATCGCAAACCGTTGCTCGTAGCCTGTGACGTGTATCGTCCTGCTGCTATCGAACAGCTTCGTGTACTGGCTGAACAGATTGAAGTGCCGATGTACTCTGAACCAGATAGTAAGAATCCGGTAGAAATTGCACAAAATGCAATTAAAGAAGCTAAAGCCAAAGGATACGATCTTGTAATCGTCGATACAGCCGGGCGTTTGGCTGTAGACGAAGAGATGATGAACGAAATTGCTGCTATTAAGAAAGCCATCAACCCGAATGAGATCCTTTTCGTGGTAGACTCCATGACCGGACAAGATGCTGTTAATACTGCAAAAGAATTTAATGATCGCCTCGACTTCAACGGTGTAGTATTGACTAAGCTTGACGGTGACACCCGTGGTGGTGCAGCACTCTCTATCCGTTCGGTTGTCAACAAGCCCATTAAGTTTGTAGGTACAGGTGAAAAGCTGGATGCTATTGATCAGTTCCATCCCGCACGTATGGCAGACCGTATCTTAGGTATGGGTGATATCGTTTCACTGGTAGAACGTGCACAAGAACAGTACGACGAAGAAGAAGCAAAACGTCTGCAAAAGAAAATTGCCAAGAATCAGTTCGACTTCAATGATTTCCTTAGCCAAATAGCTCAGATCAAGAAGATGGGTAACCTCAAAGAGCTTGCATCTATGATCCCTGGTGTAGGAAAGGCCATCAAAGATATTGATATTGACGACAACGCTTTCAAGAGCATTGAAGCCATCATTCATTCTATGACTCCTGCAGAACGTTCCAATCCGGAAATACTGAATGGTTCACGCCGTACCCGCATCGCTAAAGGTAGTGGTACAACTATTCAGGAAGTAAACCGCCTGCTGAAACAATTTGATCAGACCCGTAAAATGATGAAGATGGTAACAGGCAGCAAAATGGGTAAAATGATGCCAAAAATGAAACGCTAATCTTCTAAAGAGTAAACGTTTGACTTTGGTGTTTTTATTTTGTGACCTTGGTTCGTTAATCATAAAGCAGATTGAAACAAAACCAGTATATAAGGAGAGAGCTATGGCTTTCTCCTTTTTTCGTACCATTAATTCACAAAAAAGTTCCAATCAAACCGATTTCAAATAAAAAGTGAGTGAGTTTCATATATAACCGTTATTTTGATGAAATACCCGTTCCTCTTCCCCAAGCTTTTCGCTCCATTAATAATCTATAAATCGGCTATTGACAAAAAATGAATTCCTTTTGGCTGATTCAGTTATTTATTTTACTTTTGTCCATCACCAAAATACTATTGAACATGACCCTTATAGATGGAAAAGCCATTTCCGAGCAAGTAAAGCAAGAGATTGCAGCTGAAGTGGCAGAAATTGTAGCCCACGGTGGCAAACGTCCTCATCTGGCTGCTATCCTTGTTGGCCACGATGGAGGGAGCGAAACGTATGTAGCTGCCAAAGTAAAAGCCTGTGAAGTTTGTGGCTTCAAATCTTCCCTCATCCGCTACGAAAGTGATGTGACAGAAGAGGAGCTGTTGGCCAAAGTACGCGAACTCAATGAAGATGCGGACGTAGACGGCTTTATCGTACAATTACCCCTACCCAAACACATCTCCGAACAAAAAGTAATCGAAACCATCGATTATCGGAAGGATGTAGATGGCTTTCATCCCATCAACGTGGGACGTATGTCCATCGGATTGCCTTGTTACGTGTCTGCCACCCCGAACGGTATTCTTGAACTGCTAAAACGCTATAAGATAGAAACTTCAGGGAAGAAGTGCGTAGTACTGGGACGCAGTAACATTGTCGGTAAGCCCATGGCTGCCCTCATGATGCAAAAAGCCTATCCGGGCGATGCAACAGTGACTGTCTGCCACAGTCGATCCCACGATTTGGTAAAAGAATGTCAGGAAGCCGATATCATCATTGCCGCTTTAGGACAACCGAATTTCGTAAAAGAAAATATGGTAAAAGAAGGTGCAGTAATCATCGACGTAGGTACCACACGTGTACCCGATGCTACCAAAAAATCCGGTTTTAAGCTGACAGGCGACGTTAAATTCGACGAAGTAGCACCAAAGTGCTCATACATCACTCCTGTGCCGGGAGGTGTAGGTCCGATGACTATTGTTTCTTTAATGAAGAATACATTGTTGGCGGGTAAAAAAGCCATCTATAAATGAGAAATATCTCTTTGGTAATCCTCTTCTTTCTCTCCTACTCCTGCACATCCATGTCGCAGGAAAGGAGAGATTCTGTTATTAATACTTCGGATTCTATTTCCTGTCAAAAAGATAGCATTATCACCTCACGGCTCACCCTCCTCTTTGCGGGAGACCTTATGCAGCACCAAGCGCAGATTAATGCAGCCCGTACCTCTACAGGATACGATTATTCAGATTGTTTTAAATTCGTTAAGGAAGAAATAAACCGGGCAGATATCGCAATTGCAAACCTTGAAGTAACATTGGGTGGAAAACCCTATCGCGGCTACCCAGCCTTTAGTGCACCGGATGAATATCTTTTCGCCATTCGCGATGCAGGTTTCGATGTTTTGATAACGGCCAATAACCATTGTCTTGATAAAGGTAAAAAAGGATTAGAGAGGACCTTGCTAATGCTCGATTCATTACAAATTCCACATGCAGGAACTTATGTCAATACTGAATCACGAGAACAGCAATACCCTTTATTGCTGGAAAAAAACGGCTTTCGCATTGCCCTTTTAAATTATACTTATGGTACAAACGGTATCAAAGTAATCTCTCCCAATGTGGTAAACTATATCGATAAGGCAGTAATGGCACAAGATATTGAAGCTGCCAGGGCACAACATCCCGACGCCCTCATTGCCTGCATGCATTGGGGTGATGAATATCAGTCACTTCCCAATAAAGAACAAAAGAATCTCACAGACTGGTTATTACAGCAGGGAGTTACCCACATTATCGGCTCGCATCCACACGTAGTGCAACCCATGGAGCTCCGTACGGACAGTATAACCGGAAATCAGCATGTGGTAGTCTATTCTCTCGGAAATTTCATCTCTAATATGTCTGCCCGGCGTACTGATGGTGGTTTACTATTTAAGTTAGAACTCGAAAAAGATAGTGTCACTCGTGTAGCCAATTGCGGTTATAGCTTAGTGTGGACATCACGTCCCGTTCTCTCCCGAAAAAAAAATCATATATTATATCCCATTAATTATCCGGCAGACTCACTTTCTGTTACAGAGCGTAACCACCTGAAAATCTTCATAAATGATGCTCAATCACTATTTAGGAAGCATAACAAAGGAATAAAAGAGTACACTTTTTATTAAAAAAATCTCATGGAATATTTGCAGATTAAAAGTTTATATCTATCTTTGCACCGCGTTAGAGAAACGCAAACATGGTGGATGTAGTTCAGT
>OJSO01001417.1_pt1 | contig 14554 bp, 9 predicted proteins | sample 1599521 | NCBI WGS metagenome assembly OJSO01 (sample SAMN04168659, study PRJEB22393) | human gut metagenome | biome: human gut microbiome; feature: stool | host: Homo sapiens | collected 2014-05-12 | reverse complement strand
CGTCGCAGGCATCATCTCGCGGGTCTCGTTGCAGGCATAACCGAACATGATGCCCTGGTCGCCGGCGCCCTGGTCTTCCTCGGCGGCACGCACGACGCCCTGGTTGATGTCGGACGACTGCTCGTGGATGGCCGACAGGATACCGCACGAATTGCAGTCGAACTGATACTCGCTCTTCGTGTAGCCGATGCGGTTGATGACGCGGCGCGCCACGCCCTGCACGTCGACATACGCATCCGAGCGCACCTCACCCGCCACGACCACCAGTCCGGTGGTGCACAGCGTTTCGCAGGCGACCTTCGAATTGGCATCACGACGCAGGAATTCGTCGAGGATGGCGTCGGAAATCTGGTCTGAAACTTTATCGGGGTGCCCCTCGGACACCGACTCCGATGTAAACAAAAAGCCCATTTTCATACATTTTTAATGGTTAAACGTATAAAATGGGAAAAATTGGCTGTTGGAATAAAAAATAAGCTGTTTTAGCAATTTTTTACTGTGGTTGCAATCAGTCAAATCTTTCCACATTTTCCCGCTTGACAGACGGGACTGCAAAGATACGCAGGATTTTCACAATATGCAAAAAAAACATACCTTTGCATCCGACAATTCTTAACACTCCGTATATGAAAAGATTTTTCCTCGCCGCACTGCTCCTGTGCGCCGCCGTGGCCTTCACAGGCTGCGACAGCGATGACGACGAGCTGTACGACACCCTCTCGGGGAGAGTCTGGGCGGGCGACCTGGGATTCTACCAGGACGGGCGCATCCCCCTGGAAAGCTATGTCTATTTCGGGGCGGACGGCTTCGGCACCGACGAGCTCCGCTACGCCGACACGGGGCGTTACCTCGACACGCTCAACATCCAGTGGGACGCCTACGACGACAAAATCTACATCAGCTACGGGCGGGCCGATTACCCGCGCGAACTGCGCAACGTATACATCCGCCGGGGCAGGCTGACAGGCGAACTTTTCATCGACGGGCAATACTACGACCGGGTCACACTCTACATGCAATAGGGCATTGCCCGGCAAAACCCGGACAGGCACCGATTCCGGGCTGCGCCCGACAGAAACGATCCAGGCAGGTTCCGGACTGCGGAATTCCGGTGTGACGACCGCCTTGCAAACAAGGCCCCGAATATGATTTCGGGGCCTTGTCCATTGTGTAATTCGGGCTCTCCGCACATTCGGGCGCGGGGAACCCGGGCGATTATTTACCGAGCAGCTTCTTGACCTCCGCAGCCACCGTGGCACCATTATAGCCGAACTTCTCGTCGAGCACCGTATAGGGCGCCGACCAGCCGAAGTGGTCGAGGCCGTGGATCATACCCTTCTCGCCCACCAGCCCGAGCAGGTTCACGGGAAGCCCCGACGTCAGACCGTAGCGGACAACGCCGGCAGGCAGGATGCCCTCCTGATAGGATTTGGGCTGGTCACGGAACAAGCCCTCGCTCGGGACATTCACCACGCGCACCGAAATACCTTCGGCAGCCAGCAGTTCGGCCCCTTCGACAAGCGTAGCGACCTCCGAACCGGTAGCCACCATGACGACCTCGGGTTTGGCCGAATCCATCACCACGTAACCGCCCTTCGAAACCTGCGCGGCCTCTTCGCGGCGGCTCGTACCCAATGCCGGCAGCGTTTTGATGTTCTGGCGCGAGAGCACGAGCGCCACGGGGCGGTGCTCCTCGACGGCCAGTTTCCAGGCCATGACCGTCTCATCGCCGTCAGCAGGACGCAGCACAAGCATCGAACGCTCGTCGTGATGGTTCTTCAGATGCTCCATCAGGCGTATCTGCGCCTCATGTTCGACGGGCTGGTGCGTCGGGCCATCCTCGCCCACGCGGAACGAGTCGTGTGTCCAGACATAGATCACGTGCAGGCGCATCAGCGCCGAAAGGCGCACGGCGGGTTTCATGTAGTCCGAAAAGACGAAGAACGTGCCGCAGGCCGGAATCACGCCGCCATGCAGCGCCATACCGTTGGCCACGCAGGCCATCGTCAGCTCCGAAACACCCGCCTGGAAGAACTTGCCGCTGAAGTCGCCCTTCGTGAAGGCCTTGGTCTTCTTGAGGAAGCCGTCCGTCTTGTCCGAGTTCGAAAGGTCCGCAGAAGCCACGATCATGTTCTCGATCGTCTCGGCGAAGACGCCCAGCACCGCAGCCGATGCCGCGCGCGTCGCCACGCCGGCCTTCACCTCGATCGACTTGTAGTCGATTTCGGGCAGGCGTCCCGAAAGGAACATATCCAGTTTGCGGGCTAGATCGCCGTGTTCGGCGCGCCACGTCTTCTCGACCTCGGCCTGACGCGAGGCCCATGCGCGCAACGCTTCGCGGCGCTCGGAGAACGCTTCGCGACTCTCGGAGAAAACGGCGAACGGATCGTTCGGATCCCCGCCCAAATTCTTCACCGTAGCGGCGAAGTCGGCACCGGCGGCCGTAAGCGGCTGCCCGTGGGTCGACACCTTGTCCTCGAAGCTCTCGCCGGCGGGGCCTTTGGCGCCCTTGCCCATGACGGTATGGCCGATGATGAGCGTCGGACGCTCGGTCTCGCTCTCGGCGGCGACCAGCGCCTCGCGGATCTCATTGATGTTATGCCCGTCGATCGACAACACGTTCCAGCCCCATGCCTCGTACTTCATGGCCACGTTCTCGGTCATCACCTCGTCGACCTTCGTCGAGAGCTGAATGTTGTTCGAGTCGTAGTACATCACGAAGTTCGACAGGCCCAGATGGCCGGCGATACGGCCCACGCCCTGCGAAATCTCCTCCTCCACGGCGCCGTCCGAGATGTAGGCGTAGGTCTTGTGCGCCATCCACTCGCCGAAGCGGGCAGCCATGAACCGTTCCGCGATGGCGGCTCCCAGCGCCATGGCGTGGCCCTGTCCCAACGGTCCCGACGTATTCTCCACGCCGCGCATCACGTCCACCTCCGGGTGCCCCGGCGTCACGCTGCCCCACTGGCGCAGCGATTGCAGATCTTCGGTCGAATAGTGCCCGGCCAGCGCGAGCGTCGAATAGAGCATCGGCGACATGTGGCCCGGATCGAGGAAGAAACGGTCGCGGTAGGGATACGCCATATTATCGGGGTCGTAACGCAGGAACTCGGTGAAGAGCACCGTGATGAAATCCGCGCCGCCCATAGCGCCGCCGGGATGCCCCGACTTGGCCTTCTCGACCATCGCGGCCGAAAGGATGCGGATATTATCGGCAACGCGCGTAAGTTTTGAATTCGTTGTAGACATGGAGTTAGTATTTTATGCGTTTTAGCTGTTTATTTCCGGCAAAGATAGCCAAAAAGAAATTAGCCGACTTGTTTAAGTTCCAAAATATTTGCCTTTTCTATCTTTTTCTTTGCATAAGGCAAAGTAACGGTGAACTTTCGGGCATCGGTCGAGGGGATGTCGAACATCGTGTCCATCATAATCGCCTCGCAGATCGAGCGCAGGCCGCGCGCGCCGAGCTTGAACTCGACGGCCTTGTCGACGATGTAGTCCAGCGCGTCGTCGTCGAAGGCGAGTTTCACGCCGTCGAGTTCGAACAGACGCTTGTACTGCTTGACGATGGCGTTCTTCGGCTCGGTGAGGATCGAACGCAGGGCCGCGCGCTCCAGCGGCTGCATGTAGGTCAGCACCGGGAGACGTCCCACCAGTTCGGGAATCAGTCCGAACGACTTGAGGTCCTGCGGCGTGACGTACTGCATCAGGTTCGAGCGGTCGATGGGATCTGCGTTCAGCCGCCCGTAACCCATCGCGCGGGTGTTCAGCCGCTGGGCGATCTTCTTCTCGATGCCGTCGAACGCACCGCCGCAGATGAAGAGGATGTTGCGCGTGTCGACCTGTATGAATTTCTGGTCGGGATGCTTGCGCCCGCCCTGCGGCGGTACGTTGACCGTCGTCCCTTCGAGAATTTTCAGCAGCGCCTGCTGCACCCCTTCGCCCGATACGTCGCGCGTGATCGAAGGGTTGTCGCCCTTGCGGGCGATCTTGTCGATCTCGTCGATGAAGACGATGCCGCGCTCGGCCTGCTCGACGTTGTAGTCGGCGACCTGCAACAGCCGCGAGAGAATGCTCTCGACATCCTCGCCCACATATCCCGCCTCGGTCAGAACGGTCGCGTCGACGATCGTGAACGGCACTTTCAGCAGCTTGGCGATCGTGCGGGCCATCAGCGTCTTGCCCGTGCCCGTCGGACCGACCAGCACGATGTTCGACTTGTCGATCTCGACCTCGTCCTCCTTCGGGGCGTACAGCAGCCGCTTGTAGTGGTTGTAGACCGCCACGGACATATACCGCTTGGCGGCATCCTGCCCGATGACATACTGGTCGAGGAACTCCTTGATCTGCGCCGGCTTGAGCAACTCCTCCATCTTGAAAGGTGCCGCAGCGGCACGCCGCTGCTCCGAGGCCACGTCGTTCTCAACGATGATCTTATAGCCGTTCTCGATACATTTGTTACAGATATTCGCGCCGTCCGAACCCTGGAACATGATCTCCACGTCCGTGCGCTTGGCGCCGCAGAACGAGCAGCAGTCGCCGCCGTTCTTGTTGTTGTTCTTATTCTGTGCCATGCGGTTTACTTGTCTCGTTTGGAAAGCACCTCGTCGATCAGTCCGTAATCCTTCGCCTCGCGGGCCGACAGCCAGTAGTCGCGGTCGGCGTCCTTCTCGATCTTCTTGACCGGGACGCCCGAGTGGACCGAGAGGATTTCGTACAGCTCGCGCTTGGTTTTCAGAATCTCGCGCGCCGTGATCTCGATGTCCGAGGCCTGACCCTGCGCGCCGCCCAGCGGCTGGTGGATCATCACCCGCGAATGGGGCAGCGCCGAGCGCTTGCCCTTGGCGCCGGCAGTCAGGAGCACGGCTCCCATCGAGGCCGCCAGCCCGGTGCAGATGGTCGCCACGTCGGAATTGACGAGCTGCATGGTGTCGTAAATACCCAATCCGGCCGAAACCGACCCGCCGGGTGAATTAATATATATCTGTATGTCCTTTTCGGGATCGACCGATTCGAGGAAAAGCAACTGTGCCTGGATGATATTGGCCGCGTCGTCGTAGATCGGCGCGCCGAGGAAGATGATGCGATCCATCATCAGGCGCGAAAAGACATCCATCGTTGCGATGTTCAGCTGACGCTCCTCGATGATCGTAGGCGACACGTAGGCCGCGCTTACCGACTGGAAATCGTGCAGTTTCAGCGAACTGATCCCGCAGTGGTTCCGTGCGTATTTTTCAAATTCTGACATAGTCGTATTTATTTACTCTTCATATTCTGCCTTCTGCCGGTCAGGAGCGCACAAGCCGCCGGAAGCATTCCGAATTCCCCATCGCCCCCGAAACCCGCTTCTTAAAGCGGGCGCGAAAACCGCCGCAAGCGATCCGGCCCCCGTCGCTCCCGAAAGCCGCCTCCCAGGCGGGCGGACGGGAGCGCAGAACCGGATGGAAAGCGTGAAAACCCACAGCCGCCCCTAAAAGCGCGTTCTTAAAGCACAAAGGACTTTGCAAACATCACGCCTGCAAAGTCCAAAGATAAGATTTTTTCCGCAAATACTAAAGTGCCTGGGCCAATTTAGCGAAATCCTCCGCAGATACGGCTTTTTCCGTCACCTTGATCTTCGATTTCACATCTTCGACGACCTTCGCTTCGTAGAGCTTCTCGTAAATCTTCTGGCCCTGATCCTTGTCGGCGAGGATCTTCTCGGCATAGCCGGCGAGCATATCCTCGGGCGCCGACGGCATCCCGTACTGCGCGAACTGCGCGGCGGCCAGCGACTTGGCCTCGGCGAGCGCCTCCTCCTTTGTTACGGAGAGGTTGTCCTGCTTGATGAAATGCTTCTGGAGGTAATTCCACGTGAACATCTTGAGGAACTGGTCGAAATCCTTGTCAATATCCTCCATCGAGAACTTGCCTTCGTTGATGGTAAAGAGCCAGCGCTTGAGGAATTTCTCGGGCATCTTCAGCGCGGCCTTCTTCACGAGGTAGTCACGCAGCTGGAGCGTGAAGAGGTAATCGCTTTCGCGGCGGAGCTCCTGCCCGATTTGTGCGTCGATGAACTTATCCAGCCCGGCCTCGTCGGTAACCTCGCCTGCGGGGAAGGCCATCTTGAAGAACTCCTCGTTCAGCTCCGGTTCGGCGAACTTGCGGATCTTGGTGATCTCCAGCGAGAATTCGGGGTTGATGCCCTCCAACTCGTCCTCCTTGACCTGCAGCACGGCAGCACGCTGCGACGGGTTCTTGTAAAGTTCGTTGACGTTGACCGTGGTCTTGAAGCCCACCTTCTTGCCGATGAACGGCTTGCGCTCCTCCTCCGACATCGAGATCAACCCGACGTAAGCGTCGGCAACGTTCATCTCGCCGTTGTCAAGCGTCACCGACAGCGCCTCGTCCGAAGTCACCTTCTCGGCGTCCACCAGGCGGCCGAAGCGGCGCAGGTAGTTCGAACGGTAGTCGTCGTGCATCTTCTTGTCGACCTTGATCTTGTGGTAGGTCACTTTATCCTTGTCCGAAAGATCGAGTTTGATCTCGGGAGCCTCGCCGATCTCGAACACGAAATCGAACTCCTTGCCGTTTTCGAAATCGAAATCGCCCTGCTCCTCCGAAGGGATCACGTCGCCCAGGTAGTCGATCTTCTCCTTCTGGAGATATTCGAACACGGCGTTCGACGCCGTGCGGTACGACTGTTCGGCCAGCACGCCCTTGCCGTACATCTTCTTGACAAGGCCCATGGGCACCATGCCGGGACGGAAACCGGGGATATTGGCCTTGCGCTTGTACTCGCGCAGCTCCTTCTCGACGGCCTGGCCGTAATCCTCCTCGCCCACCGTCACCCGGAGCAGCGAGTTGTTTTCTTCGCGTTGTTCTCTTACGATCTTCATAATGAATGGTTGCTATATTGTTGTTATCCTATTTTCCGTTCCGAAATCGGGTTGCAAAGATAGCGATTTTCACCGAGAAAGCAACAATTTTTTCTAAAATATATGTGTACCAGCCTATTCTGCGGCAGGCAGGTCGCGCTGCACGGTAACAGCATACCCGTCCATCTGGGCGAGGTAAGCTTCGATGCGTCCTGCGGCGAGCTCGCCCTGCGACGGTGCGACGACGGCACCGAGCCGTTGTTCAAACGGCGCCGCGAGCGACGGCAGCAACTGAGAGACGAAATAGCGGGCATCGGCGAGCGCCGCGTCGGTGTACTCGCGTTCGTAGACTGCCGTATACTTTTCGGCCAGCGCCGGAAGCCGGGGATTGAAATTCACGTTGACCAGCATCCCGCCGCCGCGCGGGGCACGCGCCAGCCCGACGATGTTGTCCGACAAAGGCTCCACGCCGCAATCGCCGCCGAGGCCGTCGACCAAAAGCGAAATATCGCGGAACCAAAAGCTTTCGTCCACGGGCATTTCGATTTCGAACGTCACCGTACGCCCCTCGGTGTCTTTGCGGATCCGGGCACCTTCGCGCATGGCGACATATTCGTAAACCTCGTCCCACGAAGCGACCCAGAGCGCGTCGCTGCCGGCTTTGCCATAAAGGCGGTAAACCTTTTCGAGCATCTCCGCATAGCTCCTGTCGCCGCGGTGGATCGTAAGTCCGACCCAATACGGGTTGCCGGAAACCGCCTGTTCGGCCAACTCGGCCAGTTTTTTATCGGGATCGGAATTGTTGCCGCCACCGTAGGTCTGCCCTTTGCGCAAATCGCCGCACGTGTGCAAATAAATGCGGGTCTGCCACGCGAGGGAGTTGCGGGTAAAATGGATCAGATCGGATTGCTGCGCCGCCTCGGCATAGGCCTCGTTACCGTCGGGAAGCCCCAGTACTTTCATCCGCAGCCCGAGTTTTTCACAGACTTTGTCGTAGTCGTCGCGGAAACCCTGCGCGATCAGCGCCGGGTCGGCCTTGCCGTAAACCCGCTCGTCGACGTTGTGGAAAAGCATCGAAACGCCGAAATCGGAGAGCAGGCGCAACTCTTCCCACGAAATATACATGCTGTTGGCACCTGTCCGGACAAGGTCTTTGACATAGGTATTGGCGGGATCATCCGCCCTGCCCCAGGTAGGCCAAACGGAACAGCTGAACCCGAAGCGGCGGTCGTTGCCGCAGCCGTCGGTCATCACAAGCGCATGGTCAGGGACATAACCCGAGGTGGGGATGCCGTCCAAATGGCGGAATTCCCGGTCGTCGATCCACCTGGCATTGATCAAGCTCCAGACGAGGGAGTAAGCCGTGACATAGGAATCGTCGCAGGTAAATGTAAACGCGAAATGTTTGTCGTATTTGAGGGGTGCGAAGCGCAGCGAAACGTCGTCCGGGGACACCCCGTCCGGAAGCGAGAACCGCAGCCGTACGATATTGCCGGCACCCCCGGCACGGCTCAGGCCGAGGGGGGGGGAATCGCCGCATTCGCGGAGGCACAGTCGATTCCGCCCGAAAAACCGACAGCATATACGTCCTGCCGGGGATAGTCGGCCTTTTTCCGGAACCTGACGTCGAGACGGGCACCGAAAGGGGCGGACACACCGACCTCTTTCGCCCACGGCAGCGAAGCGATCTGCTCGGTCTGTGTCCGTCCGTCGGCAGCGATATAAGATGCCTGAAGGGTGAACAGTGCGGTCAGGTCGGCACCGCCGTCGAAACGGTAAGTCAGCGGCGTGGTGTCGGGATCGGTCGTCTGCGGTTGTTTCGGGATACGGATACAAGCCACGATGAATGCAGCAGCGAGTAAAGGCAGAAAGAACCTGGGAAATATTTTACTCATAAGGGACGCAAGGTTTGTGCAAAGATAGGCAAAAAATTCGTCATATGCCGGGTTTTTCGTATCTTTGCATCCGATGTTCAAAAAGAGAAAATGAAAAAGTTCGCAAGCGTTCTGTTATTCGGCCTGCTGCTCGCGTCGTGCGGCGGAAATCAGGCCCGTGCCAAACGCCCCGAGGCTCCTGTCGCGCCGAAAGAATACACGTACAGCGTCCGCGCGGTATATCCTCACCCGACGACCAGTTATACGCAGGGGCTGCAATTCGCCGACGGCATGCTGTGGGAAGGCACCGGGGAGCACGGCGAGTCGGTCGTGCAGACCCTCGACCTCGAAACCGGGCGCACGGAGGTGTTCGCACGGCTGCCGCAGGAGGATTTCGGCGAAGGGATCACGCTGCTCGACGGCAAGTTGTACCAGCTCACGTGGCAATCGAACAAAGCCTATGTCTACGACCTGAAAACAGGCAAGAAAATCAAGGAGTTCCGCTACCCCGGCGAAGGCTGGGGACTGACCACCGACGGGCAAAAGCTCTACATGTCGGACGGCACGGCCAATATCTACACGCTCGACCCTGCGACGTTCAAACGCGAGAAACGCACGACGGTGACGCTCAAAGGCATGGCGATCAATTTCCTCAACGAGCTGGAGTGGATCGACGGCAAGTTGTGGGCCAACGTCTACACGACCGACCAGATCGTCATCATCGACCCGGCGACAGGCGTGGTCGAAGGGGTCGTAGACCTCACGGGACTGTTGCCCGACGAGGAGGTTACGCCCACGACCGACGTACTGAACGGCATCGCATACGATGCCGCCGGGAAGCGCATCTTCGTGACCGGCAAGAACTGGAGCAAACTCTTCGAAATAGAAATCATCGGAAAGTAAATGGCAAACAAGTTATACGAGGCGCTCGAATCCCGCATCCTGCTGCTCGACGGCGGCTTCGGCACCATGGTGCAGCAGTACGGATTCACGGAGGAGGATTACCGCGGCGAACGGTTCCGCGACTGGAACGTACTGCTCAAAGGCTGCAACGACCTGCTGGCGGTGACACGCCCCGGGGCGGTGCGCGAAATACACGTAAAATACCTGCAGGCGGGCGCCGACATCATCGAGACCGACTCTTTCAACGCCAACGCCGTGTCGCTGGCCGACTACGGGCTGGAGGCATACGCCTATGAGATTTCGCGTGCGGCGGCCGGGGTGGCACGCAGCGCAGCCGACGAATTCACGGCCCGCAACCCGCTCAAACCCCGTTTCGTGGCGGGCTCGATGGGCCCGACCAACCGCACGGCCTCGATGTCGGCCGACGTCGGGAACCCCGCAGCCCGCGAGGTGACCTTCACACAGCTGGCCGAAGCCTACACCGACCAGGCGCGCGGCCTCGTGGACGGCGGCGCGGATATCCTGCTGGTCGAAACCGTTTTCGACACGCTCAACGCCAAGGCCGCCCTCTACGCCATCGACACGCTGGCCGCACAGCTCGGACGCGCAATCCCCGTCATGGTCTCGGGCACGCTGGCCGACGCCAGCGGCCGCACCCTCTCGGGACAGACCGTCGAGGCTTTCTACGCCTCGGTATCGCATGCGCGGCTCCTCTCCGTCGGCTTCAACTGCGCCTATGGCGCCCGACAACTGATGCCCTACCTCGAACGGCTGGCCGCGGTGGCCGAATTCCGCATCTCGGCACACCCCAACGCCGGGCTCCCCAATGTCATGGGCGGCTACGACGAAACACCCGAGATGTTCGCCCGCGACGTCGGCGAATACATGCGCCGCGGGCTGGTAAACATCGTCGGCGGATGCTGCGGCACCACGCCGGCACATATCTTCGAGCTGGCGAAGATCGCAGGGAACTACGCCCCGCGCCCCGTGCCGGCACCCAAACATGTCACGACGCTGAGCGGCCTCGAACCGCTGCGCATCGTCCCCGAAGCCAATTTCGTGAACGTCGGCGAACGCACCAACGTCGCAGGCTCGGCCAAATTCGCGCGGCTGATCCGCGAAGGCAACTACGAGGAGGCGCTCTCCGTCGCCCGCGCCCAGGTCGACGCCGGGGCACAGATCGTCGACGTCTGCATGGACGACGGGCTGATCGACGGTGCGGAGGCCATGCGCACGTTCCTCAACCTGATGGCGTCGGAACCCGAGATAGCCCGCGTGCCGGCGATGATCGACTCGTCGAAATGGGAGGTGCTCGTGGCCGGGTTGCAGGTCACACAGGGCAAGGCCGTCGTGAACTCCATATCGCTCAAGGAGGGCGAAGCCGAATTCCTGCGCCGCGCGCAGGAGATACACCGCTACGGTGCGGCCGCCGTGGTGATGCTCTTCGACGAGCGGGGACAGGCCGACACCTACGAACGTAAGACGGAGGTGGCCTCACGCGCCTACAAACTGCTCACCGATGCGGGATTCCCTGCCGAGGACATCATCTTCGACCCCAACGTGCTGGCCGTGGCGACGGGAATCCCCGAGCACGACAGCTATGCCAAAGCCTTTATCGACGCCACGCGCTGGATCAAGCACAACCTGCCCCATGCCAAGGTCTCGGGCGGCGTGTCGAACCTCTCGTTCGCCTTCCGCGGCAACAACGCCGTGCGCGAGGCGATGCACTCGGCGTTCCTCTACCACGCCATCCGGGCCGGAATGGACATGGGCATCGTCAACCCGCAGATGCTCAAAGTGTACAGCCAGATCGAACCCGAACTGCTCTGCCGCGTCGAGGACGTGATCCTCTGCCGGCGTCCGGACGCTGCCGAACGGCTCACCGAATATGCCCAGCAAGTGCGCACGGTTGCCCAGACGCAGCCCCAGGCTCCCGACGCATGGCGCGCGGGGACGCTCGGCGAGCGCATCGGCCACGCAATGCTCAAAGGCGTGGCGGATTTCATCGAGCAGGATGCGCTGGAGGGTTACGAAACCCTGGGCAGCCCGATGGCCGTGATCGACACGCTGCTGATGCCCGCCATGGAGCATGTCGGCACGCTCTTCGGCGAAGGCAAGATGTTCCTGCCGCAGGTCGTGAAAACCGCCCGCGTGATGAAGCGCGCCGTGGCGGCGCTTACGCCCTACATTGAGCAGGGGGCGGCCGGGGTGTCGAACCGCGCGGGCAAGGTGCTGATCGCCACCGTGAAAGGCGACGTGCACGACATCGGAAAGAATATCGTGGCGGTCGTGATGGCCTGCAACGGATACGAAATAAAGGATCTGGGGGTGATGGTCGAGTCGCAGCGCATCGTCGACGAGGCGGTGGCGTGGGGCGCCGACTGCATCTGCCTGAGCGGGCTGATCACCCCGTCGCTCGACGAGATGGCGCATGTCTGCGAGGAGCTGGAACGCCGCGCACTGCGCCTTCCGGTCATCATCGGCGGCGCGACGACCTCGAACCTGCATACCGCCGTGAAGATCGCCCCGGTCTATTCGGGATTGGTGATACACTCGCCCAACGCCAGCCGCAACAGCCAGATACTGGCACAACTGCTGGGCCCCGACGGGGCGCTTTACGCCGACAAAGTCCGCACCGGACAGCAGGCTATGCGGAGCGAATACGAGCACGCCGAGCGCACGCGCAACCTGATCCCGATCGCCGAGGCGCGCAAAGCCCGCAAGGGCGCCACACCGCACCGTCCCGTCGTACCAGCGCACCCCGGACGGATGGTCTTCCCCGATTTCGACGTGGCCGATGCCGAGCCCTACATCGACTGGAACTTCTTTTTCCCGGCATGGGGGCTGAAAGGGCGTTACCCCGAGATCCTCGACCACCCCGAAAAGGGGGAGGAGGCCCGCAAGGTATTCGCCGACGCGCAGGCGCTGCTGGCACGTATCCGCGACGAGCGACTGCTCACGCTGCAGGCCGCCGTAGGCATCTTCCCGGCGCGTTCCGAGGGCGACGACATCTGGATCACAGACCCCAAGGGCCGCGAACACCGCCTGGCGATGCTCCGCAACCAGACCCGCGGGCAGGACAACCTCTCGCTGGCGGATTTCATCGCCCCCAAAGGCGATTGGATCGGCTGCTTCGCCGTGACGGCGGGCATCGGCATTCCGGTGAGGCGCGGTGCCTTCTCGGCCATCGACATCGGCGTCGAGTACGGTCGCCGCGGTTACAACATCGCCGACCGCCTGGGGCTGGTCCGGCAGCAGTATTTCAAGTTTGCGATCGGCTTCACGCTCTTCGCGGGACAGATGGAGAACGGCGAATATTGGTTCATGCGCTCCAAGTTCGATTGATGTGACAGGCAAGCAAAAATAAAAGATAGAAACACAAAAATTAATCTGACCGATGAAAAACGTTAAATTCCTGCTTTCTGCTGCGTGTGCGCTTTTTGCAGTCGCAGCGATGGCACAGCAAGATTTCAGTGATCCGAAGTACGCGGTCTGGGGTGACACTCCTCAGGAGCGGGAGCAGAACATTCTGAACAGCAACTTCCTCAAGGAGTCGCTCGACAACAAGGATTACAACGCTGCCGCGCATTACCTCAAGGAGCTGCTCGACAAATGTCCGAAGGCTTCGCAGAATACCTTCGTGCGCGGCATCACGCTTTATAAGAACAAGATCGCGCGCGCCAAGAGCATCGCCGAGAAAAACACCTACACCGACTCGCTGATGATCGTTTACGACCTGCGCAACGAGTATTTCGGCGACCATCCCAAGTACGGCACGCCCTATATCCTCGACCGCAAGGCCCGTGAGTATCTGATGTACAAACCCGCCGACCGCAAGGGTATCCGCGAAGCGTTCCGCGCAGCCATCGAGGCCGGCGGCGACAACACCGATCCCGAGACCGTCGTGGCCTATTTCTCGAACCTCTGCGACGATTACAGGAATACCGACGAGGTGATGCCCGACGAGATCATCGCCGAGTACGACCTTCTGACGCCGTTCTTCGAGAAGAACCCCGCTGCCGCCGAGTACAAGAGCCAGTTCGACGCTGCGTTCGGATTGAGCGGCGCCGCAAGCTGCGAGAATCTCGAAAGACTCTTCAAGGGCAAGCTGGCCGCCGCTCCCGACGACGAGGCGCTGCTTTCGCAGGCCGTGGCTCTGATGTCGCGCGCCAAGTGCGACGGTGATTTCTACTTCTCGATCGCCGAGAAATACTATCAGGTGAAGCCTTCGTCGGAGACGGCCATGTTCCTGGCCCAGGCTTTCCAGAACAAGAAGGACTATGTAAAGGCGAAGACCTACCTGAACGAGGCGCTGGATGTCGAGAAAGACCCCGCCGAGCGTCAGAAACTGCTCGTGCGCATCGCGCTGGTGGGCCTCGTGTCCAACGACATTCCGGGCGCTGCCGCCGCTGCGCGCCAGGCCCGCGACCTGGACCCCGAGGACGGCGTTCCGTACTTCATCCTGGCGCAGTGCTATGCTTCGTCGGCAGGTTCGTGCGGCGGTTTCGCCGGTCTGGCTATTGGGCCGCTTACGATACGATGGCCAAGGCGGTCGAACTGCTCCCGGCCGATTCGGAGTACATGGAGCACGCCAAGAGTTCCCTCGGCAAGTTCCGTTCGGTTTTCCCCAGCTCGGAGGAGTGCTTCTTCAACGAGTTGCAGGAGGGTGCGCGCTATACGGTGACCTGCGGAACGGCCGCCGGTATCACCACCACCGTCCGTGCCCGCTAAAAAACACGCTCCCGACAGGCTTCGATGGGAAAACGCATGACAAGAACGATCAGGGTAGCACTCTCCGTGACGGGGAGTGCTATCTTGCTATTCTCGTGCGCGGACAAGGATGCGGGCCGCGCGTCGGCTTCCGAGGAGACGATGATGACCGAATACAGCGAGGACCTTTCGGTCGTGATGTCGCAGAAC
>OJSO01001395.1_pt1 | contig 14713 bp, 6 predicted proteins | sample 1599521 | NCBI WGS metagenome assembly OJSO01 (sample SAMN04168659, study PRJEB22393) | human gut metagenome | biome: human gut microbiome; feature: stool | host: Homo sapiens | collected 2014-05-12 | reverse complement strand
ATGCAAACATATGCCCCGACAGAACAAAAGAACAAAACCGCCAAGGTATTGTCTATTGTTATGACGGCAGTAATGATTATAATGACTGTAGTTATGCTGTCAGGCTCGATTTTGTTAAACACGCTCGGCGGATTATATGTTGACGCAGAAAGATTTAATGCAATGAGGCAATTGCAGAATACGCAAAATCGCACGCAAACGAACTGCAATATATCATGAAATAAAATGCGACAATTTTTTATTGAATGTTTCGGCTCATGATGATATAATGTTATACATAACTAACATAAATCACCGAGAGAAAGGGTTTTTGATTTTATGGTACAAGACTTTTGCAGACAGTTGCAGGAATTTTTGACTGCGCACGGAATACCGGATTGGCTTGTAGTTTTCATCATATCGGTTTGCCCGATTTTGGAGTGCAGATTGGGTATGTTTACGGCGATTGTGCTATTGGAAATGAATCCGTTTGTCGGATTTATAATCAGCTTTTTGGGCAACATATTGCCGATACCGTTTATATTGCTTTTGATAAATTGGATTTTCAAGGTGCTGAAAAAAGTGCCGGGAATAAACAAGGCAATATTTTGGCTTGAAAACAAAACGATGCAAAAGCGAGATAAGATTGACAAATACGGAATATGGGGGCTGCTGATATTTGTTGCTATCCCCTTGCCGGGCACAGGCGGTTGGACGGGCGCACTGCTTGCGTCTCTGCTTGAGCTTGACAAAAAGAAAAGCTTTTTAGTAATTTCGCTCGGCGTATTTATCGCAGGATTGATAATCACCGTATTAAGCCTTGTAATCGGCGCGGCGGTATTCAACTAAAATCGAATAAAGCACAGAATAATCGGGAGTCTGATTGGTTTCAGCCTCCCGATTTTGTTATATATTGTTTAGTTTCTGAAAGTGTTTAGCAATCGTGCATAGTCCTTGCCGTTGATGATACCGTCGTTGTTGACATCGGCAAGTGCAACATAATTTTCGGCGCCCTTTTCAGCATTCAAAATCGCTGTGAACGAGGCGTCAATCTGCTGTTTGCCGCACTTTGTGCATTCGATATGAACGATATTGTCATTAAAACTTGTGACAGCCAAAGAGTGATCGTCTTTCCAAACCGCATAAGTTTCCATATCGGTTGTGATATTTGTTAAATCCGTGCTCCACTTCACAAACGCTTTGCACTGCGGTGTGTCGGTGATTTGGGGAGCGGTTGCCGTTTCGCCTTTATTGACAATAACAGTGCCGACAACGTCGGTTTTTGTTTCGTCTTTAAAGAATTTGACTTGATAGAAATTGCGGATTGGGTTGACCGTAACTTTCATATCTTCTGCAAAACTTAGCCCGGTATTATAATAATATTCAATGCCGTTGATAATCTCGTCTGCATTTTGCGGCGTAAAATCAACGCCGTCATATCCTGGAACAGAAACCTCAACACCGTCAACAATATCAATTCTGTCAAGCGAGGTTGAAGTGATATTTGACGGATTTTCGATAGCAAGCTGAACAAAAATAGCAGGATCTTCATATCTTGCAGGTGCATCAACCGTTTGATTGCCGATAAGCGAATTTGAAGCCTTTTCAAGTGCCGTATTCGCACTCAAATCAAGTGTTTTGAGGTGGTTGACCGAGCAGTTGAGCGTTTTCAGCGCTGTCAGTGCCGAAATATTGAGGCTTGTCAAATCGTTTTGCTGACAATACAGTGCAGTAAGTGCGGTGTTTGCCGACAAATCAATCGAGGTGAGCTTGTTGATATAGCAATCGAGCCTTGTGAGCTTTTTGTTTGCCGAAATATCAAGTGTGCTCAGCACATTACTCGGGCAATTGAGCCATTCGAGATTTGCGTTTTGGCTGACATCAATCGAAGAAAGATTGTTGCCGCCGCAGGTAAGCTCGACAAGTTGCGGCATTTTTGAAACATCAAGTGTGTCCAAACCGATGCCGCCGCAACGAAGGCGAACGCAATCGGTGAAATTTTCAATACCGGTTAAATCGGAAATTTCGGCATCTTCGCCGCAGGTGTCCTCAAGCATACCGGGGATTGAAATTGTTTTAATGCCCTGAATTTCGCTTTGCTGTAAAACGCCGTCGCTGTTTGTATCATACCATGCGGAAACAACGGCGCGCAAATTCGCATCGGGAAAATTTGCCGCATTTATAGCCACCGAGTCGGCACCGTAGGAAACAAATCCTACGGAAAATGCGCCGATAACGGTTGCCACGGCGGCCAATGAGGATATATATTTTTTAATATTATTTTTAAACATTATTATATATACCCTCCTTATCGTGAAATTGTGATTGAAATTGATTTTGTAACGATTGTGCCGTCGGTATTTTTAACCGAGCATGAAATTGTAGCGGTGTTTGTTTTCATCAGCTTGCCTGCCGTAGTAAGCTCAACAAATCCGTTTTCGTCAACGGTGATATATCTTGTGTTGCTTGAGCTCCATGTAACCGAAACAGGGTCGGTTGCATCTTCGGGAGCAATGACATAACCGAGCTGAATACCTTTGAATGAGATGTAGCCGATTCCGTGTCCTGACGATGTGTATGAATTTGCCGTGTTTTCAACGCCGTCCACGGTGAAGGTGAAATCGGTGATATTTACAATCGCATTGATAACCTTGATTGTGTAGGTGTATGTTGTTGTGCGGTCGTAAACATCGGTGATTGTGAGCGTTGCATCAAGCGAGCCTGTTTTCTCCGTCTTGGTGATAACAAGGTTGTTGCCGCTTTGCTCTGCCGTTTTCAACTGTCCATACAGCCGATTTATACATTGCGTCGCTGTTGATTGTTGTTTCAACGGTTACCTGACTGTTTTCATCGATGACATATGACGCATTGCTTTCAAGCTCGGCACCCGAAACGGTGAAGGTCGGTTTTGCGGCTACAAATTCGTGACCCTCAAGGTTTGCGATTGCTGTTGTGAGAGCGGCGCAGGCGATGTTGATTTCCTCCTGAGTTGCATCAGGATTTGCATAGACTGCCTTTGCTTTCTCAAGCGAATTTTTGAGTGCCATACCCTGCTCGTAAGCATAGTCGGTATAGGTATATTTTTCGCCTTCGGTAATTGCCGCTTTAAGCGCCGATGTATCCCAAGTTGTGATTGCTTTAATCGTTCCGCTGTATCCGCCGTCCTTTGCAGTGACGGTAATGATTGCGGTGCCCTGTGTTTTGAATGTGACAACGCCGTTTTCGTCAACCGTTGCAATGTCCTCATTATCGGATGAATATGTGCACTTATTTATGATTGATGTTTTAACATACGTTGTTTTTTGATTCAAATTAGGTGTGATTTGCCTTGTTTCCTGCGGAGCGCCGTAAACCTTGTCTGTATCGAATGTAACAGCGGTTACGCCGTAAACTACAAACGAAACGGTGACGGTTGTTGAATATGTATTGTCAAACTCGTCGATGACGGTGCAGGTAATATCGGCATATTGAGCCGAGGACGAATTGCAGGTAACAAGACCGAACTCGTCAACGCTGACATTATCATTTGACGATTTCCACAAAATCTCCTTATATACCGCTGTCGGTGTCGGGAGAGGTGTCGCCGTGAGCTGAATTGTCTTTGAGCGGAGAAGGTTGCCGGTGTATCTGAAGTAGCCAGGATTTTCCTCCGTAACGCCGGAGGTTTGCTCAAATCCGATTTGAACGCCTGTTGTAGCAACATATTTAACAAGTGCATTGTATGCCGCAACAACGGTTTCATACATTGCGTCAACCTCTGCCTGGGTTGCGGTGCCGTCGTTAACCATTTTGCGAGCCTGCTCAACCGCCGTTGAAAGCGTTGTGAGCGACTCTCTTGTATAAACATAATTATCTGTAGATTTGACAATGAGTTTAGTATATTCATCAACCTTTTGAGCGAGCGGCTCAAAGTTTGCGATAACTGTGAGGTCAACCGTTGCGGTGTATCCGCCGTCGAACGTTTTTGCTGTGATAACGGCGTTTCCGATGTCAATCGGAGTAACAAGACCCGTTGATGAAACGGTTGCAACGCTTTCGTCGCTTGATGACCAAAGAACATCTTTAAACTCAGCATTGCCGCCGACTGTTGCGGTGAGTTGATATGAGCTGTCGGATGCCGCAAGCGAAAGTTTTGTTGCATTAAGCGTAATTCCTGTTGCAACATTATCACTCATTGTGACATAAATTGTGCGTGTGGTTACCCTGTCATAATCATCGGTTACGGTGACTGTCAGTTTTGCCCATGCACCTTTACTTTTATCTTTCGGTGTTACCGTGAGCTTTGTGCCGTCTGTCTTGATTGTTGCCTCGTAGGAGTCATCTGTTGACCACTCAACCCTCTTAGAATCTGAATTTAACGGAGCCGCAGCTGCATTAAGCTCGACCGTATTATAATTGTTATAGTTAGAATATTTTTGAGAAAGGTTGATTGAAAGTGCGTCACTTGAGCCGACTGTGCCCGAAGCAATTTGAGTTGCGTTTCCTAAAAGGTCGGATTTTGATGAGGTATATGAAATATCAACACCGCTGACCTTGACGAACGGATGAGCAATCATTTCCTCTGCGGCGGTAACAAGAGTGTTTGCCGCCTCGTTGATTTGCTCTTGCTTAAGCGAATAATCGGTGAGTGCCTTTTGTGCGCTTGCATAAGCCGCCGTAAACGTTTCGGCATAATCCTTTTTATACTCGGTGGTGTCAATATCTTTATACTTTTCGAGAGCTTCCTTAAGTCCACTTCTGTCACCGTCGGTCGAAACCTTACATTCGCCGGTGATACCGCCGTCATACGATACGGCGCGAACTGTTGTCGAGCCGGCGCTGACAAATGTTACAAGTCCGTTTTTGTCAATTGTTGCAACGCTTTCATCGTCGGACTCCCAATAATAATCTTGAATTGATGCGGCACCGAGATGACCGACCGATGTGCCGGTAGGCTCAACAGTACATGTAAGTTGATATGTCGAGCCGACTGCACCGTTAATATTTGTTTCGCTAAGCTTCATTCCCGTTACCGGATAGTATGAGAATGAAACATAAACGCTGTCTGTGAACGAGTGACCGAAGTGGTCGGTTACCGTACAGGTAATTGTGCTCCAGCACGGCTTGTTGACTGTCGGTGAGCATTTACCGTCAGATGAGATTGAAACATTGCTGTCAGACGAAGCCCAAACTACATCTTTATATGATGCGTTGTTGGGGTAAAGCCTTACATTAAGGTCGAGCACTGCGTTCTTGTAGCTTAAGCCCTCTTTCAAAATTCTCAAATCGTATTGATAAAATTCCGAGGTAGGCTCGCCGTCGAGATAAAGCTCTATCTTTTGGAGATAGTTGTATTTTTCAAGCGAATTATATGCATTTTCAAGCTTTGCCTGCATTGCGTCAACCTCTTTTTGTGATGACGCATTTGCTTCGACAAGGGCGTTTGCCTCTGCCATTGTGGTTGTGAAATATTGCCACGTTTCGGGATAATAGCTCGTTTCGCTGAGCTGTAAATCATTGTATGATTTGATGAGGAGCTTAAGCGAATCGTAGTTTGTAACAACATTGACCTTGCAAACAGCTTCAAATCCGCCGTCCTGAGTTTTGCAGATGATTTCGCAATCGCCGCCGTAAACGAATGTTACAACGCCGCTTTGGTCAACCGTGGCAACCTTTTCATCGCTTGTTGACCAAACAAGGCCCTGACAAGATGCAGTTGAATTGTTGACTGCGTTTTTCGGCAAAACCGTTGCTTTGATTTGCTGTGTTTCACCGACTTTGCCGCCTACAATCTCGGTTGAGTCGAGAGTTAATCCGGTCGCCTGCGTTCTTGCAAAAGCCACATAAACGCTGTCGCTTACCTTTGTGCCCATATAGTCTGTAACCGTGCAGGTAATGAGCGCACTGCAAGCGTCGTTTGATGTCGGTTTGCATCTGCCGTTTTTGTCAACGGAAATGCTGTCACTTGACGATTTCCATTCAACCTGATTATACATTGCGGAGGACGGATTGACAACATAATTCAAATCATATGATGATTTTGTATAGTTTGCCGTTGCGCCGACCTTGACACTTACAAAGCCGTTTTCAATATCCGCGCCGTCTGTCTTTTTGATTGAAACACTGTTAAGACCGACAAATCCGCCGATTTTGTAGAATGCCGACAAAAGATTTCGCGCCGTTGTTTCACATGTGTTTTGCGATGCCATATCCTGATCGTAAAGAACGGTGTATGCCATATCAAGTTTGCGCATATATGTTTTATAAAGCTTTTTGTTTGCCTCTGTTTGAATAACATTTGCATTGTCGCAAAGGTCAACTATTTGTTTAAGATATGTTTTGTCGGGTTTGACAACAACATTTGCCGTTGCAATAATGCCGCCGTCAGCCGATACGCAATAAACCTTTGCCATGCCGACATCGTTGCCGGTAATTATTCCGTCGCGGTTAGCGTTTGTATTTGCTTTAACAGAGAATATTGATTCGTCCGACGAATACCAATTTGCCTTGTAGCAGGCATATGCCGTATCTGTCAACGATCCGTCAAAAGCAAGCGAATGTTTAACATCTGCCGTTTTGCCGTTGATAACCTCAATTGTATCACCGACAATTGCATTTGATTTAGCCGTGTTTCTTGTTATGCAGACGGTGATTGTGTTTGAAACAATCTTGCCGTCGTTTGAAACAGCATAAATATTGAATGTGTCGGCAATCTCATGACCTGCCTTTTGTTTAACACTGACGGTGTTATCTTCCGAAGCGTCAACGCTGTAATAGCCGTTATCAACAACCCATTTAACATTTTTTACGGTTGCAGTTTCGGGATAAACGGTTGCGGAGAATTTTGCGCCGTTGCCGGCGTAACCCTCCATAATATTTTTCTTAATGGTTATGTACTGATAATCAGTGCCGTTGACTGTTATATTATTTACATTTTTAGCAGTATCGCTGTTTGAGGTGCCACCGGTGCATTTGATTTCGATTTTTTCAACCGGAATACCTGTTGAAACCTCTTTTGTCGCAACGCGCGACGAAATTTCATAGAAATTGCCGGTTGAAAGGCTGTAGCCTGTAACCGCCTTAACGGCAATCGTTGATTTGCCGCCGCCGACAGCCGTGTAATGACCGCTTGACGAAATTTTGCCGATGCCGTCTGTTGCTTCGTTTTCACTGTCAGCCCAAGTGTATTCGGGATTGCCGTCATCATCAGTGCCGGTTTGTATGCCCCAATGAACATACAAATTACTTGATTCGGCAACACGCTTCGGATAAACGGCACAACTGTAATCCGATTCGCTGTTGATTTCGACCTGATTCGGTCCGTTTATGTCAACTCCGGAAACATATTTGCCGTTTTTCTTTTCGACCGTGACAGTAACGGATTTTGTAATATTTCCCGACGGAGAATGTGCGGTGATTTTGACCTCTTTTGACTGGCTCAAAACAGAATCGCCTGCATCAAGTCCTCTGATTACGCCTGTTTTCGGGTCAACCGATGCAACTGTCGGGTCGGAGGAGGACCAAACAATGTCGGAAGTGTCGCCTGCGTCAGGCTTGACATCAACTATCGAAAGCTGAATTTCCGAGCCTTCCTTAACTGAGGTAACTCCGCTGATATTGAAATCGGTGAGCGGCTTTGCCTCAACAACATTGAATGTGATTTTATCGTTATACGCCATCTGCAAAATAATGTTTGCGATGATTTGAACAGCGGTTGCCGTGAGCTGAATGGGGTCTGCCGTGTCTCCGACAATCTTGTATATCGCGAATGCTGCGTCAAGCAATGCAGCAAGAACGTTTCTGTCTATATCAACACCCATATACTTGATAAGAATGTCGGCGATTTTTGCCGTGTCAAGCGTGCCTGTGTTATCAAGCTTGTATAGGTAGTTGACCATTTTCAAAATAGATTCGATAACCTGCTTTGAATCGGGTGAAACAATGATTGTTGCGGTGCCCTTGCTCTTGAATGAAACAAGACCGCTGTCGGTTACGGTTGCTACCGCCTTGCCGTTTGTGAAAATTGAAGAGGTTTTAACGGAATAAACGGTACCGAAACCAAGGCGCTGAGGCGTTGTGATGGCATAAATTTGAACACTTGAGCCTACCGCCTGAGTTGTGGCAATTTGTGATTTGTTTGTGATGTGTGTGCCGTTCGGAAGAAAAGTCGCATACCATTCCTCACACTTTTTAACGGTGACATTTACGCTTGCCGTTGAAACAGGCTTTGTGTCGGAAACGCTCGGGTCGTAAAGCTCGCACACAATCGGCGTGTTTACCTTGTCAAGGTACACTCTAAGCGAATCGATAAGCTTGCCCTTATATGCCTCAATATAGTTGGCAATCCAGCTTTCGGAGCCGAGAGCTTTAACCAAAATATCGACAATCTCCTCGGTATCCATACTGTCGAGGTCGATTTTATCGTTGAAAAATGCTTTTTCAAGCACCTTGCCGAGTGGCTTACCGATTATAGGGATAGGCTTGACCTCGTTATCAATCCAAGATTGAATAACGGCACCCTTTGACGAGTCGAATGCCTTGATTTTACCCGTTTGGTCAACATCGACAAGAACAGGGTTTTCGCTGTGCCATTTGACATAGCTGTTGTCGGGAGCGACCGAATCAATCAGCTTATATGTAAGCTGAAGCTCGTCGCCCTCTTTCATATACTGAATAAAGGTGGTTTTGCCGTCCTCCTGATATTCGGGAACGACCGTGTCGGTGTCGGCATAAAAAAGCTTCATTTCGATTTTATCGAAAACACCGTCGCCGGATGCCGCAAATGCGCTCATTGCGGGAATAATACCGGACACTGCCATAAGAACACTGAGCAATATGCTGATTGCTCTTTTTGATTTTGTTCTCATTTTTCATTCCTCCTTGAAAACGAGTGTATGGATAGAGTTAATAGACAATAATCTAAAATTAGTATTATAAATGCTATTATATTTATTATATAATTATTCCGACACACGGTCAATGAAAAGAATGTGGTTATATTTTACAAAATTTCGGAGCGTGATTTGTAAGATGTGACTGATTTATAAACGAATTTAAACAGTTCCTTAATATTTCTTATAACGGCTTGTCTTTTTTTGACTTTGTGATACAATTAGCAAGGGTATTCGTCGAACAGCCGGATATTTGACAAATAATTTCCAAATGGTAAAATATAGTAAGAGAGGACTATGTGCGGCGGAAAATCGCCAAAGGGAGTGATGAAAATTTTAGATAACGACGATTTGGCGTTTGAGGTTGAATTTATGACCTGCGTTATCGACAAGGCAGACAATCTTGTTGTGGTTGACTGCGACAGTCATTTTTCTGATTTTGTGGGTGTTCACCCTTCTAAAATAAAGCAAGGCAAGCTTTTTTTGCACGATGTACTTGTGCCCAAGGAGCGCGAAAACATAATGCGTTGCATTTGCAAAAAAAACTCGCCTTACATATACTTTGATTTCTATTTAAAGAACAAAGAACACAACTATATTTATGTTCACTGCACAGGTCAAAATGTTGAGGGAATAACACTTTGCAGGCTGACAATGGCGGATGTTTCGCGCTCGGTTGAAAAATCCGAAAAACTCAAGGAAACCGCCAAGGAAATGAACAACCTGATTGACCTTGTGACGGGCGGCGTGTGTTTGTTCAAAGTTAACAAAGATATGCACTTTGAGCCATTGTATTTAAACAGTGCCTGCTGCCGCTTTTTTGACACTACAAAGGAAAACTACAAAAACCAAATTTATCGCCTTGACGAGCTGATTTATCCCGACGACAGAAGCCTTGTTTTTCAAGCAATCGGCAACTCTATGGCAACCAAAAAGCCGATTGATATAGAGATAAGAATCAACCGCCACAAAGACGAATTTATTTGGGTTAAAATGAACTCGGCAATTCAGCGCTATGACAGCGACAAATGCCCTGTTTTTCATGCAATTTTCACAGATATTACAAGAGTAAAGCAGGAGGAGGAAAAGGCTGACAGGCAGACCGATACAATGGTGAGCCTGTTTAAAAATCTGCCCGGTCCCCTGTTTTGCACAAGCCTTGAGGAACCGTTTAAACTTGATGTTGTATCCGAAGACTTTATAAAACTTTTGGGCTTTACACGCAAAGAGCTTTTTGAAAGATACAACGGCGATTTGGCAAACCTTATCAGTGCGCGCGAGATTGTTATGGCAACGCACGCAATTGAAACACAATCGCAAACAGGCAATGTCACAAAAACGACATATTCGCTCAAAATCAAAGGCGGCAAGCACCTTGTTGTGGTTGAAAGGCGCAAAATAATCGAATCGCCCGACGGCAAAAAATCGACAATCGGCATGGTACGCGACATAACATCAATGCACCTTGACGAGGATTTTGACATATAACAAAATATCGACACAGCACCGAGTTATTATACTCGGTGCTTTTTGTTTTTGGATTCTTTTGCCGTTTAATATTAATGCCTTTTGTTATTTTACACTAAAAAGAGGGTGTAACAACGGTTAATTTCTTATTATTAATTTATAATGTCTTTGTTGATATTAAAAAAGATTTATGTTATCATATTGATACTTGAAAATTTATTTCACAAGGAGAGCGAAAATGGCAAAGGTATATCGTGTATTCGTCGAAAAGAAAAAAGGAAACGATATTGAGGCAGGTCAGATTTTAGAGGACTTGCGCGGCAATGTCGGCTTAACGGGGCTTGAGGATTTGAGAATCATTAACAGATATGATGCTCAAGGCTTGAGCGACGCGGAGTTTGACTCTGCCGTTAAGCAGGTTTTTTCTGAAACAAACCTTGACAATGTTTATTATGATTTAAAAATTGATGACGGTTGGAAATATTTTGCAACCGAATATCTGCCCGGTCAGTATGACCAGCGTGCAGACAGTGCGGCACAATGTATTCAGCTTTTGACGGCAGGCGAGCGACCGAAGGTTGCGTCGGCAAAAGTAATAGCCGTTAAGGGCGATATTTCAGACGATGAGTTTGAAAAAATCAAATCATACATTATCAACCCGGTTGAATCAAGGGTTGCATCAATGGAACTCCCCGAAACACTCGACATAAAAACAGATGTACCCGCCGACATTGTAAGAATTGACGGCTTTATCGAAATGAGCGACGACGAAATCGCGGCTTATCACGGCTCTATGGGTCTTGCAATGAGCGTTGCGGACCTTTGTTGGGTGCGCGACTATTTCAAAAACGACGAAAAGCGCAACCCGTCACTGACCGAAATCAAGGTAATTGATACATATTGGTCGGACCACTGCCGTCACACCACCTTTGCTACACAGCTTGATGAAATCACTATAAATGAGGGCAAGTATTCCGCCGCAATAGAAAAGGCGCTCGACCAATATTTTGAGGCAAGAGCGGACCTTTATGCAGGCAGAACCGACAAAATCGTTTGCCTTATGGATATGGCGTGCATCGGCACAAAATATCTCAAAAAACACGGCTATGTTGACGACCTCGACGAGAGCGAGGAAATCAATGCCTGCTCAATCAATGTTGATGTTGAAATTGACGGCAAAAAAGAGCCGTGGCTTGTTCAGTTTAAAAACGAAACACACAACCACCCGACAGAAATCGAGCCGTTCGGCGGCGCGGCAACCTGCCTCGGCGGCGCAATCCGCGACCCGCTTTCGGGCAGAGCATATGTTTACCAAGCAATGCGCGTAACCGGCTCGGGCGACCCGACAACTCCGTTTGAGGACACACTTGACGCTAAATTGCCGCAAAGCAAAATCACAACGGGTGCGGCTCAGGGATATTCGTCATACGGTAACCAAATCGGTCTTGCAACAGGTCAGGTAACGGAGCTTTACGATGACGGCTATGTTGCAAAGAGAATGGAAATCGGCGCAGTAATCGGCGCATCACCGAAAGAAAATGTTATCCGTGAAGTTCCGCAAAATGGCGATGTAATCATCCTCCTCGGCGGCAAAACAGGCAGAGACGGCTGCGGCGGTGCAACAGGCTCATCAAAAGCGCACGACAGCCACTCAATCGAAACCTGCGGCGCAGAAGTGCAAAAAGGTAACGCACCGACAGAGCGTAAAATCCAAAGATTGTTCCGCAACCCCAAGGTTGCAAAAATGATTAAGCGTTGCAACGATTTCGGTGCAGGCGGTGTCAGCGTTGCAATCGGCGAACTTGCAGACGGTCTTAAAATTGACCTTGACAAGGTGCCTAAAAAATACGAGGGACTTGACGGCACAGAGCTTGCAATCTCCGAATCTCAGGAGAGAATGGCTGTTGTTGTTGACAAGTCGGATGTTGAAAAATTTGAAAACCTCGCAAGAAAAGAAAACCTTGAATCAACCGTTGTTGCTGAAGTAACAGACGAAAACAGACTTGAAATGACTTGGAGAGGCGACAAAATCGTTGACCTTTCGAGAGATTTCTTAAACACAAACGGCGTTGTTCAGCACGCCGCAGTAGAAATTGAGGCAATCGGCGACGATGAATACAGAACACAGGTGCCGTCGGCACTTGAAAAAATGACAAACGCCGAGGCTCTCAAAGCAAACCTTTCAAGACTTGAGGTTTGCTCACAAAAAGGACTTGTAGAGCGCTTTGACTCATCAATCGGCGCGTCAACAGTTCTTATGCCGTATGCAGGCAAATATCAGCTCACTCCGGAGGAGGCAATGGTTGCAAAAATTCCGCTTATCAAGGGCGAAACAGACACGGCAACCGTTATGGCATACGGATTTATTCCGAAAGTATCACGCTGGTCACCGTTCCACAGCGCGGCATTTGCAGTAACCGAATCGCTTGCAAAGCTTGCCGCAGTAGGATGCGACCCGTCAAAAGCAAGATTGACATTCCAAGAGTATTTTGAAAGACTCAATGACGCTCCGACCCGTTGGGGCAAGCCGACAGCCGCATTGCTCGGTGCTCTCACCGCACAACTCGGCTATCACACACCGTCAATCGGCGGTAAGGACTCAATGTCAGGCTCGTTTAACGACCTTGATGTTCCTCCTACCCTTGTATCGTTTGCAGTAGGCGTAAGCGAGGCGTCAAAAACTGCGTCGGCTCAATTCAAGAGAGCAGGCTCAACCGTTAAACTTGTTGAAATCCCGGTTGACAGCGAAACAGGACTTCCGAATTATGACAAGGCAATGGCTCTTATGGTTGATGTTTGCAACAAAATCAGAGAGGGCAAGGTGCTTGCTGCAGGCGTTGTTAAAGAGGGCGGTGCTGCCGCATGCGTATGCAAAATGGCATTCGGCAACAAAACCGGCTTTACATTTGAAACAAAGCTTGACGCAAAAACACTTTTTGCACCGCTTCAAGGCTCGTTTGTGCTTGAACTTGCCGACGAAAACGATTTCGACGGCATTACATTAGGCACAACAAACGACAACGGCGTATTTATCATTGACGGCACTGTTTACACCGCCGATGAATTAATCGCAGAGTGGACATCAAAGCTTGAAAAGGTATTCCCGACAGACTCGGGAAAGACGGCTAAAATGCCAATTGATGTTCCGCTTTATAAAGAACGCAGTATTTTTGTTGCCAAGAACAAAGTTGCAAAACCTAAGGTATTTATTCCGGCATTCCCGGGCACAAACTGCGAGGTTGACACGGCGCGCGCATTTGAAAAGGCAGGTGCAGAGGCATCAATCCTTGTTGTAAACAACCTCACACCGGCAGATATTAACGAAACAATCGACAAAATGGTTAAGGAAATCGAGACGAGCCAAATCGTTATGCTCCCCGGCGGATTTTCCGGCGGTGACGAACCTGAAGGCTCGGGCAAATTCATTGCCACAACATTCCGCAACCCGAAAGTTTCGGAGGCTGTAACAAAACTTCTCAACTGCCGCGACGGACTTATGCTCGGCATTTGCAACGGTTTCCAAGCACTTATCAAGCTCGGTCTTGTGCCGAACGGCAAAATCGTTGACATTAAGGAAAATGACCCGACGCTCACATTCAACACAATCGGCAGACACATTTCGTCAATGGCTTACACAAGAGTTACCTCGGTTAAATCACCATGGTTCAGCGCCGTTGAGGCAGGCGATGTTTTTGCTGTGCCTATCAGCCACGGCGAGGGCAGATTTGTTGCCGACGAAGATGTAATGAAAAAGCTTGTCGAAAACGGTCAGGTTGCAACACAGTATGTTGACCTTGACGGAAATGTTGCAAATGAAATGCCGTTTAACCCGAATGGCTCCGTTTGCGCGGTAGAGGGTATCACCTCACCCGACGGCAGAGTTCTCGGCAAAATGGGTCACTGCGAGCGTAAGGGCGACAATCTTTACGGCAACGTTCCGTTTGAAAAGGATATGAAACTCTTTGAAAGCGGCGTTAAATACTTTAAGTAATTAAATCTCAAAATCAGGAGATAGTATATTATGAAATATGTAGTTGTATTATATGACGGAATGGCAGATTATCCCGTTCCGGCATTAGACGGAAAAACACCGATGCAGGTTGCCAAAAAGCCGAATATGGACTATTTGGCAAAGCACGGCGAGGTAGGACTTATCCGCACGGTAGCCGAAGGATTGAAGCCGGGCTCGGATGTTGCAAACATGAGTGTTATGGGCTTTGACCCAAAGAAGTTCTACACCGGCAGAAGTCCGCTTGAGGCTCTTTCAATGGGCATTGATATGAAGCCGACCGATGTTTCGCTCAGGACAAATCTTGTTACCCTTTCGGAGGACGATTTGCCGTATGAACAAAAGACAATTGAGGATTACTGTGCAGACGATATTTCTACCGAGGAGG